>Ga0134125_10004884_pt1 | contig 15301 bp, 10 predicted proteins | sample KB31751_FD_96464 | JGI IMG/M metagenome (GOLD analysis project Ga0134125, IMG submission 96464) | Terrestrial soil microbial communities with excess Nitrogen fertilizer from Kellogg Biological Station, Michigan, USA - KB3-175-1 | ecosystem: Environmental > Terrestrial > Soil > Unclassified ... | reverse complement strand
CCATCCGTGGCTGATAGCCGTAATCGCAGCGCAGCGTAAGGAGAAGAAGAATGGATTTCGCGTATTCGGCACGGACGAGGGAACTGCAGCAGAGGCTCACCGCGTTCATGGAGGCGAACGTCTATCCGGCGGAGAAGCCGTTCCACGACGAGGTGGCCGCCAATCGCGCGGCGGGCAACGCGTGGAAGCCAACGCAAGTGGTCGAGGACCTGAAGAAGAAAGCGCGCTCGCAGGGCCTGTGGAACCTCTTCCTTCCCGAGAGCGAGCTGGGCGCCGGCCTCACCAACCTCGAGTACGCGCCGCTCTGCGAGATCATGGGCCGCTCGCCGATCGGGCCCGAGTCGTTCAACTGCAGCGCTCCCGACACCGGCAACATGGAGGTGCTGGTGCGCTATGCCACGCCCGCGCAGAAGAAGCAGTGGCTGGAGCCGCTCCTCGAGGGCAAGATCCGTTCGGCGTTCGCGATGACCGAGCCCGCGGTCGCCTCGTCGGACGCGACCAACATCGAGTCGAGCATCGTGCGCGACGGCGACGACTACGTCGTCAACGGCCGCAAGTGGTGGACCACGGGCGCGCCCGACCCGCGCTGCAGGGTCCTCATCTTCATGGGCAAGAGCTCGCCCGGCGAACCCAACAAGCACCGGCAGCAGTCGATGATCCTGGTGCCCATGGACGCGCCCGGCGTGAAGATGCTGCGCGCCCTCACCGTGTTCGGCGACGACGACGCGCCCCACGGCCACGGGGAGATCGAATTCACCGACGTGCGCGTGCCGGCCTCGAACCTGCTGCTCGGCGAGGGCCGCGGCTTCGAGATCGCGCAGGGGCGCCTGGGCCCCGGGCGGATCCACCATTGCATGCGCACCATCGGCGTCGCCGAGCGCGCGCTCGAGCTCATGTGCAAGCGGGTGAAGACGCGCGTCTCCTTCGGCAAGCCCGTGGCCGAGCGCACCGTCACGCTCGAGCGCATCGCCCAGGCGCGCATCATGATCGACCAGGCGCGCTTCCTCACGCTGAACGCCGCCTGGATGATGGACACCGCCGGCAACAAGGTCGCGAGGAAGGAGATCGCGATGATCAAGGTGGCGGCGCCCGAGATGGCGTTGCAGGTGATCGACTGGGCGATCCAGGCGCATGGCGGCGCGGGCGTCTGCCAGGATTTCCCGCTCGCCCAGATGTACGCCCATACCCGGACGCTGCGCCTCGCCGACGGCCCCGACGAGGTGCACCGCAACCAGATCGGCCGCCTGGAGCTCGCGCGCCATGCCTGACACTCCCGTCGCGAAGCGCCCGCACCTCGCAGTCTGGCCCAACTACGTTCCGCACAAGCTCGACCTGCCGCGCACCAGCATCTTCGAGAACCTCGCCATCAGCGCGCGGCGCCATCCGGACAAGCCCGCGTTCATCTGCTACGACAGTCCCATCACGTACGCGGCCTTGCACCAGGACGCCATGCGCCTCGCGGGATTCCTCCAGCAGCGTTGCGGCGTCGGCAAGGGCGACCGCGTGATCCTGTATGCGCAGAACAGCATCCAGTTCGTGATCGCGTACTACGCGATCCTGCGCGCCGATGCCGTCGTGGTCCCGTTGAATCCCATGAACCTTACCGAGGAGCTGCGCCGCTACGCGAAGGACTGCACGCCGAAGGCGGCGATCGCGGCGCAGGAGCTCTGGCCGCGGATCGAGCCGCTCGCCGCCGACGGCACCCTCGAACACGTCGTCGTCGCTGCCTACAAGGACTATCTCGGCGAAACGACGACGATCCAGGTGCCGGACGCGTTCAAGATGGAGCGCCAGGCGATTTCCGGTGCGAACGTGACGCTCTGGAAGGACGCGCTCGCGCTCGACCTGGAACCGCGCCCCCACACGGCGGGCCCCGACGACCTTTGCGTGATGCCCTACACCTCGGGCACGACGGGCGATCCGAAGGGTTGCATGCATACGCACCGATCGGTCATGCACACGATCGCGGCCGGCTCCTCATGGTTCCGCACGCTGCCGGAAGTCACGTACCTCGGCGTGCTTCCGTACTTCCACGTGACCGGCATGCAGGGCAGCATGAACCAGCCCATCTACATGGGCAGCACGGTGATCATGCTGCCGCGGTGGGACCGCGAGGCCGCGGGCGCGCTGATCGCACGCTACAAGGTCCAGGCGTGGACGCTGATTCCGACGATGGTCGTGGATCTCCTCGCGAGCCCCAACGCCGCGAGCTTCGATTTCTCCAGCATCCAGCGCATGACGGGCGGCGGCGCGGCCATGCCCGAGGCGGTCGCGACGAAGCTCCTCGACATGTGCGGCATCCGCTTCGTCGAGGGTTACGGGCTGAGCGAGACCATGGCGCCTTCCCACATCAATCCTCCCGACCGGCCGAAGAAGCAGTGCCTGGGCATCCCCATCTGCGATACCGACGCGATGGTGGTCGATCCCGAGACGCTCGCGGAGCTTCCGCCCGGCGAAGTGGGCGAGATCGTCGCTTCCGGGCCGCAGATCTTCCAGGGCTACTGGGGCAAGCCCGAGGCCACGAAGGCCGCCTTCTTCGAGCGCGACGGCCGCAAGTACTTCCGTACCGGCGACCTCGGGCGCGTGGACGAGGAGGGCTATTTCTTCCTGGTCGATCGCCTGAAACGCATGATCAACGCGGCGGGGCTCAAGGTGTGGCCGGCCGAGGTGGAGTCGACGCTCTACGGCCACCCCGACATCCAGGAAGCCTGCGTGATCGCCTCACGCGATGCGCGCAAGGGCGAATGCGTGAAGGCTATCGTGGTGTTGAAGCCCGCGAGCCGGGGGAAGGTGAGCGCCGAGGACATCATCGCCTGGGCGCGCACGAAGATGGCCGCGTACAAGGTTCCGGCGGTCGTGGCGTTCGAGGAGTCGCTGCCGAAATCGGCTACCGGGAAGATCCAGTGGCGGATGTTGCAGGAGAAGGAGATGGGGACGCGCTAGAACGACGCGGTCACCGAATAAATGAGGCGGCCCCGGCGAAGGAGCGCGGCTTACTGGCAGGTCGTCGCCGTGGCGCCGAAGAGCTCGCGGGTGATCGCCTTCGATTGCGTCACGCCGTTCACGGTGTACGAGAACACCGCATGGTTGCCGTCGCTGAAGTTGAAGGTGGCCGACCCGACCTGCGTGGCCACGACGCTCGAAGGGTCGAACGTGGCGCCGAGCGGCGGCCCCGTGGTGCGGTAGAGCGGCCCGGCGTACGCGCTCGCGAGGTTCAACTGCGCGGTGACCACGAGCCACATCGGCTTGTGGTTGGTGTCGTACGTGAACCAGCTCGCGAAGACGATGTTGCCCTCGTGCGTGAGGTTGATGCCCCAGCCCGCCTCGGAGCCCGCCGGGGAGGCCCACCAGAGGTCCGTGTAGTTGCGCGCGGCGTTGAGGCTGCCGGAGGCCGCGGCGCAGGTCGGAATCGTCCCGAACTTCTCGCGCGTGATCGCCTTGGATTGCGTGACCGGGCCCACGGTGTACCGGAACGTGCCGTTGTTCGCGTCGCTGAAGGTGAGCGTCGCGTTTCCGGCGGGGGTCGCGGCGACCTGCGCCGGATCGAAGGGCGACGCGCTGAAGGCGGGGCCGGTCGTCGTGTAGAGCGTGCCCGCGTAGGTGTTCGCTGCGGTCTTGGGCGCCGTCATCACGAGCCAGTTTCCGTTGCCCGCGGAGTCGTAGGTGAACCAGGTGGCGAAGATCGTATCGCCCTGGTGCGCGAAGTTGATCCCCCAGCCCGCTTCCGATCCCGCGGGCGAGGCCCACCACAGGCCCTGGTAGTTGAGCGTGGGCACGGGATTGGGGACGGTGTTGAAGGCGGCGACGAAGTTGGAGGCATCGAGGGAGCCCCAGCCGGTCGCGAGGTCGTAGCCGGGGCCGACGAGATATCCGGCGAGCCCGCCCGTGACGGCGGTTTGGGAGGCGGTCGTGTTGTTGCACAGGCTCGCCACGGTCGCCGTGCACGGCTGGACCGCGCTGCTTTCCACGTTCACGTCGTGGTACGCGCGCACGTTCGGGAAGGCGGCGAGCGCGTAGATCTGGGGATTCAGGTTGCCCTGCGGCGCGCCCAGCTTCTGGTTGAGCAGCGCGGCGATGCCCGCCATGCTCGGCGTCGAGGCCGATGTGCCCGAGCCGGTTGCGAAATGGAACGAGCCGCTGCTGTCGGGCACGCAATCGCCCCCGCCCGCCGCGAGGCATCTCGCATAGGCGTCGTGCGACGCGGCCGAAAAGGAGACATCCGGCGTGTAGCGCCCCTGGCGCGCCGCGGGCACTCCGTTGCCCACCTGCCAATAGGGCGTGGCGATGAACGCGCTCACGCCGCCCCCCGTCGCGGCGATCTGGTACGCGCCGGAGCTGTTGAGCGGTTCGTTCCAGGCGCCTTCGGGAATGTAGCCGCGCGCCGAGACGAGCCCCGACGCGTTGGTGGTGTTCCAGTAGAAGCCCGTCGTGTCGGTGAATTGCGTTCCGCCCACGCAGGTCACGTAGCTCGACGAGCAGATGTAGTTCGGGCTCGCCACGCCCGGCGTGGCGGGCGGCGCCACGTGGTGCTCGTCGCAGCCGGCGATGCCGGAATCGCCCGAGCTCACGAAGACGGACACGCCCTCGGCCGCCGCCTGGCTGAAGAGGCTGTCCCAGAAGGCGACGCCAGCGGATCCCGCGTCCTGCTCGCATGCGCCGAAGCTCACGCTCACGATGTGCGCGGGAAGCGGCGTTGTGTCCACGACGTACTCGCCCGCGACCTCGAGGCCGCTCACCGTGCCGGAGCTCGCGCTCACCACCAGGAGGATCGTCGCTCCGGGCGCCACGGAGCCCGCGCGCGTCACGTCCAGCGTCGCCTCGCTCTGGTCCTTGGACGGATCGGAGTCGGAGGCGGGATCGCCCGGATCGACGCCGTCCGGCGGGACGATCGTGACCGGATCCTTCATCGCCAGCTTCGCGCGCTGCTGGAAGTTCTCGATGTCGGGCAGGTAGACCCTCGAGCGTCCGAGGATGGCGATGGTCTGTCCGGCGCCCGTAGCCACCTGCTGGTACAGGGGGCCTACGTCGTAGATGGCGGAGAAATCCCCGGGCCATATGTAGTAGGTGCAGTGGCTCCCGCTGCAGGAGCTTCCCTTTTGCACGAGGCTTCCGGGCATGTAGCCGATGGGGCCCTCGACGATATGGGGCTTGTCCACGAGGCTCTGCAGGCCCACGACGCCTTCGACGAGCGGCGCGATTTGCGCAGGAACCGAGGGCTCGGCCAGCGGCGAGATGCGCTTCTCGGTGCCGACCAGGTATTGGTGCAGCGGCGCGGAGAACGCCGCGCCCAGCGCCGCCGCCGTGCCGCTGAACTTGATGCGGGTGCGGCTCGCCGAGACGCCATCGACCTGGAGGCCCTGTTCGCGAAGCCAGCCCGCGACCTGGTCGATGTCCCCTGTCGCCGCTCCGAATCGCTCGCCGACCTCGACGGGTGTGAGCCAGTGATGGAATTCGGGCGAGGCGGGATCGACCTGCGCGCGCAGCAACTCCTCGAAGGCGCGCTGGCGATCGGGCGAGCGCTTGAGGATGAGCGTGAGGTGCGAGAGGCGAAGCGCACCGTTCACGGCGCCCGCGTCGTTCTCCTGGCGGGCCCACGCGGCGCGCGTGCCCTGGAACCCGGCCGCCGCGGCCTGCGCCCCGAAGGCCGCACAAACCGTCAATGCCGCAAGCGCCCGCATCCCTGCCATTCCTGCCTCCCGTCGATGGAGCATAACGCGCGCAAGCGGCCGCGCAAATCCCGTCGCGCGAAACGGGAGTAGAATTCAAACGCCCGTTTGAATCCCTCCGGCGATGACCACGAAACTCCCCGAGAACGAGCAGCCCGTGCTTCGCATCGTGCCCATGCCCGCGGATACCAACGCGCACGGCACGATCTTCGGGGGCTGGGTCATGGCGCAGGTGGACATCGCGGGGAGCATCCCCGCCTGGTCGCGAGCGCAAGGGCCGGTCGTGACCGTCGCGGTGAACTCGTTCGTCTTCAAGGAAGCGGTATTCGTGGGCGACCTCGTGAGCTTCTACGCGAGGGTCCTCAAGGTCGGCCGCACGTCGATCACGGTGGACGTCGAGGTGTTCGCGCAGCGCCGCCGCGATGGAAGGTCGGTGGCGGTGCGGGTGACGGAAGCGCAACTCACATACGTGGCCGTGAACGAGCGGCGCGAGCCGCGGGTGGTCCCGGAGATAGGCGAGGAAACGAGATGAGCGAATGTTGATTCGCAAGGCGGCGGTGCTGGGCGCGGGCGTGATGGGCGCGCAGATCGCGGCGCACCTCGCGAACGCGAACGTGAAGCCGATCCTTTTCGACCTGGCGGCGAAGGACGCGAAGGACAAGTCGGCGATCGCGGTGAAGGCGATCGAGGGCCTCGCGAAGCTGAACCCCAGCCCCGTCGCGACGGCCTCCGTCGTGAAGCAGATCACCCCGGCCAACTACGACGAGCACCTCGCGTGGCTCGCCGAATGCGACCTCGTGATCGAGGCGATCAGCGAGCGCATGGACTGGAAGAAGTCGCTCTTCGAGAAGGTGGCGCCGCACATCGCCCCGCATGCCATCTTCGCCTCCAACACGTCGGGCCTTTCGATCACGGAGCTTTCGAAGACGCTGCCCGCGGAGCTGCGCAAGCGCTTCTGCGGCATCCATTTCTTCAACCCCCCGCGCTACATGCGGCTGGTGGAGATCATCCCCACGGCCGACACCGCGCCCGCGATCCTCGACAGCCTCGAGACGTTCCTCACCACGACGCTCGGCAAGGGCGTGATCCGCGCCAGGGACACGCCCAACTTCGTCGCCAACCGCGTCGGCGTCTTCTCGATGCTCGCGACGATGCACCACACGCTCGCGTTCAACCTGGGCTTCGACGAGGTGGATGCGTTGACGGGCCCGGCCATCGGCCGCAGCAAGAGCGCCACCTATCGCACGGCGGACGTGGTGGGCCTGGACACCATGGCCCACGTCGTGAAGACCATGGGCGACACGCTCCCCGCGGATCCGTGGGCCGCCTTCTACCAGGCGCCCGAGTGGCTCGCACAACTGATCGCCAAGGGCGCGCTGGGCTCCAAGACCAAGGCGGGTGTCTATACGAAGAAGGGCAAGGACATCCTCGTCCTCGACGTGGGGAGCAAGGACTATCGTCCGAGCGCGGGCGCGGTCGCCGAGGAAGTGCAGGCGATCCTCAAGGAGAAGAATCCGGGCGAGCAGCTCGCGAGGCTGCGCGCTTCGAAGAACCCGCAGGCGCAGTTCCTGTGGGCGATCTTCCGCGACCTCTTCCACTACGTGGCCGTGCACCTGGGCGACATCGCGCATTGCGCCCGCGACGTGGACTTCTCCATCCGCTGGGGCTTCGGCTGGCAACGGGGCCCGTTCGAGCTATGGCAGGCCGCGGGTTGGCAGAAGGTCGCGGCGATGATCGCCGAGGACATCGCGGCCGGAAAGGCGATGGCGAAGGCGCCGCTGCCGGCGTGGGTCACCGACGGCCGCCAGGGCGTGCACTCGCCCGAGGGCTCGTACTCCGCCGAGACCGGCCGCATGGTGCCGCGCTCGAAGCTGCCCGTGTACGCGCGGCAGCTTTTCCCCGAGACCGTGATCGGCGAGAAAGCGCCCGATCGCGGCACCACGGTGTTCGAGGACGACGGCGTGCGCATGTGGCACCAGGGCGACGGCATCGCCATCGTCTCCTTCAAGAGCAAGATGCATTCGCTCGGCGTCGAGGTGCTGCAGGGCCTGAACCGCGCCATCGACGAGGCCGAACGGGAGTTCGACGCGCTGGTGATCTGGCACGAGGCGCCGTTCGCCGTGGGCGCGAACCTGAAGGCGGCCATCGAGTCGCTGAAGGCCGGCCGCTTCGACGATTTCGAGAAGATGGTCGCGCTCTTCCAGCAGACCTCGCAGCGCCTCAAGTATTGCCTCGTGCCGACCGTGGCGGCGGTCGAAGGCATGGCGCTCGGCGGCGGGTGCGAATTCGTGATGCATTCGCAGCGCGCCGTGGTGGCGCTGGAGAGCTACATCGGGCTCGTGGAAGCGGGCGTGGGCCTCCTTCCCGCGGGTGGAGGCCTCAAGGAGTTCGCCGAGCGCGCGGTCGCCTGGGCGAAGGGCGGCGACACGTTCCCCGAGCTGCAACGGGTCTTCAGGCAAGTCGCCATGGGCGAAGTCTCGAAGAGCGCCGAGAATGCGCGCGAGATGGGCTATCTCAAGGCCGCCGACCTCGTGATCTTCCATCCCGCGGAATTGCTCTACGTCGCCAAGAGCGAGGCGCGCGCCGTGGCCGGGTCGGGCGTGCGCCCGGCGCTGGCTCCCGCGCAGATCCCGGTGGCGGGCAACACGGGCGTGGCCACCCTCAAGATGATGCTGGTCAACATGAAGGAGGGCGCCTTCATCTCCGAGCACGACTACGAAATCTCCTCGAGGATCGCGGAGGTTTTGTGTGGCGGGGAGGTGGAGCCCGGCAGTACGGTCGACGAGAAGTGGTTCCTCGACCTCGAGCGTCGCAACTTCGTCGAGCTCGCCAAGACGCCCAAGACGCAGGAACGCATCGAATACATGCTGAAGAACGGGAAACCGTTGAGGAACTGAGGGGTCATTCCCGCGGAGGCGGGAACCCAACCAAGGCCGCAAGGGGGATTTCATGGACGCAACGATTCTTCGAAGGTACCTGCAGCCGTCGCCCACGCTGCGCTGGCATCCTTGGGCGCCGCTGGTCGCCGGGATCGTGCTGCTGGTCTTTATCTTCTACTTCGGCGCGAGCTGGGGATGGAGCGCGTCTGAACGCCAATGGCGAAGCTTGGAGGGGGCCTATGGACAGCGCGTGTTCATGGATTACGTGGGCGAGGACCGGTGGCCGGGAACCCGCGTGCTGGACGACGCGGGCTCCATCGATGCGGTGGTGCGTCGATTCCTTCAGCAACAGGATCATCCGGCCACCGAGTGGCAGTTGCTCCGCGCCAAGGCGGATCGGTTCGTGTTCGGTGCGTACACGGGCCAACTCGATCGAAAGCTGGTCGCCAGGATGGCGCAATTCCGTCTGAAGGAGCTTTCACCCGCGAGCCCGCGGTGGCAGCAGACGTCGCATTGGTGCGATCGCCATGCGATGGCGGTGCAGGAGATCGACGTGCTTGCCGCCTTTGCGCAACAAGCTTCCGACTATTCGAAGCTCCTCGGGCGCGTAGTCCGTCCCGAAGAGCTCGCGCCCGCCGTGCCCGGCTGGAAATGCGCGCCGACCGTCTTCAGGAGAACGCCATGACGAAGCAAGTCCGGGACGCCTACATCGTCGCCGCGTTGCGAACGCCGGTCGGGAAGGCCCCGCGCGGGATGTTCCGCCACGTGCGCCCCGACGACATGCTCGCGCACGTGCTGAAGGGCGTGCTCGCGCAGGTCCCGACGCTCGATCCGCATGAGATCGCCGACGTGATCGTGGGTTGCGCCATGCCCGAGGCCGAGCAGGGCATGAACGTGGCGCGCATCGGCGTGCTGCTGGCGGGCCTGCCCGACAGCGTGCCGGCGATGACCATCAACCGATTCTGTTCGTCCGGCGTGCAGGCCGTGGCGCTCGCGGCCGACCGCATCCGCACCGGCGACGACGACGTCGTGATCGCCGCGGGCACCGAGTCGATGTCCATGGTGCCGATGATGGGCAACAAGATCGCGCTGAACGACGCTGTCTTCCAAGGCAACGAGAACGTCGCCATCGCCTACGGCATGGGCATCACCGCCGAGAAGGTCGCCAACCAGTGGAAGGTGAGCCGCGAGGACCAGGACGCCTTCGCCGTCGCGAGCCACCAGAAGGCGGCCAGGGCCATCGCCTCGGGCGCCTTCAAGGACGAGATCCTCGCGTACGAGGTCGAGTCGTCCACGCCGGACCTGCGCTCCGGCCAGGTCGTCACCCGCAAGCGCATGGCCGACACCGACGAGGGGCCGCGCCCGGACTCTTCGATGGAGACCCTGGGGAAGCTGAAGACCGTGTTCGCCGCCCGCGGGAGCGTGACCGCCGGCAACAGCTCGCAGATGTCCGACGGCGCCGCCGCCGTGGTCCTCATGAGCGAGGCCGCGATGAAGCGCCACAACCTGACGCCGCTCGCGCGCTTCGTGAGCTTCGCCGTGGCCGGCGTGCCGCCCGAGATCATGGGCATCGGCCCGATCAAGGCGATCCCGAAAGCGCTTTCGCAGAGCGGAATTCGCAAGGAAGACCTGGACTGGATCGAGCTGAACGAGGCCTTCGCGGCCCAGTCGCTCGCCGTCATCCGGGACCTGGGCCTCGACCCGTCCAAGGTGAATCCGCAGGGCGGAGCGATCGCCCTGGGCCACCCGCTCGGCGCCACCGGAGCGGTGCGCACCGCCACCCTAGTGCACGGCATGAAGCGTGCCGGTTCGCGCTACGGAATGGTGACGATGTGCATCGGCACCGGAATGGGCGCGGCGGGGGTTTTCGAGTCGCTTCGATAAATGCACAATACGACGCAAAGTAACAAGTCTCGCTAACAACAACGAAATCCAGAAGAGGAGAGCCTCCCCATGACCGTTCCCCGGCCTGCACTGAAGCCGCTCGCGATCGCGATCGCGCTGGCGGGCGCAGCCCCCGCATACGCCCTCGAGTTCAACTTCGACAGCGGCGTGCGCGCCAACGTCGACACCACGCTCACCTACGGCGTGTCCGTGCGCACCAAGGACCCGGACCCGTCCCTCATCGGCATCGCCAACGGCGGCACGTCGCGTTCCGTGAACGAGGATGACGGCGACCTGAACTACAAGAAAGGCAAGCCGTTCTCGAACGTGATCAAGGCGACCACCGACGTCGAGGTGAAGTACCAGAACTACAGCGCCTTCGTCCGGGGCACGTGCTACTACGACTTCGACCTGCACGACAGCGACAAGCTGGGCCCCACGGGGCGCCAGCGCGTCGGCAAGGACTGCGTCGGCCTCGACGGGTTCCTCGCCGGCACCTTCGAGCCCGCGGGACACACGACGCACCTGCGCGTCGGGCGCCAGGTGATCAGCTGGGGCGAGAGCACGTTCATCCCCGGCGGCATCAACGTGATCAACGCGGTGGACCTCTCGAAGCTGCGCATCCCGGGCTCGGAGCTGAAGGAAGCGCTGCTGCCCACCTCCGCCATCTGGGGAAGCGCCGAGCTCACCCGCTCCACGTCGATCGAGGGCTTCTACCTCGGCAACTGGGACAAGGTCCGCCTCGACCCGCGCGGCTCCTACTTCTCGAACAACGACGTCCTCTCCGACGACTCCGATCGCCTGATCGTCTCCTTCGGCCGGCGCCGCGACGAGCACACGCCGCCCGGCAACCCGTTCCCGCCCGGAATCCCGCAGCTCTCCGCGGCCGCCGCAGGCCTCTACGGGCCGTTCGACCCCGCCGCCACCATCTGGCTGCCGCGCACCGCGGACCACAACCCGAGCGACAGCGGCCAGTACGGCGCGGCGATGCACTACCTCGCGCACGACTTCAACAACACCGAGTTCGGCGTGTACTTCATGAACTACCACAGCCGCACGCCGATCCTCTCGGCCGTGCGCGGCACCACGACCTCGGTGCTCACCGGCGGCCCGCTGATCGCCCCGATCTGCGGCGTGCCGGCGCTGGTGGCGCTCTGCGCGACGGGCACGGCGAACTACTACGCCGAGTACCCGGAAAACATCCGGCTCTTCGGCCTGTCGTTCAACACCGCGGGCCCCTGGGGTGTCGCGCTGCAGGGCGAGTACTCGTATCGCCCGAACCAGCCGATGCAGCTCGCGGGCGCGGAAGTGATCCTGGCATCCCTTGGCCTTCCCAACCTCATCACGGGCTTCACGCAGATCCCGGGAGCGCCCGCGGGCGCCACCGCCGCGGCGCTCGTCCCGGCCGGCTCGGTGATCGAGGGCTACCGGCGCCTCAAGATGAGCCAGGCGCAGGTCACGGCCACCAAGTCGATCCCGAACGTGATGGCCTCCGAGCAGCTGATCCTGCTGGGCGAAGTGGGGATGAACTACTTCCACAACCTGCCCACCGACGTGAAGTTCTCGGGCCCGGCCACGTACCTACCCGCCACGGCGTTCGGCTCGATCGTGGGCAGCGCCTTCTCGGTGCAGAACGAGGGCTTCCTCACGCAGAGCTCGTGGGGCTACCGCCTCGCGGCGCGCCTGGAGTACAGCAACATGCTCTACGGCGGCAACCTCTCGCCCCGGGTCGCGTTCTCGCACGACGTGCACGGCGTCGGTCCCAACTTCAACCAGGACACCAAGTCGGCGTCCGTGGGCCTGTCGTGGGACTACCAGCGCCGCTGGCTCGTCGATGTCCAGTACACGGGCTTCTTCGGCGGCCGCACCTATTGCGGCACCGACGCGCCGCCGCCGGGATCGAGCGTCACGCCCGGCCAGCCGGCGAGCTGGTGCTCGAGCGCCAACCCGCTCAAGGACCGCGACTTCTATTCGATGAGCGTGAGCTATTCGTTCTAGCGCCCGCGCCAACAAGACAAAGACGAGGAGAGATCACATGTCGAAGAAATCCTGGGCGGTCCTGGCCATCGCGGCAGCCGCCACATTGCCGGTGCGCGCGGAGCTTTCCGCCGCGGACCTGGCCAAGCTCGGCACGACGCTCACGCCGATGGGTGCCGAGAAGGCCGCCAACGCGGCCGGGACGATCCCCGCGTGGGACGGCGGAATCACCAAGCCGGCGCCGGGCTACCAGACGGGAGGGCACTATCCCGACCCGTTCCCCAACGACAAGCCGCAGTTCACGATCGACCAGGGCAACGTCGACAAGTACAGGGACCAGCTGTCGGCCGGCACGATCGCGATGATCAAGAAATACCCCGACTACAAGCTTCCCGTGTACCAGACCCGCCGCACGGCGTCGTTTCCCGCGTGCCACTACGAGGAGACGAAGCAGTGCGCGGCGAAGGCCCAGCTCGCGCCCGGCGGCAACGGCGTGGTGGGCTGCAGCGGCGGCGTCCCGTTCCCGGAGCCCAAGAACGGCAACGAGGCGATCTGGAACACCGAGCTGCGCTATGCGGGCGACACGTATGCGTTGAGCTGGGACCAGGCCGCCGTCACCCGTTCCGGCGACTACACGACGGTGAAATTCGATTACGAGTACGACTTCTCGTACGGGAACTGCTCCAAGCCGGCCTCGCAACGCGAGCCCAACAAGAAGCTGAACTACCTCCAGACGGTGACCGCGCCGGCGCGCCTCGCAGGCTACATCCTGCTGGTGCACGAGACGGTGGACCAGGCGAAGGAGCCCAGGAGCGCGTGGACGTACAACCCGGGCCAGCGGCGCGTGCGGCTCGCGCCCAACGTCGCCTACGACAACCCGGGCACGGCGGCCGACGGGCTTCGCACCAACGACGACTTCGGCATGTACAACGGCGCCACCGACCGCTACGACTGGAAGCTCGTGGGCAAGAAGGAGATCTACGTCCCGTACAACTCGTACAAGCTCACGGACCCGAAGTACAAGTACTCGGACGTCCTCAAGCCCGGCCACATCAACGAGGACCTCTCGCGCTGGGAGCTTCACCGCGTCTGGGTAGTGGATTCGACGCTGAAACAGGGCACGAGCCACATCTATGCGCGCCGCACCTTCTACATCGACGAGGACAGCTGGGCGATCCTGCTCATCGACAAGTACGATGCGCGCGGCGAGCTCTGGCGCACCGCGGAGCTGCACAACATCAACTGGGCCAACGTCCCGATGTTCTACGCCGCCGTCGAGGTCCACAACGACCTGCAGTCCGGCCGCTACATCGCCATGGGCCTCACGAACGAGGTGAAGCGCATCTACGAGCCGATCAAGCGCTCGCCGGGCGACTACACGCCCGCCAACCTGCGAGGCTCCGGCACGCGATAGCGAAGTGAGGAAGGCACTCGGTGCCGCAGCCCTCGGCTGCGGCATTTTCTTTTCCGCCGGCGCCTTCGCCGCGGAGATCCTGCCCGACGCGGGCACGATTCCCGCGGCGATGGTGCAGCGCCTCCTGGTCCTCGATGCGCGGCGGATCGGCAACCGCGTCGTCGCGGTGGGCGACCACGGCTACATCGTGCTCTCCGACGACGGCGGAAGATCGTGGCGGCGCGCCAAGGCGCCGGCCGCGCCGCTCCTCACCGCGGTGGATTTCCGCGACGGGAAGGTGGGGCTTGCCGTGGGGCACGACACCACGATCCTCGGCACGGACGACGGCGGCGAGACGTGGACGCAGCGCTTCTCGGACCCGAAGGCGCAGGGCCCGCTGCTCGACGTGGCGTTCGTCGGCAAGGACCTCGCCGTGGCCGTGGGCTCCTACGGCGCGTACTACGAGAGCACCGACGCCGGGAAGACCTGGGCGTCGCGCAAGATCACCGCCGACGACAAGCACTTCAACGCGATCGTGCCGCTCCCCGAGGGGCGGCTCATGATCTTCGGCGAGGCGGGAACCATCCTCGCCTCCGCGGATTCGGGCAAGACCTGGACCGCGCTCGCGTCTCCCTACCAGGGCTCGTTCTTCGGCGCGCAGGTCGCCTCCGACGGCGCCATCGTCGCCTACGGCATGCGCGGCCACATCTTCCGCTCGCGCGACTCGGGCAAGGGCTGGCAGGCCGTCGAGAACGCCTCGAACGCCTCGCTCCTCGGAAGCGAGCGGCTCCCGGACGGCTCCCTCGTCCTCGCGGGCGCCGCGGGCACGGCGCTCGTGAGCCGCGACAATGGCGTCTCCTTCCAGCCCATCGAGACCCACACGACGCGCACGCTCGTGAAGCCGCTGCCGGGAACCGGCTCCACCATCCTCCTCCTCGGCGAGGCGGGCCCGCGCGAAGCGGCCCTGGCGCCCCGGCGATGAGCCTCGAGCGCGTGATCGGGCGAATCTCCTCGGCGATCTTCGACCACCGCCGCGCGTGGCTCGTGGTCTTCGCGATCGCGACCGCGCTCTTCGCCGCTTCCGCTTCGCGCCTCGCGGTCGATGCCGGCTTCAGCAAGATGGTGCCGCTCTCGCACCCGTACATGAAGGTGTACCGCCAGTACGAGAAGGAGTTCGGCGGCGCCAACCGCGTGGCCATCGCGCTCATGCAGAAGGACGGCGACATCTTCGACAAGGCCTACATGGCCAAGCTGAAGGGCCTCACCGACGACGTCTTCCTGCTGAACGGCATCGACCGGCCGACGGTGAAGTCGCTCTTCACGCCGAACACGCGTTTCATCGAGGTCGTGGAGGAGGGCTTCTCCGGCGGCAACGTGATCCCCGCGACATTCCAGGGCACGCCCGCCGACCTCGCGACCGTGCGCACCAACGTCGAGAAATCGAGCGAGGTGGGCCGCACCGTCGCCAGCGATTTCTCCGGCGCGCTGGTGGTGGCGGGCCT
>Ga0134125_10004883_pt1 | contig 15301 bp, 16 predicted proteins | sample KB31751_FD_96464 | JGI IMG/M metagenome (GOLD analysis project Ga0134125, IMG submission 96464) | Terrestrial soil microbial communities with excess Nitrogen fertilizer from Kellogg Biological Station, Michigan, USA - KB3-175-1 | ecosystem: Environmental > Terrestrial > Soil > Unclassified ... | reverse complement strand
GGAACTTGTACTCAACAAGGCCTCAGAGATAAAACAGACATTGGCAAAACACAATCTTCGCATACACATGGATGTAAGAGACGAGGTTACTCCAGGATACAAGTTTCATGATTGGGAGATGAAAGGTGTCCCACTGAGAGTGGAGATAGGTCCAAAAGATATTGCAAAAGGAAAGATGGTTCTTGTCAGAAGAGACAATCTCAAAAAAACTGATCTTGCATTTGAAAATACAGAAAGCGGAATTCTTGCAATGCTAGAAGAGATTCAGCAGAATCTCTTTGAGAACGCCAAGAATCTTTTAAAAGAAAAGACCTTGGAGGTGACTGATTTTGAAGAGTTCAAGACAGAGATGGAAAAAGGTGCATTTCTTTATTCTCCATGGTGTGGAGAAACAAAATGTGAAGAGATTATCAAAGAATCAACAGGTGCCGATATCAGAGTAATTCCGTTTGATGCAAAGACACAAGACTCTAAATGCATTGTGTGTAAGAATCAGACCAAGATTCACGCAATTTTTGCAAGAAGCTATTAGCAATGATAAATAACTCTACAATAGACAGGAATTGCACTACGAGCGGATTGTGATGTGATTGTCAGGTTCAAGTCCATACCGTGACAGAATTTACATAATCAAGGACATTATTCTTACACTTGTCCAATATGGCGAGCTTAACCAAACAGCCCTTGTGAGCTTTTGTGGGCTGAATTTAAAAAAACACAAGTCAATACTGGTAGAACTTGAAGCAAATGGTTTGATTCAAAGCGAGGAGAGAAGCATGGGAAAACGCATCATTACAATCTACAAGCCGACCCCAAAAGGAATTGAGTTTTGTAAGACAATTTTAGATCCTTATGAAACATTGTTCCCAAGAAAGAAAAAAAATCCAGATAAAGAAGAAACCTAGTCTTGGTCTAAACCATACTGTGATGCAATTTTTTTGTCAATCTCATCTTTTTGTAGTACATATTCTTGGTATTTTTTATTCCAAGACTTTAGTGTCTTGTACTGTCTGATTCCAGTTACCATCCAACCGGCAGATATTGCAATAACCAGACCTAGCAGTATGCTCAGTGCTATACCAAAGTCATATTCACGCTCAAGAACGATGAAAAAGTGACTGTGTGTTAGCAAGAAGATTGACAACCCTATTGCAAAAGGCGCCAAGATAAAACCCGATATTGAGACTCCTAGAAGAACTCTCCTTAATTCAAGGATTTTTTGTATGAAACTATCCATTAAGTCAAGTACGTCAAAACGAGAGGGCGGTGTCTTGTTTTCACTCATCTGTAGTTAGCCTTTTCCTGATTCAAATGAAAAGATTTGCTAAAGAACATTTTGATTGTCAATTTTATGGATCCACAGTTAGTGTACCCTTCATTTCAGGATGTAATGTAGAATAGTAAGGATAATTTCCAGTCTTGTCAGCCAAGAAGTTTATTGTCTGAGCTTCAAAGTATTTCAGATGTTTTGTATGTACATTAAAGGCATCAATGTTTAGATCTTGGTCTGCACTTGTATCCTTGTCTTCATTTATCACATGTAATGCAACAAGTGTTCCTTGTGGAACATGAATAACAGGATCAACGTTTGTACTAGAAATTGACTTTTTTCCAGTTTTAGTCGATTGTTCATCATAATAGTACCCTTGGTCATTATGAGTTGCCAATATGTAGACATTGGAAGCTGTAGCAAATACTGGATGGTTTACGTTTACCGGAATTGCAGAGTTCCAAATATAATCTACTCCTCCTACTACAGCAAGTGCAATAACCGCAATTGTAATTATCATGCCTTTAGATATAGGACTAGATTTAGCCTTGTTCTTTTGCTTCTTTACCACGATGAAATCAGTGTCTTGTGTGTATATTTATGTAATGATTACCAAAGTTTAGCAAAATATAATACCAAAAAACAAGATGGGTTAATTCGACCATCATGGAACAATGTATAGCAAAATATAATATTTTGATGGACAATATTTGGACAGAGATTTTAGCATGAGAAAACTTGAGATCATACTTGTCGGAATAACTATCGTTCTTGCTGCTACCGTAGCATTACAATTTAGCAACGGACGAATATTAGAGGACATATCGCAGGCAACTGTACAAGGACCTCCAGGACCACAAGGTCCGCCTGGACCTCAGGGCCCACCAGGATCAGGCACGGTAACAACAGATTCTATTCTTACACATATTTTCAAGAATACCGAAAATTCTGTAGTACAGATAACAAGCAAGGTATCAACAGTAGACAATAATTTCATAATCAATGGCCAGCCACTTGAAAGCCAATCCACAAGACTTGGGTCAGGCTTTGTCTATGATACTGAAGGAAGAATAATTACCAACAATCACGTGGTAGAGGGATCAAAGACAGTAAATGTTTCCTTTATTGACGGAAATACATACACTGCCAAAGTGGTAGGAACTGACCCCGGAAACGATATTGCAGTAATACAAATAATCGACGATTTTTCAGATGAGTCACTTACTCCACTAACACTTGGAAACTCGTCAGATCTTGACGTAGGTCAGCAAGTAATTGCAATAGGCAATCCATTTGGACTAAGCGACACAATGACAACTGGAATAATAAGTCAGATTGGAAGATTGCTTCCAAACGATAATTCTGCAGGGTTTTCAATTCCTGATGTAATTCAAGTAGATGCTGCAATCAACCCAGGAAATTCGGGAGGACCACTATTGGATCTAAAAGGTCAGGTAGTTGGAATGAATACTGCAATCAGCACCAACACAGGTGACTTTGCAGGAGTTGGGTTTGCTGTACCTGCAAATGCCATAAGTAGAATAGCTCCAGTCTTGATCAAAAATGGGACATATTCTCATCCATACCTTGGCATATCAGGTGGAAGTCTAACTCCAGACATTTCACTTGCAAACGGTCTTGCAAGAAATTTCAAGGGAGTGATAATTGAAAATACAGTCAAGGGTGGACCTGCAGACAAGGCAGGCATAACCCCAGCCACAACGGATCAAAATAACATTCCACACGGAGGAGATATCATAACAGCGATTGATGGACATCCAATCAAAACAATCTATGACGTAATAGCATACCTTGACGGACAGAAAAGTGTAGGAGACAAGGTAATACTTACGGTATACAGACAAGGAAAATCAATCGATGTTACCGCCACACTTGGCGCAAGACCAACTCCATCGTCCTAGTTTTATGTAAAAATATTTTGTGTTATCTTAAAATTCCACATCTTGTCATTTGCTTTTTTTATTCCAATCCTTGGTCCTACAGAAATCTCCGACTGTTTTATTTCCAAACCATCAGCGATGAACAGGTTAGATCTTTTTGTAAGATCTTCCCCATATTCCTTTTTTGTTATCTTTAACGCTTGGGTCAGCTTGGCAGGACCATTTGTAAGATTAGAGAGGTCAGAGGTTTTGCGCTGCCTTGACATAAAATCAATTCCTGTTTTTGGTACAAGTGACCTAATTAAGACTGCACCTGCTTCATAATCTGGGCTTCGTGCAACTGCATTTACACAATAATGCATTCCATATGTAAAATAGACATAGGCTCGTCCAACTTGGCCAAACATGGCCTTGTTTCTCTCTGTCATACCTCCATATGTATGGCTTGCAGGATCGTCTTTGTATCGATATGCTTCAGTTTCTGTTATGATACCTGAGATTGTATTTCCATTGATTTTTCGGACCAGTGTTTTTCCAAGCAGATCACGGGCAACATCTACTGTGTCCCCATCATAAAATGAGCGGGCAAGTATCCTCATTGCGAAATTTCTACGTCCAAACCCTTTCTTAATTTATCCAAAGATTTGGCAAGAAACACAAAATCATCTTTTAGGACCTGCCTGAGACTTGGATTGTAGATTATCGCTGCAGGATGAACGGTGACAAAATAAAGACGACCGTCGCTTTTTACAATCTTTCCACGGTTTTTTGTTATCTCACTACCATCAAGTAATGAACTGTACGCAGTGTTTCCCAAGATACAAATTATTTTTGGTTTTATTATTTCCAGTTCTTCTGAAAGATATGACCTGCATGCAGTACGCTCTTCTGTTATAGGCTGCCTATTGTTTGGAGGTCTACATTTTACAACATTTGTAATATACACCTGGTCACGTGTAAATCCAGCATACTCTAGTGCCTCAGAAAGAATTTGACCCGCAGTACCCACAAAGGGCTTTCCTTGAAGGTCCTCGTTTCTCCCAGGAGCTTCTCCAACAAAGATTACATCTGAATGATAATTGCCATTTCCTGGCACTGCATTTGTTCTTGATTTGGAGAGATTACAGTTGGTGCAAGAGATTACTCTGTTTTTTACATCATCTAGTCTTTCAGACATTTTATGTTACCACACTTTTTACAATTGATTTGCCACGTATATGTGGACCACCATTTCCCATCCTCATGATTTGCATTGGATCACCCTTGCCACAGTTTCCAATAGGTCTGACTGTGAAATCTTTTCCTCTTGCGTCAATTGAATCAAAAAACTCTGGCGAGTTGCCCATCACAATTACATCTCGTAACAGTTCACCTAGTTCTCCATTTTCAATTTTTTGGGCATACTGACAAGAGATGCTCCAGTTATACCGCATCATATCTATTGATGGTATTTTCATGTTACAGATCAAAAATCCATTCTTTACGTCTTTTATCATTTCATCAGGATTCCAATTTCCAGGTGCGATGCAAGTGCATGCCATCCTCACAAGAGGCATGAACGAGTACCCGGTTGCACGCATCGACGAATTTGGAGCAGTGTCAAAAAGAGAGGCAGTCTCTCGGCTTTGCATGTGGTTGCTCAAGATTCCATCCTCTACAAGTATTTTCTTTGTTGCCGGTACCCCTTCATCATCATACTTGTACCATCCAAGACTAGAAGGAATTGTAGGATCATCAATTACATTAAGCTCAGAAGAGCCAATTTTTGTTCCAAGTTTTCCTGCCCACCATGCACCTCCTGCCCATGCCATCTCTTTGCCAAGTACTCTGTCAGCCTCAGATGGGTGTCCAAGAATTTCATGAGAGAGTAATGCAACAAAATCAGGGTTCATCACCACTGTTGCTTTTTCTTCTTTTACTGTTTTTGCATCAAGCAGCGCATCTGCTTTTTCAGATATTTCTCTAGAGATAACAAGAATGTCATTTTTTCCCATAATCATTTCCAGTCCTCCCCTTCCCCCTTCTGTTGTACTAACAGATTGGGTCAATCCAGAATAGTGTGATGTTGCTGATAAATTTGCCATGACATCATCAAAGTCTTGGGTGATTTGTGAACCCTCACTGTTTACAAAATACTTGTGAAATTTATCATGATGTATTGATACAGATGATTTGATTATTCTTTTTTTGTCATGAATTATTTTATCAGATTCAAGGCCAATTTTCACCATCTCTTCAATATTTGGTTCAACTAGCATCTTGAAATTTACTTTGTCAGTAAAAGAGCGAACTTCTGCAAGACTTACCTTTTGCTTTTTATTTTCAGAATAATATCTCGCAGTCTTTATAGTCTCCACAATATTCTGACGTATATCATCAAATGATTGTGGCATAGAGACAGAATAAAACCCCCAAGCCCCGTTTACTAGCACCCGGATTCCAAGGCCAGAGTCATGAGATGAGACAGAATTTTCAACCTCTCCGTTTTCAATTACAAATCCAGATGTCTTGACAAGCTCTGCCCTTACGTCACAATACTGAGAGCCAGAATCAAGTGCAATTTTGACTGCCTTATCTGCATAATCTTCAAGCGACATGGCATTTACTAGACTTAGGTCATCCTATATTGGCGTTCTATTTGCCTCTGTTTTTAAAATTGTAAATGAAAAAGTGGTTCCTTTGGATATCTCGCTTTCCATCCATATTGTACCACCATGAGCTTCTACGATTCCTTTACAGATAGATAGGCCAAGTCCACTCCCTCCTTTTTCCCTGGTACTTGTGGTATCAGCCTGGTAGAATTTTTTAAAGATCTGACCTTTTGCCTCAGGCGGTATTCCTCTACCATTATCTATGACTGAAACCATAACTTCATTATTTTTTTCTTCAAGTTTTACCTCTACTTTGCCTGTCTTTGGAGAAGTTGCCTTTAGACTATTTTTTATCAGGTTGGTCAATACCTGTTTTATTCGATCGTCATCGTAAAATGCATAGACATCTTTTTTCGGAGTGAAAGTAAGTGAGATTTCATCTACCATTGCCTGCGGATGCATTCCAAGTATTGTCTTTTCGACTGTTTCCTTGAGATTATTTTTCTCTTTTTTGATCCTAAGCTGTCCCAGTTCAAGTTTCTGCGCATCAAGCAAATCAGAGATGAGTTGCAGCAAAGTAGTGGCACTTGAACTGATTATCTTGAGTCTTTCTTTTTGTGTCGTATTTAGTGGTCCAAGGTGTTCGCCAAGTAATATGTCAGAATACCCTTGAATTGGTACAAGAGGAGTCTTTAGTTCATGTGTAACCATTGCCAAGAATTCATCTTTTGCAATCTCAACTTTCTTTGCCTCTTCATCTTTTTTCTGGATTGTCATAGACATTGTGTTAAAGGTATCTGCTAGTTCACCTATCTCATCTTTTGCAGAGTAGTTGATTTTTTCTCCATAAACACCCTCTTTGACATGACTGATTGCCTTTGTCAAAGTTTCAAGAGGCGACAAGGACTTTCTAATTGACAATATCACAACAACAAATACCACAATATCAGCAATTATGAATAATTGCACCAACAGAACCTTGTCGTGTAGCTGTGAATCAATAATTCCGTTCCATTGATTTACAAAGTCAGATGTGACATTGAGTAGTACGTTTCTTTGTGAATTTAATTTTGATAATGCAGAACCAAAGTCTTTTGACAATAACGTATTTGATTCAATGTAGACTAGCTTTGCGTTGACAGATTCCCATATTGGGTCAATCTGCCTTATAGAGTCAGAATTTTGTCTTGGAATTTCTGGTAGTGTTTCTGTAGTGATACCATATGCGGCATATTCAGGGTCATCTAGTGGCAATCCCTCCAATTTTTTCAGATCAGCACCAAAAAGTATCCTATCCTTTTTCAACGCCGAAGTAACATTTCCCCCCTCACCGATGGAATACAATAGTGTTTTTTCACCGATATCTTTTGCAAGACTTATCATCTCTAGTGCAATTATTTTGTGTTTATTGTAATTTCTATCCAGTGGAGTTAGATCATTTTCAATGCCGTTTGCCAGAGACACCAGATCACCATTTTTACCAAGTACGTATGTCAATCCATCCTTTACCTTGGAATCAAAGATGGTCTCTTTCTTTATTTTCTCTGCATCATCTTTGTATGGAATCCATGCGTCACCTACCTTTGTATACGCTGGAATTAGTTCTGGTGGAACTGCAACTAGATTTAGTCCACCAATATTTCCTCCCACGCCAAGCCGCGCATATGTATTATCAAAATCAGATAGTTGTTGTTCCAGAACTGCCCTATTTCCTTCATTTCCACCTGCAATGGAATTTGCAGTACTGCCAATTCTTTCAACTATAACTTTGAGATCACTTGCATAACTAATAGAGTGTAAAATGTCTTGATTTTGTTGTGATGTAAATATCAACAAGTAAAAGTTGACAGCAGAAACTCCAATTATCACTGCTAGTAAAAAGTATGTTTTTTGAGTCAGTTTCACAAAGAAAAAAAGGCAGCAGGCGGGTATAAAAGTTAGTATAAAAGATATGTAGTAAGTAGTTAAAAATGTCTGAAGAGTTTCTCAGATTAGCAAGACAAGAGATACAATCAGAAATAGACAGCCTAAATGAAATTTTTCTTACCTGTACCAATGATGAGCAACTCTATGAAAAATCAACAGAGATTGAAAAACACATGCACAAGATCAAGGGTTTGGCACCAATGATGGAACAAGAAAAAATGGGCGAGATTGCAAAAATAAGCGACCTAGTTCTAAAACACGTTTCAAGCCACGGCATACTGAAAGGATCACACAAAATAACCAGTGATGCAATCAAGATTATGTCTAGTCTTTTTAGTGGGCAGGTCAACATCCAGATAGATGATTTTAGAAAACAGGTAAGAGAGTCATGTTCAGAGATTATAGGATTTTAAATTACGCTTGTAATTATATAGTACAAACTTTGTAGAATTTGTATGGCAAATGTAATGATAGTAGACGATTCAGACGCCATAAGAATGGTTTTAAAAGACATACTTGTCATAGGGCAGCACAATTTGGTTGCAGAACTATCAAGCGGTATAGGAGCATTGGAACAATATACCAAATCAAATCCTGATATTGTCCTACTTGACATGGCAATGCCAAAAAAAGATGGTCTTACAGTACTCAAGGAAGTTATTTCATACAATCCAAAAGCTAAGGTAATCATGATTTCAGCTAGTGACAATCAAGAGACCATCAAAGAATGTATCAGGTCAGGTGCCAGCACATACATTCTAAAACCATTTAATTTTCAAGATGTTCTGAAAATAATTAATGATGTAGTAAAATCACAAGCTGACTGATTTGTATCCAGTACTTGTAACCCATTTTGCTTTTTCTAGAGGGAATCTGTTACTACATCTAACACATATGTAATCTTGGGATGGATCGGAGAATTTGTTCCCACAATCATTGCATATGTAATAGTTATCAATTGACTTGTAATCAACGCCCATGATTTTGATCTCTTTTTGGCATTTTGGGCATTTGTTTTCTTTGTAAGAATCCTCAATTGAGACATTTCCACATTTGAAATGTTCAATCAACTTTCCTTGAACAAAATTAGTGCCTTTACAGGTAGGGCAGAAGAAATTTGGAAGAACTCGTACAGAATCACACTGGGTACAAGAGACTTCCTTCATTTCAGAAAGTTTTGTTATCTTTTTTTCATTTTCAAGACGTAAAAGATGGTTTTCCAGTAAATCTTTTTCAGTTTTGGAATATTCTGCAAGTCTTGCAAAACTTATCCTAGAAGAAGACTTTAGGTGCAAGATTATTCTTTCAATGTCGCCGGATGGTTTTTCTTCAAGAATTGATTGTTCCTTTTCCAGAGTCTCAAATACATTTTTTAGATTTTCATATCTTATTGGTTTTTCAATATACAGATACGCACCTCCCCGCAGAGCATTTTTTATCTGTTCATCAGACTTGGAGTCTGCAGTTTCAAGAATGATTTTTGCGTCAGGGCGTATCGCAAATATACCAGCCATCACTTCATTTGCATCCATATCAGGTAGATGAAAATCAAGTAGAACTATTGGTCGCTTTCCATCCTTTTCAAGATCGGCAAATGATTGTATTCCAGCCTTTCCGTTATCACATGTCTTTACGTTTTCATAACCCAATTTTTTTAGAAAATCCCTTAACAGGAGGGTTATAGCCATGCTATCTTCAATTATCAAGACATCATTTTTTCCACCAGTCATAGGAATGTCCAGCACATTGTACTATATTATTCTTAGATACAGTTATGATTAAAAGGTGCCAAAAATGAGTACACCTGTGGAAAAATTCGTTGTAGATACTAGCATCATAATAGATGGTGAGATTACCAAGTTAATCGAGGCTGGTACGCTGATAAATTGTGAGATAATAATACCGGTTGCAGTTTTAGATGAGTTACAGTCACAGGCGTCTCAGCACAAAGACTATGGCTTTGTGGGCCTTGAGGAGATAAAAAAGATTCGAGAGCTGGCAGTCAAGAACAACATAACACTACGATTTGAGGGAGAGCGTCCAAGCATGGACGACATCAAGCTTGCAAGACATGGCAGGATTGATGCAATAATAAAAGATATTGCAAAAAAGAATGGTGCCACATTTTATACGGCAGATTATGTGCAGGCCCTTGTAGCACAGGCAGAGGGCGTAAAGACAAGTTATTCAAAACCTCAGGTCAAGATTTCAGACCTAGAATTTGAAAAATACTTTGACAGTCAAACAATGAGCATTCACCTAAAGGAAGGAACATTACCACTTGCAAAAAGAGGCAAACCCGGCGCATTTTCTCTTACTGAAGTAGGAGAGACTATGTTGACAAAAGAATACTTGGAAGGAATAACAAGTGAAATCCTAGAAGCATCAAGAGCCACACAGCTTGGCATAATAGAGATATCAAAGTCTGGAGTACTTGTAATTCAATACAAAGATTACAGAGTTGTTGTCACTCATTCGCCATTTTCGAACAGCTATGAAATTACAATTACTCATCCAATAGTAAAGATGTCATTAGACCAGTATACAATCTCTGAAAAATTAATGCAACGACTTTCTGAAAAAGCAGAAGGAATACTGATTTCAGGATCACCTGGGTCTGGAAAGAGTACCCTAGCATCAAGCCTTGCAGATCATTATTCAGCAAAAGGCAAGATAGTAAAGACATTTGAATCTCCAAGAGACTTGCAGGTAAACAAGAAGGTAACGCAATACACACATCTTGAGGGAAGTTTTGAAAATGCTGCAGACATACTTCTTCTTGTAAGACCTGACTACACAATATTTGATGAGGTCAGAAGATATCAGGATTTTAGAGTCTTTTCAGACCTAAGACTTGCAGGAGTGGGCATGGTGGGAGTTGTTCATGCACATGCACCGCTTGATGCAATACAGAGATTCATAGGAAAAGTTGAGCTTGGAATGATTCCTCACATATTGGATACCGTAGTCTTTGTCAAGGCAGGTCAGATATCAAAGGTGTATGAGTTAGAGTTCAAGGTCAAGGTCCCCACAGGAATGACAGAGCAGGACTTGGCAAGACCAGTAATTGAGATTAGAAATTTTGAGGACCATAACCTAGAGTACGAAATTTACACATATGGTGATGAAAACATTGTCATACCAATAACAAAGGAGAGCAAAAGTGGTGGTATTGAAAAACTAGCCGAGGCAAAAATTAGGGACACCATACGCAGATTTGATTCTGATGCAGAAATTGAGATCCTGTCAAACAACAGCATACGAGTGAGAGTAGACAAGGAATCCATAGCATCAATCATAGGAAGAGGAGGGGCAACCGTAAATGATCTTGAAAAAACACTTGGGGTTCATATCGACGTAGAACCAAAAGAAGGCGGATCTTCAAGGGGTGGAGAATGGTTTGAAATGTCAGAGTCAGGGAACAATTTTGTTTTAGAAGTGGACGTATCAAAATCTGGAATGGATGTCGAAGTCTATGTCAATGACAAAAACATTACATCCACCAGAGTAGGAAAGAACGGTAGAATAATAATTCCAAAAAAATCTAGTGCTGGAAAAAGATTGATTGGCGCAGTAATGTCAAAAGAAGACATCAGGATAACTGTACACGACTAGCTACTGGAAACTATCAAGAATTTTTGGATTTGATTTTAGAAAGGTAACAAACTTTCGCAATTGCTTTATTGTCTGGGGATTTAGATGATGTTCTATTCCTTCAACATCCTGGCTTGCTATTTCATGATTAACCCCAAGCATCATAAAGAACTCTAGCAATGTACCATGTTTTTGTCGTACTGCGTCGGCAAGTGCAGAGCCCTTTTGGGTCAGGTTTATTCCCCGATATTTTTCATATTCAAGATACCCACCTTCTGCAAGCTTTTGGAGCATCTTTGTGACAGATGGAGCGCTGACTGTTAGGTATCTTGAGATATCAAGAGTATTTGCATACCCTTTGAGTTCCACAAGTTCGGATATTACCTCAAGATAGTCCTCTATCCTGGTATAGTCGGTTTTTGCCGACTTGTGTGCCTCTTTTATTGATTCTAGCCTCTCAGCACGCTTTTCCTTCATGTTTTTGTTAATTATACACGAAATCATATAACCTAATCTCTTGATCAGAAATGTTCACCCAGTTGTGATTGATCTTTTGCTGGGAGTCTTAACTATTTTTTTAAAAATGAGGTGTGCATGGATGAGGGAGTCAGACAGGGTATTGATAAAATAAAGAAAGTCAGCGATTCCCTCCACAGAAGAGCCAAAATCTACTCAGAACTTGGCAAGATGGATGACAGGGGTACGGCACGTGCACTTGGCTCACTGCAAAGAGCACCGGCACCAGGAAAAAAGATTACAAAGATAGGATTCATTTTTCTTCTTTCGCCAGACCCATTTACCACACCTCTTGGCATACCAATGATAATTGCAGGAAAATATCTAGAAAAGGTATACAATGGCGCAACAATCAAAGATGTGGGTCAGGAGACAAAGAATTTTTTCAGCGATTATTCGCATCTAAAAGACAAGATGAGTTAGAATCAAAACTCACCCTGTTTTTTGCATGGGTTTTTAACTAGATATTGACTACCAGATTTTTGTGGCAACAAGGGCCCAAGTTTTAATTCCGATTGCAATTGCAGCAGTGGCAATAGGAATAGTAGGAGTGTTGACAATTCCTGCAGATTCCAAACTTGCAGAAGTCAAGTTTCCAAAGGGAACAATCAAGATCGATAACAAGATTTTAGATGTACAGATTGCAGAGACTGACGCCCAAAAGGTAAGGGGCCTTATGTTTCAAAATGAACTGCCAGATGATCAGGGAATGATCTTTGTTTTCAGCCAAGAACAGATTGTACCCATATGGATGTTAAACATGCAGTTTCCACTTGACATAATCTGGTTTGATGCAGATGGAAATGTAATCCATATTGCAAAAAATGTTCCACCTTGCAAGTCTGCACTTGAAACTGCGACATGCACAGTTCAAAACGCAGAGGGTAAGCAAGCAAAATATGTTTTAGAAGTGACGGCTGGATTTACTGACAAATTCCACATAACTGAAAGTTCCAAGATGCAGATAATTTCAATCTAGGATTTTGTAAGAGTCTGTTTTAGCTCAGCAAATGCGGCCTTGATCTCATCAACAGATGCCTCATCTTCAAGCGTGCTAATATCGCCAGTTTTTTCATCCTGAGCCAGTGCTTTTAGAAGCCTTCTCATTATTTTGCCGCTTCGTGTCTTTGGAAGTTTTGTGACAAAGTAAAGTTGGTCAGGAGATGCAATTGGACCTATTGTTGTTCTGATGTGTTGTACAAGATCTTTTTTTAGTTGCTCAGACTGGGCATAGCCATCTTTTAGAACCAGAAATGCAATGATTGCTTCACCCTTGACATCATGTGGTATACCGCATACTGCAGATTCTGCAACTGCCTTGTGCGATACAAAACCGCTTTCAAGTTCTGCAGTACCTAGTCTATGACCTGCAACTTTTAGCACATCGTCTGCCCTTCCAAGCATCCAGATGTATCCATCCTTGTCCCTTATTGCATAGTCGCCTGCATAGTACATGTTTTTGTATTTTGACCAGTAGACTGTTTTGTATTTTTCATCATCACCCCACAGTGTAAGAAGCATTCCAGGCCATGGATTTTCTACTACAAGATATCCCTTGGAATCATCAGGGATTGCTTTTCCATTTTCATCAACTATAGACAGGCAGACTCCCGGAATAGGTCTTGATGCAGATCCTGGTTTTAGTGTAATTGTTTCAAGCCCCGGAAGAGGAGATATCATTGCACCACCTGTTTCTGTTTGCCACCAAGTATCAATGATAGGGCATCTTTCTTTTCCAATTGTTGTAAAGTACCATTTCCAGACTCGCGGATTTATCGGTTCGCCCACTGTTCCAAGCAATCGCAGACTGGACAGGTCGCTAGAATTTGGGAGATCATCCCCATATTTCATGAACATTCGTAGTGCAGTAGGAGTCGTGTAGAGTATAGTAACACCATATCGTGAAATGATTTCCCAAATTCTTGCAGGTGTAGAATAGTCAAGTGCACCTTCATACATTACCTGAGTTGCCCCATGCATCAATGGCCCATAGACTACATAGCTGTGTCCTGTAACCCAACCAATATCAGCAGTACAAAAATAGACATCAGAGTCTTTGATATCAAAGATCCACTGGAATGTGGAAAATACATGTGTGAGATATCCTCCAGTTCCATGTAGTACGCCTTTTGGTTTTCCCGTTGTTCCCGAAGTGTATAGAATGTAAAGAGGATGAGTACTGTCAAGCATATCTGCATCACAGAATGGTTCCATGGAACTGACAAGTTCATTCCATCTCTTGTCACGTGCAGTAAATGAAATAGAATTATGTGTGTGTTCAAGAACAATTACGTTTTCTACAAAATCAAGTCCTTGTATTGCCTCGTCTACAACATCTTTTAGTTTGACCAGAGTACCGCGTCTTCTTCCGCCATCTGCAGTGATTATTATCTTTGATTTTGAATCATCAACTCTGTCCCGAATGGATTTTGCACTAAATCCTGAAAATATCACGGTATGAATAGCACCAATTCTTGCGCATGCAAGAAGTGAGATTATCAGCTCAGGTACCATGGGAAGATAAACTGTGATTCTATCGCCTTTTTTTACTCCAAGTGTTTTCAGGGCATTTGCAAGTTTTGATACTTCGACAAGCAGGTCTTTGTATGTCAGAACTCTTGTTGCCCCATCCTCTCCTTCCCAAAAAATTGCCTTTTTGTCGGGATTTTTCTGCACTATTCTATCAAGAGCATTGTAAGATGCGTTGGTTTTTCCCCCCACAAACCATCGTGCAAACGGAGGATTCCACTCTAATGCAGTGTGCCATCTTTCAGACCAATAAAGACTCTCAGCTTGTGACTCCCAGAATTTTACACTGTCTTTGCTTGCCGCAGCCCTTGTCTTTAGATCATTATTTCCAAGACCTATGTTGTACAAGTCCAATACAAACAGGTAGTATGTATGTCAAAAAAAAGGTTCGCTCAAATGGAGTTGGGAGCGAGTCCTTCAATCCCGTCAGTTTGTATTATGAGGATGATATTCTCTTAAGCCAATCTGAATCTTGAGGGGCTTCGTCACCATCGGCTCCGATGGCTACAGGCTTTGATGTTGGCGTAGTGGGAATACTAGTGCCAACTCCAATGTCAGCAGGTGCTGGAGTCTTTGGCTGTGAAGGAGAAGGACTTTCTACCTTTCCAAGATATGAAATGGCGGCTGAATGAACGTCCTGTTTTGGACTTTCGATGCGCTCTCCACTCTCAACTGAAAGATCGTTGATGCGACGTTGGATGCTTGTTATCTCTGCCTTTTCGTGTTCGATGTGTTCGATGATTTCGACTGTGTGAGTTTTGACCAAATCATACTTGGCATCAGATATCTCATTGCTCTTGTTTTGCAACTTGGCGTCAAATCTTAGCATCCTGATTGACTTTAGTTGCCCGTCAAGTTCTCCGAGTCTTTTCTCAAGTTTTTCTTTAATCTGTCTCTCAGTCTCATCCAGAGTTAACAATTTCATCTTATACTTCTCATGGATCAATTCAGCATCGTCTTTCATGTCATCGTTT
>Ga0134125_10004882_pt1 | contig 15302 bp, 15 predicted proteins | sample KB31751_FD_96464 | JGI IMG/M metagenome (GOLD analysis project Ga0134125, IMG submission 96464) | Terrestrial soil microbial communities with excess Nitrogen fertilizer from Kellogg Biological Station, Michigan, USA - KB3-175-1 | ecosystem: Environmental > Terrestrial > Soil > Unclassified ... | reverse complement strand
TTGCCCATCTGCACGGCCACGACACCACCGGCGAAGATTCCGATCGGAATGTTGATGAAGAAAATCCAGCGCCACGAATACGAGTCCGTGATCCAGCCGCCCGCCACCGGTCCGACGATCGGCGCCACCACCGTGATCATCGCGATGATCGCCAGCGCCATGCCGCGTTTCTCGCGCGGATAGATCGACACCATCAGGCTCTGGGTGATCGGGTACATCGGTCCGCACACGGCGCCCTGCAGCGCGCGGAACATCACCAGCATCGACAGGCTGGTGGCGAGACCGCAGCATAGCGAGAACAGCGAGAACAGCAGCACCGCCCACACGAACACCTTCACCTCGCCGAAGCGTCGGGAAAGGAAACCGGTCATCGGCAGCGTGATCGCCTGCGCCACGGTGAACGAAGTGATCACCCAGGTGGACTGGTCCTGGCTCGCGCCGAGGTTGCCGGCGATGGTCGGCAGCGACACGTTGGCGATGGTCATGTCCAGCACCTGCATGAAGGTGCCGAGCGACAGGCCTATCGTCGCCAGCGACAGGCTGGCGGGACGGAATTCGCCGAGTGCTTGGGTTGCGGTGGCAGCGTTTGAAGCCATCACTCAGTGTCCTCCCGCGGGGGCCGCCGCGGAGTTGCCGGACTTGATGAATGGCGGCTTGGCCAGCCAGACGACCGCGATGAGGGCGATGATGATCCAGCCGAAGATGTAGAACAAATTGTTGAAGGAAATCTGCACGGATTGCCGGGTGATTTCGCCGTTGATCATCGCGGCAAAACGTTGCAGGGTACCGCCGTTTGCCGCCGCGGCCTGCCGCACCTGCGGATCATAGGCATTGATGTGCGCGGCCAGGTTCGCGTGATTGGTGACGCCGCCGCGTTCCCAGAAATACGTGGTGATCGACGCCGAAAAACTGCCGCCCAATGAACGGATGAAGGTCATCAGGCCCGAACCCGCGGCCACTTCCCGTCCCGACAGATCCGACAACGCAATCGTCAGGATCGGCATGAAGAAGAACGCCACGCCGATGCCCTGGAGGAACTGCGCCATCGCCACGTGGTAGAAATCGACCTCGGTGTTGAATCCGGCGCGCAAGAAACACGTCACGCCCATCACCACGAACGCGAACGAGGCGAGCCAGCGCAGGTCGAACTTCGTGCCGTACTTGCCCACGAAGAAAGTCAGCAGCACGGGTGCAACGCCGATCGGCGCCGTCGCCAGCCCCGACCAGATCGGGGTGTAGCCAAGCGTTTCCTGCAGCCACAGCGGCACCAGCAGTCCGATCGCGAAAAACACCGCATAGGCCAACAGCATGGCCAGCGTGCCCGCTGCGAAATTGCGGTGCCGGAACAAGCGCAGGTTCACGATCGGCTCGCGGTCGGTCAATTCCCAAATCAGGAACACGCCCAGCGCGATCACGGCGATGACCGCGAGCACGACGATGAAATTCGACTGGAACCAGTCGAGGTCGTTGCCCTTGTCGAGCAGCACCTGCAACGAGCCCACGCCCAGGATCAGCGTGACCAAGCCCACGTAGTCCATGCGTGGCCGTTCGATCACGTCACGACGCGCACCCAATTGCGCGGCGATGATCGCGCTGACCGCAAGCCCGATCGGTACATTGATGAAGAAGATCCATTCCCACGAATAATTGTCGGTGATGTAACCGCCCAGCACCGGGCCCGCGATCGGCGCCACCACCGTCACCATCGCCAGGATCGCCAGCGCCATCCCGCGCTTTTCATTCGGGTAGATCGAAACGAGCAGGCTTTGCGTGAGCGGGTACATCGGCCCCGCCACCGCGCCCTGGATCGCGCGGAACATCACCAGCATGGTGAGGCTGGTCGCAAGGCCGCAACACAACGAAGCGATCGAGAACAGCGCCGTGGCCCACACGAACGTCTTCACCTCGCCGAAACGCCGCGAGAGGAATCCGGTCAACGGCAGGGCAATCGCGTTGGCCACGGTGAACGAGGTGATGACCCAGACCGACTGGTCCTGGCTCGCGCCGAGGTTGCCGGCGATCGTCGGCAGCGAGACGTTGGCGATGGTGAGGTCCAGCACCTGCATGAAGGTGCCGAGCGACAACCCGATCGTCGCCAGCGGCAGGCTGGCGGGACGGAATTCACCGAAGGACTGGGTTGCGGCGGCAGCGTTCGAAGCCATGCTGATCTTGAGGAATCCGACGAAGCAGCTGTTGTGAAAAGTCAGGCCATGGATGGCTGGATGGAGTCTTATTGACGAGGATTTGGAAAAGTGCGAAAGATTTGAATGAAGCAGCGATCAGGGACGATCGCAAAAGAATCGACATCGTTCCGGGGCTGAGTGTCGCGCAGCGATACGCAGAACCCGACTGCGTTTGCAGGAGCAAACGCGAACGCCGAAGGCGGCCCGCAGGGCGAGCACCAGGGACGGTGCGAGTAAATCCATTTTGATTGGCTTTTCGCAACTGAAAAATGGATTCCGGCTTACGCCGGAATGACGATCAATGTATGGCCTTCGCCATCGCATGCGCGGATGAGGGAGGTGTGGCCGCCACCGGTCCGCTGTTCTCCTTGATGATCTTCGCGATCAACTGGTCGGCTTCGGCCTTGCTGCGCGCATACACGTCGGTGCTGAACACCGGATGCTCAACCGGCTGTTGCGACAGCACCGGGCCGGACTGGTCGTGCAGGTTCACCGACACGTCCATCGACAGGCCGACGCGCAGCGGATGCTTGTCGAGGTCCCTGGGATCGATCGAGATGCGCACCGGCAAACGCTGCACGATCTTGATCCAGTTGCCCGAGGCGTTCTGCGCGGGCAGCAGCGAGAACGCGCTGCCGGTGCCGATGCCGAGACCCACCACGTTGCCGTGGTACTTGATCGAGCCGCCGTAGATGTCCGACGTCAACGTCACCGGCTGGCCAATGCGCATGTCGGTCAACTGGGTTTCCTTGAAGTTCGCGTCGACCCAGAGCTGGTGCAGCGGCACCACCGCCATCAGCGGCGTGCCCGGTTGCACGCGTTGCCCGACCTGCACGGTGCGCTTGGCGATATAACCCGACACCGGCGCGACCAGTGTCATGCGCTGATCGTTCAACCATGCGGCACGCACTTTCGCTGCCGCCGCCTTCACATCGGGATGCGTCGCGATCTGCGTGTCGGAAACCAGCGCACTGGAAGTCGCGAGTTCCGCCTGCGCGGCCGTCAGCGCGCTCTCGGCGGTGGTCAGCGCGTCGCGTGCGTGCGCGAGTTCCTCCGCGGAAATCGCGCCCGACGCGGCCAGTCCCTTGCGGCGCTGGAAGTCGGCCTGGGCCTGCCTCACGACGGCTTCGCGCGCGGCGACGTCGGCCTTCGACGTGTGCACGGTGCTGTACAGGCCGCGCACCTTGCGCACGGTCTGCGCCAGCGCGGCTTCCGCCTGCGCCAGTGCGACGTCGGCATCGGCGGGATCCATCTTCACCAGCACCTGGCCTTCGCGCACGTAATCGTTGTCGTCGGCGCCGATGCTGATGACGGTGCCCGGCACCTGCGGCGTGATCTGCACCACGTTGCCGTTGACGTACGCGTCGTCGGTGCCTTCGTACCAGCGGCCGACCATGAAGTGGTAAAGCGTCCAGATGATCGCGACGACCACGATGACGGCGACCAGACCGCGCAGCAGCCAGCGGCGCCTGTTCAGGCGCCTGGCCTTGAGCTGGTCGGCGCGTTCGTCGTCGGTAACGGGATTGGGATTGATGGGCGAAGTCATTGTCTGGCCTTGTCCGCGGTTGGCGGGGTGGAAGTCATGGTGGCGAGCGTGGGCGCGTCTTTCGTGGGCGTGAAGCCGCCGCCCAGCGCCTCATTCAACGCAGCCCACGCATTGCTGCGCTGGGTTTGCACCGAGGCGAGCTGCTGTTCGACGGCGATCAATTCCTGGCGCACGCTGAGTGCTTCCAGGTAGTTGCCGACGCCGGCGCGGTAGCGCTGCATCGCCAGCTTGTACGCATCGGCGGCGCTGCTGCGCGCAGTTTCGGCATCGGTCACCTGCGCATCCAGTGAGCGTACGTCGTCGACCTGCGTGGCGACCTGGTTGATCGCGTGCACCAGCGTCTGGTTGTACTGCGCCACCGCGATGTCGCGCGCCGCGTCCTTGCCGGCGAGATTGGCGCGCAAGGCACCGCCCTCGAAAATCGGCAGGCTCAACGCGGGCTGGATGGTGTAGAAGCGGTTGGTCAGGGAAAACAGGTCGAGCGTGGAAGGCGCGATCAGGCCCGCGAGCGAACTGATGCTGATGTTCGGCAGGAACTTCGCCTTGGCCGCCTTGATGTCGTGGCCTGCGGCTTCCACGCGCCAGCGCGCGGCCACCACGTCGGGACGGCGGCCCAGCAGTTCCGCGGGCAAATCGCTCGGCAGCGCCAGCGCGGGAATCGCGGGCAGCGCCGGACGCGTGATCGACAGCGCACGATCCGGACCCTTGCCGAGCAAGGCCGCGAGCACCAGTGCGCTGGTGTGAACCTCATTGTCGGCCGCTTCGAGATGCGCACGATCGCTGGCCGCTTCGCCTTCGATGCGGGCCAGCGAAAACTTGCTGTCGATGCCGTTGGCGACGCGCTTGTTGGTGAGCTTCAGGAAATCCTCGGCGCGCTGCAGTTCTTCGTTGGCGAGATCGCGCTGCGCATACGCACCGGCGAGTCCGAAATACGCCTGCACCACGTCCGCGGAAAGTTTCAGGCGCGCGGCCCGCGCATCGACTTCCGCCGCGCGCGCATTGCCCACCGCAGCCTGCCACGTGGCGCGCTTGCCGCCCCACAGGTCGATGTCCCATTTGAAGCTGAGATAGCCGAACCGGATCACGCCGAAATGTCCGGACGCCAGCGGCGGCAGGAGCGGCGGCACGCGCGCACCCGCGGCACTGGCGCCGCCATTCAGCGTCGGCTTGCGTGCGGCATCGGCCGCGCCCGCCGCGGCCAGGGCCTCGCGCACGCGCGCGTCGACCAGCGACATGTCGGGATTGTCGGCGAGCGCTTCGTCCACCAGCTGGTCGAGCTGCGCGTCGCCGACGGCCTTCCACCAGTCCTGCTGCGGCCACGCGGCGGCGTCCACCTGCACGCCGGCAAGGCTCTGTTCGGCATGCAGGTCACTCGCCTGCATCGGGGTCGCGGTGGAGCGCAGGCCACCGGTGCTGGCGCAACCGGCCAGCGCAACCGCCGCCAACGCCGCAACGAGACCTGAACGGTATCTGGGAACCGGAGGAGTCATGACAAAAAGGCCGCTAAAAGAGTCGAAGTATGGAGACGGCGAAAACGGATTCAATCCGAATCGTGTCGTTCCCGCTTGCCGCGGAGATCTTCCAGCACGCGCGTCAACACGCCGTGCAATGTTTCACGCTCGCGCGACGTCGTGCATGCAAAAGTCTGCTCCGCAACCGCATCGCAATAGCCGATCAGGCGTTTGCGAAGGTTCTTGCCTTGCGTGGTCAGTTCCAGCCGCAGCGCCCGGCGATCGACCGGATCAGGAAGCCGCTTGAGATAGCCCCGTTGTTCCAGTTTGTCCAGCAAACGCGTCAACGCACCGGGGTTGTAGTGCAGCGCGCGCGCAAGTTCGACCGGCGTCAGCGATTCGTCGTGGCCGAGGAATTTCAGCGCGAGGAACTGCGTGAAATTCAGGTCGACGCCCTGCCGCGCCATTTCCTGCTCGACTTCCGTCACGAATTCCGCGCGCAATCGTCCGATCAGCCGGCACAGCTGGAAGGAGCGGTCGGGGGAAGAAGTTTCAGCGCGATTCATGCCGAGGATGATACTGTCTTGGCTTTAATTGTCAAGGCAATTATATTCCAGGCAACCTTACCGGCAACCGTTCCACCACAAACAACAAGAAGCACAAGGAGCACGACATGAGGACCACGCAGCTTGCCTTTGCCGCGGCGGCCTGCCTTCTGACCTGCACGCCCGCGCTGGCCACGGGTTTCGACCTTGCCGCGGGCCCGAGCGTCACCGCGTCCGAGCGCACCACCGCCGCCGTCTTCGCCAGCGTGTTCGGCGAGCGTCCCGACGACAACCGCATCCACCTCGAACCGATCGGCACCGTCGGCTGGATCGATTCACGCCACACGCGCAAGGACGATCTGGATCACGAGGTCATGGTCGTCGGCGGAGGCGTGCGCGTCGTCGCTGCCAACCAGCACTGGTTCGTCAGTGAGCAACTGGCGGCGACCAGCACCCGCACCGACGCATTGTCCAGCCGCTTCGAATTCATGACCAGCGCCGGTTGGCAGAATGATCGCTTCGTCGTGATGCTGCGGCACATCTCCAACGCGCATCTGATCGGCGGCGGCAAGAACCTGGGCGAGACGATGTTGCTGGCGGGCGTGAAATTCCAGCACTAGCGCGTAGGGCGCTACACTCAGCGCAAGCGGAGCTTTGCGGACCCGCTACCGGTCGCCGGTGGCAATGGGACGCGCGGGATCACTCACCCAACCGCTCCACGACGGCGCGAACACGCGCGAGCCATGCAGGCTGGCGGCTTCCATCGCCAGCAGGTTGTGGCAAGCCGTCACGCCGGAGCCGCACATGTGCACCACGTCGTGCGGTGAATGGCCGTCCAGCAGCGCGGCGAATTCTGCGTGCAGCGCTTCGGCGGGTTTGAAGCGGCCGTCCGCCGCCAGGTTTTGCGAGAACGGCCGGTTGTGTGCACCGGGCACATGGCCGGCGGCTCGGTCGAGGGGTTCCACTTCGCCGCGGAAGCGCGGCGCCGCACGCGCGTCCAGCAGCAGCGTCGAGGGCTTGGCGCGCAGCGATTCCAGCTCCTCGAAATAGACCACCGCGGTGGGATCGGCAGGCAAGTCGACCGTCGTCACTTCGCGCGGCATCGCTGCGCCGCGCTCGACAGGCAGCGACGCCGCGATCCATGACTGCCAGCCGCCATCCAGCACGCAGGCGTCGATGTCGGCGATCCGTAGCATCCACCACAACCGCGCTGCGGCGAGTGCGCCGCCGGCGTCGTCGTACGCCACCACCCACTGCCCCTTGCGCCAGCCCCAGCGCGACAGCGTGCGCGCGAACGCCGCCACGTCCGGCAATGGATGCCGGCCCAGACCTTTTTTCGACAGATCGGAAAGGTCGTGGTCGAGGCTCGCGTACACCGCGCCCGGGATATGCGCTTCCAGGAAATCGCGCTCGCCCTTCGCGGGGTCGGCCAGCGCAAACCGGCAATCCACGATCAGCACGGATCCCGGCGTCAGCGCGGCCAGTGTTTTTGCATCGATCAATACATCGTGCGCTTTCATTGCATGACACCCATTCTTTGCATCAGGTTCACCAGCATGGCCGCCGTCGCGCCCCAGATGCGCGGCTCCACACCGACGTATTCGTACACCTTCCGCGGCTCGCCGCGCGCGCGGAAATCGAATTGGCGCAGGTTGGCGGGATCCAGCAGGAAGTCGAGCGGCACTTCGAACAGCTTCGCCACTTCGTCCGGTTGCGGGACCAGCACGGCGTCGCCGGCGAGGCGCGCGACCACCGGCGTCACGCAGAAGCCGCTGATCGTCTCCAGGCAATCGATGAAGCCCAGCGGCTCGACCGCATCCGGGTCCAGCGCGATTTCCTCGCGGCTTTCGCGCAATGCGGTTTCGATCGCACCCGAATCGCCGTGATCGGTGCGGCCGCCGGGAAAACTCACCTGGCCTGCGTGGTGCGCGAGATCCTCGCGACGCAAGGTGAAAACCATGCGCGGTTCCTCGACGTCGCGAATCGCCATCAGCACCGCGGCATCCGCGCGCGGTCCTTCGCCGATCAGGTCGAGCAGGTGATCGTGGTTCCATGCAGGCGGCGCGGGCGGCGATTCGAGCGAATGCAACGCGCGCGCGATGGCATCGAATCCGTGCGTCATGGCCGCGGCGGCGGACGCGACGGTTGCTGTTCGCGCATCCAGCGCTTGCGGTCATCATTGCTCATCGTGCCCCAGCGCGCGATTTCGGCCAGTGTGCGGCGGCAACCGATACACAAGCCATCGGCATCCATGCGGCACACGCCGACGCACGGGCTGGCCGGGATTTCGCCGAGATGGACGGGTTCGCTCCGCATCCGCCAAGCGTAACGCAACGCGCGTGAATCCATGCGCCTGCTTGCAGCGGCGTCTAGGGCTGCACGGCCAGCAAGCGAATATCGAACACCAGCGCTTCATTGGGCCCGATGCGCGGCAGGTCGCCGCGAATGCCGTAGGCCTGGTCAGGCGGCACGAACACCTGCCAGTGGTCGCCCACGTGCATGCGGGTGATGATCTGGCGCCAGCCGGGGATCATGAACTTGACCGGATACACGGCGGGCTTGCCGGTGTCGGCGGTATCGGCGAATACGGTGCCGTCGAGGAACTGGCCGCGAAATTGCAGCGTGACTTCACTGTCGAAGGTCGGACTCTTGTCGTCCTTGCCGCCGTCGAGCACCTTGTACTGCACGCCGGAGGGCAGCGTGATCACGCCCTGCTTCTTGCCGTTTTCTGCGAAGAACGCGCGTGCCTTCTGCAGGTTGGCGGTGGCGAGTTTCTGATAGGCCGCGCGCGCATCGGCGACCATCCTGGCCTCCATCGCCTGCAACACGCGCTGCATGCTCTGTGGCGGATATTCGGGCTTCCTGCGCGAGTAGCCGTCCTGCACGCCGCGCATGATTGTCGCGAGATCGATATCGGGCTGGCGCTGTTGCAGGTCGCGGCCCGCCGCGTAACCGAGCGCGTAGGAAAGCTCGGCCCGATCCGCAACGGGCGCGGCCGAAGTTTTCGGGGGCTGCGCCAGCAGCACGCCGGACGGCAACAGCACGCCGGCCGCAAGCACCAGCACGATGACGATCCTGCTCATGTCGGTTCCGAATCCCGCTTTCTGCAAAGAGTGCCAAGGCGTTCCGTTGCGCCGCAAGCATCGCCAACTTTGAACGTCCCCGGTCGCAAAGGTTCCCTCGTTTCAAGGGCTTTTACGGTACTTGCGTTCCCCCGCCAGCACCCGCAACGCCAGCCGGTTTTCCGGCGGAGCCAGGGGACAGGTCGCATACGGCGTGAACGCGCACGGCGGGTTGTAGGCCTTGTTGAAGTCCAGCACGATCTTGCCGTCGCGCGGCATGTCAGCGTACAGGAACCGGGCCGCGCCGTAGGTCTCCTTGCCGGAGGTGGCGTCGGCGAAGATCAGGAACAGTTGCGTATCGCCGGGCACTTCGATGACCGGATACAGCTCGAACCTTTGACCCTCCCGCTCGAACACGGCCTTGCCGGGCGCGGGATAGTTTTCGATGATGCCGATCACGGTGCCGGTCGCCAACTGGAATGGCGGATCGAGCGGCTGCCAGTCCGCGACGATGCGCCACGCGGGATCGACCGGGAAACGTTCGATGCCGACGAATTGCGTGCGCGTCTGCGCTTCGCTGTCGCGTACGCGCAAACCCTTGCGTCCGCCGCGATCGATGGCAATGAAGTTGACGCTGCCGAAGGCGATGGTGGTCGGCGCGGCCTGGCTGTCGTCCAGCAGCACCGCGTTCGTTTCGGTTTTGCCGTCGATGGTTGCGCCAGTATCCGCTTCGAGCGAAATCGAAAGCGTGCCGTCTTCGGCCCACGTGATCGTGCCGAGGTGCGCGGGTGCCCTGGCCAGCACGATGTCGTTGTCCGCCGCGCTGCCGAGGCGATTCCCGCCCGGCTTCAACCACTCGAGGCCGACCAGGCTCAGCCAGCCATCCGGCGCGGTCAGGCGCGCGATGCGCGCCTCGTGCCAGCGTTCGATTTCGCGAGCGCAGGTTTTGTCGATATCCATCGCTTATCTTCCGCGCAGAAAAAGCTTGTCGAGTTCGGCGATGGACAATTGCGTCCATGTCGGCCGACCGTGATTGCACTGGCCGGAACGTTCGGTCGCTTCCATTTCGCGCAGCAACGCGTTCATCTCGGGAATCGTGAGACGGCGATGCGCGCGCACCGAACCATGACAGGCCATGGTCGACAGCAGTTCGTTCTGCAATTCCTCCAGCTTGCGCGAATTGCCGTGCTCGGCAAGTTCGCCCAACACGTCACGCGCGAGCTGCGCCGCGTCGGCGCCGTCCAGCAGCGCGGGGATGCGGCGTACCGTGACCTGGCTCGGGCCCGAGCGGTCGAGTTCCAGCCCGTAGCCTGCCAGCGTCTCCGCGTACTCCTCGGCCGCCGCGGCTTCGCGCTCGCTGACCGCGATCGCTTCGGGCACCAGCAGATGTTGCGCGCGGATCTGGCGGGCATCGCGCGCGGTTTTCAATTTCTCGTAGGTGACGCGCTCGTGCGCGGCGTGCATGTCGACCAGCACCAGTCCGTGCGCGTTTTCGGCGAGGATGTAGATGCCGGCAAGCTGCGCCAGCGCGTAGCCGAGCGGCGGCGCTTCGCCCGGTTCGACGTCCGGCAATGGAACGGCGGCAGCGGACGCGCGTTCACCCAGCAACGTCGCGTAAGGATCGGCCGGCGCTTCGCGCACGCCGAGACCGAATTGGCGTGGCGGTGCGTAGGCGTTGTGCGCGCTCCCAGTCACGAACGTCGTGGCAAGCTCCGTCGCCGCAACGCCGTGCGGTTCGCCCGCGCGCGTACCGGCAACCGCATCGTGCAAGGCATGAAACATGAAATCGTGGACCAGGCGCGCATCGCGGAATCGCACTTCGCGCTTGGCCGGATGCACGTTGACATCCACCGCGGCGGGATCGAGTCCAAGGAACAGCACGAATGCCGGGTGCCGCCCGTGGTACAGCACGTCCTCGTACGCCTGCCGCACCGCATGCGCGACGCTCTTGTCGCGCACCAGACGCCCGTTGACGTGAAAGTATTGCTGGTCGGCCTGCGCGCGCGACGCCGTCGGCAAGCCGATCCAGCCGCGCAGCGACAATCCCGCCGCCGCGTGTTCGATGCGCAGGCAGTTTTGCGCGAAGGTTTCGCCGAGCAGGTCGCCCGCGCGTTGCAGTTGCGTGGATTCGTCCGCTGCGGGCTTCAGCATGCGCACCGGCCTGCCGTCATGGATCAGCCGGAACTCGACATCGGGACGCGCCAGCGCCAGCGAACGCACCAGCTCGTCGATGTGACCGAACTCGGTGCGTTCGGCGCGCAGGAACTTGCGCCGCGCCGGAACCGCATGGAACAGGTCACGCACTTCGATGCTCGTGCCGACCGGGTGTGACGCGGGTTGCGGCGCGCGCGCGCCCTGTGCGTCGATGCGCGTTGCGTGATCGTCGCCCGCGCGCCGCGAGGTGATCGACATCCGCGACACCGATGCAATGGACGCGAGCGCCTCGCCGCGAAAACCCATGCTGGCGACGCGCGTGAGGTCATCGAAGGTCGCGATCTTGCTGGTCGCGTGTGGCGCCAAGGCCAGCGGCAATTCGTCGGCCGGGATGCCCGCACCGTCATCGCGCACGCGGATCAGGCGCATCCCGCCCTGCTCGACCTCGATGTCGATGCGATGCGCGCCGGCGTCGAGGCTGTTTTCCGCGAGTTCCTTCACCACCGACGCGGGACGTTCGATCACCTCGCCGGCGGCGATCTGGTTGACCAGTTCAGGGGAGAGCGGGCGGATGGACGGCATGGATGAAATGCTTGGATTCCAATTCTGAATTGAATCCGTTCGTGTTGAGCGTAGCGGAGCGAAGCTCCGCGAAGTCGAAACACCGGCAATTGTAAGGTCCTTCGACTTCGGCGCTTCGCGCCTACGCTCAGGACGAACGGAGTTTCAAGGCAGGTTCTACTTCAATGCTCCGTTGCCGGTAACGATTTTGTAGCACGGCACGTACTTGCTGCCCGGCAGCTTCATGCGCTGCTGCGCGACGAAGCTCTGCAGCAGCGTGTCGAGCGCGTGCATGAAATCCGGATCACCATGGATTTCGTACGGACCGTCCTTTTCGATCTGCCGCATGCCCTCTTCCTTGACGTTGCCCGCGACGATCCCGGAGAACGCGCGGCGCATGTCGGCCGCCAGCTCGTGCGGCGCGCGTCCGCGGTGCAGGTCCAGCGCTGCCATTGCGGCGTGGGTCGGCTCGAAGTGCTGCTGGAACGGCAGGTCGATGTTCAATTCCCAGTTGAAGAAGAACGCATCGTGGGTTTCCACGCGGTGGTCGCGCACCACCTCGATGCCCTGCTGGATCGCGTGCGCGACGGCCACCGGATCCTCGACGATGATCTGGTAGCGCTTCGCGGCGGCCTCGCCCAGCACCAGCCGCAGGAACTTGTCGATCTGCTCGAAGTACGGCGCCGATTCGGCCGGTCCCGTGAACACCAGCGGAAACGGCACGTCCGCGTTGGCGGGATTCAACAGGATGCCGAGCAGGTACAAAATCTCTTCGCAGGTGCCGACGCCGCCGGGGAACACGATGAAGCCGTGGCCGACGCGCACGAAGGCTTCGAGGCGCTTCTCGATGTCGGGCAGGATCACCAGGCTGTTGACGATGGGATTGGGCGATTCCGCGGCGATGATGCTGGGTTCGGTCAAGCCGATGTAGCGGTTCTCGTAATGCCGCTGCTTCGCGTGCGCGATGGTCGCGCCCTTCATCGGCCCCTTCATCGCGCCCGGGCCGCAGCCGGTGCAGATGTCCATGCCGCGCAGGCCCAACTGGTAGCCGACGCCCTTGGTGTAGTCGTATTCCTCGCGCGAGATCGAATGACCGCCCCAGCAGACCACGAGGTTCGGGTCGAAGCGCGCGCGCAGCACCCGCGCGTTGCGCAGGATGTCGAACACCGCGTGGGTGATGCCGCTGGAATCCTCGAGGTTGAATTCGCCGGATTCCAGCTTGGTCGATTCGTACACGATGTCGCGCATCACCGCGAACAGCAGTTCGTTGGTGCCGCGGATGATCTTGCCGTCCACGAATGCTTGCGCCGGCGCGTTCTTCAAGTCCAGCTTCACGCCGCGATCCTGCTGCAGCACCTGGATGTCGAAATCCGGATACTGGTCCAGCGTCGCGCGCGCGCTGTCCTGCACCGCGCCCGAGGTCAGCACCGCGAGCGCGCAGGAACGCAACAGGTTGTGCAGTCCCGAGGACGACGCGTCGCGCAGGCGCGCGATTTCCCCGCGCGACAGCACGTCCAGCGTGCCGGCCGGCACGACCTGCGCGTTGACCGTCGCGGACCGCACGGTGTGGTTGACGTCGTTCATGTGAAGTGTCTTGGCTTTTGTGAAAAGTCAGGCCATGGAGCTCTTGGCCATGGATGGCGGCTCTATGGCCGTGGGGGTGTTGGTGATTGCGGCCTCGCCAAAAGGAACCCGGAACAACGAAGCAGCGATCATGGACGATCGCAAAAATTACGCCTTCAGATAAGCCTCGACGCCGCCCAGGATCATCTGCGCCGCCAGCGCGATCAGCAGCATTCCCATCACGCGTTCCATTGCTGCCAGCACGCTTTCGCCCAGCAGCTTGAACAGCCAGGTCGAACCCAAAAGGATCGCCGCGGTGGCGAGCCAGGCGATCAGCAGCGCCAGGCCCCACTCAACTTGGCGGCCGGGTTGTGCGCTGGTCATAAGCAACAGGGTCGCCATCGCGGAAGGACCGGCGACGCCGGGAATCGCCAACGGCACGATGAAGGGTTCGCCCTGCCCCACTGGCCCGAAGATGCCGCCGTCGCGCGGCGGGAACACCATCTTGATCGCGATCAGGAACAGCACCACGCCGCCGCCAATGCTGATGGCTTCCTGCCGCAACTGCATCACCGCCAGCAGTTCGCGGCCGCCCAGCAGGAACGCGACCAGCACGCCCAGCGCGATCAGCAACTCGCGGATCATCACCCAGCGGCGGCGCTTGGGCGGCACGTCCTTCAGCACCGTCAGGAAGAACGGCACGTTGCCGGGCGCGTCGAGCACCAGGAACAGGGTGATGCATGCCGACACGAGGGTCATCTGCTGATGCATGATTTATCCCTTGGCGCTACCGGGCTCACGAAGATCCAGCAGTGTGCCGCGCGCGGCTTTCGCTGCGGGCGACAGCAAATAGAGCACGGCTTGCGCGGCCGCATCGGGCGTCGCGATGGTGGAAGGATCCTCGCCGGCCCAGACGGTGCGGCGCAGCGCGGTGCGCATCGGCGCGGGCAGCAGCGCGTGCACGCGCAGCGGGGTCTCGTCGGTTTCCTCGTGCAGGATCGATGCGAGGCCTTCCAGCCCGGCCTTGGCCACGCCGTACGCGCCCCAATGCGCGCTGCCCATGCGGCACGGATCGTCCAGCACGAACACCACCGCGCTGTCCTTGCGCTTCAGCAACAACGGCATGCAGGCCTGCGTCAGCAGGAACGGTGCCGACAGATCGACGTGCAGCGTGCTGATCCATTCTTCGGGCGACAGCATGCCGAGCGGCGTCAGCCCCTCGCACTTCACTGCCGCGTGCATCACGCCGTCGAGCCGCCCGAGCTGGCGCTCGACCGACTCGGCGAACGTCTGGTATTCCAGCGGGGTCGCGCCCTGCAGGTCCATCGGCTGCAACACCGGTGGCGCGACGCCCGGCAGCGCGGCGATTTCGTCGTACACGGGTTCCAGTGCGCGCGCCTTGCGGTCGGCCAGCAGCACCGTGGCGCCCGCCTCCGCGCATGCGCGGGCCGACGCACGGCCCAACCCACCGGCGGCGCCGGTGATCAGAACCACCCGTCCCGCCAGCGAATCCGCGACGGGCCCCCAGCCCGCCGGCAGATGCGTGACGGGCAGGCTCATTGCGCGGTCGCTTGTTTCGCGGCTTCCGCGACCATGCGCTGCAGTTCGCCGGATTCGTACAGTTCCAGCGTGATGTCGCAACCGCCGATCAACTCACCGTTGATGTAGAGCTGCGGGAAAGTCGGCCAGTTGGAATAGCGCGGCAGGTTGGCGCGGATTTCGGGGTCTTCCAGCACATTGACCGAGAAATACTCGGCGCCGGTCGCGGTGAGCGCCTGCGACGTGCGCATGGAAAAGCCGCACATCGGAAAATCGGGCGTGCCCTTCATGTACAGCACGATGGGGTGCGCGGAAAGCGTGTTCTTGATGCGTTCAATGACGTCCATGGGAGATCGGTCTAGAATGAAGGATGGTGTCGTGCCGAAGCTGCGCATTGTACCAGCGCGCCCTCCACGCATGCTGCCATTCCCCGCTTGCAAAACGGATCCAGAACTTCCAAGGAGAATTCCATGGCGATCGAACTTCCCCCGCTTCCCTACGAACGCAGCGCACTGGCCCCGCACATCTCCGAGGAGACCCTGGACTACCACTACGGCAAGCACCACAAGGCGTATGTCGACAACCTCAACAAGCAGATCGAGGGCACCGATTTCGCCGACATGAACCTCGAGGACATCGTCAAGAAGGCTACCGGCGGCATGTTCAACAACGCCGCGCAGGCGTGGAACCACACCTTC
>Ga0134125_10004880_pt1 | contig 15303 bp, 20 predicted proteins | sample KB31751_FD_96464 | JGI IMG/M metagenome (GOLD analysis project Ga0134125, IMG submission 96464) | Terrestrial soil microbial communities with excess Nitrogen fertilizer from Kellogg Biological Station, Michigan, USA - KB3-175-1 | ecosystem: Environmental > Terrestrial > Soil > Unclassified ... | reverse complement strand
CTGAGGGCGCGTTTCGGCGCGGAGGGGGGCGGTTGAAATCCCGCCCCGGCACCCTTATCTTCACTCCATGATCATCTATCCCCTGCGCTGCGACGCCGGCCACGAGTTCGAGGGTTGGTTCGCCTCCGCGGAAGCCTGCGAGCGCCAGGTCGCCGCGGGCCAGCTCGAGTGCCCGAGCTGCGGCTCGCCCGACGTGTCGAGGCTGCCCTCCGCCCCGCATGTGCACACCGGAGAGAGCGCGCCCAGGCCGCAAGGGGGCGCCGCCGCGGCCCGCCGCGAGGCGATCGAGAAGCTGCGCGAGGTCATCCTCGCGAGCACCGAGGACGTGGGCCGCCAGTTCGCGGAGATCGCACGCCGCATCCACTACCAGGAAGAGGCCTCGCGCAGCATCCGTGGCCAGGTGACCTCCGAAGAGGCCGAGGAGCTGCGCGAAGAGGGCGTCGAGACGCTCACGCTACCGCCCAACTTCCTGCCCGGCGGGGAAGTGCACTAGAACGCCGAGATCCCCGTCTGCGCGCGGCCCAGCACGAGCGCGTGGATGTCGTGCGTGCCCTCGTAGGTGTTCACCGCCTCCAGGTTCATCGCGTGGCGGATCACGTGGAACTCGTCCGAGACGCCGTTGCCGCCGTGCATGTCGCGCGCGGCACGCGCGATGTCCAGCGCTTTTCCGGTCGCGTTGCGCTTGGCCATGGAGACCATCTCGGGGGTCGCGCGTCCCTCGTCCATGAGGCGTCCCAGCCGCAACGACATCTGCAGCTGCAGCGTGATCTCGGTCTGCATGTCGGCGAGCTTCTTCTGGATCAGCTGGTTGGCCGCGAGCGGCTTGCCGAACTGGATGCGATCGAGCGTGTACTGGCGGGCCGCATGCCAGCAGAACTCGGCCGAGCCCATGGCGCCCCACGAGATCCCGTAGCGCGCCTTGGTGAGGCACCCGAACGGGCCCTTCAGCCCCTTCACGTTCGGCAGCAGGTTCGCTTCGGGCACGAAGACGTCGTCCATCACGATCTCGCCCGTCACGGAAGCACGCAGGCTGAATTTCCCCTCGATCTTGGGCGTCGTGAGCCCCTTCATGCCGCGCTCGAGGACATAGCCGCGCATCTCGCCGGCGTCGTCCTTGGCCCACACGACCATGATGTCCGCGACGGGCGCATTGGTGATCCACATCTTCGCGCCGGAGACGCGGAAGCCGCCATCGGCCTTGCGCGCGCGCGTGATCATCCCGTTCGGGTCGGAGCCCACGCCCGGCTCGGTGAGGCCGAAGCAGCCCACGATCTCGCCCTTGGCGAGCCCCGGCAGCCAGCGCTCGCGCTGCTCCTCGGTCCCATAGGCGTGGATGGGGTGCATCACCAGCGAGGACTGCACGCTCATCGTGGAGCGGTAGGCGGAATCGACGCGCTCGATCTCGCGCGCGATGAGGCCGTAGCAGACATGGTTTACGCCCGCGCAGCCGTAGCCCTCGATGGTGGGCCCGAGGAAGCCGAGCGCTCCCATCTCGTCGATGATGGCCCGGTCGAATTTCTCGTGGCGGTTCGCCTCGAGGATGCGCGGCATGAGCTTCGCCTGGGCGTAGGCGCGGGCGCTGTCGCGCACCATGCGCTCTTCCTCGGTGAGCTGGTCCTCGAGGAGGAGGGGATCGGCCCAGTTGAAGGTGGGCTTCATGTCGTTCGGCTTCATGGAAAGGTCCTCCGGGTAGCCCCGATTCTACCCGCCGGGCGGGATCCGACCCATTCGGTACAATCGCGCCTTTCGCAACCGCGAGTGCCCCATGGCGAAACGGATCACCGTCGAGGACCTCTGGAAGATCGAGCGCCCCGCGCAACCCACGCTGTCGCCCGACGGAGCGCTCGCGTGCGTTTCGGTAAGCGCGTTCGACATGAAGGAGAACAAGGGCACCTCGAGCCTGTGGCTGCTCTCGGCCTTCGGCGGCGAGCCGCGCCGGCTTACGACGGCCGGAGAGAAGGATGCGGAGCCGCGTTGGTCGCCCGATGGCCGCTGGATCGCCTTCGTCGCCAAGCGCGCCGCCGCGGCCGGCGAGAAGCCCGACGACGAGGCGCAGGTCTGGCTGATCGCCCCGGACGGCGGCGAGGCGCGCCGGCTGACCGATATCGCCACGGGCGCCTTCGGGGTGAAATGGTTCCCGGACTCGCGCAAGCTCGCCTTCATCTCGTGGGTCTGGCCGCAGGAGAAGGGCCTCAAGGCGATCGCGAAACGCTACAAGGCGTGGAAGGACGACAAGGTGAAGGCCCACGTGGTCGAGCACTCGGCCTACCGCTGGTGGGACACGTGGCTTTCCGACGGCCGCGTGCCGCGCCTCTTCACGGTGGACGTGGATAGCGGCGCCGTCCGCGACCTCTTCGCGGGCACGAAGTACGAGCTCGCGCGAGCCGACCCCACGGCGCATCTCTACGACATCTCGCCCGACGGCCGCGAGATCGCGTTCTCCTTCGACCCCGCCGAGGACAAGCGTTTCGACCACAGCTACCAGCTCGTGGCGATGGACGTGCGGCGCAGGCGCTTCCGCACGCTCACGCGCGGCTCGCCCTTGAGCCACGAGACGCCGCGCTACTCGCCCGACGGGCGCTGGATCGCGCTCATCACGCAGGACCTGCGGCGCAGCTTCGTGGACACGCAGCGCGTCTCGCTCATCGACAGGCGCAACGGCCGCATGACCATCGCGACGAAGCGCTGGGATCGCAGCGCCGTCCCGCCGCTCGTGTGGAACGCCGCCTCCTCCGCGCTGCATTTCGTGGCCGAGGACAACGCGCGCCAGCACCTCTTCCGCTACGAGATCGGATCGCGCGAGCCGGCCATCGCCGCCTCGGGCGGGGTGGTGAGCGATTTCGACGTCGCGGGCAACGCGATCGCCTTCATCCGCAACGACATGAGCACGCCCCCGCAGGTGCTGTGGTGCGCGCCGGGCGAGCGCGCGCGCCGCATCGACGGGCTCAACGACTCGCTCATGGAGGGCGTGAAGCTGGGCGAGGTCCGCGAGAGGACCGTCGAGGGCTGGAACCGCGAGAAGGTCCAGATGTGGGTGATCTACCCGCCCGACTTCGATCCGAAGAAGAAGTACCCGCTGCTCCACAACATCCACGGCGGGCCGCACTCGGCCTGGGGCGACAACTTCCACTTCCGGTGGAACAACCACGTGTTCGCCGCGCAGGGCTACGTCGTGGTGTGCGTGAACTACCACGGGTCGTCCTCGTTCGGGCAGCGGTTCCTCGAGTCCATCGATCGCGAATGGGGCAAGCGCGAGCTGGCGGACGTGGAAGCGGGCACGGACGCGATGCTGCGAGAGGGCTACATCGACCGCGACCGGCTGGTGGCCGCGGGCGGAAGCTACGGCGGCTACATGGTCGCCTGGATGAACGGGCACACGGATCGCTACAAGGCCTATGTATGCCACGCGGGCTGCTTCGACTGGGTCGGCATGTTCGCCGACGACGCGTGGTATTGGCACCCGAAGGAGCTGGGCGCGTTCTACTGGGACAATCCGAAACGCGTGGCCGCGCAGAACCCGCTCACGTTCGCCCGCCGCATGAAGACGCCGACGCTCGTGATCCACGGCCTGCTCGACTACCGCGTGCCGGATTCCCAGGGGCTCGCCTACTACAACACGCTGAAGGCGAAGGGCGTGGATTCGCGCCTCGTGTTCTTCCCCGACGAGAACCACTGGATCCTCAAGCCGCAGAACTCGCGGCTCTGGTACCGCGAGTTCTTCGCGTGGCTCGGCCGCTACGTGGAGACCGGCGGGAAGGCTAGAGGAGCCAGAGGGCGACGCCCAGGATCGCGCACGCGAGCGCGGTAGCCGCGGTCCTCATGTCGAGGAACCACGAGGCGACCAGCCCGTGGCGCGCGAGCCAGAGGTCGCAGGCCCAGACGAGCACGAAGATGGCGATCGCCGCGGCCAGCTGGTGCTGCGGGGAATCGAGCCACAGCACGCCCCAGGCGGCGAGCGTGGGCAGGGCCGAGAGGAAGAATGTCACGGCGCGCGAGCGCTCGTCGGCCGCGGTCTCGCGCAGGGCGAGGCCCCCCTCGATGCCGCCCAGGTAGGCGATCACGATGGAGCTGAACGTGACCAGCGCCGCAATCGCCGGCACGCGCAGGTGCGAGTCGCCCGAGACCAGCATGGCGGTGAGCCCCGCGAAGATGAGCGCTCCCGCGATGCCGAAGATCCATGCCAGGCGCTTGACCATCAGTCCACCTTAGCGCCCGAGGCCTTCACGAGCTTCGCGTACTTGACCGCTTCCGAGCGGATGTACTGCGCGAACTGCTCCGGAGTGCTCCCGACGGGTTCGGCGCCCAGGGCCAGCATGCGCGCGCGCACCTCGGGGGCGGCAAGCGCCTTCGCGAACTCGTCGTGCAGGCGCTGCACGATCGCCGGCGGCGTCCCGGCGGGCACGAAGAGCCCGAACCACGTGTTGATGTCGAACCCGGGGAGCCCCGATTCGGCGATCGTGGGCAAGCCGGGCGCGAGCTCGGTGCGCGTGGCCGTGGTCACGGCGAGCGCGCGAACCTTGCCTGCCTTGATCTGGCCCAGCGAAGAGGCGAGGTTGTCGAACATGAGCTGGATCTGGCCGCCGATGAGGTCGTTCATCGCGGGGGCCGCGCCCTTGTAGGGGACGTGCGTCATCTCCACGCCCGCCAGGGACTTGAAGAGCTCGCCCGCGAGGTGGCCCGCGCTGCCGGTGCTGCCGGAGCCGAAGTTGAGGGCGCCGGGGTGCGCCTTTGCGTAGGCGATGAATTCGTGCACGTTGGTCACGGGCAGCCTGGGATTCACCACGAGCACGTTGGGCGTGGAGGCGATCTGCGTGACCGGGATGAAATCCTTCTGCGCGTCGTAGGGAATGCTCGCGTAGAGCGTCGGGTTGATCGCATGGGTCGCCACCGCGCCCATGAGGAGCGTATAGCCGTCCGGCGGGGATTTCGCGACGAGGTCGGCGCCGATGTTGCCGCCGGCGCCCGGCTTGTTCTCCACGATGACGGGCTGCTTCACGCTCTCGGAGACTTGCTGCCCCACGAGCCGCGCCACGGTATCCAGCGGCCCTGCGGGCGGATAGGGAACCACGAAGCGGATGGGCTTGGACGGATATCCCTGCGCCTGCGCGCCGTTTGAACAAAGCGCGAACCACGAAAGGCACGAAAGACACGAAAGGAAAAAGGCAAGGAAAGGCCTGGTGGGTCGCGGCGATGTGCGGGATAGGGCCGTCAATTCACTTTCCTCTTTCATGCCTTTCGTGTCTTTCGGGGCCCATGCTTTCCCCGCCCCTTACCCGAGCGCCCTGGCCAGCGCTTCGAGCAGCAGTCGGACGTCGTGTTCCGAATGATAAACGCCAAAGCCGAAACGCAGGCGGCGATCGCGCCGGTCGATGTAAACCCCCTGCGCGGCGATGCGCTCGTGGACTTCGGCGGCGCGGTCCAGGTCGAAGGCGAGGAAATTTCCGCGCGGCACGCCGGCGGGAGGGATGAGGTGATGCGGGCCCAGGAGCGCCAGGCCCAGCCGCGCGAGGCCATCCAGGAAGTGCTTCTGGAGCGCGATCGCGTGCCGGTGGACGGCATCGATCGTCGTTCCCGTGCCTTCCAGCCAGTCCATGGCGGCATTGAAACGGTAGAGCCCCGAGGGATCGAATGTCGCGCCCCAGAAGCGCCAGCCGCCGCTCGAGTAGGGAACCGCAGCCCCCGGCGCCACGGCGAGCGTGTCGAAGGAGGCGTACCAGCCCGTGTCGATGGGGCGAAGCTCGCAACCCGGCGGCACCGCGAGCCAGCAGGCACCTTCGCCGGACATCGCGTACTTGTAGCCGCCGGCGATGTAGAAGGCCCGCCGGTGCACCTGCGCGAGGTCCACGGGCAGCGCGCAGAACGCATGGTAGCCGTCGATGCACACCACGGCGCGCGCGGGGGCGGCCTCGCAAATCGTTTCCAGCCCCGGAACCACGAATCCCGAATCGAAGAGCACGTGGGAGAGCCAGACGAGGTCCCAGTCGGCCGAGCGCGCCGCGCGGGCAAAGCGTTCGGTGAACGTATCCCAGGGCTCGGCGGGGATTTCGGTCACCTCGGCGCGCCCGGCCTCCTGCAGGCGGCGCGTCTGGCGGCGGAAGCTGTGGAACTCCGATGCGCTCGTGAGCACGCGCACGGGCCGCGACGGATCGAGGCACGAGTAGATGCGCGTCACGAACTCGTGCGTGTTGGGCGCGAAGGCCACCTGTCCCGGATCCGGGAGCCGGGTGATGCGCGCCACGTGGCGTTGCGCCGCGGGGACCACCTCCTCCAGCACCTTCGCCCATTTCCTGTCGGCGCGGGTGGCCGAGTCGGTCCAGTACTGCGCATGCGCGCGCTCCGTGGCATCGGGCCACGGGTGGTGGCTGTGCGCGGCGAAATGCAGCCGCGCCGGGTCGGCGTCGCGAAAGCGGGAGAAATGGCGCTCGAGCATGCCTAGCGCGGTCCGATCGCCTCGACGTTCACGCGCAGCAGGACTTCATCGCCGACCGCGGGAATGCCGTAGCCCATGCCGAAATCGCTGCGCCTGATGCGCGCCGAGAGGTCGGCGCCGCAGACCTTGCGAAGCGCCACGAGGCTGTTGCCGCACTTGAAGAAGTCCGCGTCGAACGTGACCGGCTTCGTGATGCCCCTGATGGTGAGCTCGCCGCTCGCCTTCTTGAGCACGTCTCCCTCGAAGGCGAGGTTCGAGGCCTTGAACGTCATCCGGGGGAAATTCTTCACGTCGAAGAAATCCCCGCCCTTCAGGCGCTCGTCGAGCTTGGGCTCGCCCGTGTTCACGGAAGCCGTGTCGATGACGACTTCGACAGAGCCCTTGTGGGCGTCGAGGTCGAGGACGATCATGCCCTCGGTCTTGTCGAAGCGCCCGCGCTGCAGCGAGAAGCCCATGTGGTTGATCTCGTACTGCGGGAATGTGTGGCGCGGGTCGATGTTGTAGGTGAGCGGCTCGGCGTTCGCGGCGAACGTGGCGAACGCGGCGAGGCCGCCGGAGATGGCAGTGCGGATCATTTGGCAACTCCTGTCACTTGAGGGGAAGCGCGAAACGGAAATGGACGGTGATGTCGTCGGCGACGGTCTCGGTGTCGGCCCATTCGCCGTCACCCACCTTGTACTGCAGGCGTTTCAGCGTGAATTGGCCATCGACCAGGCGCACGCCGCCCGCCTCGGTGACCGTGAACGGCGCCACGATGTCGTGCGTCGTGCCCTTGATGGTGAGCGGCCCGCGTGCCTCGAAGCGGTTGCCGCCCAGGGGCTTCACCGACGCCGAGGCGAACTTCGCCTGGGGGAAGCCCTGCACGTCGAGCCAGGGCTTGCGCTTCGCCTCGGTCTCGGTCTCGGGCGTGCCCAGGTCGATGGAGGCGAGGTCGACGCTGAAGTCGCCCTTCGCCGCCTCGGGCTTCGCCGGGTCGAAGGCGACCACGGCGTCGAACTTTCGAAAACGGCCCTCGACGGAAATGCCCATCTGCGTGAGCGCGAAGCGCACGAAGCTCCTGTCCGCGATCGTTTTCTGTTGCGCCGGGGCGCCGGAGGCGGCAAGCGCGGCGCCCAGCGCCAAGGCTGCAAGCCATCTCATGAGGCGGGGCCTTGCCGGGGCACCAGCATGCGCCGAAGCACGTCGTCGCGGTCGTGGAAATGATGCTTGAGCGCCGCCGCGACGTGCACGGCGATCACCGCCGCCATGGAGTAGTTGATCCACTGGTGCGCGTCGCGCAGCAACTGGGCTACCGCCTTGTCCCTGGGCAGCAGGTCCGGCAGCGGCAGGAGGCCGAGGTAGACGGTCTTGATGCCCGCCGCGGAGCTGAAGAGCCAGCCGGTGAGCGGAGAGGCGAAGAAGAGCACGTAGAGCAGCACGTGCGAAAGCTTCGCGAGCCGCTGCTCGGCCTCGCCCATCGAAGCGGGCAGCGCCGGCGCCGGATGGCCCAGGCGCCAGGCGAGGCGCCCCGCCGAGAGGAGGAGCACCGTCACGCCGATCCACTTGTGCCACGGCAGGTAGTGCAGCTTGGCGGGCGAGAGCGGCAACCCCGCGAGGTACAGGCCGAACGCGAGGTTCGTGAGGATGAGCGCGGCGCCGATCCAGTGCAGCGCGATGGCGGTGCGCGTGTAGTGCGCCGACGGCCATGCGCTCATCGGGGATAGACCACCACCAGCCAGTAGGTCGCGCCCGCGGCGATGGTCAACAGCACGGCGGCCACGATGTTGTCGCGGGCACGCGTGGGCCCATGGACCATCGGCCCCAGGACGTCCAGGCGAAGCCGCCACTGGTAGATCGAGATCGCGGCAAGATGCAGCACCACGAGTGTGAGGATCGCGTATTGGTTCCAGCCGTGGATCGAGCTCAGGCGATCGACGGTCGCGTCGGAGACCTTCGAGGCGAGCGGGCCCTCGTGCGAGGACTCGTCGTTGGAGAAAAGGCCGGTGCCCGCCTGCAACGCCAGGCACGCCAGCATGGCGGCGACGCTCCAGCCGCCCAGCGGGTTGTGCCCGGGGGGAAGCTCGCGCTTGCCGGCCGCGAGCTCGCGGGCGTAGGCGAGGGTCGCGGCGGGGCCGCGCACGAAGCTCGCGAAGCGCGCCGCGGGACTCCCGGCGAGGCCCCAGGCCAGGCGGAAGAGGAGCAGCGCGACGATCGCGTAGCCGCTCTTCATGTGCCACTCGAGCCAGCTCTCGCCCACCTTGCCCGTGACGAAGGAAAAGGTGACGAGGACGGCGAGTGCCCAGTGGAAGAGGCGGGTGGGAAGGTCCCACCCGCTTCGCTTCGCGTTGCTCAGCGCTTCACCCGGAAGTCGTCGTGGCAGGAGCCGCAGGCTTCGCCCACCACCTTCGCCTGGTGCTTGAGCGCGGCCTCGTCGCCGCTTCGCGCGATCGCGGGGAGCTTGGCCGCTTCCGTGATCATCTTGTCCATCTTGGCGTCGAAATCCGCGCGATGCGTCCAGATCTCCGGCTTGGCGCGGGTCTCGCCCTTGTCGGTGCCCTCGCCGAAGAAGCGGCGCGGCACCATCGAGACCTGGACCAGGAGGTCGGCGAGGCGCGTGGCCTCGTCCTTGTCGTAGGGGCGCTTGCCTTCGGCCATCGCGTTGATGCCGCCGAAGGAGAAGCCCATCATGTCGTACGCGGCTTTGCGCAGCTTGATCTGGTCCTCGGGCTTGGGCGACTGGGCGTGCACTGCGAAGGCGGCGACGCCGAGCGCGGCAAGCGCGAGGAAGCGTTGATGGCGGGTCATGGAGTGGAATTTTCCTTTCTTGGGGAGATGTCTTTTATTGTGCTGCGCGAGACCCGCACCGAGAAGGACACGTTCGGCCCGATCGAGGTGCCGGCCGCGAGGCTCTGGGGCGCGCAGACGCAGCGATCGCTGGAGCATTTCCGCATTTCGGGAGAGCGCATGCCCGCGGAAATCATCCAGGCCCTCGCGTGGGTGAAGCGCGCCTGCGCGGCCGTGAACCAGGGCCTTGGGGAGCTAACAGCGGAAAAGGCCCGGGCCATCTCACAGGCCGCCGACGAAGTCCTGGCGGGCAAGTGGCCCGACGAGTTCCCGCTGGTGATCTGGCAGACCGGTTCCGGCACCCAGACCAACATGAACATGAACGAGGTCCTCGCCAATCGCGCAAGCGAGATCCTGGGCGGCGAGCGCGGCGAGAAGCGCCTCGTGCACCCCAACGACGACGTGAACCGCAGCCAGAGCAGCAACGACGTCTTCCCGACCGCCATGCACGTGGCGGCCGTGGTCGCGCTGAAGCGCCGGCTCCTTCCCTCGCTCAACATCCTGCGTGCGTCGCTCGCCACCAAGAAGGGCGAGTTCGACGACATCGTGAAGATGGGGCGCACCCACCTGCAGGATGCGACGCCGCTTACGCTCGGGCAGGAATTCTCCGGCTACGTCTCGCAGCTCGACCATGCGCTGCGCCATATCGAGTCCACGCTCGGGCACCTGTCGGAGCTGGCGCTCGGCGGCACCGCGGTGGGCACGGGGCTCAACGCGCCGCCCCAGTTCGGTGCGCTGGTCGCGGCGGAGGTCTCGAAGCTCACGGGCTGCGAGTTCGTGACCGCGCCCAACAAGTTCGAGGCGCTGGCCACCCACGATGCGATGGTCTACGGCCACGGGACGTTGAAGGGGCTCGCGGCGGCGCTGCACAAGATCGCGAGCGACATTCGCCTCATGGCGAGCGGCCCGCGCGGCGGGCTGGGCGAGATCAGCATTCCCGAGAACGAGCCGGGCAGCTCCATCATGCCGGGCAAGGTGAACCCCACCCAGTGCGAGGCGCTCACCATGTGCGCGTGCCAGGTGATGGGCAACGACGTCACCGTGAACTTCGGCGGCGCCCAGGGGCATTTCGAGCTGAACGTCTTCAAGCCCGTGATCGCGAACGCTTTCCTGCAAAGCGTTCGGTTGATGGCCGATGCGATGGCGAGCTTCGAGGAGCATTGCGTGCGCGGGGTCGAGGCCAATCGCGAGCGGATCGGCGAGCTCGTGCAGGCTTCCCTCATGCTGGTGACGGCGCTCGCGCCCCACATCGGATACGACAAATCGGCGCAGATCGCGAAGAAGGCGCACAAGGAGGGCACGCAGCTGCGCGAAGCGGCGCTCTCGCTGGGGTTCGTGACCGCCTCGCAGTACGACGAGTGGGTGAGGGCCGAGGACATGATCGGTCCCGCGGCGGCAAGCCGGAAGAAGCCCTCCTAGTAGCGTTTCGGATTCGGCGTCTCGTCGGGCCCGGGCTCGCGCACCGGCTCGGAAGGTGTCGGAGGCTTGGGATCGTCGATGGGCCTCGGGTTCCCCGGCGGCGTGGGCGGAATCTCGCCGGGACGCGGCGGGTTCTCGCCCGGCGCCCCGGGCGGCTCGGGCGTTGGAATGTGCGCCCTCATGGAGCGACTCCGGCCTTGCGCTTCATCGTCGCGGTGAGCGTCTGCGCGGTGCGGCGAAATGTCTTCCACGGGTCGGAGTGCAGGCCTTGCAGGCGGCGCACCACGTTGCCCGCGTTGAATTGCGAGGCCTTCATGCGCCCGCCCACTTCGTCCCAGTGAAGCGGCGTCGAGACCGGCGCGCCCTCGCGCGCCCGCACCGAGTAGGCGGCGACCGCGGTCGCGCCCGGGCTGTTGCGCAGGTAGTCGATGAAGATGCGCCGCGTGCGCTCCTTCTTCGCCATCTTCGAAGTGAAGCGGCGGGGCTCGTCGGCGGCCATGGATTCGGCCACGGCGCGCGAGAACGCCTTCACCTCGTTCCAGTCGTGCCGGGGCGCGAGCGGGACCACCACGTGCAGCCCCTTTCCCCCGGTGGTCTTCACGAAGGAGTCGAGGCCGATCGCCTGGAGGCGATCGCGCGTGAGGCGCGCCGCCGCCATCACGTCGCGCCAGGCGACGAGCGGATCGGGGTCGAGGTCGAACACCATCCGGTCGGGGCGATCCAGGTCCCGCGTGGTGCTCCCGGTGACGTGCAGCTCGATCACGCCTTTCTGGACGAGCGCCACGACGGCGGCCGCGGAATTGGCGACGGCATAGGTTCCCTCGCCCTCGGCTTCGGGGATGGCGGCCCGCTCGATCTCCTGGGACCACGCGCCGTCGATGTGCTTCTGGTAGAAGCATCCCTCGCCGGGGCCTTGGGGGCAGCGCACGAGGGACAGGGGCCGGTTCTTGAGATCGGGGAGCATCCACGGCGCCACCGATTCGTAGTAGCGGGCGAGCGCCTCCTTGGTGAGGGCGAGCTCGTCGAAGAGCACTCGCCGCGGGCTGGAGAGCTTCACGCCCGCGACATAGACCGGCTCGCCCAGCGCCGCCTTCATTGCTCGAGCTTCTTCAGCACCCAGAGGCCTTTCTTGCGCGTCTGCGCGTTGCCCGTGCGCAGGAGCTGCCAGCGCCCCGTGAGCCGGCGACCCTTCAGCTCGAACTCGAGCTTGCCGCGGCGATAGGACGCGACGGGCTCGCCCTCGGGGATCCACGTTCCCTCATCCCAGGCCTCTCCATCATCCAGGCTGTCGCCCATCGCCGCGACCGCGAGGCGCGCCGTCTCGCACGGCTGCTCGTCGGGAGCGTCGGGCACGGACCAGGACTTGAGCGCACCGTCCATCTCGAGGCGCAGCTCGTAGGGCAGGGCGCCCACGCCCAGCCGGTCGACCCGGAAGTGCAGCGACATGTAGGTCGGGAAAGCCCGGGACGCTCAGTGGCGCGCCTCGGAGCCGTTGCCGGGAAACGAGGACTGCGGCACCGGCGCGGGCGAGGGCGTGGCGACCTGCGGCACGTTTCCGCCTTCGCCTTCCCAGCGGGTGAGGTCGGCGCGTTGCGTGCCGGCCACCGCGCGCCGGGCGCTGCCCCGGTGCAGGCAATAGGCCACGAAGCCCGCCACTGCGGCGGCGGCGACGAGGATCTTGGTCATGGCTGTCTCCTGTCTCGTTGTAGGAATGTATTCAGGCCGCGCGACGGTGGTGCGCCGCGTGGCGCGAAGTGGGGGTCTTGCGGCGAGCGCGGGCGGCGCTCGCCTTGCGGCGGGACGGCGCGCGGCGCGGCACGATCTCCTCGTCGTTGGCGGCTTCGCCGCGCGAGGAGCCCGCGCGCTTGCGCTCCGAGAGGCTGCGCTCGAGGAGCTTCGCGAAATCGACGACGTTGCTCGCCTTCGTGGCGGCCTTGCGGGGCGCCTTGCGCTCGTGGCCCTCGGCCTTCTCGTGGATCAGCTTCATGAGGTCGTCGTGGTAGGTGTCGTGGAACTTCGACGGATCCCACTTGATCTGCATGTCCGCGATGAGGCGCTCGGCCATCGTGATCTCGTTGGGCTGGACCTTCGCGGCCTTGAGGTCCTTGGGCACGTCCAGGTCCTTCGAGTCGCGCAGCTCGTTCGGGTAGCGCAGGGTGTTCAGCACGATCACGCCCTCGCGTGGATAGAGCATCGCGATATGCTGGCGCGTGCGGATCACGACGGTCGCGATCGCCACCTTGCCGGTGCGATCGAGGACCTCGCGCAGCAGCGCGTAGCCCTTGGCGCCATGCTTGTCGGGAGCCAGGTAGTAGGGCGACTCGAGGTAGTACGGCGGGATCGCCTTGGAATCCACGAACCCGTCGATGTCCACGGTCTGGGTGGCTTCGACGTTCGCGCGCTTGAAATCCTCCTTCTCGAGCGTCACGAAGCGGCCGTCGTCCAGCTCGTAGCCCTTCACGATGTCCTCGAACGCGACCTCGTCCCCCGTGGACTTGTTGTAGCGCTTGTAGCCGACCGGCTGCAGGTCGCGCTTGTCGAGCATCGTGAAGCTCAGCTCCTGGCGATCCTCGGCCGGGTAGAGCGACACCGGGATGTTCACGAGGCCGAACTGGATGGCGCCCTTCCAAAGCTGGCGTGGCATGGAGATTTCCTTTTTTCCTACAATGGCCGTCGGGGAGCCGCGTGCAACATAGCGCCGCGCCCGCGGTCCTACCTGCACTTGTGACCGGAATTGGACTCAATGATTCGCTTCGACCTTTCGATCACGCTGGACTACACGGTCCAGTCCCCGACGGATTTCGTCTTCGTCGTGCAACCTACGAATACGCCATACCAGCGCGTCACGTGGGAATCGCTCGCGGTGGAGCCGCAGCTGCCGGTCGTGGAAGAGGTGCACGGCTCCCCGGTCAACCGGCACGTGCGCATCCACGCCGGGCCGGGGCCCTTCAAGCTGCGCTATGACGCGATCGTGGACCTGGTGCACCACTTCGCGCTGCCCTCGGACTTGCGCGAGGTCCCCATCTCGGAGCTTCCCGCCTCGGTGATCCAGTACATCTACCCGAGCCGCTATTGCCAGTCGGACCAGATGCTCGACCTCGCTCGGCGCGAGTTCGGCACCATGGAGCCCGGCTATGGGCGGGTGGAGGCGATTCGCCAATGGGTGCAGGGCCGCACCCGCTTCCAGCCCGGCTCGAGCCACGCGGGAACTTCCGCGCTGGACACCTATACCTGCGCGAGCGGAGTGTGCCGCGACTTCGCGCACCTCATGATTGCGATGTGCCGTGCGCTCAACATTCCGGCGCGCTTCGCCACCGGCGTCGACTACGGCGCGGACCCGGCGCTCGGGCCCACGGATTTCCACTGCTACGTGGAAGCCTTCCTGGGCGAGCGCTGGTACATCTTCGACCCCTCGGGGATCTCGCCCCGCATGGGGCTCATCCGGATCGGCACCGGCCGCGACGCGAGCGATGTCGCCTTCGCCACGATCTTCGGCACCGTGCAATGGAGCATGCCGAAAATCGGGATCCGCGCCGAGGGCGACGAGGTGAACGGCATCGCGCCGCCCGTGCGCCACGAATACGCCGTCTCGACGGATTCCGCCCTCGCCGAGCCCGACGAGGCGGTGACGCAGCTGCTGGCCCCCGCGGGGATCATGCAGGGCGCCACCCCCTCGATGTCGGCGGATTAGCCCGCTTCGTTCGCGAGCGTCCCGCTCACGTTGCCCGCGCCGGCCACGCGCCGAGCGATGGCCTCGGCCCGCATCGCCTGACGGTTGTCATTGGCGAATCCCGACAAGGCCACGCGGCCATCCTTGGCGGTCACCGTCGCGGTGATGCCGGGCTCCGCGAGGCGGCGATCGGAGCGCAGCGCATCGGCCACTCGATCGGCTAGCGCCTGGTCGTCGGCGTTCGCCGCGCCGGAATGGATGTTGCCGTCGTCCGCGGAGCGGTAGTACGAGTCGTCTCCGTGCAGCCACGCATGGCGGTGCCCGGAGTCGTTCGCGAAGCAGGGAGCCGCGCCGAGGGCGAGGGCGGCGGCGAAGAGGGCAGTATTGCGATTCATCAGGGATCTCCTTTCGGTGAGACGAAGGCAAATCCCCGCAATATCCATGCCGCGCGCGACGCCGGAAATGCGCGGTCAACGCCCCGGCGCACGCGAAATTCCTACGCCCGCCGGAAAATCATTTCCGCTCGGGATGCTCCATCCGCTCGATGACGGCCACCTGCTGGTCGACTCCGGTGAGGATTCCCGCGATGGCGCGGGCGACGATGGGATCGGGATCCTCGATGAACGATTCGAGGACCTGCGCCCAGCTCTTGATGCTGTTCAGGGGCACGCGCAGGTCGTGCGCGAGGTTCGCGACGTCCGGCTTGCCGGCCAGGTGCGCGCTCACGATGTGCGCGACATGCTGTCCAAGGCCGGGCGCTGCTGCTCCTCGCGAATGCCGTATTCGCGCAGCCGGTTGTAGAGCGTCTTGGTGCAGATGCCCAGCATCTCGGCGGTGCGCTTGCGCTCGCCGCCGCAATGCTCGAGCGTGGAGAGGATCAGCTCGCGCGCCGCCACCGACAGCGGCGTGCCCAGGGGCACGGTGATCGCGGGCGTGCTGAGTTCCGAGGAGGATGTGATGG
>Ga0134125_10004879_pt1 | contig 15306 bp, 6 predicted proteins | sample KB31751_FD_96464 | JGI IMG/M metagenome (GOLD analysis project Ga0134125, IMG submission 96464) | Terrestrial soil microbial communities with excess Nitrogen fertilizer from Kellogg Biological Station, Michigan, USA - KB3-175-1 | ecosystem: Environmental > Terrestrial > Soil > Unclassified ... | reverse complement strand
GGAAGGGTTGCTTGCGCCCGCTCAACTTGCACTAGCATTCAGTCAGTAGAAGAAGGTTCAAGCTTAGCCACCACTTGAATGCTGATCCAACTTGAGGCGGGCGCAAGCAACCCTTCCCAACCTCGAGCTGATCAAGTTTGAGGGCTGCCTTGTAGCTTGAGCCTGCCTGATCAGGCTCCCTCCCAACATCCACACTCAGTTTCGCATCCGTGTCATCGGTGCGCATCTGTAGCCGAGCTAAAGTTGAGTGGCTGCGAGCCATCCTCTACCGCAGGTGGAACTGACTTGGGCGAACTTGCTACAATCCCGTTGCTGTTGACACAACCTCCGACTAGTAGAGTCAATTGCCCCGGAAGTTACGTCGAAGAATTGCTTGTCGCTAATCTCCCCTTAGCCCGTCGACCTTTCGAGTCTCAGCTGAAACCGGATCGGCCAGTCCCGCAATCAAAGTTCAAGATCAATTAGGAGATAGTTATGAAGAAAAACTCGCGCAAAAAACAACATCTGAATTCCAAGCCAATTTCACGAAGGAAGCTCGTCTCCGGCGCAGTCGCGTTGGTGCTTCTCGGCGCCGGTCTGGCCTTCGCCTTTTCGCGCCAGGAAGTTGACGCTCGCAATTCTGCGCCTGCAAAGAGCAACGCTGCGAACTACATCACGCGAAAAGTTGGAAATCAAACTATCCAAATTGATCCGCAGACTGGTCAGATAAAACCCTTAACGCAGGAAGAAGCGCAGCGACTCGCCCAGGGCCTGAAGGAACTCGCGAACCAATCGACTGAAGGATTGAAGCAAGTACCTCATGCGGATGGCTCTGTGACAATGGATCTGGAAGATCGCTTTCAGAATGTCACCCTTGCCCGTCGAGATGCGGAGGGCAATGTCACAACGTCCTGTGTCGACAACCCGGAAGCAGGAGCAAAGTTCTTCGGCATCGATCCGAAATTGGTGGCGCCTGAGAAAACAAACTCAGCGGCAACCAAGTCACCGGCAAACCAATAACGGATTCGAACTGAAGGAGTTACTCTCATGAAATCACATCGCTATTTGCGCGCCGGCTTCATGTCATTCATCACCGGCCTAATTCTTCTAACCGCTACTTCAGCTTTTGGTGCTGCGACGATTGTTATCCAAAACGGTGACGCTGCGGGCGTAGGTTTCAACGACCCTACAGCGGTCGCGCCTGTCGGCGGTAATCCAGGAACCACACTCGGCCAACAGCGCTTGAATGCATTTCAGGCGGCGGCAAATATTTGGGGCGCTACCTTGAACAGTTCACCCACAATTACCGTGCTTGCCACCTGGGAAGCCTTGCCCTGCACTTCAAATTCCGCGGTCCTCGGCTCGGCTGGCTCAGTCTCGATCGCCAGCGATTTTCCTAACGCAGGTTTTGCCGGGACCTGGTACAGCATCTCGTTGGCAAACAAATTGGCGAGCTCTGATTTGAATGGCGGGTCGGCCGAGATACGTGCCCGCTTCAACGTCAACCTCGGCAATGCCGGGTGTTTTGACGGCTTTCCTTTCTATCTGGGGTTGGACAATAACCACGGGGCCAACGACGACCTCGTATCAGTAGTCATTCATGAGTTCGGTCACGGGTTAGGTTTTCAGACTTTCACAAACGCCAGCACCGGCGCGCAAAACTCCGGGATGCCCACCATCTATGATCGTTTCCTGATGGACAATTCTTCCGGCAAGACTTGGGTGCAAATGACAAATGCTGAGCGTCAGGCTTCAGCAATCAATACCGGAAATCTCGTATGGAATGGTTTGCAGGTGACGGGCACAGTGCCACTGGTTTTGGGCGGCACGCCACGCGTCAAGGTTAACTCTCCTGCCGGAATCGCCGGTAACTATCAGGTCGGCACCGCTCAATTCGGGCCCGCATTATCATCGCCCGGCGTAACCGCAAATGTGGTACAGGCGACCGATCCTTCTGACGGAAACGGTCCCAGCACCACTGACGGCTGCTCAGCATTGACCAACGCCGGCGCGGTCTCGGGAAAAATCGCACTTATCGATCGTGGCACGTGCACTTTTGTCACTAAGGTAAAGAATGCTCAGAACGCGGGGGCCGTCGGCGTCATCATCGTCGATAACGTAGCCGGCAGTCCGCCGCCGCCTTTGGGCGGAGCGGACGCAACCATCACGATTCCTTCCGTGCGAGTCACTCTCGCAGATGGAACGACGATTCGAAACCAGTTGGGCGCGGGTGTAAATGCGACCTTAGATCTAGATCTTACGAAACGCGCGGGCGCTGATGCAGCCAACCGTCCGCAGCTGTATGCGCCGAATCCATTCGAGTCTGGAAGCTCGGTCTCGCACTTTGACACGGCTGAATTTCCGAACCAGCTGATGGAGCCGAACATCAGTCCAGATCTGACGCACAACGTAACCCAGCCGTCCGATCTGACTTATGCGCTGCTGAGGGACATCGGTTGGGTATCGGCAAGTGAAACCACGATCCAGTACAGCGCGAGTAACTACAATGCCAACGAAAGTGACGGCAGCTCGGTGGTGACGCTTAATCGGAGCGGAGATGTTGCCGGTGTATCTTCCGTTTTGCTCACGTCTTCGAACGGCACCGCCAGCCAGTTGCGAGATTACGAAGCCGCCAACGGCGTTGTAGTCTTCTCGCCCACTCAGACAAGTCGCACGTTCCGCGTTTTGATCGTTGACGACGCGTTTCCTGAACCGAGTGAGACCATCAACCTGACTGGCTCAAGCCTCCAGGGCGCGGTTATGCCCACTCCTGCGACGACCGTTACGATCGTCGACAATGACAGTGCCGGCGCCACCTCGCCGGTAGCAAGGCAATTTGTTTCGAATCTTGTCGGCGCCGACGAAGTGCCGCCCACTCCGAATGCAGTCAAAGGAAACGGTGGAATTTTCCAACTCGCCAATGACGACTTGAGCGGAAAAGTTTCGCTGCTGTTTTCAGGGCTCACCGGAGCCGAGACTGGTGCTCATGTGCACGCAGCCGCTCCCGGAGTGAATGGTCCGATCATTTTCCCGCTGCCGCTTGGTAATCCCATCAGCAACTTTGTGGTTAATCCGACGGCGCAGCAGGTCATTGATCTTCGCGCCGGTCAGCAGTACATGAACGTGCATAGCACGGGTTTCATAAACGGCGAGATACGCGGCCAACTGCAATGGAATCCTGCCGAAGAAGCCGACTTCTTTGTACGCCAGGCTTACTTCGACTTTCTCGGACGCATTCCTGATGCGGGAGGCTTCGCATTCTGGCAAAACGAGATTACACAATGCCAGAGTGACGTTCAGTGTCTGCGCAACAAACGCGTAGATGTTTCCAACGCGTTCTTCTACGAACTCGAGTTTCAACAGACTGCCGCTTATGTGTTGCGCTTGTACCGGGCGGCCTACGGCAACAATCAGCCGTTCCCGAACCCCAACCCGAATGGCGGGTTCCCGAATGAAGAGAAGAAGATCCCGAGCTATACCGCGTTTGTTTCCGATCGAACGCGAGTCATTGGCGGCTCGAACCTGGCTCAAAGACAGTTTGATTTGGCCGGCGACTTTGTGAATCGGCCGGAATTCCTGACAAAGTATCCTTTGAGCTTGGCGACCGCTGGAGATTTCGTCGATGCGGTGTTGGCGACGCTTCAGACTGACATGAGCGTGAATCTGGCCAGCGAACGCTCGAACTTAATTAATGTTTACAACACGCAAGGCGGTCGAGGCGGCGTGATGTACCGGCTCGCCGATGACAACACGACAAACCCCATCGCAAACCAGCCGTTTATCAACGAGGAATACAACCGCACGTTTGTTTTGGGTCAGTACTTCGGCTATCTGCGTCGCAACCCAGACATACCGGGATTCATTTTCTGGTTGGGCCAGGTGAACGGCGCGCCGCTTCGAGATGTGCCGCGGCAGCATGCGATGGTGTGTTCATTTATTACTTCGGCGGAGTATCAATTGCGCTTCGGACCAGTCGCGAGCCGCAATAACAACGAGTGCCCGCAGTGATCAGGAGGCGGGAGGCGGGTTGTTGGGCGCTCAAATTTGATTGCAGAGCTCAAGCTTGATCAGCTCGAGGTTGGGAAGGGTTGCTTGCGCCCGCTCAAGGTGCATCAGCATTCAAGTGGGTGGCTAAGCTTGAACCTTCTTCTACTGACTGAATGCTATTGAAACTTGAGCGGGCGCAAGCAACCCTTCCTGACCCTGAGCTGAACTCACTGGAGTTGTGAACAACTTACTTGAGAGCTTGTTACGGATGTGCGGAAGCAAGCTTACCCTTCCAACCTGGAGCTGATCCAGTTTGAGCGCTGCCTTGTAGCTTGAAATCCAAGCTCAGTTTCGGATCCGTGTGATCTGTGTGTATCTGTGGCGTTGCTGTGGGTGAGGAGACACGAGCATGCCGACGGATCGGGATACTGACTTGACTACCATCTTTTCCTCACTAACGATCGTCGCGTGACCGATACTCACCTGACGATAACTGTTTTTATTCTCCTACTTCTCATCGCATCCGCGGTCGCGATGATTACGAAGTGGGTGCCGGTGCCTTACACGCTGGCACTCGTGATCGTCGGGCTCATAACCAGCCAGCTGAAGTTCCTGCCAGCCGTCCATATCTCACCCGATTTGATTCTGCTCATCTTTTTGCCCGCTCTTCTTTTCGAGGCTTCGTGGAATCTTGACCTGGCAAGGCTGCGTGAAAACCTGGTTCCAATTCTTTGGCTCGCTTTCGCAGGTGTGTTGGTTTCAGTCGGAATTGTTGGTTCGGTCTTGCACTACGCCGCCGGACTAGATTGGCCAACGGCGATGCTGTTCGGTGCAATCATTTCTGCAACTGATCCGATCTCGGTCCTGGCGCTGTTTAGGAAGTTGGGGGCTCCGGAAAGGCTGGCGGTAATCATCGAGGGTGAGAGTCTCTTCAATGACGGAACCGCGGTCGTAGTCTTCCGCATCATTTCCGGAATTGCTGTTGGAGTTACAGCGACGACCAGCTATTCCAAAACTGCTTTAGCCGCGATTGGAATGTTTTTCCTGTCATGTCTTGGCGGGTTGATTATTGGAGCCGTAGTCGGCTTTGTCGCTTCAAAAATTACGACTTACTTTGATGATCATCTGCTGGAAATTACGCTGACCACTATTTCAGCTTACGGGTCTTTCATACTTGCGGAAACGGTAGGTGTGTCGCCGGTTATCGCCGTTGTAATTGCGGGCATTGTTATCGGCAACTATGGGCGCCGGAAAAGTATGTCTGCAAATACTCAAATCGCGGTTGATTCGTTTTGGGAGTACGCCGCGTTTGTTGTTAACTCATTAGTCTTCCTGCTGATCGGTTTGGAAATTCCACTAGGACTGCTTACAGAGCATGTCAACGTGATCTTTTGGGCCGTCCTGGTAATGCTGCTGGCGCGGGCGATTTCTTTGTATGGGCTGCTGCAAATCTCAAATCAAGTTTCCAAACCGATAAGTGGAAAGTGGCAGCACGTACTTTTTTGGGGCGGCCTTCGCGGGTCATTGTCAATTGCGATGGTGCTGAGCTTGCCGCTCACTCTTCCTGGTCGAGTCCAACTTATCGCTATGACTTTCGGCGCAGTGACTTTCAGTCTCTTGATTCAAGGCCTCACGGTTTCTCCTTTGTTGCATTTGCTTCGCATCGAGAAGAACAACTAGCCACAGATAAACGCGGATGACACGGATCTGAAGAGCAGTAGGCAGGCACTGGGCGGTCAGCACCGCGTACCCCGTACCTGCAGAGCGATGCGCAAAGGTGAAGTGCCGGCGAAGTCAGTAGCATATTAATTGACACTTTGAAGTTGGGTTTTCTATAGTGGCGCCGAACTCGGAGACATCGTGTAGACACAATTGACCTCGATCTCGTTTGTTCCTCTGTTCCTATTACTACACAGTCTCAGTCACTAGAGCTAAATCTATTGACAAGCGCATGACAGACTTTCGAACCTGATCTCGTCGAGATTTCTCAGGCGTCCAGGCTTCCGCAATAAACTGACAATCAAGAGGCTCACACCGAACGTGAGTTGCGTCAACTACGGTTGTTTATAGGTTTGACGAGGGAATGAAACGATTGCTAATGCGTCGACATAACATAACGAGGGTTCTTGCGATCTTATTGATTAGCGCGTCAGTGTCTTTTCAGGCTTTTGCCCAGGGCGGGCGCAATAAGGCTAAGAAGCAGGCACTGCCAACTTCATGTCTGCCCAATGATGTAAAGGCTGACGATGTGGTCGAATATCGCGAGCCTCAACCAAACATCACGGTAGCCGGTAAGCTGAAACAGCTTGACGCTCTTTGTGTGAAGGGCAAGCTGATGACGAAAAAGCGACGAGAGATTCGGTTCTTTCGTCTGCAGTGCTGGGGTATTCAACCGCCAGACTATCAGAAGCGTCAAGCTGACCAGAGCCGCCGGCTCAAGGCCCTTAAAAAACGATACGCAGTAGTTGTGATCGAGTGCGATCCTCGCATTCCCTGATTTGTTACTCACATCATTCAGGTTCCTGGAATAACTTTTATGCCTCAATCTAATCTCCCACTGTCTCTCCGTAATCACAGAACCCAGTTGCTATCAGTTGTCCTGGTGACTCTTGGCATTGGCTTTGGCGCGCTGGTGTTCTCCAGTCGACACGATCAGAAGTCCACTACGGCCGTGTTGTTAATGACCCCTGCCGAACTCGCTCACGAACAGCCGAGCAATCTCTTAAGAGGTCGCAAACGGCCCTTTGAGTGGTCGAACCTGTTATCACAAAGCACACGAGAGTTGGCCATCCCAGCTGAGGCGCCCATTCGAGAGCCGCAAATGCAGGATGAGTTTGAAGGCGACGTCGAACAGCGGCGCCAGTGGTTTATCTCCCAAAGAATGTTTCCTTTTGATGAGCTGCCACCGGAAGCGCGCCGCAAAGCGTGGGACTCTCGGTTGGAAGAGAAAGCCTCGATTAATGCCCTTGAGGTTTTGCAATGGCAGCCTATCGGGCCGCAACCGACAACTTCTTATTTCCCGAGCAATTGGGGAAAGACGAGTGGACGCATCAATTCAATTGCAGTGTCGCCGACTGATCCCAACCTTGTTCTGGTGGGAGCAGCTACAGGTGGAATATGGCGATCAACTGACGGCGGTACGAACTTCGTTCCTGTCTCCGATAGCCAGGTGGATCTGGCGGTCGGCTCGATCGCATTCGCACCGACGAACAGTTCGATCGTTTATGCTGGCATGGGCGATAAAGACGGCGGCTACCTGGGAACTGGCGTTTTGCGCTCAACCGATGCCGGCGTCACCTGGAGCCGAGTCAGCAATAGCACGCTTCCTGCCTATGGATTGATCTCGCAGGTATTAGTTGACGCAACTGATGCTAATCGAGTTTATGTGGCGCAGTACGCCTTTTCACAAGCCAACAATATTTTCTCGAGCGGGTTTTTCTATTCGACTAATGGGGGCGTCAATTGGACCAAGACGATTGGGGGTACAGCTCGCGATCTAGTCTGTCACCCCACTCAGTCAAGTACGCTTTACCTCGCTGAAGGCTCAGCCGACGCTGCGAACGGATCGAGTGGCGGCATTTTCAAGTCAACCAACAGCGGTCAGTCCTGGACCAGAATCTATACTTCACCATTCGGGACCGCGGACAACATCAAGGTCGCAGTCACGCCGGCGGCGCCGCAGAATTTATATGTGTTGGTAGGCAAGACCACCGCGCGTGTGGAGGTAAGTACGAATGGCGGTAGTTCGTGGACAAACCTCGGAGCAAATTTCGACGTGGGGCAGTTTTTCTATAACTGCTATCTGTTTGTTCACCCGACTGATACAAACACTATCTTTGTTGGCACACGAGACCTGTGGCGCTCGACAAACGGTGGCTCCACTTACACCAACATAACTAACAACTTCAGTATCTCGGGCAACTACACGCCAAATTCGGCAAAAGCCCATCCAGACCAGCATCACTTCCATATTTCAACTTCCAGTCCCAATACGATTTACATCGCCAATGATGGCGGCCTTTGGAAGTCAACCGACGGCGCGAGCTCGTTTGCATCACTGAACAACAGCCTCTCGCTGACCATGTTCACAAGTTATGACCTGCATCCGACTGATGCATCGCGCAGCTACGGTGGCACCCAGGATAACGGAACTCAGAAAAGGACTGGGGGACAAACCTGGCGCGAATTTGCTGCCGGCGATGGAGGACAAACTTTTGCCGACACTCTAGATCCGTCGATTGTCTACGCAACTTATATTCAACACACCATGTTTCGCTTTTCGAACAACGGCGATAGTCTCTCAGCCACAATCGGTAGCCCCGCTACCTTCAATAATGATCGTGTTGATTTTTATCCGCCGTTTGTCGGCAATGATACGAATTCAAATCTTTACTTCGGCACTTACAGGCTCTACGTCAGCACTAATCGTGGCTCGAGCTGGACGGCTCCCGGGGGAAGTACTGATCTCACCTTCGGGCGATTCCTTTCGGCCATCGCGGTTGCCAAATCCAACACTAACGTAATCTACACAGGCTCCTCGGACGGCAGGGTCATGGTTAGTAGCAGCGGTGGCTCAGGCTGGACCGATCGCACTGCGGGCCTGCCGCAACGATTCATAAAGAGCATCACGGTCACTCCCACAGATCCCAACACTGCTTATGTCACGGTTTCAGGATTTGCTTCCGGACACGTTTTTAAGACCACGAACGCCGGCGCGAGTTGGTCGGATATCAGTGGGAATTTGCCCGACGTTCCGGCTAACACCCTATTGATTGATCCACGCGCGGGGAATTCGAACACGCTTTACGTGGGAACGGACGTTGGCGTATTCCGATCCACTGTTGGTGGAGGCGCCTGGCAAAGCTTCAATACGGGAATGCCGCCGACGATTATTAGTGAGCTTGACGCCCAAGCGAGCGGCGTAATGCAAGCAGGAACGTATGGTCGTGGAGCTTACGAGATCAATCTTAACGACACCACAGGATCCACGGTGCAGTTCAGCTCTGCAAACTATTCCGTTAATGAAAACGGCGGAACGGCAACCATTACGGTGACGCGCAGCGGTAGTACTGCTACGACTTCATCAGTGAATTACGCCACGTCCAATGGAACAGCTTTATCGGGTCAGGATTACACGGCCGCTTCCGGACCGATCAGTTTTGGAGTAGGAGAAACCAGCAAGACTTTCAACGTAACGATAGCCGATGACGGTGCGGTCGAGGGTAATGAAACAATCAACCTAACCCTTAGCTCCGCCTCAGGCGCCACGCTTGGTTCCCCATCCAGCGCGGTGCTAACCATCAATGATAATGATCAGAACTGTAGCTATGTATTGAGTCCAACCAGTCAAAGTTTCCCCACTGCCGGCGGTAACGGCTCTTTCACAGTAACAACAGCTGCAGGATGCGCGTGGTCAGCGGTTAGTAACGCGTCCTGGCTCACCACGACCAGTTCCGGCACAGGGTCGGGCACAGTCAATTATTCGGTAGCGTCCAATTCGGGTTCTGCGCGCTCAGGCGCCATTACGGTCAACGGTCAGACTTTCACGGTTAATCAAAGTGGCAGCGGCGGCGGATGTGCGTCGACAAGCATCGCCTATGGGCAGTCCATTACCGGAACTCTTACAACTTCCGACTGCATCTTCACCGGGACCACTCGTTACGTCGATGTTTACAATTTCAGCGGTACCTCTGGCCAACAAATCGCGATCTCGATGAGTTCAACCCCGTTCGACACCTATCTGTATTTGCTCAACAGCAGCAACCAGTTACTCGCGGAAGACGATGACGGCCTCGGCGGCACGAACTCTCGCATCCCTACGACATCCGGATTCTTTACACTACCAGCCTCCGGAACTTATACGATTTATGCGACGTCGTTTTCCGATGGCAGCACCGGCTCTTACACGATCAGTCTATCCAGCGCGAGCTGTAATTATGCGCTCAACCCGACGAGTCAGAGTTTCGGATCCGGTGGAGGCAGTAGCTCGTTCAACGTGACGACAGCTGCGGGATGCGCCTGGGCGGCTGTCAGCAATTCATCGTGGTTGATAACGAGCAGTACCGGCTCAGGAAATGGAACCGTGAGTTTCTCGGTATCCTCCAACAGCGGGTCGTCTCGCTCCGGGACAATCACGGTTAATGGTCAAGTCTTCACAGTGAATCAAAGCTCTGGGGGTGGGTGTCCTGCGACCAGTATCGCCGTTGGTCAAACCATTAACGGAAGTTTAGCGGCGGGTGACTGCATCTTCACTGGAACAAGTCGCAATGTCGATGTCTACAGCTTTACGGGTTCAAGTGGCCAGCAAGTAGCAATCGTCATGAGTTCAGCGAACTTCGACACCTACTTGTATCTGCTGGATTCAGCCAATCAATTAATCACACAAGACGACGATGGCGGTGGCAGCACCAATTCGCGTATTCCCGCGACGTCAGGTTTCCTTACCTTACCTGCAAGCGGGACTTACACAATTTATGCTGCTTCCTATTCATCCGATGGAGTTACCGGGCAAACCGGTAGCTACTCTATCAGCCTTGCTGGTCCGTCGAGTTGTTCCTACACCTTGAGTCCAACAAGTGAGAGCTATGGGGCCTCAGGCGGTAATGGCTCGTTCAATGTAACGGCCGGTGCCGGCTGTTCCTGGACCGCAAACAGTAATTCTGGCTGGCTTACTACGAATTCCAGCGGCTCCGGCAATGGCACGGTTACCTACATTGTAGCGAGTAACACCGGATCGTCGCGCACTGGAACTATAACCATCGGCAATCAGACGTTCACCGTGACTCAAAATGGAGGAGGCGGAGGATGTCCGGCGACAGGCTTGTCTGTGGGACAAACAATGACGGCCACGCTAACCACTTCCGACTGTATTTTTACGGGGACGACGCGATACGTAGATGTCTACAACTTCAGTGGAGTTTCAGGTCAGCAGATCGCAGTCAACATGAACTCGTCTACATTTGATACCTACTTGTACCTGCTCGATGCAAATGATCAGTTAATCATGCAGGACGACGATGGTGGCGGTAACACCAACTCTCGTATCCCCACCACGTCCGGCTTCTATACCTTGCCTAACTCCGGGAGCTTTACCATCTACGCGACGTCTTACTCTGCGAATGGACTCTCGGGCAGCACCGGCGGATACTCGATCAGTCTGGTCACCCCATCGCAAGGCACAATGCAATTCAGCCTCGCGAACTACAATGTTAATGAAGGCAGCAACAGTGTTTTGGTGACCTTAACTCGCTCTGGTGATACTTCCAGCGCCGCGAGTGTCGACTATGTAACGACTGACAACACGGCCAGCCAATCGAGAGACTACACTTTGGGGGCAGGAAGAGTCTCCTTTGCCGTTGGGGAAACCAGCAAGAGCTTTACCATTCTGGTTTCGGACGACTTGCTGGTTGAGACGAGTGAAATGATCACCATCAGTCTCACGAACGCGAGCGGCGGCAGCGTGCTCGGCAATCCGGGCGCGGCGACCATCACAGTCATCGATAACGACAGCAGTTCCCCGACAACCAATCCGCTTGACAATGCGGACGCGAGATTCTTTGTGCGGCAGCACTATTCAGATTTCCTGAGTCGTAATCCGGATTCCAGCGGTTATGACTATTGGTCCGGTCAGATAAGTCAGTGTGGTAGTGACGCAGCCTGCCGGAGAATCAAGTATACGGACGTATCTAACGCCTTTTTCTTCGAGCAGGAATTTCAACAGACGGGTTCATACGTTTACCGACTTTACCGCGCGGCCTTTGGGAATAATCAACCATTCCCGAATCCGAACCCCGATCCCGCACATCCGGGTGAAGAAAGAAAGTTTCCTTCATACACACCCTTTATGAGAGACCGGGCCCAGGTCAGAGGTGGATCGCAGCTGGCGCAGTTGCAGCTGGATCTTGCGAATGCATTTGTGGCGCGAGGAGAATTCACCACCAAGTACCCGACTAACTTAACCGCCGCCGGCTTTGTAGATGCCGTGCTCGCGGTTATGCAGACTGATATTGGCGTGAACATGACTTCGCAGCGGACGGCGTTGATCAATCTGTTCAACTCGAGCGGGCGTGGGGCCGTCATGTATCGCTTAGCCGACGATAACGCTGTCACAAATCCAATAAACAACCGGGCCTTCATTGATGGTGAATACAACCGCGCCTTTGTGTTTACTCAATACGCTGGTTACTTGCGTCGCAATGCCGATATGGCGGGATTGCTGTTTTGGCTTGGACAGGTGAACAGCGCACCTCTGCGCGATGTTGGCAAGCAGCACGCCATGGTATGCGCCTTTATTACGTCGGCGGAGTACCAGCAGCGATTCAGCTCCGTAGTTACTCGCTCGAACACCGAGTGTCAGTAGTTGTGCGTCACAGCTTCGGTAGCTGAGTAGCGAGCGGCAGGAGCCAGTCGGCAGGAGGCAGCTCAATTCCCGATTTGGCAGCTCAAGACTGATCAGCTCGGGGTTGGGAAGGGTTGCTTGCGCCCGCCTCAAGTTTCAATAGCATTCAGTCAGTAGAAGAAGGTCCAAGCTTAGCCACCAACTTGAATGCTGATGCACCTTGAGGCGGGCGCAAGCAACCCTTTCCAACCTTGAGCTGAACTCACTGGAGTGTGAACAACTCACTTGAGAGCTTGTTACAGATGTGCGGGTGCAAGCAACCCTTCCCAACCCCGAGCTGCACAGTTTTGAGTGCTTGCTTTTGCGAGCTGATCAGTCTTAAGTGCTTGCTTTGGCGCTGATGGTTGGCTGACACCTGAGCCAGGAGAGGGCACTCCACTGCGTACTGCTGCTGCCGACTGCCGCTGCCGAGGTATGGCAGAAGCAACCCGGCCGAATAAATCCCCATCTGTGTAACTTCCCGATTCAATTTAGACCCCTCAGGGCCGTGACCTATAATCACATCGATGAAAATACTTGTAGTATCACTCTTCCTCTTGCTGCTCACTGCCATTGCAATCGAGGCGTCGATGCCAGACGAGCCGGCGCCTGCAGCTAACTCAGCCGCGATGCAATCTGCCGAGCCCGACAAAGCTGCCGCAATTCGAAACTCACTCGCTCTGCTGCTCGCAAACTCGGGTGTGCATGTCGAAGCCTCGCTTCCGCAGTTTGACGGTCGCAGTTACAAAGACCTGCACGTGCGTTGGGAGAGCTCAGTCGCATCCGGGCAGAACACCTTGATCAAGCAACCGGGGATTGGCCGTTTCGCAGTTCTGTCTGCCAGCAAGAAGTCCGGGTCATTGCCACGCGCCCGCTCGCTCGAGCTCTCCCCAAATCAGCTTCTGGCGATTGCGGTTGATGGCAAGAATAGTCTGCGGTGGTGGAAACTCCTGCTTGATCCGCGGCTGGTGCGAGCCGAAGCTCCGAACGCAAACGGCGACCTTCAAGGCGAAGAGCTTTACCTCACCAAGGTCGAATTCTGGGTGGCGATTCCTGACGATCCAGATATCAAAGAAGTCCGCCTTTATCACCCCCGATGGACCGGAAGAGATTTTCAATTGGAACTGGTAAGCGTCTTAACTGTGGAGTAGTCGACCATGATCAACCGCAGTTTCATCAAGGTTTTGAGCGTGCTGGCTCCGGCGGTGTTACTCCTGCTCGCCTCAACAAACATTCACGCAGAGCCATTTGAAACGATCGTCAATAATGGCAGTCCCGACAATCGTGTCGATATCGCGATTCTGGGCGATGGATACACAGCAGCCGAGTTGCAAAAGTATCGAAATGACGTGACGAGTTTTCTGCAAGGCGTCTTCGCGGATGAACCCTTTCGCGAGTACCAACGCTTCATCAATGTCCACCGCATTGATGTTACCAGCAGCCAGTCCGGCGCCGACCATCCGGAACGAAGCGTATTCGTCAACACTGCTCTCGACGCGGCTTATCACTGCGGCGGCATCCAACGTTTGATCTGCGTCAACGTTTCCAACGTCAACACCATCGTCAACAATACGCTCGGGCAAACGCAACATGACATGGTTTTGGTGATCGTGAATGACACCGAGTACGGGGGCTCGGGAGGCGCGGTCGCGGTCGCCTCGACTAACGCAGCTGTCGTCGATTTGGTGTTGCACGAAGAAGGCCACAGCTTTGCTTTTCTGGCTGATGAGTATGGTGGACCGCCGCCGCCGAGCTGCAACAATACCAACGAGCCTTTTCAGCCGAACGCGACCAAAGAAACTCAGCGCGCGTTGATTAAGTGGAATCATTGGATCGACGCGGCCACGCCTATTCCCACGACTTCGACTAATTCCGGAGTGCCCGGGCTTTATCAGGCGGCGCTGTACTGCGATGTTGGTCTCTACCGGCCTACTTATCTTTCGAAGATGCGCGCGCTGGGATTTCCCTTCGAGCAGATCAACGTCGAGCAGTTGGTCAAACGAATTTACTCGTTCGTCTCGCCGTTTGATTCCGCAACGCCAGCCCCGGGGGCTGTGACGTTGAATCAGGGCCAAACGCAAATGTTCAATGTCGTGACACCGCTGCCATTCACGCACTCCCTTACGATTACATGGTTAGTTGACGACCAACAGCAGGCAACGGGGCCGAGCTTTAATCTGGACAGCACGAATCTCAGCCCGGGCGAACACTCGGTACAAGTAACCATCGTGGATCAGACTCCCATGGTCAGAAGTGATCCGGTCCAGATGTTGAGGACACAGAGATTCTGGTCTGTCAACGTTACTTCGTCAACGCCATCACTTCAATTCGACGCGAGCAACTACAACGCGAACGAGGGTGACGTGTTTGCAACGATCACCGTGCTGCGAACTGGCGACACCACCGGGGCTTCGACGGTTGATTTTGCTTCGAGCAACGGCACGGCGAGCCAGATTCGTGATTATCAGGTGGCGAATGGCAGGCTCAGCTTTGCGGCTGGCGAGTCCAGCAAAACGTTCAGAGTTTTGATCGTCAATGATGTCTTTGCTGAAAGCAGCGAGTCAGTCAATCTCGCGCTCAGTAATCCCACTGGAGCTCAGTTGTCATCGCCGAACACAGCCACCCTTTTCATTGCTGATAACGACGGCGGCGGCAGCACGTCGCCAATCGCGCGGCAATTCGTTTCGAATCTGGTGGGCGCCGACGAGGTGCCGGCAACTCCGAATGCGGTGAAGGGCAACGGCGGCATCTTCCAGCTCGCGAGTGATGACTTGAGCGCGAAAATCTCGTTGCTGTTCTCAGGTCTGACAGGAGACGAAACCGGCGCGCACGTCCACGCTGCGGCGCCGGGCGTGAATGGTCCGATCATTTTTCCGCTGCCGCTTGGCAATCCCATCAACAACTTCGTCGTCAATCCGACCGCGCAACAAGTGATAGATCTTCGCGCCGGCCAGCAGTACATG
>Ga0134125_10004878_pt1 | contig 15306 bp, 11 predicted proteins | sample KB31751_FD_96464 | JGI IMG/M metagenome (GOLD analysis project Ga0134125, IMG submission 96464) | Terrestrial soil microbial communities with excess Nitrogen fertilizer from Kellogg Biological Station, Michigan, USA - KB3-175-1 | ecosystem: Environmental > Terrestrial > Soil > Unclassified ... | reverse complement strand
TGCAACCGCCGACGTATAAAACAGCGCCACGACGTGCTGGGCTAATGCCGCGGCGCCCACGACGCGCAGCCACGGGTCAAATCGGCGTCCGCGCGCAACCACGTATATGAGGACGATGACGGCCAAACCGTTCAAGGGAATTGTCCAATGCGATTCCGCCGGGCCTGACAACCAATCGAGGATTTGCTTGGCGGCAAGGGCCAATTTTGTCCCGTGTAAATCGAAGCTCAGCACCTCGTGCGCCGCGGCGGCCCAGGCCGATGGCGGCATCACCAGCACAAGCGGATGCTCCGAATTGGCGCTGAACAGCACAAAAACGTGGCCATAAACCCAGTTATGCAGGGCCATCAAGAACACCGGTGAAAAGCCGAGACACAGCCCGGCGAGGCGCCGGAATTGCCGAAGGTAGAGCGTGGCAAGACCCGAACAACCCAGAAGGACTGCGGCAGCTGGCGCAACGATCGGCTTCATGCAGATGCCGAGCGCGAGCAGCAACGCACCGAAGACAGCGGATGTGAACCTGTCGCAAGGTCCGGCCGACGTGGCGCCGATGACAACCACCGTGCCGGCGACGAACAGCATATAGGCCAGCGGATCGGCAAAGCCGCGCGCAGCCCAGCCGGCATAGTTGATGAAACTGGTGCCGAACAGCAGGCCAAGCGGAATGGCGACAAACACGGCCGTCAAACCGATCGCCCAACGCTGCGGCAGGAATCGGGCGAACAAAAAATAAACCAGAAACGGCAGCAGCAGCATCAGCGACAAATAACCGAGGTGACTTTCGCCGAAGATAAGATGCTCCAGTGCGAAGAAATACCGCAGCCCGGGTCCGCCATAATAAAACACGCTCTCGCCGCCGCGCAGCGCATCGTAAAAATTACCGTCGAGAAAATCCCGCAGGATGACGCGGCCGACGCTGTCGTAGAACATGCCGTCGTCCCCGCCGTCGAAGGGCCGCACGCCGCCGAGGAAGCTCGCGTCATCGACGGCGATGACAATGACCGAAAGGCCGATCAGCAAGAGCGGCGGTATGATGCGGGGCACGCGAACGCGCACCAGCACCGCAAGCAAACCGATAAGTCCGGCAAGCAGCAATGCAGTTGCAGCAAGATGACGCAGCCGCACGCTCCACGGCGGCTCAAGACTCATCGCCAGCGTATCCGGCTTGATGGCAACCCCGAACACGCGCCGCCCGCCATCGGTCGCTTCAATCGCCCGGCAACCTGACGCCGGCAACGCCGCAAATGTGCCGCTCGCGTTCTCGAATAGCACATCGCCGCGCCAGCACAGTTTGCCGCCGACATAGGCCGCGGGCAGCCGCAGCATCTCGAACCAGGGCATGGCGAGGTGCCAGCGATGCAAGCCCATCCAGAAGCGGCGGTCGCGGTCGGCGCGATGCACGTCGGGCTTGGTGGTCAGCCAGTTGTAGCGAAGCTCGTTGACGAAGCCCAGGCGCAACCACACCGGATCTGAAAAGTCGAGCGCCGCCACGCCACGCGAGGCGGCGGACTTGTGCCAGATGCCGTCAGCGGAGAAGGCGAAAGCCTTGTCGGGAAAACCCTGGTTCTGCCAGCAACCGGCGCTTGCCGCTGCGCAACGCACCGCGGGCGGATAAACCGCGTCGAACTCATTCGCCATGAACCGATAGACGTCGGGCGGCAGGTCGCGCTCCAGCGCGCCAGAGCCGCCGGGCAGAAAGACGTTGTGCCCTTCCTCGATGCGCGGGGGCGCTAGCAGCAATTGTCCGATGGCGACAATCGCAACGATCGCCAAAGCCGTAAGCCACGCCCGCGGACGACCGCTCACCTCGCCGCTAAACACGACGACGGCGAAGATCGCCAGCAGCACATAGCCGCCCAAGTGATTAATCGGCAGACCGACGACGGCTATGCCGAGAAAGAGCACGGCGAATTTGCGCCATCCGGGCACCGCGGCTCGGCTTGATGCTGCCATGTTAAGTCCCGGTCTCGACGATGCCCTTGCGTAGCATGGCGATTTGGCTCAAATCCATCCCGCACGTTCAGCCGTCAACACATGGCGTGGAACAACACCTGTGATTCGTCTTGGTATCGTCGGCACGAATTACGGACGCACGGTGCAACTGCCGGCGTTCCGTGCCGACGCGCGCTGCGAGGTCGTGGCGATCTCCGGCAGCGATCCCACCCGCGCCGCGGCGCTGGCGCGCGAGGCCGGCGTGCCAAAAAGTTACGGCGGTTGGCGCGCGCTGGTCGAAGACCGCGACATCGACGCTGTCGCCATCGCCACGCTGCCGAGCCTGCAAGCACCGATCGCCATTCGCGCGCTCGAGCTGGGCAAGCCGGTCTTCATCGAGAAGCCGATGGCGTCCGACCTTGCCGCCGCCGAGGCAATGCTGCGACAGGAAAAGCTTGCGCGGAAAGCAACCTGCATCGATTTCAATTTCCATCAGATCGCCGCCTGGCAGCGCGCCAAGCACATGCTCGACGCTGGCGACATCGGCGCCCTGCGGCATGTGGTGGTGAACTGGCACGTCGAAAGTCGCGCCATTCAGTTCCGCATGCGCAACTGGAAGACCATTGGCGGCCATGACGGCGGCGGTGTGATCGGCAATTTCGTCAGCCACTGCTTCCATTACCTCGAATGGTTCGGTGGCCCCATCGCCGGCCTGTCGGCGCGGATCGCGGGCCTTGCCGGCGATCCCGAAACGGAGACCACGGTGGCCATGGCGCTGCGCTATGCGTCCGGGCCGCTGGTCAGCCTATCGATGAGCTGCGCGTCGTTCCTCGGCAGCGGTCACCGCATCGAGCTATTCGGCGAGGATGGAACGCTGGTGTTGCATAACCGGAGCGCCGACTACATGCGCGGCTTCGAATTGCTACACGCCAAGCGGACATCGAACGACTTCGAACGCATCGCGATCGTGGACCCGGTCGACGCGCAATATCCGGATGGGCGCATCGCGCCGGTATCGCGGCTGGTGGCGAAATTCTTCGACGCAATCGAGAGCGGCGGCAATGCACACCCGGGCTTTGCCGAGGGTTATCGCGCGCAGCAGATGATCGAGGCGGCGCGCCGCTCGAATCTGACCGGCGCCTGGATGACTGTCGCGGGCGCGGAGACGGTTTCGTGAGCGGCGGGGTCCTTGTTACCGGCGGCTCGGGCTTCATCGGCTCGGCGCTGGTCAAGGCGCTGCTGCGTGCCGGGGTGTCCGTGCGCGTGTTCGACGATAATTCGCGCGGATCGCCGCGCCGTCTTGCCGACGTCAAAAACGATATCGAATTCGTCGCTGGCGATATTCGCGACTCGGGCGCGGTCGACAACGCCTGCCACGGCGTGGATGAGGTGCATCATCTCGCTTTCGTCAACGGCACTGAGTTTTTTTATACGCAACCCGACCTGGTACTCGATGTCGGCGTGCGCGGCATGCTCAACGTCATCGATGCCTGCCGCAAGCACGGCATCGGCAGGCTCGTGCTCGCCTCCAGCTCCGAGGTCTACCAGACGCCGCAACACATCCCGACCGACGAGAGCGCGCCCCTCGTCGTCCCCGACGTCGGAAATCCGCGTTATTCCTACGGTGCCGGCAAACTGATCAGCGAGGTGATGGCGGTCAATTTCGGCCGCAAATATTTCGAGCGCGTGCTGATCTTCCGTCCGCACAATGTCTACGGGCCTGACATGGGCAACGAGCATGTCATCCCGCAACTGGCGCTGCGCTTGAATGCACTGACGAAAACGCAACTGTCAGGCCGCCTTCGTTTCGAAATACAAGGCACGGGGAAAGAAACGCGCAGCTTCTGCTTCATCGATGATCTCGTTGAAGGCGTCATGCTGGTCCGCGAAAAAGGCGAGCATCTCGGCATCTATCATGTCGGCACCGCCGAGGAGGTCGCAATCGCCGATCTCGCGCGGCGCATTGCGGCTCACTTCAGACGCGACATCGAGATCGTCCCCGGCGCGATGCAGCCGGGCGGAACGCTGCGCCGCTGCCCCGACATTTCGAAGCTCGCGGCGCTCGGCTACACGCCGCGCGTGCCGCTCAAAGACGGCCTTCCGCCGACGCTCGACTGGTATTGGCAGCAGGCCGCGCCGTCACCGAAAGCTTAGATGAGAGCGCCCGACGTCCATTATCGGAGAGTGGCGCGTATCGGCGATTATTTCGCGCTGGTGACGTGAGCGCAATTCCAAGGTATGTCCTCGTCAATCTATCGCGACGGTGGAGAACGAGGTCTTGCGTCCGAGGAAAGTAGCGCGCGCTGCCGGCACGGGAGGAAGCGTCCCGGTCGAAGCCTGCCAGATTTGCGGCCATACGCCGCTTTCCGACGTGCTGTCGCTCGGCTACATGCCGCCGGTGAACCAGATGGTGCCGATCGGTACCGTGCCGCACCAGCAGCCGTGGTTCCCGACCAACCTGTTGCATTGCCCGAATTGCGACCTGGTCCAGCTCGGCCTCGCCGTCGATCCGGTCATTATCTTCCCGCCCGAATACCCCTACACCAGCGGCACCACGCGCCTGCTGCGCGATAATTTTGCCGAGCTGCAACGCGAGGCGGCCGCCATGCTCGGCCTGGGCAAGGATGATCTGGTGGTCGATATCGGTTCAAACGACGGCACGCTGCTGTCGAACGTCCAGGCGGCAGGGAGCCGCGTGCTCGGCATCGAGCCGACCGATGTCGGCGACATCGCCAACAACCGCGGCATTCCGACCCTCAAGCGCTATTTCGACATTGATGCGGCACGCGATGTTGCGCGCACGCACGGCAAAGCGCGTGTCGTCACGGCGGCGAACTGCTTTGCTCATATCGAAGACGTGCACGCGATCGTCGACGGAATCGTCGAGATGCTGGCGCCGAACGGCGTGTTCATCTCCGAATCGCATTACCTCATCGGGCTGCTCGACACGCTGCAATACGACACCGTCTACCACGAGCACTTGCGCTATTATTCGGTGGCAAGCCTCAAGCACCTGCTGGAAATGCACGACCTCGAAGTCTTTCACGCGCGGCCAATACCGAGCCACGGCGGCTCGATCCGCGTCTATGCGGCGCGGCGCGGCACGCACAAAGTGCTGGACAGCGTTGGCCGCATGCTTGCTGCCGAACCGCGCGGCGAGGCGATGAGCAGACGGCTCGCCGAATTCAAACGCGACGTGATGCTGTCGAAGCTGCGACTGATATCGATGCTGCGCGAACTGAAGGAAGCGGGCGCGCGGATTGCCGGCATTTCGGCGCCGTCGCGCGCGAGCACCCTGGTCAACTATGTCGGCCTCGACGAAGGCATTATCGACTACGTCTGCGAGATTCCCGGCTCGCTGAAAATCGGCAAATTTATGCCGGGCACGCAGATCCCGGTGGTGGACGAGGCGCGGCTGTTTGCCGACCAGCCGCAATGCGCGGTGATCTTTTCCTGGCATATCGCCGAGGAGCTGGCGCCCAAGCTCAGGGGCAAAGGCTTTACCGGAAAGCTGCTGACGCCGCTGCCGGTGCCGCGCTTCCTGTGACCATGAACGCGCTGCAAGACAAGGCGAAGGAAGTCGCGTTCTTTGACCGCCACGCCGAAAGCGACGACTACGACGTGTTCACGTCCGCCGCCAAGGCGCGCATTGTCGATGCCGTGGTGCGGCTCGGTGGGCTCAAGGCCGGCGCACGCATCGCCGACCTCGGCTGCGGCTCCGGCGCCTTTACAGTGCTGCTGCGCGAACGTGGCTTTGTGCCGATGGGCCTCGATATTTCACCGAAGCTGATTGCGTTGGCGCGGGAAAAATTCGCCGACATCGAGTTCCTCGAAGGCGATGCGGAGAACCTGCCCTTCGCGGACGGCGGCCTCGACGCGGTCTTGCTCAGCGGTCTGATCCATCATTTCCCCGATCCGCAGCGGCTCGCCGCCGAGACCTATCGCGTGCTCAAGCCCGGCGGGCGATTTGTCGCTTTCGACCCGAACCGGCTCAACCCGTTCATGTGGCTCTATCGCGACACGGCCTCGCCATTTTATAGTCCGGTCGGCGTGACCGAAAACGAACGACCGATCGTGGCCGGCCGGGTCGCGCGAGTCTTTAGCGATGCCGGTTTCCGGGTGCAGAGCGACTATCTGGGCGGCCTTGCTTATCGTTACGTTGCCTCGCAACGCACGCGCAGCCTGCTGCCGATCTACAATTTCATCGACACCGCAGTGTTTAATCGTGCGATCATGCGCCCGTTCCGCCCCTTCGTGCTGACCAGTGGAGAAAAGCCGTGATGACCGTGCGGCCTGACATCGCAGGGCCTGGCACGCCGACGACGATCGAAAATGCTGACATTACGGTGGTCGGCGGCGGCGGTCATGTGGGCGTGCCGCTGGTGCTGGCCTTCGCCGAAGCGGGCCTGCGCGTGAACGTCAACGACCTTAACAAGACCGTGCTCGACACGCTGCAAAGCGGCAAGTTGCCGTTCATCGAGGCGGGCGCCGAAGGACTCTTGAGCAAGGCGATCGCCAACAAGCGGCTCGTCTTCACCGCCGCGCCCGACCACATCTCGACCAAGGGACCGATCATCATCACCATCGGCACGCCGGTGGACGAATTCCTCAATCCGGTGCGCAAGGTCGTGCAGGACTGCATCGACGCGTTGCTGCCTTCGCTCGCCGACGGACAACTCGTCGTGCTGCGCTCGACCGTGTTTCCCGGCACCACCGAATGGCTGGCCGGCTACCTGCGGGCGAAAGGGCGCAAGCTCGAGGTCGCGTTTTGCCCGGAACGTGTCGTGCAAGGCAACGGCCTGAAGGAATTGCGCGGCATGCCGCAGATCGTTTCCGGCTGCACGCCACGGGCCGAGCGCGAAGCGGCGGCGCTGTTCGAGCGCATCGCGCCAGAAGTCGTCATCGTCACGCCGATGGAAGCTGAATTCGCCAAGCTTTTCAGCAACGCCTACCGTTACATCGAGTTCGCCGCCACCAACGAATTCTACCTGGTCGCCAAGTCCGCCGGCGTCGACTACCAGCGTGTGCTGGCGGCGATGAAGCACAATTATCCGCGCGCAAGTGGAATTCCGCGGCCGGGCTTTGCCGCCGGTCCCTGCCTGGTCAAGGATACGATGCAGCTCTCGGCCTTCGCCCGCAATCAGTTCGGCCTCGGTCACGCCGCGCTGCTGATCAACGAGGGGCTGGTGCTGCACGTCGTCGATGACCTCAAACGCGATTACAATCTCGCCGGCATGACCGTCGGTCTCCTCGGCATGGCATTCAAGGCCGAAAGCGACGACGTGCGCGCCTCACTCAGCTACAAGTTCAAGAAGGTTCTGGGCAGCCACGCCCGTGCGGTGCTGACGACCGACCCGTTCGTCACCACCGACCCCGAGATCAAGCCGCTCGACCATGTCGTCGCAAATAGCGATCTGCTGATCCTTTGCGCGCCGCACGAGATTTATCGGAGCGCCGATTTCAAGGGTAAGCCGTTGTTCGACCTCTGGGGTCATCTCCAAGGCAGCAACGTGATCCGATGATGCCGGTCCCGCAGTCCGCCCGCGTCCATGATGGCGTCACAGCATGACGGGCTGGCCCAAGATTATTTCCCGCCAGCACAACCGCATCTCGCCCTGGATCGAGATCATCGAGCGTGAAGTCGAATTCGCCGAAGGTCGCGCACCGGAGCTTTATCACGCGATCGGCCAGCAGGATTATCTTGCGATGGTTGCGCTGACGCCGGACGGGCGCATTCCGATCGTACGGCAATACCGCCCGGCGCTGGAGGCTTACACCTGGGAATTGCCGGCAGGACTGATCGATCCCGGCGAAAACGCTGCCAATGCCGCCGCGCGCGAGTTGCGGGAAGAAACCGGCCTCACCGCGCTCAGTGTAAACCTGCTTGGCAACTTCTCTCCGTGCACGGCGCGGCTGTCGAACCGCGCGCATTCCTTCTTTATTTCGGTAGGCGAAACGACCGGCGCCCCGAGCGAGCCCGGTATCGAAGTCAGCCTCGTGAAGCCGGCGGAACTTGCCGACCTCATCCGTGCCGGCGAATTTGTGCTGCAACTTCATATCGGCACGCTGCTGCTCGCCGGTATGGCCGGGCACCTCGACCTCACAGCATTCGGACCGAGCGGCAAATAGGTCCAACGCCCCGCCAGGGTAATTTGTAACGATTCTCGCCTCGACAAACCCCCTGGAACCCTTCTAAAAAACCCGGGTTAATCCGGGGGCGCGAAAGAAAAACCTATGAATTACAAGGACTATTTTACTTCCGCCCTCGATAGCCTGCGCGACGAGCGCCGTTACCGGGTCTTCGCCGATCTCGAACGCATCGCCGGGCGTTTCCCATATGCACGCTGGCACGCGCCGGACGGCCCGCGCGAGGTCGTCATCTGGTGTTCCAACGATTACCTGGGCATGGCGCAGCATCCCAAGGTGATCGGCGCCATGGTGGAAGCCGCGGCACGCATGGGCACGGGCGCCGGCGGCACGCGCAACATCGCCGGCACAAATCACCCGCTGGTCGAACTCGAGCGCGAACTCGCCGACTTGCACGGCAAGGAAGCGGCTCTGGTCTTCACCTCCGGCTACGTGTCGAATGAAACGGGCATCGCTACCATCGCGCAGTTGCTACCGAATTGCCTGATCCTGTCCGACGCGCTCAACCACAATTCGATGATCGAGGGCGTGCGCCGCTCGGCTTGTGAGAAGCGGATCTGGCGGCATAACGACCTTGCCCACCTCGAAGAATTGCTCAAGGCCGCCGGCCCCGAGCGGCCGAAGCTGATCGTGTTTGAGAGCCTCTATTCCATGGACGGCGACGTGGCGCCACTCCATGCGATATGCGATCTGGCCAAGCGCTATAACGCCATGACCTACGTGGATGAGGTGCATGCCGTCGGCATGTATGGACCGCGCGGCGGCGGCATCTCCGATCGCGACAATGCGGCAGCTCGCATCGATGTGATCGAGGGCACCTTGGCAAAGGCGTTCGGTTGCCTCGGCGGCTATATCGCAGGCAATCGCGAACTCATCGACGCCGTACGCTCTTATGCGCCGGGCTTCATCTTCACCACCGCCCTGCCGCCTGCGATTTGTGCCGCGGCGACGGCGGCCATCAGGCACCTGAAATCGTCAAGCTGGGAACGCGAGCGTCACCAGGACCGCGCCGCGCGTGTCAAGGCCGTGCTGAACGCGGCCGGCCTTCCGGTGATGGGATGCGATACGCATATTGTGCCGGTGCTGGTCAGCGACCCCGAAAAGTGCAAGCAGGCAAGCGACATGCTGCTTGCCGAACACGGCATCTACATCCAACCGATCAATTATCCGACGGTGCCGCGGGGCATGGAGCGCTTGCGCATCACGCCGTCTCCCTATCATGACGATGCCCTGATCGACCGTCTCGCCGATGCTCTAGCCGACGTGTGGGACCGCCTCGAACTGCCGACGCGCAAACAGGCGCAAGCCGCGGAGTAGGACACACGCCAGTCAGGCTATCATGCCTGACGCTCCATCGGCCGCGCTCTCACGATGCCCGCCGAGCACGATGCGCACCAGATCGGCGGCGTTGCGTGCGCCGACCTTTTCCATGATGCGCGCGCGATGCACCTCGATGGTGCGCGGGCTGATGCCGAGGTGGCGGCCGGCCTCCTTGTTGGAAGCGCCGGCTGAAATCTGCGCCAGCACCTCGCGCTCGCGCGGCGTGAGCAACCTGCGGCCGGCAAAGTCATGCGCCGAACCGTTACGGTTAGCCGACCCGCCGTTGCCGTTACGCTTGGCATAAAGACCGATGGCGCCGGCGACACGCTCGACCAGAGCACGGCCATCGAACGGCTTGGGCAGATAGTCGTAAGCGCCGTTCTTGACGGCTTCGACCGCATAGGCGATGTCGCCGTCGCCGGAAATTATGAAGATCGGCGCCGGAAAATTCGGAGCGCCGATCTGTTTGAGCACCGCGAGCCCGGATTTGTCCGGCAGATGCAGATCGAGCAGCACGGCGGCCGGAATGCGGCCGCGCACACCGGCAATAAACCCCTCGCCATCCCCGAACACCGATACGCGGTAGCCGGCGAGCGTGAATACGACGGAGAGCGCTTCGCGCATTGTGACGTCGTCGTCGACGATAAAGAGATCGTGGGCTGGCGCGATGGTGAAAGGCATTTCGTTTCGTCCTCGGTTTGCAACAACGGCGACGTGCTGCTGATGATCCGTATTTTGCATTACAAATTGCTGGAATCGGGTTAAAAATAGGAGGTATTTCAATAGGTTGCAGGTATCAGGCGGTGGCACGCCGTTACCCCGGTGTGGCGCGACGCACGCCGTCGCGCGCTGCGTTTTGCCATGGAAGCAGGTAAAATCCTGCGCACCGGTTGCAACTCAATCGGCAAGCGGAGAACGGAACCTTCATGCTGCAAGGCTGGGTCGTCATCGCGGCGGCGCTCGGATATATCGGCTTGCTGTTTCTCGTGGCGAGCTACGGCGACCGCGCGCGCGGCCTCGGCCGCGTTGGCCGTGCACGCCTGTTGATCTATCCGCTGTCGCTGGCGATCTATTGCACGTCGTGGACTTTTTTCGGCTCGGTCGGTCTTGCTTCGCACACCGGCTATGAGTTTCTCACCATCTATGCCGGACCGGCGCTGATGATCGGCCTTTGCTCGCCGCTGATCGCGCGCATTGTGCGCCTCGCCAAGGAACAGAACATCACGTCGATCGCCGACTTCATCGCCGCGCGTTACGGCAAGGGTCAGGCTGTTGCGGCGATTGTCGCGCTGATAGCCATCATCGGCAGCATTCCTTACATCGCGTTGCAGTTGAAAGCGGTGTCATCGTCGCTGGAAACGATCCTTGCGCATATTTCGCCCGCCGATGTCGTGGTCGGCCCGTTGCTCGGCGATCTGGCGCTGTTTGTGGCGCTGTCGATGGCCGCCTTCGCGGTCCTGTTCGGTACTCGTCATATCGATGCCACCGAGCATCAGGACGGCTTGATGCTGGCGATTGCGACTGAGTCGATCGTCAAGCTGGTGGCGTTCCTTGCTGTCGGCGTCTTCATCGCTTTCATCATGTTCGACGGACCGGTCGCGCTGTTCGAGAAAGCGATGCAGCAATCGCCGACCTCAAGCATCTTCACCAGCCAGCCACGCATCGACACGCTGGTGGCGACGACCCTGCTGTCGTTCGTCGCCATCATCCTGCTGCCGCGCCAGTTCCACGTCACCGTGGTCGAAAACAACAACGAAGGCGAGATCAAGCGTGCCGCCTGGCTGTTCCCGCTTTATCTCGTGCTGATCAACCTGTTCGTCGTGCCGATCGCGATTGCCGGCCTGATGACCTTCCATTCCGGATCGGTCGACAGCGACATGTTCGTGCTGGCGTTGCCGCTGCATGACGGCTCGAACCTAATGACGATTATCGCTTTCATCGGCGGATTGTCGGCGGCGACCGCCATGGTGATCGTCGAATCGGTCGCGCTGTCGATCATGGTGTCGAACGACATCGTCATGCCGCTGGTACTGCAACGGCGCGAAGGCTTGATCAGCGGCGGCAAGAACATCGGCTCGCTGCTGCTGACCGTGCGCCGGCTGGCGATTTTCGGCATCGTGCTGCTTGCCTATCTCTATTACCGCCTGGCCGGCGACGCCCAGCTTGCCGCGATCGGCTTACTGTCGTTCGCGGCCATCGCTCAGCTCGCGCCCGCGTTTTTCGGCGGCCTGATCTGGCGGCGCGGCACCGCCGGCGGCGCCATCGCCGGCATGACTTTCGGCATCCTGATCTGGGCTTATACGTTGTTGCTGCCCAGCTTCGCCGACGTCGGTATCGTCGGTCAGCACATACTGACCGAGGGACCGTGGCATCTCGCCGCCCTGCGGCCGCAGCATCTGTTCGGCCTCGATCTGCCGCCCCTGGTCCATGGCGTGATCTGGAGCCTGACCATCAATCTCGTTGCCTATATCGGCGTATCGCTCAGGCGAATGCCCTCGCCGATCGAACGGTTGCAGGCCGACATCTTCGTGCCGTCCGATCTGGTGCCCATCGCGCCGAGTTTCCGTTTCTGGGGCTCCTCGGTGACAGTGGAGGAATTGACGACGACGATCGCACGCTATCTCGGCGAGGAGCGCACCCGCACCGCCTTCGAGACCTTTGCCGCCGCGCACCGCATCAGCCTCGACCCCACCGACGAAGCCGATTTCCGCCTGGTGCGCAACGCCGAGCGCATGCTTGCCTCGGCAATCGGCACGGCCTCCTCGCGGCTCGTCCTGTCGCTGTTGCTGCGCAAGCGCACCGTGTCGACAAAGGCAGCGCTGAAGCTGCTCGACGACGCCAACACCGCCATCCAGTACAACCGCGCCATACTGCAAACGGCGCTCGATCACGTGCGCCAGGGCATTGCCGTGTTCGACAAGGATCTGCTGCTGATCTGCTGGAACCGGCAGTTCGGCGAAATCCTCGATTTGCCGCCTGCCCTGACCCGCGCCGGCATAGGACTCGCCGAGATTCTGCATTTCAACGGCAAGCGCAGCGACATCGCTCCGGACCGCATCGACGAATTCGTGCGCGACCAGACCGCACTCTACGTTTCAGGAACCAAGCCATTCCTCGAGCGGGTCGCCGAACCCGGCATGGTGATCGAAGTTCGCGCCAACCGCATGCCGGACGGCGGCATCGTCACGACCTACACCGACATCACCGCCAGCGTGGAAGCCGCGGAGGCGCTTGAGCGATCGAATGAGACACTGGAGCGCCGCGTGCGCGAGCGCACCGAGGAACTCACCCGCCTCAATGCCGCGCTGGCGCTGGCCAAAGGCGAGGCCGACGCCGCCAATATCTCCAAGACGCGTTTTCTCGCGGCGGCGAGCCACGACATATTGCAACCGCTCAACGCCGCGCGGCTTTACGTCACCAGCCTGATCGAGCGCCAGGGCGGCCACAAGGACGCACCGCTGGTCGACAATATCGACGCCTCCCTGGAGGCGGTCGAGGAAATCTTTGGCGCCCTGCTCGATATGTCGCGCCTCGACACCGGCACAATGCGGCCGGAGTTTGCAGCCTTCCGCGTCGGCGATCTGCTGCGCCAGCTCGTCTTGGAATTTGCACCGCTCGCGTCTGCGCGCGGGCTCGAACTCAAACTGGTGCCGTCATCATTGGTGGTGCGCTCCGACCGCCGGCTCCTGCGCCGGCTGTTGCAAAACCTCATATCCAACGCCATAAAATACACGCCGTCGGGGCGCGTACTGGTCGGCTGCCGCCGGCAGGGCGAGCGGCTGCGGGTCGATGTCTACGATACCGGCATCGGTATTCCGGAACTAAAGCAGCGCGACATCTTCGTCGAATTTCATCGACTGGACCAGGGCGCCAAGATCGCCCGCGGGCTGGGGCTCGGCCTGTCCATCGTCGAGCGCCTGGCGCGAGTGCTCGGCGGCAATATCGATATCGAATCGAGCCTCGGCCGCGGCTCGCGTTTTTCCGTGCTGGTTCCGCGGTCGGATGCGGCGCCGGTCGTCTTGCCGCAACGAGACACGGCTCAATTCGATTCCGGCCAGCTTGCCGGCACCACCGCGCTGTGCATCGACAATGAGCCAGCCGTCCTCGATGGCATGGAAACCCTGCTGCGCGGCTGGGGTTGCGAGGTGATCAAGGCGCCGGATGCGGCGATTGCGCTGGCGACGATTGCCGAAAGCCAGACGACGCCGAATGGGTTGCTGGTCGATTACCATCTCGACGACGGCAACGGCATCGAGGCGATCGAAAAGTTGCGTGGCCGCTGCGGCGCCGATTTGCCGGCCATCCTGATTACGGCAGACCGCTCGCCGACCGTGCGCGAGCAAGCCCGTGCGCGCGCGATCCAGGTGCTGCACAAGCCGCTGAAGCCGGCAGCGCTGCGCGCGATGCTGGCGCAATGGCGCGTGCTGCGCGTGGCAGCCGCGGAGTAATCTCAACTTTCCGCTGCGGCGACGCCTTGCGGCCAGTGGCCGGCTTCGATCTTGGCTGCGGCGATCACAGCCTGCGTGCGGCTTTCGACGCCCAGTTTTTGTAGAATCGCGGAGACGTGCGCCTTGATCGTCGCCTCCGACACGCCGAGCTGATAGGCGATCTGCTTGTTGAGCAGACCTTCCGACAACATCATCAGCACGCGGACCTGCTGCGGCGTCAACGTCGCCATCCGCGTCATTAGTTCAGATGTCTCGGTGTCGCCAGCCACGTGCAGATCGACGTCTGGCGGCGTCCATACGCCGCCATCGAGAATGCGCGACACGGCATTGCGCATCGCTTCGATCCCGAGCGTCTTGGGGACGAAGCCGGATGCGCCGAATTCCATGCAGCGACGGATCGCCGCGGGATCGTCGTTGGCGGACACCACCACAACCGGTACGCTTGGGTATTGCGCGCGCAGATACATGAGCCCGGAAAAGCCGCGCATGCCGGGCATCGTCAGGTCGAGGAAAATCAGGTCGACGTCGCCGTCGCGCTCCAGATAGCCGGAAACCTCATCGAAGGTGCCGGCTTCGGCAATTGTCGCCCCTTGCACGAGGCCCGAGACCGACTCGCGAAGCGCTCCGCGAAACAGCGGATGGTCGTCGGCAATCAACAACCGATATTGCGAGCCGTCACTCAATCCGATCATCCTTCCAGCGGCGCCAGATCGCCGTGCAACACCTGCGCCTTCCAGATTCGCATTATTTCACGGCAGCCGTGCCGGCGCACGAACAATGCGCTGCCCGGTCGGCGAGCATCAATAGCGGGCCGAAATGGCGGTAAAAAGGCTTTATTTTCAGAACGTTCGATATCGGCTGTGGCGCGCCGTGAATACTAGCGGCGGCTTCCGATAAATTGCAAAACAGCCTCGCGGCTGTGCGGCCTGCGCCGATGCTCAACCAGATAGATCCCTTGCCACGTGCCGAGCGCGAGCCTGCCCGCAGCCACCGGGACATGCAGCGAGACGCCATTGAGCATTGCCTTGACATGCGCCGGCATATCGTCGGGACCTTCGACGTCGTGAACCCAAGGCGCGTCTTCCGGTGCGAGACGATCGAGCGCGCTTATCAAATCCGTTTGCACGTCGGGATCGGCATTTTCCTGAATGGTGAGGGAGGCGGAGGTATGACGCAGATAAATGAGCAATAACCCATCGCCGGCGCCGATCTGTGTGACGAATGCGGCAACATCTGCGGTGATATCGGTAAAACCAGCGCCGGTTGTTTCCACGCGCAAGGTGGCGCTGGCCATCAGTTGCGGCGTCGAGTGGGCGATTCCGTGCAATCGGTTTGGCAAGGGCGATCCGCGCTGCGAATTGTCTAGCCTTTCCGCATCACGTCCTTCTGGAAATTCAGCAGCATATCGAGTAATCGTTGCCAGGCATTTTCGAAAGCGACGCGCGCGCGTTCGAGGTCT
>Ga0134125_10004877_pt1 | contig 15308 bp, 18 predicted proteins | sample KB31751_FD_96464 | JGI IMG/M metagenome (GOLD analysis project Ga0134125, IMG submission 96464) | Terrestrial soil microbial communities with excess Nitrogen fertilizer from Kellogg Biological Station, Michigan, USA - KB3-175-1 | ecosystem: Environmental > Terrestrial > Soil > Unclassified ... | reverse complement strand
CGCGAACGCACCACCGCCTCTGTAGGCGAACTCATCATGAACCGCCTCAAGGACATCGACACGGTCGCCTACATCCGCTTCGCCAGCGTCTACCGAGACTTCAAAGATGTCCGCGAATTCAAGGAAGAGCTTGAGGACCTGCTGACAGGCAAGGATGTAAAGGCAAAACGCGCGAATCCGAGGTGAGCTGGTTGTTAGTTGTTCGTTCTTAGTTGTTAGTTTTCGGCAAGTGAGGTCCAGTGGCGAAATCGTTTCGCGATCTGAAGGTTTGGAATATGTCGATGGATCTCACGGTAATGATCTACGCCATCACTTCCGAATTCCCAAAGCACGAAATCTACGGCCTTAGCTCGCAGATGAGGCGAGCGGCCATCTCGATTTCAAGCAATCTCGCTGAAGGATCAGCCCGGGGCAGCAAGAAAGACTTCCGACAATTCGTCCTTATTGCTCGCGGCAGCAATTGCGAACTACAAACACAACTCGTGATCGCAGCGCGTCTCGGCTACGCACAAAGTGAAAAGATCGAGGAGGCTGAGGTTCTCTGTCAGGAAGTCGCCCGAATGCTTAGTGGTCTTTCCAAATTTCTGAAGCTCAAACCAGCTCCTTCTAACAACTAAGAACGAACAACTAACAACCCGCAGCACAAATGAGGCCTCCTTGCCACCTCTCCCCACCCGCACTCACAAAATCACACTTATCCCCGGCGACGGGATCGGCCCGGAAGTAACAGCAGCAACAGTGGCTATTCTCGAAGCGGCCTGCACGCCACTCGGCTGCACGTTCGACTGGCATCGCTACGACGCAGGCGCTGACGCCTTTGCAAAAACCGGCGAGTACATACCCAAGGCGCTCTACGACTCCATCGAACAAAACCGTGTCGCCCTCAAAGGACCCGTAACAACTCCCGTAGGCGGCGGCTTCTCTTCGATCAACGTTACGCTGCGCAAAAAGTTTGACCTTTACGCCAACTTCCGCCCCGTCAAAACTCTTCCCGGCCTCAAGACCAACTACCCCAACATCGACCTCATCATCTTCCGCGAGAACACCGAAGACCTCTACGCCGGCCTCGAAGTGATGATCAACCCCGACATCGCGCAGTCGCTCAAGATCATCACCACCAAAGGCTCGACGCGCATCGCACAGGCCGCATTCGATTACGCCCGCAAGCATGGCCGCAAGAAGATCCACGCCATCCACAAAGCCAACATCATGAAGCTCTCCGACGGCCTCTTTCTGCGCTGCTGCCGCCAGGTCGCCGAGACCTTTCCTGAAGTGACCTACGCCGAGCACATCGTCGATAACACCTGCATGCAGCTCGTGCTGAACCCGTATCAATACGACATCATCCTCACTACCAACCTCTACGGTGACATACTCTCCGACCTCTGCTCGGCCTTCGTCGGCGGCCTTGGCCTCGTTCCGGGCGCGAACCTCGGCAAAGAGTGCGCGATCTTCGAAGCCGTGCATGGCTCCGCACCGGACATTGCCGGACAGGACAAAGCCAACCCTACCGCCGTTTTACAATCCGCGATCCTCATGCTTGACCATCTCGGCGAATCCGAAGCTGCCGCAAAGATCCGCACCGCCCTCGAAGCCGTCTACGCCGAGGGAAAATCCCTTACCCGCGACGTCGGTGGCACCGTGGGCACTCGCGCCTTCGCCGACGCCGTCATCGCAGCTCTCTAACAAACCCGTAAGCGCATCATAGGAAGACAAACCATGACGAAGCTCAGCAGCGCCGCAGCAATCTTCCTCGCCACCGCCCTTACCCTCTCCGGCTGCAAGTCGAACGCGCCGGCGTCGACCGCACAGCCTGCCCAGGCCGCACCCGCACCCGTCGCCAACGCCGGCAGCATTACCGGCACGATTCACTTCAGCGGCAAAGCTCCGGCTCGCACTGAGATCGACATGTCGATGGACCCGGCGTGCACCATGACGGCGGCTGAGAACGACGCCGAGCAATATGTCGTCGCCAATGACAAGCTGGCGAATGTCTATCTCTACATTAAGACCGGCGCTCCACCGTCGAAAGCCCCTGCAAACGCACCGCCCGTCATACTCGACCAGAAGGGCTGCCGCTACACCCCGCACGTCATCGCGTTGCAACAGGATGGCTCGGTGCAGTTCCGCAACTCCGACCCCACGATGCATAACGTCCACACCACACCGGACACCGGCGAGGCCAGCATCGACGTCTCCCAGGGGCCCTACGGCGCAGCGCAAACCCGCCAGTTCCAACAACCCGAGCAGATGCTCCCGGTCCGTTGCAACAATCATCCATGGATGAACGCCTTCATCAACGTTTCTGCCACGCCATTCTTTGCGGTCTCTGCGGCTGACGGCAGCTTCACCATCAGTGGCCTGCCTCCGGGCAACTACACACTGGCTGCGGTCCACGAGAAGCTCGGGGAACAGGACGTGCAGGTCACCGTTCCCCCCAGCGCCGTGGCCAAAGCCGACTTCACCTACACGATGAAATAGTTTTGCAGCATCCAAATTTCGGGTCTCCTTTCGCATCTCACCAAACGAAGCACGAAAGGGTACGCATGAATCTCAACCTCTCCTTCCCCCAGCACAACATCCCTCTCTGGTTCATGGTGTTGTCGCTTTTCCTGCCGCGCATCTGCATGGTGATCGCCTGGCTGGGCCACAGCATGGTGCAGTTCATCCCTGCCACGCTGAACATCATCCCCGTCATCGTCGCGCTGCTCATTCCCCGCGTCCTGATCCTCTACTGGATCTATCAGGACCAGGGCATCAGCATCTGGTTCCTCATCCACCTGATTGCGCTGCTGATCGCGTGGGGTGGCGGAAGTCATCGTGTCTATCGACGCCGTCGCGTCGAGTACGTCGACTAAACCACTACCAAGTCCGAAGACCCGGGCCTTGTCGTTGCTCGTTCTTCCACATAGCTCATAGCTCGCGGCTCGCAGCTCATAAAGGACCCTGCTCGCCACAACAGCCCGCACCCGAAGTCAACATCCACATGCGTTATTCTTAGTAGATGGAACGGCGTAACGTAGGCATTCTCGGCGCGACCGGAGCGGTCGGCCAAAGGTTCATTCAACTTCTCGCAAACCATCCGTGGTTCAACATTACCTGGCTCGCTGCCAGCGACCGCAGCGCGGGCAAGACCTACGCCGAGGCCTGCGCGTGGCGTCTCGACACGCCACTGCCCGCGCATATCGCGCAGATGACGGTCCAGCCCAACACTCCTGAGGGTGCTGTCGACCTGCCTCGCATTATTTTTTCGTCAGTCGATGCGCCGATCGCTCGCGAGCTCGAGCCTCTGTTCGCCGCCGCCGGTTGTGCCGTTATTTCGAACTCGTCCGCGTTCCGTATGGGCGCTGATGTCCCGCTGGTCGTGCCCGAAGTAAACGCCGACCACTTCGAAGTCATCGAGTCGCAGCCCACGCGCAAGCGAACCGGCGGCTTCCTCGTCACCAACCCCAACTGCTGCGCCATCGGCCTGGTGCTTCCGCTGGCTGCGCTGCACCAGCACTTCGGCATCGAAAAGCTTTTCGTCTCGACGATGCAGGCTGTCTCCGGAGCGGGCTATCCCGGCGTTCCCTCGCTCGACATCCTCGGCAACGTAATCCCCTACATCAAGAACGAAGAAGAGAAACTGCAGGAAGAAGTCGGCAAGCTGCTCGGCGCCGCAACGGCCAACAGTTTTGCGCCTGCCGACATCACCGTATCTGCGATGTGCAACCGCGTGCCTGTGCTCGAAGGCCATACGGAGTGCGTCAGCGTGAAGCTGGCGAAACGCGCCACACATGAAGAAATCGTTGCGGCATGGGAGAACTTCCAGCCGTTGAGCGGCCGCGGTCACAACGGCCTGCACCTGCCCTCAGCCCCGATCTTCCCGGTCGAATACGCCCACGAAGAGACCCGGCCGCAGCCGCGTCTCGACCTCATGCGCGGCGCCGGCATGGCGACCACCGTCGGCCGCCTGCGCCCCTGCACCATCTTCGACTGGAAGTTCACGCTGCTCTCGCACAACACCATTCGCGGTGCGGCCGGCGCAGCCATTCTGAACGCAGAAATTCTCGCTGTGCTCGGCAAGTTCGACTTCCGCAAGTGGCCCTCACAGACGGCCGAGATCGCAGCGGCGGTGCTGGCATGAGCACACCCCGCAGCCACCTTGTTGTCATGAAGTTCGGCGGGACATCCGTCGAAGACGCCACCGCAATCCAACGGACCGCTGCCATCGTCGCCGGACGCGTCCAGAATGGCCTCAATCCCATCGTCGTCGTCTCGGCCATGGCCAAGGTCACCGACCAGCTTCTGGCCTGTTCCGCCGCAGCGTATGCCGGACGCGGCGACAAAGACGTCGCCCTCGAAATTTCCGGCCGCCTTCGCGTTCGCCACATCGACACAGCCTCGCTGCTCGCAAGCGGCGATCGTCTTGACGCACTTCACGCTACGATCCACCGTGACTTCGACGCGCTCGACGAACTGCTGCACGGTATCGCCGCGCTGGGCGAACTCACGCCACGCACTAACGATCTGGTCGTAAGCTTTGGCGAGCGCCTATCGTCCGCCATGGTCGCCGCTGCCTTCGCCGAACTGGGCATGGACGGTGTTCACATCGACGCCCGCCGCTGCATCATCACCGACAGCCATCACGGCAAGGCCGCACCCAACGAGCAGGCGATCGAAGCCGCGCTCATCGACCTCGTTCTCCCACTTGCCGACGAAAATAAAATCCCCGTCATGGGCGGCTTCATCGGCTCGAACGCCGAAGGCGCAACCACCACGCTGGGGCGCGGCGGCTCGGACTACACCGCAGCGCTCGTTGGCGGCGGCCTGCATGCCGGCGCCATCGAAATCTGGACCGACGTCAATGGCATCATGACCACCGACCCGCGCATCTGCTCCGATGCTTTGCGCGTGAAAACCATCAGCTTTGAAGAGGCTGCCGAGCTTGCTTACTTCGGCGCCAAAGTCCTGCACCCTGCGACCATCCTTCCGGCGGTGCAGAAGAACATCCCTGTGTGGGTGCTCAACAGCCGCAACGCCTCCAACGAAGGCACGAAAATCACCGCCGTGCCTGCCCCGTGCGCCAGCCCGTTCAAGTGCATCGCGGCGAAAAAACGTCTCACCATCATCGACATCGTCGCCAGCCGCATGCTGCTCGCGCACGGCTTCCTCAAGGCCGTCTTCGACATTTTCGACAAGCACAAGTGCGCGATCGACATGGTTTCGACTTCGGAAGTTTCGATCTCCGTAACCGTCGACTCCAACGATTCGCTTCCCGCGATCTGCGCCGAGCTTCGCCAGATCGCCGACGTGCAATACGAAGGCGCCAAGGCCCTCATCTGCCTGGTAGGAGAAGATATTCGCGGCCACGCGGGCATTGCGGCGCAAGTCTTTTCGGCTGTGCAGCACGTCAACATCCGCATGATTTCCCAGGGCGCCAGCGAAATCAACATGAGCTTTATGATCGACGAAAGCGACGTTGAAGAAGCCGTGCGTTCGCTGCACAAGAAGTTCTTTGCCGCGCCCGACGAAGCCGTCTTTGATGTTGAAGCACGCACCGTTGCGGTAACAGCGTAAAATCGGCGCAACTGCTTTTGCCGGAAGTGTGGAGTGGTTTCGTCGGAGGGGCAATGAAGCCGAGCCAGTTCTGGTTGCTACAAGTACTCACGGTGGCGCTGTGCGTTACGTTCGTATTGTTTCCCCGTCACGAAGGTTTTCTAGACCTCCTGCTGGTGTTAATTGTTGTGACTAACATCTTCAACAGAGCCATGGATCGACCTCAGACCTATCGTCAGCAACTTACGGGTGACGGAATCTTCTTTCTTCTTAACGCGACGTTAATTCCATTTACCTGGGGAAAGCCGATAGGCTGGTTCGTGCTGGCTGCCTTCCCCCTAACGCTTCTTTCCTTCGTCATGTCGGTGCGTCGAATCCAGGCCGTCCAGACATCGCTTCTCAACTAGAAGGGTCACCATGCGCATCCTCGTCCTCGGTGTCGGCAAGACCGGCAAACTCGTCGCAGAAGTCGCCGCCGAACGCGGCCACAGCGTCCACGTCCTCGACGCAAAAGAAAACCACAACGCCGCCGCGCTCACTCCGCCTTTCGTCATTGGCTTCGATGCGGTCATCGACTTCACCACGCCCGACGCCGTCGTCCAGAACATGCGCGCCTGTCTCGCCAACGGCGCCAAGATGGTCGTCGGCACTACCGGCTGGTACGACAAGCTGCACGACATGCGCTCTCTCACCGAGCGCAAGGGCGCGGCGCTGCTGCACGGCACCAATTTCTCCGTCGGCGTCCAGTTGATGCTGCAACTCGCCGACCACATGACGACGGTACTCAAACCCGCGGGCTACAAATTTTCCATCTCCGAAACCCACCACATCACCAAGCTCGACGCGCCCTCCGGCACCGCACTCACGCTGCGCGACGTGGCGCGCAAAGCCGCCGATCTCGACGATGTGCACATCAAATCCATCCGCCACGGCGAAGCAGTCGGGTTGCACATCCTCGAAGCCGAAGGCAACGGCGACCGCCTGCTGCTCACGCACGAATCCCACTCCCGCCGGCCTTTCGCGGAGGGCGCGGTCCGCGCCGCCGAGTGGCTTTCCACCCGTACCGGCGTCTACGACTTTCGCGAAATCTTTCCGCAGTTGTAGCGTTCTCCTTTTGCCCAGAGTATCTTTGAGCATATGAGGACAGTTTCTCAATCCGACGCTGCAGCCACCTTACCGATGCTGATCGATGAGATTCAGACCCAACCCGTTGCTATCGAACGGAACGGCGAGGAAGTAGCGGTTATTGTCACTCCTGAAGAGTACGAGTTGATTCGTGGCCGGAAGATTCAGGTGCTGTTTGAGAAGATGTCCGCCATCGCGAACACTGTGCAACATACCGTCACGGACGAGATGGAAAAACAAGACCTTATGAGGACACTTGATCGCAAAGCGTCCTAGGGTTGTAGTCGACACCAATGCGCTTATGAGTGCGGCCTGCTGGCCTGATTCCGCTCCAGGCCATGCGTTTCGCACCGCCGCTTTGCGATCCACTCTTCTTTGTTCCGCGGAAGTTGTTGACGAGTTTCATGCGGTCTTACACCGCTCCAAGTTTGACCGCTACATTCCGCTAGACCAGAGGCTGGCATTCTTCCGAGCTTTCATTAGTTTGGCGGAACCGGTCACGATTACTACCGAAATCACCGCTTGCCGCCATCCACCTGACGACAAGTTCCTCTCCCTCGCCGTCAGCGGCAACGCAAACCTGATCCTCACCGGCGACAAAGATCTTCTCGCTCTCCATCCTTTCGAGGGTATCGACATCCTTAACGCAAACAGCTATCTCGAATACATCGCGGAATTGCCCGGATAGCGCACACGGTAAACTTCCCGTAAGAATGAGTTGTGCATCAACGCACTTGTGTCCTCAAAGCAGCAGCCACTTCCACGAAATCTTCCCTCGGTTGTACAGTCGTTCCATGTCTCAGAACGAGCACGATGCCCGCCTCCCCCGCCGTAGCCTGCTCACCTATATGGCCTCTGCAACCGGCCTCCTTGGCCTCGATGCCCTCGGAGCGCAACGGGCTTCCGCGTCCGTTCCCCGGCCCGCATCCACCGCTGATGCCTACGCCCTGCAACTCGCCACCCTGCGCTATGATCAAACTCGCCGCTCCTCCAGCTACGACCGCGAAGGAGGCAACCGTGATGCAGTCGACATCAATCCCGGCGAGACCGTGACAGTGCTCGACACCGCCGGGCCCGGCGTCATCTCCCACCTCTGGTTCACCATCAGCTCGATCGATCCCCACCACCTCAAAACCCAGGTCCTCCGCGCTTATTGGGACGGCGAAGAAACACCCTCCGTAGAAGCTCCTATCGGCGACTTCTTCGGCCTCGGTCTGGGTGAATATTTCCTCTATCAGTCCGCGCTGCTCACGGTCGCTCCCGTAAAAGCCTTGAACGCGTATTTCCCCATGCCCTTCCGCAAGTCCGCACGCATCACGGTCACGAACGAAGGTGACGTACGCACTGCCAATCTCTACTACAACATCGACTTCTATACCGTCGCCTCGCTTCCCGAAGACCTCGGCTACTTCCACGCGCAATATCGCCAGCAAACACCGACCCACGGCGTTACCAACGACTGGGTAAGGAACGGCGAACCGCACGTTCTGGACATCAAGAATCTCGATGGTGCCGGCAACTACGTCTTTATGGAAGCCACCGGCCGTGGCCACCTCATCGGCGTTACGCAGGCTGTGCTGCAAAACCAGGACGGCTGGATGGGGGAAGGAGACGAGATGATCTTCATCGACGGCGAGAAGCTGCCCTCCATCAACGGTACCGGCACCGAGGACTACTACAACGGCGCGTGGGACTTCGGCGGCCGCAATGGCGCGGTCCCTTTCAGCTACCCCTATAACGGGGCGCCGTACATCGTCGACGCCGAAACCACCGGCGGCCGCATCTGTCTGTACCGCTGGCACGTCGACAACCCGGTGCGCTTCCAGAAGTCCCTGCGCATGACCATCGAGCACGGCCACGGTAACTCCCGCTCCGACAGCTACTACACCGTCGCCTTCTGGTACCAGACCGAGCCGCACTCCGCATTTCCTGCGCTGCCGCCGGTGGCATCACGTTACCCGCGTCTCTATCAGGTCGGAGGCCCGGGTGTTCTCTCCGCTACTCCAGACCTAAAACCTTGATCCGAATAAGGATTGTCTCTTGCAACACACGGCAACCCCACCTAACCTGAAGGGATGAGTTCCCCAGCAACTTCTACAGCAACCTTTACGGCCTTTAGCTTCGATCAAAAACTCGACCGCCTCGCCGAAGTCGCCGTCCGCATCGGCCTTGGCCTCGAACCCGGTCAGGAACTCGTATTAACCGCCCCGACAGACGCTCTTCCCCTGGTCCGCCACGTAACGAAACACGCCTATAAAGCCGGCGCGAAGCTCGTCACCACCTTCTACTCCGACGACGAAGCGACCCTGGCCCGCTACCAGTATGCCCGCGACGACAGCTTCGATTACGCGCCTACCTGGTACCACGAAGCCATCGCCAAGGCCTTCCGTTCAGGAGCCGCGCGCATGGGCATCACCGGAGCGAACCCTGCACTGCTCGCGCAACAGGACCCCGCCAAAGTCTCGCGTGCCAACGTCGCTTCGTCCAAAGCCGCCAAGCCCGGGATGGAGCTCATCACCCGCCACGAAATCAACTGGACCATCGTCGCCTGTGCGACTCCTGCATGGGCCGCGCTCGTTTTCCCCGACGACCCCGCACCAGTCGCGCTCGCCAAGCTATGGGACGCCATCTTCTTCGCATCCAGAATCACATCCCGCGATTCTGTTGCCGAGTGGAAACAGCACGGCGCGAACCTCAAGCGCAGGGTCGACTTCCTCAATGAACGCCGCTTCCATGCTCTGCGCTTCTACACACCCGACAACGCAACCGACCTCACCGTCGGCCTCGCGGAGCAGCACCTGTGGGCAGGTGGTGGGACGACAGCGGGCAATGGAGTGTATTGCCAGCCGAACATCCCCACCGAAGAGTGCTTCACCACACCGCACAAAGACCGTGTAAACGGTCACGTCACTGCATCCAAACCGCTCTCGCACCAGGGCACGCTCATCAAAAACATCCGCTGCGAGTTCAAGGACGGCAAGATCGTCAAAGCCACCGCTACGGCGGGCGAAGAAGCGATCAACAAACTCATCTCCACCGATGAGGGCGCGCGCCGGCTCGGCGAAGTCGCTCTCGTGCCGCACCATTCGCCCATCGCGCAATCCGGCATCCTCTTCTGGAACACGCTTTTCGACGAGAACGCCGCCTCGCACATCGCGCTCGGGCAGGCGTACTCCACCTGCCTGATCGGCGGCGAAAAAATGTCCAACGAAGATCTCGCCAAACTTGGCGCCAACGAAAGCCTTATCCACGTCGACTGGATGATCGGCGGCCCAACCACGAACGTCGACGGCCTCTCCGCAGATGGAACTGCCGAGCCGCTCATGCGCTCCGGGGATTGGGTATAAGGCTTTTGATGAAGACAGAGGTGAGGCTTGACTGAAGTTCGTCCCGAACGCACACCGATTGCAACGCTGATCTGCGCCTTTGAAGCTGCCATCGTGGTTTGGGCAGTCGTCGGCCGCACCGCTCTTCATGTCGGGCACACAGCCGGGTCAGCCCGTGCCTACCATGCGTATCCCACAGCTTTACTGGAAACGGTCGTCAAAGATCTCGACGTCCTGCTCGCCCTGGCCGCTGCAATTACGTTATGGCAGATGCGGCGGGCAGCGTTCTATGTGTTGGCAACGCGTTTCGGTCTTTCCTTCTCATGGTTCGCCTGGAAGCTTCTTCGCGGCGCGAACCTGCCGGCATTACACAGCGGTACCCGATCGATGGTCATCGACTCTCTTCGCCTGCTGGTCAGCTTGTGCTTCCTGACTCTGAGCGCAGCCATCACGTGGTACGTCTACCGCGTTACGAAGCCGCGGACCGAAGTGACCCCGATCGCTGAAGCCGAGGGTCACAAGGAAGAGGCGGGAGAAAGCCCGGCGGAAATCCAAAGCACCGCCCGGTTCTATCTCGCCAGCGAAGAGGACCAAAGAAAACCGAACTGACAGTTCAAGTGATAGGACTTTCCCAGCTTTTCGGCCGGATGCGTGCTTGATACGCCTCTTGCGGGGAGAACATCGCGTGGACTTAACTCAGACTTCGTGTGGGGTGCTTTCGCCGCTCAACGATTGACGCTGGACCAGAGATTGCAGATCCAACAGCAGTTGTACACGAATCGTCTCGTACTGCTCGTCGAGGTTGACGCCCGAGTCGATGACAGACTCGTACGGAGCGGCCGATTCCCCTACAACTGATTCGACGGTAAGTGCAAAAGCATGGAAGCAGGATAGGAGCCGCCGGCCCAACGTCGAGGCCGTGTTCCATTGCCGCGGATGCGCGGAGCCCATCGATGACATGGATTCCGGTCCGCGCTCGTTGTATCCTGCAACGCAGATACTCATGGCCCACACCTTCTCGCCTTCGCGTCTCGAAGCCTTTTCCGATGGCGTCGTTGCCGTCATCATCACCATCATGGTGCTTGAGCTAAAAGTGCCCCATGCCGATGGCGTTGCTGGTCTCCGCGAAATTCTGCCCACCATAAGCGTTTACGCTCTCTCTTTCGCTTTCGTCGGCATCTACTGGGTCAACCATCATTTACTCGTTCACGGCATCCGCGAGGCCTCGCCACGCGTGCTCTGGGCCAACCTCGTCTGGCTCTTTTGTCTCTCGTTGCTCCCCTTCTTCACGGCGTATGTCCACGACAAACACATGGACAGCTTCTCCGTCGCTATTTACGCCGCTTCGTTGATGCTTACCGGCTTCGGCTTCATGCTGCTGCGTCTCACGATCAATGAACGCCGCAAAATCGAAGGCAGCTTTCAGCACACCGACCTCGCTGTGCAGCTGAAGCACTGGGGTTCGCTCGCCACCTACACCCTGTGCGTTCCGCTCGCCTACTACTACCCGCAAATCTCGCTGGCGATCATCGGCATCGTCACGCTCGTCTGGGTTATTCCTACGCTGGGGGTCGAGCGCTGCGACGAAACCCCCGCGCCGCCGCATTAGAGCATTTCCCCCGTGGGTGTAGTCCAACGCCGCAGCCCTCATGGGCGTTTTCCGTAAAGAAAACGCCGCTGCACAACCATTCCGGGAACCCCAGCAACAGGGGAAATGCTCTAAGTCGTCGCATTGTCGCGTTTTCCTCAGAGAAACGCTTGCGTTGCTCTACACTGCGCCGTAATAGCGGATCAATGCAATAAACTACTCTCCGTATGAATTTGCAAGGTTGCGGCACCGCTCTCATTACGCCCTTCCGCCATGACGGCGGAGTCGACGAACCAGCTCTCCTCGCCCACGTCAACTGGCAGATCGCCAATGGCGTCTCGTTGCTCGTTCCCTGCGGCACCACCGGCGAGGCCGCCACGCTCACCGAGCAGGAGTGGCTGCGCGTCATCGAAGTCACCGTCGCCGCCGCCGCCGGACGCGTCCCGGTCTTTGCAGGAGCGACGCACAATGCCACACACCATGCGATCGCCAACGTAAAAAAGCTGCACCGCATCAGCGGACTCACGGGCATCCTCACCGCCAACCCGTACTACAACCGCCCCGGTCAGCGCGGCCAGTACGAGCACTTCCGCGCTATCGCCGAAGCCACCGACCTGCCCATTCTGCTTTACAACATCCCATCGCGCACCGGAGCGAATCTCGAACCCGCCACCGTCCTCCGCCTCGCCGAAATCCCCAATATCGTCGGCATCAAAGAGTCTTCCGGCAACATGGCGCAGATCACCGAACTGCTCACCCAGGCCCCTCGCGCCTTCCGTGTTTTTTCAGGCGACGACTCTCTTGCCCTCCCTACGCTCTCGGTCGGCGGCATGGGCCTCATCTCGGTCGCCTCCAACGCCATCCCGCAGCAAATGTCGCAGATGGTCGCCTCCGCACTCACCGACAACTGGATCGCAGCCCGCCGTATCAACCGCCACTACTTCGCCTTCATGCAGGCCCTCTTCACCGAGCCCAGCCCAGCACCCATAAAGGCCGTGCTTTCGCTGCTCGGCCGCGGCAATGAGAACCTCCGCCTGCCGATGGTCCCCGTTTCCGCCGCCACCCGCCACAAGCTCGAAACCATCCTCGGCGAACTTGGTCTGCTACACGACGATCCCAACGATAACCTGCGCGTCTTCTAAAATTTCACCTTATTTGCTGCGCCGCGCGTCTTCCGCCTCTCGCGCCTCGTCTTTATCGCAGTCCGCTGATCTGCGCCGGAGGTTCCATGTCTCGTCGCGTCCTGCTACTGCTACTCCCGTTGCTGTTCGCCGCCGCGGTCCCCCTCCACGCCCAAATCGACGGCTCCGACGAATTCACCTGGCAAGACATCTATGCAGGGCGCCCTCCCGAACCGCCTCCGCTCTACATTGCCTACATGCAGCCCTCTTCTCGCTTCCCGATCACGGTCCAGCTTCGCACTGACGAAGCCGGTGTCAGGCACGGTGATTTTGTTGGTCATGGAACAGTCCACGTCTTCAATCCACGGAGCGAAAATCTGACGTTTCGGTACCGGTGCGGCATCGCGTTTTCTGCCTACCGGCCCACGGAGTTCTACGCTCGCTGGGTCACACCCGGGCGCAAGCTTGAGATTGTGCTGCGCAAGCCGGGCACGAACCATACTGGAACGTGCCGTATCAGTACTGCGCCGTCGACACCGGGCACATCTGTGGCCAACCCAGCTTCATAACTTCTCCTGCGTTCCATGCCTGCCTGCATCTATCCAGAACCAGCGATATGAGGATCCGCACTATCGGACCGTTGTATCCTCGTCATATCCATGCAAAACGATCTCCAAGCCTCCATCGAACACTGGTTTGCGCAAGGCCCAGCGGCCATCGGAAACCCTGAAGCCCTCTCCGCTTTCCTGCAACTCCGCGACGCGCTCGAAGCAGGCGCGCTTCGTTCCGCCGAACCCGATGCAGCCGCCGCCACCGGATGGCGCGTCAACGCCTGGGTCAAGCAAGGCATTCTGCTGGGCTTCCGCCTCGGACACCTGATCTCTATCGGCGACGATCCGGTGCTCTCCTGCGTTGACAAGCACACCTACCCCACGCGCCGCTTCACGCCGGAGCAGAATATCCGCATCGTCACCGGCGGCAGCGCTGTCCGCGCCGGTGCCTACCTTGCGCCGGGAGTGGTCGTCGTCCCTCCCGCCTACGTCAACACCGGCTCCTACATCGATGAAGGCACGATGGTCGACTCGCACGCCCTGGTTGGCTCCTGTGCTCAGATCGGTAAGCGCGTCCATCTCTCCGCGGCTGCACAGATTGGTGGGGTGCTGGAGCCAATCAACGCCTCCCCCGTCATCATCGAAGATGACGTTCTCGTCGGCGGCAACACCGGAGTTTACGAAGGCACAATCGTCCGTGCACGCGCCGTCCTTGCTGCGGGAGTCATCCTCACCCGCGGCACTCCGGTTTACGACCTCCCTAACAACACCATCCTCAAGGCGACCGCCGACGCTCCGCTCATCATTCCCCCTGGTGCAGTCGTCGTCCCCGGCTCCCGCGCCATCACCACCGAACCCGGAAAATCCCTGGGCCTCAGCGTCTACACGCCGATCATCGTGAAGTATCGCGACGAAAAAACTGACCTCTCCACCACGCTCGAAGACATTCTTCGCTGAACTCTCCCGTGAAAGTTTCGTAGCGGCTGACTACTCGACTGGTTCCCCTGATACGCTGTCTGCATAGTTATGCCGGCACTTCACGAACACATCGCCAAAGACGGCTTCCGCCTCCGCGGACTCGGGATGTCGCGCATCGATGGCTTCTCCGACGTCGTCTTTGGCTTCGCCCTCACTCTCATTGTCGTCTCGCTCGAAGTCCCCCACACCTACGCCGAACTGCACGAGCTTCTACTGGGCTTTGTCCCATTCCTGATCTGCTTCGTCTTTCTCGTGATGGTGTGGTGGGCGCACTATCGATACTTCCGCCGTTTCCATCTGCACGATCCCGCCACCATCGTTCTTAACAGCGCCCTGCTGTTCACCGTATTGTTCTACGTCTATCCGCTGAAGTTTCTTTTCACCATCGTCTCGAAGCAGTTCACTGGAGGAACCACCGAGGGAGTTTTCACCGCCGCCTCACAGGTTCGCGAACTGGTCTCTGTTTACGGGATAGGTTTCACCGCAATCTATCTCCTCTTCGCAGCCATGTACTGGAACGCCTGGCGCCAGCGAGATCATCTGCGCCTCAACGCGCTCGAAACCACCCTAACGACCAACTACATGTGGGACGATTTCGGCGTTGCCTGCATCGGCGTTATCGTGTGTGTCGCCGCGCAACTCTTTCCGCCCGAGCAAGCCACGAAGGCTTGCTATTTTTTCTTCCTCATCGGCGTCTGGAAGACGATCCACGGCACCATTTCCGGCAAACGTGCCCGCGCAGCCCTCGCCCGCACCAGCGCTGAAGACTGCGCTCCGCTCCCGCATCAGGATTGACTTGCTCGCCGAAATGCCGCCATCCGCGCACCCGCTCTCGTAACGCGGTAAACTGAAGATCCATGGCATCAGATTCTTTAGCAAAACTGCAAATCATTCCCCTGGGCGGTCTGGGCGAGTTTGGCATGAACTGCCTCGCCCTCCGCTACGCGGACGACATCATCGTCATCGACGCTGGCCTTATGTTCCCTGAGGAAGAGTTGCTCGGAGTCGACATCGTCGTCCCGGACATCTCCTATCTCATCGAAAACCGGTCTATGGTGCGCGGGATCGTTCTGACGCACGG
>Ga0134125_10004876_pt1 | contig 15313 bp, 15 predicted proteins | sample KB31751_FD_96464 | JGI IMG/M metagenome (GOLD analysis project Ga0134125, IMG submission 96464) | Terrestrial soil microbial communities with excess Nitrogen fertilizer from Kellogg Biological Station, Michigan, USA - KB3-175-1 | ecosystem: Environmental > Terrestrial > Soil > Unclassified ... | reverse complement strand
TCTAACAGGAGCCACGGCAGATCCGATGGACTTTCACAAACCACGGTACATTCCGATGAGCCGCCGTCGCCGTATCTACGAAGGCAAGGCGAAGGTCCTCTATGAAGGCCCCGAGCCGGGCACTTTGATCCAGCATTTCAAGGACGACGCCACCGCCTTCAACGCCAAGAAGCACGAAATCATCGAAGGCAAGGGCGTCCTCAACAACCGCATCTCGGAATACGTGTTTCAGCACCTCAACGACATCGGGGTGCCGACGCATTTCATCCGCCGCCTCAACATGCGCGAGCAGCTGATCCGCGAGGTGGAGATCATCCCGCTCGAGATCTGCGTGCGCAACGTCGCCGCCGGCTCGCTGGCGACGCGGCTGGGCATCGAGGAAGGCACGCAACTGCCGCGCTCGATCATCGAGTTCTATTACAAGAACGACAAGCTCAACGACCCGATGGTGTCGGAGGAGCACATCACGGCGTTCGGCTGGGCCTCGCCGCAGGAGATCGACGACATCATGGCGCTGGCCATCCGCGTCAACGATTTCCTCTCCGGCCTCTTCCTCGGCGTCGGCATCCGTCTCGTCGACTTCAAGATGGAGACGGGGCGGCTATGGGAGAACGACACGATGCGCATCGTCGTCGCCGACGAGATCTCCCCCGATAGCTGCCGCCTCTGGGACATCAAGTCGAACGAGAAGCTCGACAAGGACCGATTCCGGCGCGATCTCGGCGGCCTGCTCGAGGCCTATACCGAGGTCGCCAAACGCCTCGGCATCATGGCTGAGGGCGAGCGCCCGCAGGGCACTGGTCCGGTGCTTGTCAAAGGCTGAGGACGGGTGCGCCCGGCCGATTGAGCCGAACCGTCAGGGATGCTAACCGGGGGCCGTCTGGCCCCCGCGCCGTTTGAGGAGCCGCGATGAAAGCCCGCGTCACCGTCACCCTGAAATCCGGCGTGCTCGACCCGCAAGGCAAGGCGATCGAGGGCGCGCTGCGCTCGCTCGGGCTCGAGGGCGTCGCCAGCGTGCGCCAGGGCAAGGTGTTCGACATCGAGCTCGAGGGCGGCGCCGACCGCGCCAAGGCCGAGGCGCTGCTCAAGCAGGCGGCGGACAGGCTACTCGCCAACACGGTGGTCGAGAATTATCGCGTAGAGGTTCTGGGATGAGGGCCGAGCGATGAAAGCTGCCGTCCTCGTCTTCCCCGGGATCAACCGCGAGCGCGACATGGCGCGCACCCTAAAGCTGACCTCGGGTCATGCCCCGGCGATGGTCTGGCACGCGGACAGCGACCTGCCGAAGGGCACTGACCTCGTCGTCGTGCCGGGCGGCTTCTCCTACGGCGACTACCTGCGCTGCGGCGCCATCGCCGCGCGCTCCCCGATCATGACCGCGGTTCATGATTTTGCCGCCAAAGGCGGCCTCGTGCTCGGCGTCTGCAACGGCTTCCAGATCCTGTGCGAGGCGGGACTCTTGCCCGGCGTGCTGATGCGCAACTCGCAGCTCAAGTTCATCTGCCGCGACGTCTATCTGCGCGTCGAGCGCTCTGACACGCCGTTCACGCGCGGCTACAACGCCGGGCAGGTGGTCAAAGTGCCGGTGGCGCACGGCGAGGGCAATTACATCGCCGACGGCGAGACCATCGCGCGGCTGGAAGGCGAGGGGCGGGTGCTGTTCCGCTACGCCTCGCCGGACGGGATGATCGACCCAAACTGGAATCACAACGGCGCCATGAACGCCATCGCCGGCATCCTCAACGAGCGCGGCAACGTGCTCGGCATGATGCCGCACCCGGAGAACCACGTCGAAGCCTCGATCGGCTCGACCGACGGCCGCGGTGTGTTCGCCGGCCTCGTCGATCATCTGGCCAAGGCTGCATAAGTGCTTCCGAACGCAACGCCCATCACGCCCGAACTCGTCGCCGAGCACGGTCTGAAGGCCGACGAATACCAGCGCATTCTCGATCTGATCGGCCGCGCGCCGACCTTGACCGAGCTCGGTATCTTCTCGGCGATGTGGAACGAGCACTGCTCGTACAAGTCCTCGCGCGTCCACCTGCGCGGGCTGCCGACGACAGCGCCGTGGGTGATCCAGGGGCCGGGCGAGAACGCAGGCGTCATCGACATCGGCGACGGGCTCGCCTGCGTCTTCAAGATGGAGAGCCATAACCATCCGAGCTACATTGAGCCGTATCAGGGTGCGGCGACCGGCGTCGGCGGCATCCTGCGCGACGTATTCACGATGGGTGCGCGGCCGATCGCCTGCCTCAACGCGCTCTCGTTCGGCGCGCCGGAGCATCCGAAGACGCGGCATCTCGTGGCCGGGGTCGTCGCCGGGATCGGCGGCTACGGCAACTCGTTCGGCGTGCCGACCGTCGCTGGCTCGGTGCGCTTCCACGCGCGCTACGACGGTAATTGTCTTGTCAACGCCATGGCGGTCGGCATCGCCCGCAAGGACCAGATCTTCTACGCGGCCGCCTCGGGCGTCGGCATGCCGATCGTCTATCTCGGCTCCAAGACCGGCCGCGACGGCATCCACGGCGCCACCATGGCGTCCGCTGAATTCGGCGCGGACGCCGAGGAGAAGCGTCCGACGGTGCAGGTCGGCGATCCGTTCTCCGAGAAGCTGCTGCTGGAAGCCTGCCTCGAGATCATGGCCAAAGGCTGCGTCATCGCCATCCAGGACATGGGCGCTGCGGGGCTGACCTCGTCGGCCACCGAGATGGGCGCCAAGGGCGAGCTCGGCGTCACGCTCGACCTCGACAAGGTGCCGTGCCGCGAGGAAGGCATGACCGCCTACGAGATGATGCTGTCGGAGAGCCAGGAGCGCATGCTCATGGTGCTCAAGCCGGAAAAAGAGAAGGAAGCCGAGGCGATCTTCCGCAAATGGGGCCTCGATTTCGCGGTGGTCGGCGAGACGACGCCGACCAAGCGCTTCATCGTCAGGCACCGCGGCGAGGTGATGGCCGACCTGCCGATCATCGAGCTCGGCACCGAGGCGCCGCAATACAAGCGCCCCTTCGTCACCGGCGAAAAGGCCGCGACGATCGACGCGCGTACGGTGGCCCCGCCGCACGCCAATGCCGACGCCTTGGAGATGCTGCTGGCGACGCCCGATCTTTGCTCCAAGCGCTGGGTGTGGGAGCAATACGACTACGTCATCGGCGGCAATACGGTGCAGCGGCCGGGCGGCGACGCCGCGGTGGTGCGCATCGAGGACGGGCCGAAGGCCTTGGCGCTCACCACCGACGTGACGCCGCGCTATTGCGAAGCGGATCCGTTCGAGGGCGGCAAGCAGGCGGTCGCCGAATGCTGGCGCAACCTGACCGCGGTCGGCGCCAGGCCGCTCGCCATCACCGACAATCTCAATTTCGGAAACCCCGAGAAGCCGGAAATCATGGGCCAGTTCGTCGGCTGTGTGCGCGGCATCGCGGAGGCCTGCAAGGCGCTCGACTTTCCGGTCGTGTCCGGCAACGTATCGCTCTACAACGAGACCAACGGCAAGGGCATCCTGCCGACACCGTCGATCGGCGGCGTCGGCCTGCTCGAGGATTTTACGACATCGGCGACGGTCGCCTTCAAGCGCGAGGGCGAGGCGATCCTCATCGTCGGCGAGACCACCGGCTGGCTCGGCCAGTCGATGTACCTGCGCGAATTGTGCGGGCGGGAGGACGGCGCGCCGCCGCCGGTCGACCTGACCGAGGAGCACGAAAACGGTGAGTTCGTGCGGTCGCTCATCCTCGACGGCACGGCGAGCGCTGTGCACGACGTCTCCGACGGCGGGCTGCTGGTCGCGCTCGCCGAAATGGCCATCGCCTCGCATATCGGCGCGGTGCTCGATGCCGCCCCAGGCGACGTGCCTTCGCACGCCTTCTGGTTCGGCGAGGACCAGGCGCGCTATGTCGTGACGGTGCCGGCCGGCAAGGCCGACGCGGTTCTCGAGCGTGCCCGCGCCGCGAGCGTTCCGGTCTGGCGTCTCGGGGTCACCGGCGGCGCGGCGCTGTCGGTTGCCGGCGAGCGGCCGCTATCGGTCGCGGACCTGCGCGGCCGGTTCGAAGGCTGGCTGCCGGCCTATATGGCCGGCGAAGTCACGAACGCCTGAGGCGAGAGCCCGCTAATGCAGCGGGCTCGACACCTTCATCGCCGCCCGGCAGCGGAAAGTGAGGTCGTCCTCGTGCGCTGTCAGGCAAGCGAGCAGCTTGCCGCCGCCGGCGCCCACGCCGCGGCAGTGCCGGACCATGTCGAGCTTGCAGGCGCGGATCATGACCGCGGCGTCGATCGCCGGCGCCTTCGGCCTGTGCGGCACAGCTGCCGGCTTCATCGCCGCCGGGGTCGCCGCCGGCATTGCGGCGCCGTCCGGAATCGACGCGGCCAGATCGGCGACGGCTGTGCGGCAATTCGCCGACAGCTTCGCGTCATGGCTCTGCAGGCAAGCGAAGGCTTCCGGTCCCTCCGGCACGTTCTTGCACAGGCGGCGGAAGTCACCGCGGCAGGTGTATTTCAGCGCCTTCAGCTTGGCCGGGTCGATTGCCACGGCCGGCGGTGGCGCTGCCGGAGCGGCAACCACGACGGTGGCGGGAGCGGGCGTGGCTGCCGGGCGCGGCGCGGCGACCTTGGCCTTCGGCGGGACCGGCTTGGGCGCCGCCGCCGGAGCGGACGCGGCAGGTAACGGCGCGACCGCAGCAGCGGCGGGCGCCGGTGCGGGCGGTGCGGCCGCCGTGGCCGGAACGGGCGCAGGCGCCGACTCTGGCTTGGCCGCAGCGGCGGGCGCGGGCCCAGGAGCAGGAGCAGGCATGGTCACGCGCACCGCCGCCTGGCAGCCGCCGGAAAGCTTGTCGACATTCTTCTGCAGGCACACCAGCGCGTCCTTGCCGCCGGGCGTGACGCCGGAGCAGTGCGACATGAAATCGGAGCGGCAATTCGAGCGCAGCGCGCTCTGCTGCGCGCTCGTGATCTGGGCCTGCGCGGCCGTACCGGCTGAACCGGCCAGGCCGGCCGCAATTGCCATCAGGATGGCGTATCGCTTCATTGGGAAATCCCCCGAACCCTCTTAATTCTGCGCCCGCTCGCGGCGGGCGTGTGCAAAGACGATGGTAGCCCCGTCGCGGATATTGTCAGCGGTAAAAATTTGGGCGCAAATGGCCGCTAGGAAACGGCACGGATTCGCGCTACGCGCGCCCTGCACATTGAGGAGTTTCCGGCCATGGCGATGGACGCCGGCGAAATCGAGCGGCTGATCAAGGCCAGCATCCCTGACGCCCAGGTGACGATCCGCGATCTTGCCGGCGACGGCGACCATTACGCCGCGACGGTGGTGTCCGCCGCGTTCAAGGGCAAGTCGCGCGTGCAGCAGCACCAACTCGTCTACCAGGCGCTCAAGGGGCAGATGGGCGGCGTCCTGCACGCGCTGGCGCTCCAGACCGCCGCGCCCGAAAGCGCCTGATTCGGGAGGGGCAGGGCTGTCCGGATTGCGGACTTGACCCCTTGGGCTGGAAGGCCGATCTGGGCTACATATATCGTCAATGCGGGCGGGATTCCGCCCCTCAGGACAGGATCTCAAGGTCACATGGGCATCGAGCAATTCATCGACAATGAAGTCAAAAGCAACGACGTCGTGCTGTTCATGAAGGGCACGCCGCAGTTCCCGATGTGCGGCTTCTCGGGCCAGGTGGTGCAGATCCTCGACCACCTCGGCGTCAGCTACAAGGGCATCAACGTGCTCGAGTCGGACGACATCCGCAGCGGCATCAAGACCTATTCGAACTGGCCGACCATTCCGCAGCTCTACGTGAAGGGCGAGTTCGTCGGCGGCTGCGACATCATCCGCGAGATGTTCCAGGCGGGCGAGTTGCAGGGCCTGCTGACCGAGAAGGGCGTGAAGGCTGGCCAGAGCGCCTGACGCCGCCGCCGCCCGCGACCGGATAAGAAAATCCCCCGTCTCTCGCGAGGCGGGGGATTTTTTATTGCGCAACGGCTGCTGCGCGGATCAGCGCGAATAATATTCGACCACCAGATGCGGTTCCATCCGGACCGCGTAGGGCACGTCGGTGATCGTCGGGATGCGCGCGAACTTGGCGCTGAGCTTGGCGCCGTCGAGCTCGATGTAGTCCGGCACGTCGCGTTCGGCGAGCGCCTGCGCCTCGATGACGAGGGGGAGCTGCTTCGACTTCTCCTTCACCTCGATCACGTCGCCGACCTTGCAGCGATAGCTCGGGATGTTGACCTTCTTGCCGTTCACCAGCACGTGGCCGTGGTTGATGAACTGGCGCGCGGCAAACACCGTCGGCACGAACTTGGCGCGGAACACGACCGCATCGAGACGGCGCTCCAGGAGGCCGATCAGGTGCGCGCCCGAGTCGCCCTTCATGCGGATGGCATCGTGGTAGATGCCGCGGAACTGCTTCTCGGAGATGTTGCCGTAATAGCCGCGCAGCTTCTGCTTGGCTTTCAACTGCACGCCGTAGTCGGATAGCTTGCCCTTACGGCGCTGGCCGTGCTGACCGGGGCCGTACTCACGGCGGTTCACCGGGCTCTTCGGCCGGCCCCAGATGTTCTCGCCCATACGGCGATCGATTTTGTACTTGGATTCCAGGCGCTTGGTCATCGCGTCCTCGCGTTGTTGTCGATCTTTGAGGAACCGCGCCCTCCTCTGGCCGGGGTCTCCCCCGGCCCGACAGGAAAGGCCTCGAAAGCGCAAGGCCTTGCCACGGGTCGCGAAACGTCTCTGGCGGCCTTTGGGGCCGCCAGGACGCGCGGGTTGTAGGAGCGAACCGATCCGCTGTCAAACCCTATACCATGCCCATCCGGGCGGCCGTTTCCGCCGGAAGCAGGGGTTGCAGGCCGTCCGGGCAGGGTCCATGTTTCCAACCGTCAGGCCGGGCCCCTCTGGCAGTCATGGGACTGCGATGTCGGACTGATTGAACCGTCCACGGGCCCGCCATGATCGACCTCCCGTCGCTGTCCGTATCGCATGAGGCGCTCGCCGCCCTGTTCCAGGTCATCGTCATCGACCTGGTGCTGGCCGGCGACAACGCCGTCATCATCGGCCTTGCCGCCGCCGGCCTGCCGCGCAATGAGCGCACCCGCGCCATCCTCGTCGGCATCGTCGCCGCGACCGCGCTGCGCATCGTCTTCGCCGGCGTGGCCGTGGAACTCCTCGCCATCGTCGGGCTGATCTTCGCCGGCGGCATCCTTCTGCTCTGGGTTAGCTGGAAGATGTGGCGCGAACTCCGTGCCAACAAGCATGAATCGGAGCTCGATCGCGCCGCCGCGGAGGGCGCCCCGCGCAAGACCTTCGCCCAGGCGGCGTGGCAGATCGTCGCCGCCGACGTGTCGATGTCGCTCGACAATGTGCTGGCGGTCGCGGGCGCGGCGCGCGAGCACCCGTGGGCGCTGGTTTTCGGCCTCGCGCTGTCGATCGTGCTGATGGGCGTGGCGGCGAATCTGATCGCCCGCACGCTTCATCGCCATCGCTGGGTCGCCTATATCGGCTTGATGATCATTATCTATGTGTCGGTCGACATGATCTGGCGCGGCGCCTGGGAAATCCACGCGCTGGCGGGCTAGAAGCCGAACGTGGCGAGCACCCGCGCCAGCGCCGGCGGCGGCGAGCGGCCGGAGGTGAACGCGATCGTCTGCGTCCCCGCGCCGGCAGAGGGCGGCCGCCCGCGCAGCAGGTCGGCGACGCGCCGTGCGATCGCCGGCGCCGGGTCGAGCCACTCCACCGGCCACGGCGCAACGCGGCGGAAGCGGTCGAGCAGCAGCGGATAATGGGTGCAGGCGAGCACCACCGTATCGGTGCGGTCGCCGTCCTCGTCGAGGAAGCAGGGCAGGATCTCTCCGGCGATCTCGACGTCCGTCGCCGGCGTGCCCGCGAGTTCCTGTTCGGCGTAGGCGGCGAGCCGCGGCGAGCCGACCAGCGCGATATTGCATCCGGCGGCGAATTCGCGGATCAGCGCGCGCGTATATTCGCGGCCGACGGTCGCCAGCGTGCCGAGGACGGCGATGTGCTTCGTTCTGGACTGCGCGCAGGCCGGTTTGATCGCCGGCACGGTGCCGACGAAAGGCACGGCGAAGCGCGCGCGCAGGTCGGCGAGCGCGATGACGGAGGCGGTGTTGCAGGCAACGACGATCAGATCCGGCGCGTGCCGCGCGATGGCTGTGCCGATGACGTCGGCGATGCGGGCGATCAACGTGTCTTCGGGCTGGTTTCCGTAAGGGAATCTGGCGTCATCTGCGAGATAGATGTAGCGCGCGTCGGGCCGGGCCTTCTTCACCTCGCGGAACACAGTCAGGCCGCCGACACCGGAATCGAACACGAGGACGGTCGGCGCGGCGGAATCAGGCATGAGACGATCTTACGCCTTAGCCGAACACGCGCTTGAAGATCGTGTCGACGTGCTTGAAGTGATGGTCGAGGTCGAAATTGGCCTCGAGTTCCTTGTCGGAGAGCGCCTTGCGCACGTCCGGGTCGGCCTTGAGCAGGCCCAGGAAGTCGCTGCTCTCGCCGTCCCAGACCTTCATGGCGTTGCGCTGGACGAGGCGGTATGCGTCCTCGCGCGCGACGCCCGCCTTGGTCAGCGCGATCAGCACGCGCTGCGAATGGATCAGGCCGCCGAGCCGGTCGATGTTCTTCTGCATGTTGGCCGGGTAGACCAGCAGCTTGTCGACGAGCCCGGTGAGCCGCGCGAGCGCGAAATCGAGCGTCACCGTCGCGTCCGGTCCGATCATGCGCTCGACCGAGGAATGCGAGATGTCGCGTTCGTGCCAAAGCGCCACGTCTTCCATCGCGGGCAGGGCATAGGCGCGGACCATGCGGGCGAGGCCCGTCAGGTTCTCCGACAGCACGGGATTGCGCTTGTGCGGCATCGCCGAGGAGCCCTTCTGCTTCTCGGAGAAAAACTCCTCCGCCTCGAGCACCTCGGTGCGCTGCAGATGGCGGATCTCGATCGCGAGGCGCTCCATCGACGAGGCGATGACGCCGAGCGTCGCGAAATACATGGCGTGGCGGTCGCGCGGGATCACCTGCGTCGATATCGGTTCGACGGTGAGGCCCATCGCCTTGGCGACGTGCGCCTCGACGCGCGGATCAACCTGGGCGAAGGTGCCGACCGCGCCGGAAATGGCGCAAGTGGCGACTTCCTTGCGCGCAGCAATCATGCGCTCGCGGCCGCGCGCGAATTCCGCGTAGGCTTGCGCCAGCTTCAGCCCGAACGTGGTCGGCTCGGCATGGATGCCGTGCGAGCGGCCGACCGTCGGCGTCATCTTGTATTCGAAGGCGCGGCGCTTGAGCGCAGCCAGCAGCGCGTCGAGATCGGCGATCAGGATGTCGGCTGCACGCACGAGCTGCACGTTGAAGCAGGTGTCGAGCACGTCCGACGAGGTCATGCCGGAGTGCATGTAGCGCGCTTCCGGTCCGACGATCTCGGAGACGTGGGTCAGGAAGGCGATGACGTCGTGCCTGACCTCGGCCTCGATGGCGTCGATGCGGGCGACGTCGAATTTGGCGTCCTTGCCCTTGGCCCAGATCGCCTTGGCGGCGTCCTTCGGAATGACGCCGAGCTCGGCCATCGCGTCAGCCGCGTGTGCCTCGATCTCGAACCAGATCCGGTATTTCGTCTCCGGCGACCAGATCGCGGTCATTGCCGGGCGGGAGTAGCGGGGGATCATTCTTGGCTGCCAAACTGCATTGAAGTTGTCACCGCCGGGCTTGTCCCGGCGATCTCGCTTAGATCTGCACTGCGTCCCTTGTCGGGTGGCCGGGTCAAGCCCGGCCATGACAAGAAATGATTACGCCGCCTCGCCGCGCGCCATTGCGCCGGCGTTGCGGATGGCGGCGATGTTGCCCTTGTAGTCGCCGCCCTTGAACACGGCCGAGCCCGCCACCAGCACGTTGGCGCCGGCGCGCACGACGTCGGCCGCGTTCGCGGCGGTGACGCCGCCGTCGACTTCGATATCGATGGGCCGCGCGCCCACGAGCGCGCGCACCTGCGCGATCTTGTCGAGCGCGGCCGGGATGAAGGCCTGGCCGCCGAAACCGGGATTGACCGACATGATCAGTACGAGATCGACGAGATCGATGACGTGTTCGATCGTCGACACCGGCGTGCCGGGGTTCATTGTCACGCCGGCCTTCTTGCCGAGCGCGCGGATCGCCTGCAGCGAGCGGTGCACGTGCGGCCCGGACTCCACATGCACGGTGATGATGTCGGAGCCGGCCCTGGCGAAGGCTTCCAGATAGGGATCGCAAGGACTGATCATCAGGTGCACGTCGAAGACCTTCTTCGACACCGGGCGCAGCGCCTTCACCACGTCGGGACCGATGGTGATGTTGGGCACGAAATGTCCGTCCATGACGTCGACATGGATCCAGTCGGCGCCTGCCGCCTCGATGGCGCGGATTTCCTCGCCGAGCCGCGCGAAGTCGGAGGCGAGGATCGATGGCGCAATGAGGAGCGGCCGCGGCATGGACGGGTCCCGGTTACGGCGACCGCGTACCATGCGGGGGCAGCACGGGCAACGCGCAGGCCCCCGGCATCCCCGGCAATTGGCGTCGCAGCGGCGGCAGTTTTTGCCGCCCGGCGGCGGGGGCGCGGTGACGCGTGCGCGAAAATTCCAATGAAACCGACACTTTTGTGTCGCGCCGGACTGGCCCGGCCCTTGCGAGAGGGCGGACGGGCGACAGCGCCGGAAACATGCCGGCCGGTCATGAAGGACGTTGCGTATGTCGATCTCGGTCAGTTCCTCCACGGACGCGCTATCCACGCTCCAGTCTCTGCTGCAGTCGGTCGCCAACACCGCCGGCAACGTGGCCGGCATCGGCCCGGTCGGCGATTTCCTCGCCGACGCCGCCAAGAGCACGGCCCCGACCAGCGGCCAGACGACGAGCGCGCGGCCCTTCGGGATGACGTCGCACCCGCTTCCGCCCGAGGCCATGGCGGCGCTGATCGCGCTCAAGAGCAAGGACGGCAGCGGCAGCGGCACCGGCGCCGGCGGCGGCATCAACCAGAGCGATTTCGAGGCGGCGCTGAGCCCATCCGGTGTCGATCCCTCGGGCGCCGATGCGCTGTTCGCCGAGCTCGACCGCAACGGCGACGGCACCATCGACCGGGGCGAGCTGACCTCGGCAACGCGCCGCGGCCACGGCCGCCACCATCACCACGGGGATGCGAATGCGGACGGCGCCTCGGCGGCGCAGACCACGGCGCAGGCAAACCCGACCCTGATGGATCAGCTCATGAAGATTCAGGCCCAACTCGCCGGGGAGCAGGGCGCCACCATCTCGGCGGTCGCCTAGGGCCTCGTCGCCCAACGCGCCAGCGGCCGCATGAGATGCGGCAGCAGGTAGATGGGGAACTGCGCCACGGCGAAATAGAGCCATGCGATGTCGGATACGGCAAAGCCGGTCGCCGCCAGCATCAATCCGATATTGCGGTTGCCGGCCATCAGTCCGATGGCGAAGGCGCGGGCGCGGCCGGCCGGCCAGAACACCAGCGTCGTCACGATCGTCATGCCGAGCGACAGGGCGAAGGCGAGCCCGGTCAGTTTGCCGACCAGCAGCGGGTCGTGGACGAGATGTGCCGTGACCCCGTCCATCGCGGCAATCGCAAAGCTCATGAACATCAGCACGCTGAGCCCATCGATGCGCTGCGCCTGCGCTTCGATGAAGGCCGCGCCGAGAAAGCGCCGGATCACCGCCGCACCGAACGCCGATCCGGCGATGATCAGCGCCAGCCACAGGCCGAGCGCCAGCGGCGAGGCGAGCGCGGCGCCGAGGAAGAGGTGCGTGAACAGCCCCGCGGTCAACGGCGTGATGGCGACGGAGACGACGAGCACGGCGAGCGTCAGTGCCACGTCGAGGCCGAGCAAAGCGGCCACCGCCGGCGCCGACATCAGGCCAGGCGCGGAGAGTTGCAGCACCAGCATGAAGTAGAGGCCGGGCATCGCCTCGCCGAAGCCCGCATAAAAGAAGATCGCGCCGGTGATCGCCGGCGCGATCAGCATCAGCCAGATGGTGGCCGCGGCGATCAGGCCTGGCCGCGTGAAATAGCGCCGCAGCGCCTTCGGATCGACGCGCAGGAAGGCGAGCGTGAGCATGCCGACAATCACCGCGCCGAGCACGGGCTTCAGCAGCGCCGCCAGCCCCGGTAGCGACAGCCCGATGAAGATCGATAGCGCGGCGAGCAACGTGCCGTGGCGGCCGAGGAGGCTCAAGACGGCCGCGAGCGCGGCGAGCGCATTCATGTCGGGGAAAACTCCGCCGCCCGGCTGGGCCCGGCGCCCTTGATAGCGTCTTACAAAGAGGCGATCTATGCCGGGCAGGCCGCCCCGGCCATGCGGTGGACAACGAGCGCGCTGGACAAACGGCGTAGGCAGGATGGAGAGGCAATGGCACGCACCGACGCGATCGTCCTGGGAGCCGGCATCGTCGGCACGTCCATCGCGCTGCATCTGGCCAAGCGCGGCCTGTCGGTGGCGCTGGTCGACCGCAAGGGCGTCGGGCTTGAGACCTCCTACGGCAATTCGGGTGTCATCGAGGGCAGCACCATATTGCCGCCGGCGTTCCCGCCGGGGCTGACCGCGCACTTGCGTGTCGCCTTCAAGCGCGCCAGCGAGGCCAATTACCACCTGTCGTTCCTGCCGCAGGTCGCGCCCTGGCTCCTGGCGTTCCGCGCCAATTCGCAGCCGCGGCGCCTGGCAGAGACGGCGCGGTTGAACCGGCCGCTGTTTGCGCGCGCGGTCGGCGAGCACGAGGCGCTGATGCAGGAGGCGGATGCGGCGCGGCTGCTGCGCAAGACCGGCTGGATGAAACTCTACCGGCGCGAGGATGCGCTGGAGAGATTGCGTCTCGAATTTGAGCTGGCAAAGGAGTTCGGCCTGCCGCTCGAGGCACTCGACGCCAAGGGCGCGCAAGCGCTCGAGCCAAGCCTGCGGCCGCTGTTTTCACACGCGGTGTTCTGGCCGAAGGCGGCGAGCATCAGCAATCCGCTGGCGCTGACGCGTGCCTACGCGGACCGCTTCACGGCGCTCGGTGGCGTCGTCGTCACTGGCGACGCGCGCTCGCTGCACCGCTCCGGCGGCGGCTGGCGCGTCGAAACGGACGAGGGCGTGCTCGATTCGACGAATGTCGTCGTCGCGCTCGGGCCGTGGGCGCCGGACGTGCTGGCGCCGCTCGGCCTGAAGCTGCCGATGGCGGTCAAGCGCGGCTATCACCGGCATTTCCGCGCCGAGGGCAACGCGACTCTGGCGCGGCCGGTGGTCGACGCCGATTACGGCTTCCTCATCACGCCGATGGAGCAGGGAATCCGGCTGACCACCGGCGCGGAGTTCGCCGCGCGCGACGCACGGCCGACGCCGGTGCAGTTCGACCGGCTGATGCCGCGGGCGCGGGCGCTGTTCCCGCTCGGCGAGCGCGCCGACAACGACACCTGGCTCGGCGCGCGCCCATGCTTCCCGGATTCGCGGCCGGTCATCGGCGCCGCGCCGAAACTGCCGGGCTTGTGGCTCGGCATCGGACACGCGCATTGGGGCCTGACGCTGGGGCCGATCACCGGGCGGCTCATCGCCGACATGGTGACGGGGGCAACGCCAGTGGTCGATCCGGAGCCGTACCGGGCCGAGCGGTTTTTGTGAGCGTCAATGCGCCTTGATGCCGCTTGCGGCGGCGACGGCCTTCCACTGTTTGATCTCTGTCGAGATCAGCGTCTCGAACTCCTCCGGCGTGCTCGCCATCGCCGTGATGCCCTGCGCGTCGAAGCGCGCCTTTACCTCCGGCATGGCCAGGATCTCGCGCAGCGCGCCGTTGAGCTTGGCGACGACGTCCTTCGGCGTCTTCGCCGGCGCCAGCATGCCGACCCATTGCAGCGCCTCGAAGCCCGGATAGCCGCTCTCGGCGAGCGTCGGCACGTCAGGAAAGTGCTGGCTGCGTGCCGCGCCGCCGGAGGCGAGCGCCCTGACCTTGCCAGCCTTGATCTGCGGTCCGGAGAGTTGCGTCGACAGCACGCCGAAATCGGTCTCGCCGGAAATGAGTGACAGAAGCGACGGCGCGCCGCCGCGATACGGCACCTGCACCATCGTGATGCCGGCGCGGCTGTCGAATAATTCCGTGACGAAATGCGACTGGCTGTCGGTGCCCGGCGTCGCATAAGTGAGCTTGCCCGGTTCGGCCTTGGCCAATGCCACGAAGTCCTTCAGCGTCTTCGCCTGCACCTTGGCACCGGCCACGAACAGCAGGGGGTCGCGCATCAACAGGCTCACGGCGGTCAGGTCGCGCTCGGTGTCGAACGGCATGTTGGCGTTCGTCGCCGGCGTCACCGTGTGCGAGGAGGCGACTACGGCGAGCGTGTAGCCGTCGGGCGCAGCCTTGGCGACGGCGTCGGTGCCGATGATGCCGCTCGCGCCGGACTTGTTCTCCACGACCACCGACTGGCCGAGCTTCTGCGCCAGATAGGGCTGGATGATGCGCGCGACGTTGTCGTTGAGCCCACCCGGCGGGAACGGCACGATGATGCGGATGGTGCGGCCCGGGTAGGTCTCGGCCCGCGCGGCCGGCGGTATCGCGATAAAGGCCGCTAGCAGGCCGACTGCGGCAGCCACCGCAAGACGCATGGACTTCACGCTGTCCTCCCGTGTGCTATGGCTCGACGCCACTTTTTCAGCCGCGCCTCTCGACGGGCGCGGTCTCCTTCCTTGGCCGAAGCGGCGCTCCGCCGCAACAGGGATCGTCGCATGCAGGACAGCGGAATTGTCATCGTCGGCGGCGGTCCGGTTGGCCTAGCGCTGGCGGTGACGCTCGGACAGCGCCGCATTGTCTGCACGCTGGTCGAGCCGCGCACGGTCATGCACCGCATCCCCAAGGGTCAAAACCTCACGCAGCGGACGCTGGAGCACTTCTGGTCATGGGGCATCGCGGATGGTCTGCGGCGGGCGCGGGTGATGCCGCCGGACGCGCCGATCGGCGAGATCACCGCCTACGCCAATCTCGCCGGCGATTACTGGCACGCGCCGCGCGGCCGCGAACTGGTGCGGCCCTATTACTTCCAGGACAACGACCGCCTGCCGCAGTACCGGATGGAGGAGGTGCTGAGGGCAAAACTCGCGACGATGCCGTCGGTCGAGACGAGGTTCGGCTGGCAAGCGACCGGCCTCATGCAGGATGCCGACGGCGTGCGGGTGACGATCGAGAACGAGACGGCGCGGGAGGCGGAGACGCTCGCCGCGGCCTACGCCGTCGGCTGCGACGGCGGCGGCTCGATGGTGCGTGAGGCGAGCGGAATTTCCCGCAGCGGCACTGATTTCGACCAGCTCATGGTGCTCGTCGTGTTCCGCT
>Ga0134125_10004875_pt1 | contig 15314 bp, 11 predicted proteins | sample KB31751_FD_96464 | JGI IMG/M metagenome (GOLD analysis project Ga0134125, IMG submission 96464) | Terrestrial soil microbial communities with excess Nitrogen fertilizer from Kellogg Biological Station, Michigan, USA - KB3-175-1 | ecosystem: Environmental > Terrestrial > Soil > Unclassified ... | reverse complement strand
CGCGCGAGAAGGTCTTGTGCGTTCCCTCGGCGCGGTTGAGCTCGTCGAGAAAGAACTGCGCGAGCTGCTCGATATCGGTTTCCCGGTCGCGCAGCGGCGGCAACCGTATGGGGAACACGTTCAGGCGATGGTAGAGGTCCTCGCGCAGCTTGCCGTCGGCAACGGCCTTCTCCGGCTCCCGATTGGTTGCGCAGATCACCCGCACGTCGCTCGCGATCGGCTGCGTGCCGCCCACGCGGTTGACGGTGCCTGTCTCCAGCACCCGCAGGAGCTTCACCTGAAGCTCCATCGGCATCTCGGTGATCTCGTCGAGAAAGATCGTGCCGCCGTTCGCGCGCTCGAAGAAGCCTTTGTGCTGGCGGTCGGCGCCGGTGAAGCTGCCGCGCTCGTGACCGAAGAGCTCGCTCTCGATGAGCTGTGGCGCGACGGCGCCGCAGTTGAGCGGCAGGAAGGCGCTGGTGCGGCGCCTGGAGAGCTCGTGGATGGTCTGCGCCGCGAGCTCCTTGCCCGTGCCGCTCTCGCCGATCAACATGACCGTGGCGGAGGTCGGCGCGACGCGAGTCAGCTGATCGTACAGGACCTGCATGCGCTGGGAGCTGCCGAGTATGCGGCCGAAGCGGCCCATGCGCCGCAGCTCGTCGCGCAGCTCGCCAATCTCGTGCTGCAGCGCGGAGGTCTTCTTCGCATGCCGTAACACCGCCTGCACGCGCTCGAGGTCCGCCGGCTTCATCAGATAGTCGCTGGCTCCGGCCCGCAAGGCAGCGACGGCACTGTCGATGGTCGCATGGCCGGTGATGACGATGACTTCGGTAGCCTCCGGTTTCTCGAGCTCACGCAGCAGCTCGATTCCCTCGCCATCCGGCAGCGCAAGATCGGTGAGCAGCACATCTGGGCGCTGCCGGCCCAGCTCGATGCGGGCGTCCCGCAGGCTTTGTGCGCGAGCCACGGTGAACCCCTCCATGCGAGCCACCTCCTGCAGCCACTCCACTACGTCCGCGTCGTCATCGATGATCAAAGCGTGTGCCATTTGCTCGCCTTCAGCCCATGTGAACGGTCAACTGTATGCCGTCCGGAGCGCGCCGCCAAGCGCCAACGGAGCAGTGTCGCCTACCGCTCACAGCGCGGCGCCTGGATTGGGTTTTCGTGCTCCGAGCGCCGATACCGCGCCCGAGATCACCGATACGACGATTACCACGAGAACGGCGCTCTCGAGCTGCCTGGCGTACACCGGTGGCAGGTCGTGGCCGGCCACCAGCGCCAGACAGTACAGCGCCGCCGGCCCCCGCGCGGCGAAGAGCTCGAGCATGCGACGTTGCGCGGGCGTGACCACCGGCTGTCCCAGCCCGAGGCGCACCGCGACCGGCCGGACCAGAATCAACAGGACGGCGGCGTAGAGCGCGGCACGCGGGGTGAAATCCGCAGTCCCGAGAAGCGTGCCCAGCAACACCATCACGAGGACCGTCGCGCCGCGTTCCGCCCGGCCGGCGAACCTGAGGACGCGTGCCCCGAGCGGCTGCTTGCGCGTGGTGCGCCAGCGGCCACCGTGCGACAGCGCCAGTCCCGCGGCAAGAGCGCCGAGAAGCGCATCGGCGCGCAAAGCGAGCGCGCACACATAGGCGAGCGCGCCCGTTGCGAATACGATCATCTCCTCCAGCAAGTCCCCCTGGCGGTCGCGGTCGATCGCCGCCAGCCAGCGCGAAGCGGCGACACCGAGCAGCCAGCCGACCAGCACACCTCCGAGCAGGGACCAGAGCAATGTGAGCGTCAGAGATCCGAGCACGGCGGTGCCTGCGCCCGTCACGCCCATCCGCGTCAGCACCAATAGGGCAACTGGAGCAGCGATCGAGCTCGTCACGGCCCCCTCCGCGGCGAGAGCGGACGGTACGAGCTCCTGTTCGCCTTCCGCCGCCGCGTGCGCGTCCGCAGCCAGCACCGCATCGGTCGGCGCGAGGATCACGGCCAACAGCAGAGCCTGCAGCAGGCTCATTCCGAAGATCAGATAGGCCGCCCCGGCCGACAGCAGCGCCGCCGATACCGTCGTGAGCGAGGCGAGCTGCAGCGGGGCCCTCCAGGGCGCCCACTCGAGCGGCGCACGCAGGCGCAGCCCGGTGCAGAACAGGCATATCAACAGGACCGCTTCGCTCAACGACTGGATGAGTGCGCCGTCCTCCGCGAGCTGCGGCTCGATGAGCCGCAGCCCGAGCGGACCGGCGAGCAAACCGACACCGATCCCCAGGATGACCGGGCTGCTGGACCATCGCGTCAGCGGGAACTCGGTTCTAGTGTTGAGTTGCTTGTGCACCGGGAGCCGCCGCATCGCCGCAGGCAGCTCGCTCCATGCGACAGCCGCGGATCGCATCGTGAGTGCTCATCAGGATCTCGAACTGGCGCAGCACGGTGTCGCGCACGAAATCCGGGAGGTGATCGTCCAACGCGTTGCGATACGCCTCCAGGATCCAGCTCTCCCCGCGCTCGCACGCATCGAGGATAGCTCCATCGTCGCCGCGCGCAAGAGCCGAGCGCAATCCGGCCCAGCCGCTGCGCCAGAAGCCGGCAACCGCCCCGTGCGCCTGGCGCGTGCCCCCCAGCTGTGTCACCAACGATTCCAGCTCGTCGATCGCGGCGGCGCACTCCGCGGCGCCCTGGACACACAGCTCTCGCAATGGGCCGAGGGACAGGGACGAGGTGCACAGCCGCAGTGCCTGCTCGCTGTCACGGCGGACGGAAATGAGCTCCCTCAGCGCTTGTATGGTGTACTTATGGTTCATGCGCATCTCCTCCGGTGGCGGTCCCTGACCGCACCCGGCAGGACAAGGGGTTGGAGTAGGGGCGAATGCTCAAGCAGGAGTTGTGCCAGCAGATGCGCCGTACGCGCTTCAGCGCGCCGCCCCAGCGGCGCCGCAGACTCGGCGCGTCACTTGCTGCCGCTCCACGTGCGCCCGGCTGCACAATTTTCACCCCCTGTACCTTTTTACAGACGATCCAGGTCCGCCGAACCCGCAGGGGCCCACGGAAACGGGCCTTTGAGCGCTGAAACTCTTGGCACGGGGGTTGCATCATATGGCTAGACCCCCCGTTTGGCGGGCTGTGGTGCGACCAGCCCGCTCTTTTTTTTCTTGGCGCAAAGTGCGGCATCCTGCCGCTTTGCGCGAGCTCGGGGCACTTCCTCATTCGATCTCGCGGACCAAGGGAACGGCCCGGGGTCCGCTCACTTAATCGCTTTTGAACGGTGCCGGTAGATGGGACCGGGGGACGGTCTGCGCATGTGCCAGGCGGCTTGCTTTCGCATTCTGCCAGGTTCAGATTCGTCGCTCATCACTGCAGCGGAGGGTCGCCAATGCACCAGATGATGAATACGGAGCAGGCCACCGCCATACACCGCGCGCTCATCTCCGTGCAGAGCGCCGTCACGGGGATGACATTCCCGCGGTGCGATCAGGAAGACGTCATCGAGCTCATCGACAGGGTAGAGGAGCAGCTGCACTGCTCGCATCCCAACACTGCCCTCATGTGTACTTTCCTCAACTCCATCGCGCGCAGTTTGCGCGCGCAGCCGGAAGCGCGCGAGGCATGTCTCACGATCGAGCAGGCGATCGAAGCCGCCGGCATGCCGAGCACCTGGCAGTCGGGCATCTGAGCCCGGGAAGCGGTCAGTCCGACCGGCGCCAGACGGACAGGCGCTTGACCAGCGGCACGAAAGTGTCGAAGTCGACCGGCTTCGGTACGTGCAGGTCGAATCCCGCATCCATGGCCGCCGCGACATCACTCCGGGAGGCGTAGCCGGTCACGGCGATCGCGAGCATCCGTTTGCCGGCCTGGCTCGTGCGGAGCTTGCGCACGAGAGAGTAGCCGTCCTCCAGCGGCATCCCGATGTCGGTGACGATGATGTCGAAGTGCGCTCCTTTCGCCTGCAGCTGCCGCAGCGCGGAGGGCGCGGAGTCGGTGACGGTCACCGAAGCGCCCTCGAGCCGCAGCATCTCGGCGACCACCGTGCGCGCTTCCAACTCATCATCCACGACCAGGATCGACAGGCCCTCCAGGGTCTGCCGCCGCTCGGCCGACTGGCGGTCCGCGCCGTCCACCTGAGCAGGCGACCCCGCCTGGGATCGCGTCGTCGGCAGCCGCACGACGAAGGTCGCGCCGGCGCCGCGGCCGGCGCTGTGAGCGGAGACCGAACCGCCATGCAGTGCGACGATCTCGCGCACGAGCGTCAGGCCGAGCCCGAGTCCCGACGCCTGGCGCGTGCTCGAATTGTCACCTTGTCTGAACCTGTCGAAGATATGCGGCAGCAGCTCCGGGCCGATGCCCTGACCGGTATCCTCGACGGTGAGCTCCGTCACCGCACCGTCCTCGCGCAGCCCCACCGTGATCCGGCCGCCGGAGCTCGTGAACTTCACCGCGTTGGAGAGCAGGTTGCCGATCACCTGCTGCAGCCGATCGGGATCGGCGCGCACCTCGCCCGCGCCGGGAGCGAACCGCGTCAGGATCTCGATCCCCTTGGCGGCGGCCGCCGGCCGCGTCACATCGATTGCGTGCCGTGCGACCCGCGCGAGCTGCGTGGGACGCGACTCCACCTTGAGCTTTCCGGTACTCACGCGCCCCAGATCCAGCAGATCGTTGACCATTTTCAACTGGGCCTTCGCACTCTGCTCGATGCGCGGCGTGATTGCCGCGACCTCCGGATCGCTGCCGCATTTCAGCGCGAGAATGCGATTCCAGCCGAGGATGGCATTGAGCGGCGAGCGCAGCTCGTGCGAGATCACCGACAGGAACTCGTCCTTGGAGCGGTTGGCGGCTTCCGCCGCCTCGCGTCCCTGTCGCTCGCGTTCGAGCAACTGTAGATGTGCACGCTCACCTAGGATTCCTCCGGAGACGTTGCGCTCGTTCGTTACATTCCGCGCGGTGATCACGAGTTCGGTGGACGCGGCGTCGTCGCCGCTTCTGACCATGCAGCCGCGCAATGCGATCCAGCGCCTTTCGCCCTCGAGAGCCGGCCAGACCCGCACCGTGAGATCCAGGCGCGAAGCGCCCGCCAGCGCCTGCCGCACCGCCTCGCTGAATCGGCCGCGGTCGTCGATGTCCACACGCGACTCCACGGCGTTCCAGGAGAGCGCCTCGTCCGGAGGCCAACCCCATTCAGCCTTGAATTGCGAGTTGGCTTGCAGCGCAAGGTCCACCGCGTGCAGCCGGCAATAGCCGATGCGGCCCGCCGCGAGCACCGTCTCCAGCTCATCCTTGCGGCGCGCGAGGCGCTCCCATTCGGCTGGCAGCGCGCACGCGGCCGCGGCCGCGGCCGGTGCGTGCGCCGCATCTGAGCGGGAACCGGGGTCGTCGTCGTGAATTGATGTCATGTCGCTCGTATGGGAGTTTGAGCCAGGGCTGGGCGCGACTGGCGTTCTTACACGCCCTTGCAAGTTCTCCCCGGCGGCACGCTGCGTCGCCGGGGGTGGGGCGGTGTGACTTGTGAGAGAGGGTTCCTCGAATGTCCAATGCCGTATTGGGACTGCGCCTAAAGCAGCAGCTCACGCTGACACCTCGGCTGCAGCAGTCCGTAAAGCTGCTGCAACTTTCCGCTCTGGAATGTGTGCAAGAACTGCACCAGGCGATCGCGCAGAATCCCTTCCTGGAAGAGAGCGCGGAGGCGGCAGAATCGGCTGACCCGCGCTCGGAGCGCGAGGAATCGGCGGAGGACAGCTCACGGGCCGACCTGGACTTCTCTTCGAGTGGTGGCGGTGGAAGCGGCGATGAGACGCCCGATTGGACGGAATGGACCGCCTCTCCCTCGACGCTGCATGACTCATTGCGCGAGCAGCTCCTCTTGCTGGGGCTGACCGAGCGCGATCATGTGCTCGCGAATCTCATCATCGACGCCCTCGACGACGACGGCTTCCTACGCTTACCGCTCGAAGACGTGGCAGCGCTCGCGCCAGGCGCGCCGCCGGGAGAGATCGAGACCGCGCTGCGGATCGTGCAGACTCTCGAGCCGAGCGGGATCGCGGCGCGCAGCCTCGGAGAATGCCTCGCGCTGCAGTTGGAGGCGATGGACCGCGATACGCCGGGACGCGACATCGCCCTCGAGGTGGTGCAGAACAGGCTGTCGATGATGGCGGCGAGAGACAACACCCGTCTCCTCGATGCGCTCGGCTGCTCCGAAGACGAGCTGCGCCTCGCCATGGAATTGATCCGCAGCCTCGATCCGCGCCCGGGATCGAAGGTCGGCACATTCGAGCCCCGCGCGATCGTTCCCGACGTGATCGTGCGCAAGGAGAAGAAGCGCTGGGTGGTCACGGTCAACTCGGCCATCTACCCGCGCATCCGCGTCAACCAACAGTACGCGGATTATTTCCGCCAGGCGCGCGACGGTGAAACCGCGCTTCTCGCGCAACATCTGCAGGAGGCCCGCTGGCTGGTGCGCAATCTCGAGCAGCGCTTCCTGACCATTCAGCGGGTGGCCGAGGCGGTCGTCGCGCGGCAACGGAATTTCTTCGAGTACGGCGACCTCGCGATGCGGCCGCTGACGCTGCGCGAGATCGCCGACGAGCTCGGACTGCACGAGTCGACGGTGTCGCGCGCGACGAGCCACAAATTCATGGCGACGCCGCGCGGCGTGGTCGCGTTCAAGCGGTTCTTCTCCCGGCAGCTCGCCACGACCAGCGGCGGATCGTGCTCCGCCACGGCCATCCGCGCACTGCTGCGGGAATTCATTGCCGCCGAGGATCGGCGTAACCCGCTGTCCGATGTGCAACTGACGGAGCTCCTCGCGGACCGGGGCGTGAAAGTCGCGCGGCGGACGGTTACCAAGTACCGCCGCTCCATGCAGCTCCCCGCGGTGGATTTCCGGCGTGCATAGAAGAAGGCGCCTGGCCGCCGCGGCCAGGCGCCCGCCGGATCGCCCGATCCACCGCTAGCGTCTGACGCGGATCCTGTTCTCGATGTCCTGCACTCCCGGGCAAGCATCGACCAGGTCCTCGATCGCATGCTTCATCCGGCGCTCCGGCACTGTCCCCTCCAGCACCACCTTCGCGCCGGTGACCTCGACGGTGACGTCGCTCGAATCGATGTGCCGCGCCTCCATCAACCGCTCCGATATGTCCTCGCGCAAGCGCTCGTCCGATCGCTGATAGCCTTTCGGTCCCAGCGGGTACCGGCGCTGCTGGGTGCTCCAATCCGGCTCCGGGCTCCCCTCCTCGCCCACCGGATGGCGATGCCCGGCCCGCCAGTCCGGCTCGAGACTGCCCTGACCGAACCCGTAGTAGCCGCCGGTGAATCCCGGCCCGCCGCGCCCTGGGAATCCGGTGCCGAGATAGCGCGGTGGCGCCCCGGCGCCGAAGGGCACGCCTTCCTGGCGGGGATGACCGGGCTCGAACGGCTCGTAGCCCTCGGTGGGCTCGTACGGCTCGTCGCTCTGCGAAGGTCGTTCGGCGCGACGCTCATATCCGGCGTCGCGGCGCCGCCCGCGGAACTCCTGCCAGCGGTGAGACGACTGCGGACGCCACGGATCCTTCTCGTACTGCCCCTCGAAGCGCTCATCGAAGCGCTCATCGCCGTCTTCGGGGGAATGAGGCTGCCGCCGGCCCATGTTGATTCGTCTGTCTTGCTCGGATCTCATCACATCACCGTCTGATTGCATTCTGACGCGAAAGCGCCGCCTCGGAGAACTGGCCGGTCGCGTTGGAAAACACGATATCGACGCGGCGGTTCTGCTGCCGCCCGGCCGACGAGTCGTTCGAGGCGACGGGGTACGCCTCGCCGAGCCCGAGTGTCCGATATTGATCCGGCGACACGCCCTGCAGCTGAAGAGCCTGCCCCACGGCCTGCGCGCGTTCGCCCGAGAGCTGCTGGTTGTAAGCGGCGGTGCCGGTGCTGTCGGTGTTGCCTTCGATCAGCACCTTCTCCTTTGGATGAGCCTTGAGATAGCTCGCCAGACGCTCGATCTGCAGATGCGCGCCCGGCTGCAGCGTCGCCTTGCCCGTGCTGAAGAGCACGTTGCTCAGCGTCACCACCATGCCCTGATCGGTCTGATGAGCCCCGAGTTGCTCGGTCTGCAGCTGTTTGAACTGCTGCCGCTCGCTCGCGAGCTGCTGCTGCGCCGCCTGCGCCTGGGTGCGCGCCTGCTGCGCCTCGCTCTTCGCCTGCTCCACCTGCTGCTGCGCGCTCTGCGCCTGCTGCTGCGCGGTCATGGCCTGATGCTTCTGCGCCTCGAGCAGCAGCCGTTGCCGCTCCTCGGTCGACTTGGCGACTTCGGTTTGCGACCGAGCCGCATCGACCCGAGCCTCTCCGGCCTGCGCGTGCCGCAAGGCGAGGTACGCCAGCTGATTCACCTCGACCATGGGCTTGCCGTTGCGCAGGGCCTCGTCGGCCCGGCTCAGCTCCGAGCGCGCCGCTTTCAGGTCGGACTCCGCGGCCGCGGTGGCCTGCGGCTGGCTCGAGAGCGTTTGGACCGCATTCCTGGCGCGCGCGAGCTCGGGACTGCTGCGCGGGGTCGAGGCGCAGCCGGCCAGGAGCGCACCGGCCGCCGTGGCGGCCACAAGATAGCTCATGGGATATCTCATGGGAGCCTCCTAGGGTTGATCCTGACCGGGACCGCTCGTACCAGGACCCGGGTTGCCGGTCGGAGCGGCATTCTGGTGAATCTGTTCCCGCAGCGTGTCCAGGCTGTGGCGCACCTGCTCGGCGGACTGTTGCGCCTTGCCGCTCGCGGCGCGGGCGCTCGCCAGATCGGCATCCGCCGCCGCTCTCTCGGCATAGCGACGCGCGCTGTCGTTCTTGCCGGCGGACTCGGCGGTCTGCGCGTTGCTCAACTCGTCACGGGCGCGTTGCAGGTCCGCGGCCGCAAAATGTTGCGCCTCACTCTTCTCCGCCTCACTGACGAGCGTGCTCGCCCGCACGAGCTCGGCGGTGGGCTTCGGCTCGCTCGCGCAGCCGCCCACGGTCGCCGCCGTCAGCATCGCCAGGGCGATCAGCGCGAGGACGCGCGCGCGCGATGCGCCGGAGCCACGCTCCGGCTGCTCGGGTCTCTCGATGAACATTGCTGCTTCTGACATGGCCATTCCGCTCCGTTCCACAAGTCCGCGGAATCCTCGCTCCGCGCTCCGTGGAGGCGCCATCGGTCGGCAGGTGACGACAGGTCGATCGACCTCCGATGCCGGCGTAGGAGCCCTCCGACTGTCGGTCAGCGGCAACAGTGGCGCGGCTGCGGTAGGAATCGTCCGACACGAGCTTGGGAAGCCTCCCCCGTCCGTTCCGCGCCCTGGCCGACTTCAGCGGCGCCCGGCAGCAAGTAACTTGCCCACATGAGCAACGAAACACGAATCGAGCCCCATTGCGGGGCCGGGGAAGAGGTGCAAATGGTGACCGACGACATGGTGGCTCTGGTACCGCAGCTACACACCTTCGCGCGATCACTCTGCCGTGACGGCGTGCGCGCCGACGATCTGGTGCAGGAAGCATTGATGCGCGCGATCAACAACATCCAGCGCTTCAAGCCCGGGACCAACCTGAAGGCGTGGCTCTTCACCATCGTCCGCAACGAGCATTACTCGCAGCTTCGGCGCGGCAAATTCGAGGCCCAGGGCATGGACATCGAGCTGCTGCCCGAGCCCAGCGTGCCGCCGGACCATGACGGTAAACTCGAGCTCCGCGACCTCAATCGCGCGCTCGGCTCACTGTCTCCCGGTCAGCGCACCGCGCTCATCCTGGTGAGCGTGAGCGGCTTCTCGTACGAGGAGGCGGCCGAGATCTGCGGATGCGCCGTCGGGACGATCAAGAGCCGGGTAGCCCGGGCCCGGGAAACGCTGCTCGAGATGCTGGAAGGACGCCAGCCCATGCCCGAGGCCCGCGAGGGAGACAGCGACGAGGTCGGCCTGGAAGACTTCCCGGTGGGACGCCACTCCGTGGACCGCAGGCTGCCGGAGCATTCCCATATCGGTCTCTGATTAGTCTCTAACATCCGCGAGACCGGGGAGCGGCATGGCCGCTCCCCGGTTTCCTGCGTGGGCATACAACATACAATATGCCCATGCAGCCGCTCACCCAGGTCCTGATCCTCCTCGCCGGCTCGGTGCTGCTGGTCACCCTGGCTCGGCGGCTCGGGCTGCCGACGACCATCCCCTATCTCCTGGTCGGCCTGGCCTTGGGTCCTCATGCCCTGGCGGTGGTGGACAGCACCGCCACGACACGCACCCTGGCCGAGCTCGGCGTCGTATTCCTGCTCTTCACTCTCGGCCTCGAGTTCGCTCTGCCACGCCTGATCGCCATGCGCCGCGAGGTGTTCGGGCTGGGATTCGCGCAGGTCGCCGCCACCGCGGCGGTGTTTGCGGTACTTGCGCGCCTCGCCGGCGGCATTGCCTGGCCCGCAGCGGTGGTGGTGGGCGGCACGCTCGCCATGAGCTCGACTGCCCTCCTGCTGCATCAGCTCACCGAGCGTGCCGAGCTCAACCGCACCCACGGGCGGCTCGCATTCAGCATGCTCCTCTTTCAGGACCTCGCCTTCGTTCCTTTCCTGGCGCTGGCCTCGGCGCTCACCGCGGGCCACGGGCGCTTCGATCTGAGCACCAGTCTGGCGGCGGTGACCGGGGGCGTGCTCGCGGTCGGGGCGGTGCTGGCCGCCGGCCGATGGCTGCTGCGGCCGCTCTTCCACGAGATGGCCCACAGCCGGCTGCGGGAGCTCTTCACCCTCGCCGTGCTGCTGGTGGTGTTGGCCGCCGCCTGGGTATCGAGCCTCGCCGAGCTTTCCCCGGGCCTGGGCGCCTTTCTCGCCGGCATGATGCTCGCCGAGACGGAGTACCGGCATCAGATCGAGTCGGTGATCCGGCCTTTCCGCGACATCCTGCTCGGACTCTTCTTCGTCTCGGTCGGGATGCTCCTCGATGTGCATCTGCTCACCGGGGAGCTGGGGGAAGTCATCTACTGGCTCGTCGCCATCGTCTTCCTGAAGACCGCCGTGGCGGCGCTCGTGGCCCGACCCTTCACCGGCTCCCGATTCAAGGCACTGCGCGCCGGCATCGTCATCTCTATCGGCGGCGAATTCGGCGTGGCGCTCGCCACAATAGCGCTCGCGACGGGGCTCATCCCGGCGAGCTTCGGCCAGCCGCTTCTCCTGGCTATCGTGCTCTCCATGGTCTTGAGCCCGCTGATCCTCAACAACAACAAGCGCATCGCCCGTCTGCTGCTGCGGGAAGCCGGACCGCCGCGCACGGCCTTCGAGCGCGAAACCGCCGCGACAGGTGATATCGGGAAGCGGGATCACGTCATTCTCTGCGGTTTCGGCCGTGTCGGTCAGAACGTCGCGCGCGTGCTCGAGTCGCAAGGCTTCGAATACATCGCCCTCGATCTCGACCCGGCGCGAATCGCCGCCGCGCGGCAGGCGGGCGACCCTGTCATGTTCGGCGACTCCGCGGATGAGCAGATCCTGGCGAAGGTCGGCCTGGACACCGCGACAGCGGTGGTGATCAGCTTCTCGGACCCGGCGACCTCGGTCGGCATCCTGCGCAGCATCCGGCGGATGCGGCCGGATGTGCCAGTCCTCGTGCGCACACAGGATGATGCCCGCATCAAGGAGCTACAGGACGCCGGTGCCACCGACGTCGTGCCCGAGACCTTCGAAGCCAGTCTCATGCTCGTCTCGCACGTGTTGATCCTGCTGCACGTTCCCGTGTCGCGAGTCGTGCGCACGATGGGCGACATTCGCAGCCACCGCTACTCCGTACTGAGAAACATCATCCGCCGCGGCGATGCGCGTCCGCTCGACGAGAGCCACGAGTATCGTGAGGAGATCAAGTCGGTGGTCGTGCCGCCGGGAGCCTGGGCCGTGGGCCGGACGCTGCGCGACGTGCGCAGCCGCGGTGTCGGCGTGACCTTTACCGGCATCCGCCGGCAGGGGATATTGGGACGCGAGCCGGGCAGCGAGACGGTGCTGCGCGACGGCGATGTGGTGGTGCTCTACGGACAGCCGGAGGAGCTCGAGCGCGCCGAGTCCGTCCTGCTGGCCGGATAAGGCGCCTGGGGCAGCTGCGCTCCTTCCTGCTACCATCCGCCGCTCCGTGAGCCGCAGCGACATTCATTTTCCGCCCAAGCATGAGGCCCTGCGCGAGGACGTTCACGCGCTGGGCGCGCTGGTCGGCGATATCCTGCGCGAGCAAGGGGGGCGACAGCTCTTCGAGCTGGTAGAGCTCGACCGCCATGCGGCCATTCGCCGCCGCGACGGGGACGAGCAGGCGGCTCTCGAGCTCGCCGCTTCGGTGCGCGACCGGCCGCCGGCGCTCGCCCGCGACCTCGTACGCGCCTTCTCCATGTGGTTTCAGGCCGTGAACCTGGCGGAGAAGGTGCATCGCATCCGCCGCCGCCGGGAATACTTCCGCCAGGACAGCGGCCGCCCGCAACCCTCGGGCGTCGAGGATGGCATCGCGGGCCTGCGTGCGCGCGGCGCCCGCTTCGAGGAGGTCCTGGCCCTTCTCGGAAGCCTGCGCATCGAGCCGGTCTTCGCCGCGCATTCGATGGAGTCGACCCGCCGCACTCTGCTGCGCAAGCAGCAGCGGGTGGCGCAGCACCTGCTCGACCGACTCGACCCGATGCTGACGCCGCAGGACTCACGCAACCTGTGGAGCAGCATCCGGGTCGAGCTGACCACCGCCTGGCAGACCGAAGAGCTGCCGCGCGAACGGCTGACCGTAGGCGATGAGCGTGAGCAGGTTCTCTTCTATCTCATCGAGATCCTCTATCGCGTAGTGCCCGCTTTCTACGACGAGATCGCGCAGGCCCTGGAGAAGCACTACGGCGTGGCCGCCGACTCGATCGAGTTGCCCCCCATCCTGCGCTTCGGCTCCTGGGTCGGCGGTGACATGGACGGCAACCCGGACGTGCACGCAAAGACCATCCGCGAGACACTCGCCCGGCAGCAGCAGGTGATCCTCAACAGCTATTTCGAGGACTGCCGCACCCTTTCCCAACGCCTCTCGCAGAGCGCCGGGCGCGTCTCCGTGTCCGCGGAGCTGAGCAAGCGGGTGGAGGATTACATGACGCTGGCGCCGAGCGCGCGCAGCCTGACCCCCGCTCGCCACGACCGCATGCCGTATCGGGTATTTCTGGCGCAGATCGGCGAGCGGTTGCGCCTGACCTATGAAGGGCGCGCCAACGGCTACGAGAGCGCGCGCCAGTTCCGCGATGACGTGCGACTGATCGCCTCCAGCCTCGCCGCCAACAAGGGCGCCAATGCCGGCCTCTTCCACATCCGCAGGCTACTGCATCGGATCGACATATTCGGATTTCACCTGGCGAGCCTCGATGTGCGTCAGCACGCGGGTGTTCTCCACGAGATCATCGCGCGCGGCAACGACGACCCTGCCTGGCTGAATCGCCCCGCCGCCGAGCGGCACCGATTGCTGGCCCAAATGCTGGAGCAGGACGTCGGCCCGCGTGTCGATCTCGACGCGCTCGGCAAACGCAATCTCGCCGTCTTCGAGGCGTTCGCCCAGGCCAGGCATCGCTATGGACCCGATGCCGTCGGCTACTTCATTGTGAGCGGCGCCCGCGGCGCCGACGATGTGCTGGCAGCGCTGACCCTCGCTCGCTGGGCGTCCGTGTACGACAAGCGCACCGGCCAGGTTGCGCTCGACATCGCGCCGCAATTCGAGTCCCTGGAGTCGCTGGAGAGATGTGGCGAGACCCTGCGTGAGCTCCTCGACGAGCCCGTCTACCGGCGGCATCTCGAAGCTCACGACCGCCGCCAATGCGTGTTGCTCGGCTACTCGGACAGCAATAAGGAAGGGGGGCTGTGTGCGTCGCGCTATGCAATCCATCAGGCGCAGCGCGCGCTCGCGCGGATGCCCACGGCGGAGGGCGAGAGATATCTGGTGTTCCACGCCCGCGGCGGCAGCATCGCGCGCGGTGGCGGCCGGATCGACGCGTTGGTGAAAGCGGCGCCGGCCGGTACCATCAATGGGACTCTGCGCCTGCGGGAGCAGGGCGAGACGCTCAAGCAAGGCTACGGGCTGCGACCGATCGCGATGCGGACGCTGGAGCGCGCCTTCAATGCGCTGAGCCTGGCGACAATCGCCAACCGCGAAACGCCCGCCGAATCCACGGCACACCTCGAATGCGCCGCGACACTGGCCGAGGCGAGCCGCGAAGCCTACCGGCGCCTCGTGTATGGCGACAGGGAATTCCACGACTACTTCCGCGCCGTCACGCCCATCGACGTGATCGAGAGGATGCAGGTCGGCTCCAGGCCGGTGCATCGCGAGGACGGCCGCAGCATCGAGGGCCTGCTGCCGGTGCCTTGGGTGTTTGCCTGGACCCAGACGCGCCACATGCTTCCCGGTTGGTTCGGAGCGGGCACCGGACTCGCGGCGGCGATCGAGCGGCATGGCGCCGAGCGGATGCGCGCCGCATACTCGGAGTGGTTCTTCCTGCGCAGTCTCATCGATGACGTGGAAGCGATGCTCGCCCGCGCCGATCTCGAGATCGCTGCCGCGTATGACGTCCTCGTGCCCCAGCCGCTGCGGCGGTTCTCCGCCGAGATCCGCGCCGAGCACGCGCGGGCGCGGGAGCGGGTGCTCTGGCTGAAGGGCGGCACGGACTTGCTCGACGGCGAGCCGACGCTGCAGCGCTCCATCCGGCTGCGCAATCCCTACATCGATCCGATGAATCTGATGCAGGTGGACCTGCTGCAGCGCTGGCGCGCCGGCGGGCGCGGCGACCGCGACCTCTTCGAGGCGCTCCTCACCAGCGCGGGCGGCATCGCCCAGGGGCTGCAGAGCATCGCTTGATTGTGTGCCACCTGCGGCGGCGGGCCACATCCATGTGCCTGAGTCGCAGGTTGCTCTCATTTCACATGGAGCCAACATGAGTGACACGATCACGATCCGCCCGGCAACGCCCGACGAAGTCCCCCTCGTGCTGGAATTCATCCGCGATCTCGCCCGCTACGAGCGGCTGGAGGACGAGGTCTCGGCCTCCGAGGCGGATTTGCGCGCGGCGCTCTTCGGCGACCGCCGCTACGCCGAGGTGGTATTCGCCTGCACCGGCGGCGCACCCGTGGGCTTCGCCCTCTTCTTCCACAACTTCTCCACGTTCAAAGGACGGCCGGGAATCTACCTCGAGGATCTCTTCGTGCGCCCGGAGGCGCGCGGCCGCGGCATCGGCAAGCGGCTGCTCGCATATCTGGCGCGTACGGCGGTGGAGCGGCGCTGCGCGCGCCTCGAGTGGGCGGTGCTCGACTGGAACGAGCCCTCCATCGGCTTCTACCGCAGCCTGGGCGCGGTGCCGATGGACGAGTGGACCGTCTTTCGCCTGACGGGTGATGCCCTCGCGGCGCT
>Ga0134125_10004874_pt1 | contig 15315 bp, 12 predicted proteins | sample KB31751_FD_96464 | JGI IMG/M metagenome (GOLD analysis project Ga0134125, IMG submission 96464) | Terrestrial soil microbial communities with excess Nitrogen fertilizer from Kellogg Biological Station, Michigan, USA - KB3-175-1 | ecosystem: Environmental > Terrestrial > Soil > Unclassified ... | reverse complement strand
TGCCGGATCGACGAGCAAGATGCCGTCTTGAGCCGTCTCGAACAGCCGGCGATAGCGAATTTCGGAAAGGGAGAGAGCCTCCGCGGAACGGCGGCGATCCGTTGCGTCCTCGATGGCCAGCAGGATCAGCCCGGGGCGGTCGGCCGGCGAATCGATGCGGCGGGCGTTGAGCACCATCACCCGCCGCCCGATCCCTTCAAAGGCATGATCGACCTCGAAATCGTCGATCCGGCCATCCCGCGGCAACACCTCGTGCAACAATTCGCGAAGTTGCGGGATGTCCCACTGCCGATTCCCGATGGAAAAGAACGAGAGCCGTTCGGTGTCAGGGGATGAGACGTGGAACGTTGCATAAAACGCCCGGTTCGCCATCCGCACGCACATGTCGGCGTCGAGCACCACGAGCGGCTCGTGGATCGTTTCGACGATCGCCTCGGCGAATGCCCGGGCATCCTCGACGGCCTTTTCGGCCCGGCGCCGGTCGCCGACTTCGCGAAAGACCAGCACGGCTCCCACGAGCGCTCCGGCATTGTCCCGAATGGGGGCGGCGCTGTCGTCGAGAATCCATTCGGCTCCGTTCCGCGCGATCAGTACGATGTGGTTGGCGGTTCGGACGGGGGCGCCGGTCGCCAGCACCTCGGCGACCGGGTCGGCAACCGGCTGGCGCGTTTGTTCGTTCTCGATCCGGAAAACGGCTGTCAACGGCTGACTTGCCGCTTCAGATTGCGGCCAACCGGTGAGCGTCTCGGCCACCGGGCTCATGAAGAGCACGCGACCGCGAGCGTCGGTCACAATGGTCGCGGTGGCAATGCCGGCCAGAGCGGTCTGAATCCAGTTCGCGGCGCCATTCTGGGGTTCCGCGAACCGGTCGGGGAAGTTGGACATTGTTTCCTGTCGTCGCTCCAAGGACGGGGCGACGCTGAATGCCACGACGAGCTTATTGTACGACGGATACCCTGCCGCCCGCGACATTATTATCCGGGTGAATTGGGATTAACCGCTGGTGTGGTGTTCGTGCGGCATCTTCATGGCTTCCGCGTACAGGGCGTCGAATTCGGGGCACGCGTACTGAGACTCACCCTTCAGTTCGTGCAGGAACTTTCGCTCTTCGTCCTTGATGGCGCAATCGGCGAACAGCACCGGTCGCAGCCACGCGGTTTCTTCCACCTCGATCCGGCCGTTCACCAGCACGTGATCCCGGACCGCCCGATAGAACAGCCGCTCGAACGATGGGTTGAGATGTTGCACTCGCTTGTGCAATTCGACGAGAAAGTCGGCGGCGGGCCGTCCGACCATGGCGCCCGAGTAAAGTTTCAGCCGCAGGGCCGCGAGATGATCGCTATCGACCCTTCCCCGAGCCAGGATATCCCGCTCGATTCGCCGGAGTTCTTGCATGAGAGACACCTGTTCTAAGAAACTCAATTTCATTACATGACAGCCGTGTGCAATTCCGCGGCCGCCGACTCGATGCGGGGCACGGCAGCCGTTGAAATCGTTTCCGATGATGCGGGCAGCCGCGCGGTCGATTGAATGTCCTCGATCTTGCCGTCCATGAATTCTCGGAAATCCGTATCGTAGGTTTCCCGGCTGATTTTCCAGGCCGACCGCACGGATTCTCGACGAATGAAGTCGTTGAGGAAGTGTTTCCAGCCGGACCACTGCCGCAGCCGAAACTGGTCTTCTTGCTGATAAAACATCAGGAACGCCCGCTCGAACAGCGAGAAGAGCATGGCGTGCGCCACCATCTCTTGCTTCCGCTTCTTGTCGAATGCCAGCGATGGATCGTTGTTGGGAACGTCGAGAATGTCCAGGTCGTAGTATTCGAGAGCGATCTTCTGGTACTCGAAGAAGCGATTGTTTAGCTCATCGTAAATCTTGTATTCGTTCGACCGGCGATCGGCGTTTCGCGACCGGAAAAACTCGATCAGAGCGAGTGGGCCAGCCACGCTCAACGTGATGTAATAGATGATCTGAGCGACATCCCTCACGGTCTCCATTACCGGATCTCCTCTCTTCTCTCCACGAGGACCACGGACGCGAGTGAACCAAAGAGCTGGGCTCGTCAATCCACGGTGACGGCCTTCTCCCGCAACATTTTGTCGATGATGGCCAGTTTCCGCCGGATGTGGAGGACGTTCTTCAACTCGATGGTGGGACTGTTGCGTCCGCCCGACCCGATCATCAGATCGCCGGTCCCCATGCCGAGGATCCAGTGCCGGAATACATCGCTCCGCTTCTTCTCCACCGTGGCGCCGTCGGCCGGAATCACGACTTCACCATCGCCGACCTCCAGGACGTACCGAATTTGTCCTCGTCCGAAAATGACGTAGTGCATGCGATCGTAGACTGCGACCACAATGAGCCAGGCGATGAAAAGCGGGATTCCGATGCAGAGATACCCGGCGGCGTTCAACCGAATCTCCAGTCCGCCGAGGAAATTGACGATCGCGCCCCACCAGCCGAGCCAGGCGAAGGCCACGCCCACGGCAATCAGCGACACAATCGCGACCACCGACACCATTCCCCGCAAAAGGACGGTGCTGGACACGGCCACCGCCAGCAAAGTTATGACGAAGATCGCTCCGGGGAGATTGGTATTGCTTACCGTGACGCCTCCGGAGCGATCGCCCTCGGCGTATGTCGCGCCTGCCAGAATAAATGACACCAGCCAGACCGGCCACCAGTAGAAGAGCCCCGAGTGCCCGAAGACCACGATCTGGTTGGACTCCTCCTTCTTTCCCGTCCGGATCACGTTGTAAACCGCGATGGGCGGGTTCGCTGAAGGTGGGGTCGAGATGTCAGTGGCAGCGGTCATCGGCGTGCTCCGGGCGAAATCGACCTACGGCGGCGTTTGGATGCCGCCGCGGACTCGTCGCGAATGATTAGGCTTTGTGGCCCGCGGCCGCGATGTGCTTTCCAGAATCGATAGCCGTTGCCACGTTCTTGTCGTCCTTGTGACGAGTGACGTGGACCGGCGTGCCGGCCTTCAGCTCCGCGGCCTTGATGTCCTTGCCATCGCACGTCACCTTGGCGTCCTTGGCGATCGTGTGCGAGTGCGTCTTCCCCTCGCTGCACGTCGTCGTGAGCTTGTCGCCCGCCACGCTGACAACCTTGCCATCGTGCTTCTTCGCAGGTGCATCCTTCATCGCTGTCTCCTCGGTTCGGAAAGTGAAACGGACTCTCGAGCGGACGCGAAGCGCGGCCGCCCGAAACTGTTGCCCCCTTCGCGGGGTTCGCGATTAAATGCGGTAAAAATGACTTGAGCCACGCCATCCCTACGTCTGTCCAACGGCATTGCGCTCCCACCGCGCCTCATTCCCGGCGCGTTCGAGGTCGACTCCGATCCAGTTAGTGAGGATCCGTTCGATCTCCTCCTTGTGTCGGGTCTCGTCGGCGACCTGGTTCTCCAGAGCTACCTTGAGGCCGATTTCGCCGCAACTCTCGGCTTGCAGAATCCGTTCGCAGTAATCGGCCATCGCCTGCTTTTCGGCCTGGAGCGCCTGCTGCAACATTTCCCGGGGCAGATCGGCGGACGGCACGGCATGGGGCGCCGTGGTCGGCTCGCCGCCCAACGATACGATCTTGTCGGCCAGAAACTGCGCGTGCCGCTGTTCGTCGGCGACTTCCGCCTGGAAGAGCACGCGCAATTCGCGACGGTGCGGACCGGTCAACTTGGCCGAGTAGTGCGTGTACATCAGGACCGCCTGGTACTCGCCGGCGAGGTCGCGATTGAGTCCGTCGATCAGATCCTGACGGCCCTTATCCGGCAGTGGCTTCGCCGAGGCATCGGTCTTCCTCGCTCTCAGCGTGGGCATCGGGATTGATGTAGTCATGATTGAGAACTCCTTGAAGTTCGAGCGATAGTTAATTCAGGGAGGGCTGTACCGCGTTGCGAAGCATGAGCCGCGCTCGGTGGATTCGGCTTTTCACCGCGGCCATACTCAGGTTCAAGATGTCGCCTATTTCGGCATAAGTGAGTTTCTCAATGTCGGCCAAAACGAAGGAATCGCGACAAGCATCGGGGAGCTGGTCGATCGCGGATTCGATCCGATCGCTGAGTTCGCCATGAAAAACCTTCGCGTCCGGAGCGGAGGAAGGACGATAACCACGGGGGTGGTAGTTATCTTCAGGGCTTTCCCACGCTTCAGCGAACTGCCGTTCCTTACAGTTTGAGCGTTTGCGGCGGAGCGCAAGAGCGGCATTCACCGTCACTCGGTAGAGCCAGGTCCTCACGGCGGCCTCCCCCCGGAAATCGCCATATCCACGAACCAGCTGGAACAACACTTCCGAGGCAACTTCTTCGGCATCGTCGTCGTTTCCAAGCATGCGCCGGGACAGCGAATAGATGCGGGTGCCGCATTCGTGGTAGATTTTTTCCACCTCCAAGACGGTGGCGGAACCTTCTTTACTCAGTTTCGCGAGCTCTACATGGGTAAGAACTTCTTCGGTGTTAGAAGATAAATATGAAGGGCGAGTGAGGGACATCGGCGATCGCTCCGTCGAGGGTGGAAGTCTGGTTCCGCGGATGGAGCCGCAAAGTTACTTCCGAGCGGTGGTGAATCAATTCACGAGCCGGCCTCCCTGGAGAAGACGGATCACGACAACTACAACTACGACAAGCAGCAGGAGGTGGATCAGGCTGCCACCGAATGGAAAGACGAACGCTCCAAGCAGCCACAGAAGGAGCAACACGACGATAATCGTTTCGAGAGTATAGCGCGGCATGAATCATTATCTCCGACGGTGTAAATCGAGCCACGAGCTTCAGTGTCGCAGAACAACGTTCGGCGTCGGACGGGAAAAAACGCCGGGCGGCGTCGTTAGAAGCATCAGAATCGGCGTCAGGAGAAACGCCGCCTGTCGGGGAGAACCTGACGGTGAATTCTCAATAAGCCAGTGGCTCGCGATGCGCAGGCGTTCGCAAAAGCGGCCGAGGGCCTGTCCGGCGGCATCCCGCCCATGCTCAGTCGCTTGTTGAGCACGTTCTTACATCCCGACTCGACCGACCCGCTGCCGATCTGCCAGCCACGCCGCAAATACTCGGGATAGTTCATCTTGTGCGAGTGATTCCGAAAATACGTCAGCGCTTCGGCCCGAAGTCCGCGGCCACTTCGGCGAAGAACTCGACGGCATGCCGGACGCCGAGCCCGGCAAGGCCCTGCCCGCAGGCCGGTCCAGCCGGTCGGATGGCTGGCGTCGAGGCTATGCGGATCAACCGATCGTGGCTTTGCTGAAGGATCTCCGTCAGCGCGGCTTTGCTCGACGACAAGCTGGTGATCTTCGCCACGGCATTCGGCCGCCCGTCGGTATCAATCGTGAGAAGTTGATGTACTACCGCAACGGCATTCGCCCCGGCTCACCAACCTTGACGGCGACGTGGTGAAGAGCATCCGGGCGTGAATCGAGAATCGACATCTCATCCGACAAAAACGCCAGCGGTGAACGTCGGATCGAACGCCATGAAGCTTTGCAACCCCGCCAGCGTGGGTCCGTCGAAGGCTTCGATGTGCGGTCCGCCACCAGGGCCCGGGCCAGTAATAATGTCCGCGATGCCATCCCCATTCACGTCATGGGCGGCAACGAGTACCTCGCCAGTGAAGCCCGCGCCATAAGGGGTGAAGGCCTGCAACACCGCGTCGTTCTGGCCGCTGAAGACCTTGACCTGCGGGCCAACGCCCGTGACGAGGTCGTCGAAGCCGTCGCCATTGATGTCGCCGGCGCCGACGAAGACGCCGCTGCCGGCTCCAGGGGTGGCGTAAAAGCTTTCCAGCCGCAGGTTGGTCAGCCCGCTGAAGACCTCGACGTTCGTCGCTCCGGAAGCCGAGCCAGTGATGATGTCGGCAAACCCATCGCGGTCGATGTCGCCGCCTGCAACTGTCACGCCTCCGGCGTAGCCTGCGTCGTAGGCGTAGAAGCTTCGCAGCACCGCGCTCGTTTGGCCGTCGAACACCTTGACGTGCGGCCCCGCGCCGGCACCCGCGCCCGTGATGATGTCGGCGAAGCCGTCGTCGTTGATGTCGCCGGCCCCGACATAGACGCCCCCAGTGAATCCGGCGCCGTAGGCGAAGAAACTGCGAATCTCGGCGCCGCTCGCTCCGTCGAACACTTCGACGCGAGGCCCACCGCCCGCGCCGGCGCCCACAATGAGGTCGTGAATGCCGTCGTCGTTGACATCCCCTGTGGCGACGTGAATTTCACCCGTCCAGCCGGCGAAGGGCACGAGAGCGAAGCGGAGCGTTCCGTCACCGTTGTAGACATTGACGCGCGTCGCGCCGCCAGCGCCCGCCCCCTGGGCAACGGCGTACAGCGACGGATCGTTGTCGATGATCTCCGCCGTTACCTGCTGCTGGCCGCTCGCGATTCCATTGGTGATGCCGGCGATGCCCACGATCGCGGTCTCGTTCGGCTCGTCGAGGTTGTCGTCGATTCCGGTGAGCGTGATGCTGCCGGTCAACTGCCCGGCCGGGATCACGATCTGACTCGCGGAAGCAGTGTAATCCGCGCCCAGCGTCGCGGTTCCGCTGAAGGTGGGAGTGATTGTGACATCCACGCCGGCCAGAGCATCGAGCGTGGCCGTTACCGTGGCAACACCGCCATTTTCCTGGAGCGGCGTTCCCGCGATGCTGAGCGCAGCGTGCGGCATCGGGTCGTCGCTGAGAATCGTAGCTGTGCTGTCCGCATTGCCGATGCTGGCCTGGCCGTCGAGCGTCGTATTGAGGTTCTGTAGTTGCAAGTTGACGGTCTCGTTCAACTCGAAGAGCGTATCGTTCACCGGCGCGATGGTGGCGTTATGAATGGCTCCGTTGCTACTGCCGGATCCGAAGCTGATTGTCTGAGTCCCGAAAGCGGCATAGTCGCTCGCGCTCGTGGCGGTTCCGGTGCCGAGGTCGACCACGTCGGCCGAAAGCGTCACGCCGGGCGCCAGCGTGGCCGTGCCGCCGCCGCCATCGGAGGTGGTCAGCATCACGGCAATTGCCTGCGACCCGCCCTGCTCGGCCACATTCTCGGTCGGCTCGATGGACAGCGTGGCGGTGTCGTTGTCTTGTATGGTGACGGTGCTGTCCGCGTTGCCGAGGCTCGCCTGGCCATCGAGCGTGGTACTGAGGTTCTGCAAATGCAGGTCCACCGTCTCGTTGCCTTCCACGAGATTGTCGTTGACCGGTGCGATCGTGACGGTTTGAGTCGCTCCCTTGCCCGCGCCAGGACCGAAGCAGACCGTCTGCGTACCGAAGTCGGCATAGTCGACGGAACTCAGCGCGGAACCGGTGCCGAGATCCACCACGTCGGCGGAAAGCGTTACGCCGGGCGCCAGCGTGGCAGCACCGAGACCTCCGTCGGACGTGATCAACGTCACAACGATCGTCTGCCGGCCGCCTTGTTCCGCGACCGTGGGCGCGGCCTCGATCGATAGCGTCGCCGTGTCGTTGTCGATGATGCTGAGCGCATCCGTCCCCGAGTCGCTGACCTGGCCCGTCGGGTCGCTGAGATCGGTGAAGCCGAGGTTGAATGTCTGGGTTCCTTCGACGAGCGTGTCGTTCACGGCCGACACGTCGACGTCGACGGAGCCGCTGCTGGAACCGCTCGCAAAGCTCACCATCGGCGAAGTGGGGAAGTTGAACTGCGTGCCGCTGCCGGCGCCGGACAGGTCCACCGAAACCGCTGAACCGAGCGTGCCGCTTCCCACGATGCCGTTGGCCGTGATCGTCAGCGTCACGCCGATGGCGGCGTCGGCCCCGCCTTCCGTCGCGGTGCTCGTGGGCGAACTGAATGTAATCGCGGCCGTGTCGTTATCGGCAACGTCGAGCGTCGCCGTGCCAGCTGCGGTCACTTGCCCCGTCGGGTCGCTGACGTTGGTGAAACCCAGCATGAAGCTTTCCGGCCCTTCGACGATGGTATCGTCGATGGCCGAGACAATAACGCTGGTCGAGCCGCTTGCCGAACCACTGGCGAAGACAGCCATCGGCGAGGTCGGCAGGTTGAAGTCGATGCCGCTGCCGGCGCCCGCCAGGTCCACCGCGACATCCGATCCGAGCGTGCCCGTGCCCACCTGGCCGTTGGCGGTGATGGTGAGCATCACCGTTACGGAGGCATCGGCGCCGCCCTCGGCGGCAGTGAACGCGCCGGCGCCGAAGGTAAGCGCCGCGGTATCGTTATCGGCGATGGCGAGCGTGTTCGTTCCCGAGGCGGTGACCTGGCCAGTCGGATCGCTGAGATTGGTGAACCCGAGATCGTAGTTCTGGGTTCCTTCCACGATCGTATCGTCAACCGCCGCGACGGGAACATCGACCGAATCACCGGAGGCCGCGCCGACGCCAAAGACCGCCATCGGCGAACTCGGGAATGTGAAGTTACCGTTCGCTCCGGAAAGATCGACGGACACCGGGGCACCCAGCGTTCCCGTCCCAACAACGCCGTTCGCCGTGATCGTCAGTGCCACCTTCACGTCAGCATCGGCCCCACCCTCGGCGGCGTTGCTGATGGACGAACTGAAGGTAATGCTGGCCGTGTCGTTGTCGGCGATCGTCCCCGAAGCCGTGGCCGGCGAGCCGGGGCTATACCCGGCGCCGCCCGCAATGGTCAAATCGACCGATTCGTCGCCCTCCACGATCGTGTCATCCACAGGCGTGATGACGACCGTGGCCGTCGAACTGCCCGCGGCAATCGTGATCGTCCCGCTGACGCCGTCGAAGGAGAAGCCGGCATCGGTGCTGGCGGCCGTGTAATCGGCTGTGAAGCCGGCCGAACCGCCGATCATGAAGTTGAGGGGTAGGTCCGTGCTGATGTCGCCGGTGCGCTGGAAGACGTACGTGAGAGTTGCCCCGCTGCCTTCAGCGGCAGGGCTATCTGTCTCGGTGACGGTCGCGGCCGAGAGAAACTCGAAGGCGCCGATGTCCGGCGTGCCGGTGTAGGTGACGCCGCGCTGGTCGGCGGCAAGGGTGACGTTGGTTGTCGCTGCATTATCGTGCGCCGCCGCGGTTGTGCCCAATTGCCCGCGCGCGACCGTGAGGGTTGTGGCGCTGGTCACGCCCGTGATCCGCATGATCTCACTATCGATCTGAACGTACAGGCCGACGGCCAGGCCGCTGGTATCGGCGACCGTGATGCTGGTCGTGAACTCATCGGCGATTGGCGCTGCCAGCGTGGTGAAGACGACCGGGGCGCCCTTGTCGATGGCCGGGCTGGCGGGCTCGAGGGCCACGGTCTGCGTCGGGCCGCCGTAATCGCCCAGCGGCGGCAGGTGCAGGTCGGCCGTGGCAGTGCCGACGATATTGCCGTCCTGCCCGTCTACCAGTTCGCCCGAACCGCCGGCGCCGATCAGATTGTTCGTTCCCGAAAACCCAGTGCCTTCGAGGTCCGCGGTCGTGTTGCCCGCGACAATCGTGTTCAGCAGGGTGGTCGTGGACGTGCCGGACATGTTGTAAATGCCGCCATCGTTGCCGCTGATCGTGCAATTGAGGAGCGTGGCGTTGCTTGCGGAGTTGACCAGGCCGAACGCAGGACTGGCGGTGCCGGCCGGCGCCGAGTTCCCGCTGATAGTGCAGTCGCCCATCTTCAGTGCGGCCGATACCGAGGTCCCCTTTCCTCCTCCTTGCGGTGCAGCGTCGTTGTACACGCCGCCGCCCTCGTTCCCACTGATAGTGCTATTGGTGAGCGTGGCATTACCGGAGCTGAACAGGCCGAATCCCATCTCGACGGGGCTGGGGCCGGTCGACCCCTTGCCTCCGCCGGACGACGCTTGACTCAGTGCAGTATTCCCGCTGATGGTGGAACTGCTCATTTCCAGCGTGGCCGCGGTCGGCGCGGAGCCTTTTCCTCCGCCGGACGCCGGCCCGCTGTTGTAAATCCCGCCGCCTTCGTTGCCGCTGATTGTGCAGGCCGTGAGCCGGGCGTCGCCGGCGTTGGCCACGCCGAAACCCGCGCCGTTGTCCGTGGTGCCGAGCGAGCCGCCATCCGCAAGCGCCAGGTTGTCGCTGACGGAGCAGTCGTGCATGTTCAGCGTGGCCGGACCGGAGGGGCCAACCGTCGTGCCGCCTTTCCCTCCGCCCTGGATTTGCGGCACGCCGTTGACCGCGCCGCTGCCCACACCGGAGGAATTCCCGCTGACGGCGCAGTTGGTCATCTCCAGATCGCCGATGGCGGCCGGGACCGCCGTGGAGCCCTTGCCTCCGCCGGACGCAGGAATGCCGGCATTCGCCGCGCCGCCACCGGCCAGGTCCGCGGTATTGCCATTGACGGTCGTGTCGATGAGTTCGATCGTGCCGGCCTTGTTGCCGATTCCGCCGCCGACGCCGTTGATGGTCGAGCCATCGATTCCGCCGATGGCGTGATTGCCGGTGACGGTGCAGTCCGTCAGGGTGGTGTTGCCGAGGTTGTAAAGGCCGCCGCCATTGCCGGTGACGCTGCCGCCGGAGATCGTCAGTCCCGAGAAGGACGCGCTGACGCCGGCATCAACCTGGAAAACGCGGCTGAGCCCGCCGCCGCTGACTGCGACGCCGGGGCCGTCGATCGTTGTTCGGCCAGTGATATCGGTCAGTTGAAGCTGCGTGCCACTCAGGGTGATCGCTGGGGAAGCCCCAAGCGCAAAGACGATTGTGTCGGCGCCGTCGCTGGCATTCGCCTGGTCGACCGCCCAGCGCAGGGTTCCGACGCTGCCATCGTCCAGCGTGCTGTTGACGGTGTAACTGTTCGGGCAGTCGCGGTTTTCAAGCGACTCGAGTTTCAGGCGGCCCGAAGGCGGCGCCTTGCGAATCGTGCGTGGAGCCGGAAAGAGCGAACGATGCCAACGATGCCAACGATGCACAGGCGATCTCGCAGGGGGTGGGACGAGTTGGTTGGACGATCCCGATTATTGCAATCGGGAGGTTTGGAAGGAGAGCATTGGGCATCCCCCTCACAGAGCTTACAAGGTAACGGGATTGCTGACAGGCGGGAACTACTTTTTCGTCGGCGCCTTCCGGATGCACAATAACCAAAGACGGTTCAAGAGGCACAGGTGTTTGTTCCACCTCACGATGGCCCTGCGGCGCGAACAGTCGCGGCGACTTCACTCAAACACTCGGTGGGAACCACGAAGGAACTTTCGAGCAACTTCTCGTCGTCGTTGATCAGGTCGGGGAAGCGCCGCCCGAGCACTTTTACGGCAAAAACTTCCTGAACACCCGTTTCGAAGCGCAAGAGCGCGACGACGCGCCCGGACCGCAAATCGATGACGCAGACGCCGCAGGTCCGTTCGTGCGCCGGCAGGCGATCGGCGATCGCGATGCCGCTGAAGACGGCGCTTTCGCGCACCTGGGAAAGACCGATAAAGGCATAAGGCCCCGCGAAATCGAGCCCGCGCGTGAAACCGGGCGCCTCGGCGATCGGCGCGTACTTGCCGGTACTCGGCTCGATGTAACCGAAGGAGCCCGTGCCGGATTCACAGACCCAGAGGCGGTCGAGGTGCGAGCGCGGCGAGTGCGGCATCGACAGGCCGCGGGTGAGCACCGCGCCGGCGTCCACATCGATCACGACGCCGCCCCTGGCTTTGTTCTCCCGCCAGCCGCCCTGGGTATTCGTTTCGCCGAGCGCGGTGGCGTACTTGGGCTTGCCGCCGACCATGGCGAGGCCGTTGAGGTGGCAGCGGTCGGAGGGCTCCAGTTCGGAAACGAAGGGCGGCCGCCAGCGGGGTCGAAAACTCGACGAGCGGTCGAGCGTACAGAGGCAGGAGAAGCGAGTGTTCACGACCCACAGTTCGCTGCCGGCGCCCCAGTCCATCTCGTGAATCTGGATGTCGCCGGTGATGTGGCTTGAACGGGGCAGAAAGCAGGCGTCGTGTCGGCCGGGGGGCTCGAGCTTCGCGGCGACTGCGGGCACGTCGACGAATTCCCAGACCTGCATTCTCGTACCGATCGCCAGCCGGTCGCCGTCGAGGGCCAGGCCCATCGGCGACGGGAAGCTGCGGACGTGGGCGTTGAGGCGGTCGCCTTCGTCGCGCACCAGCACGAGCTTGCCCGCCTGGTAGGTGGTTAGCAGAAGCGACGCCCCCAGTTGCCGCAGCAGCGCGGGAAAGTTCGGCGTGTGGCTCGCCCGAAGCGCTGGTTGATTTTTTTCCAGTGGCCCCCGACCGGGCGGGCTCAAAGGTTCGATCATGTTCTGTCGGATGGCTTCCGGCATCGCGGGCAGCGGCGGCCTCGTTGGAAGCGCGCTGCCCCAGCATTGCCGGCAGCCGACCTGTATGGCGCCGAGACGGCCGACGAGCCGGGAAGTGTCGGGCTCCTTGGTGTCGTGCTCGAACTCAATGGCCTGGCTTCCCGCGGCCACGGCCGCCGCTGCCGCGCGATACATCAGGGCCAGATTGAGGCCGCCGCCCCGGTGCGCGGCATCGACCACCCGCGTTTCGACGAGAAACTCATTGCGAGGTTGCGGGACGGACAAGATGGCGCCGACGATCTGGTTATCGATCAGCGCCACCCAGGAGAGCGTCGGGGTATAGGCATCGTCACCCAGGCCCTTCAACCGCTGGGCGATCACTTCGGGGATGCCGCCGACGTGGCGAACCGCGAACGCGGCCAGCGCGAGCGGATCCACCTGGGCCGCCGGCACCAGGGTCGGGGCACACGGATTCGCCATGCGCCGCAGGAAACGCTGATGGAGCGGTTCAAGCATGCCCAGGGCGGATCTTAGCTCGATTCGCAGGCGGCGGATTTCTTGGGCCACCGCCAGTCCCCGCGCCCGAAAGAAGGCTCGCGCGGTATTGCTGAAAACGTCGTTGGCAGCAACTTCGTACGATCGGACGGTCAAAAGCGATTGCACGCCGGCGCGGTGGGCGCTCTCGCGGACGGCATCCAGGAGGGCCGCACCGCAACCGCGCCGCCGAAATGGCGGGTCCACGTAAAGCAGGAAACGCCCCACCCGATCGACGAATACGCGCAGTGCGGCGACACCGACCACGGCGAACGTCGCGGCATCCACCGCTACCATGAGCTTCGCCGTCGGCGTGCCGCGCAGGGCTTCCGGCAGCCAGGCGCCGACGTGCGGCATGTCCGCGGCCACGGCCTCGCGGATGAAGAAGGGCGGCCGGAGCTGGGATGTGGCGTCCGTCACTCGTTGCTCGGTCCCAGTAGAACAGATTGCAGGTGAACCATGAGCGAAACCGGCCGCCGAATTCCATTCCTGAGCGCCGAGGAGTTACCGGCAATCCGGGAGCAAATCCTCGATCTGAAGCCGCACTGGGTTCCGCGGCACCCGCGTGGCATCTACTATACGCTCGGCGCCTCGAATTACTGGGATCTCGTTTGCAAGAGCCAGGGCGAGTACCGCTCGGAGGCCCACCGATTGAATGCGATCCTCTGGGAACGGTTTACGCCGCTCTACCAGAATCTCAAACGAGTGCTCGCCGAGGCGCTGGCCGCTCCGGTGGTGTACGACCCCGACGTCGCGCTCCCAGGGTTCCACGTCTTCCAGGGCAATTCTCTCCTCACCGACCTTCGCAACGTGACCCACAATCAGTGGTTTCGCGAGCGCGACGAGCCCGACCAATTCATCAACGCCATTCACTGCGATACGCCGCATCTTTGTGTGAAGTTCGGGCCGCACGGCATCGATAAGACCAAGCCTCTCTCTTTCACTGGCGCCATTTCGCTTCCCCGAGCGGGTTCCGGTCTCTTCACCTGGGACATGACTCGCGACGAGGGCCAGTCCATTCCCGACGAGCAGCTTTTAGATGCGCTATCGCACGTCGCCAAGACCTATCACCCTTACAACGCCGGCGAAATCTTCATGCACGGCGGCCTCGTCTACCACCAGATCGCCAGGCTGGAAAACCTTCTACCCGGCGAGGAGCGAATCACTCTTCAAGGACACCTTGTGTTGCGCGACGACGGCCGCTGGGTTCCCTACTGGTAGCGGGACTTGCACTCGTCGGCAGTGCGAAGTGGATGTTTTTGTAACATCCCGAAGTGAAATCCATCTCAAGGTTTTACTGGAAGCATCTCTTGTAGATGTCGAGCAGGAGGACTGTCCTCGGATGATCCGTCCTGTTGTGCGCGGAATGCTCGAAGGTGTCGTCGAAAATCAAGATTTCACCGTTTTTCCATTTCTTGGTGACGCCGTCGACAATCAAGGCACAATCGCCGTCGGGAATATCAATTCCCAGGTGAAAACGAAGCACGTCGCCGGTATATCCCTTGTGCGGCGCGATTTCCGTGTGCGGCTCAAGCCTTGAGAACCCGGCAGTCCTGATCATCTCCCGAGACTTGAATAGTATCGTTGAAAGCACATCCGTGGTTTTTGATATCGTTTGATCTTCCCACACTCTTCCATGAACCGTCCAGCCGCCATTGTGAATCGGCTCCGGCCATTGGAGAAAAGTTCCACCACTGAATTCTTGTTGGCAGATCTGTCTCAATTGGACGTGATTGCGGATCAGTTCTTCCGCTAGAGATGCGATCTGATTGAACTCTTGGTAGTTGTAAAACATTTCTGACGGTCACTCCACACCAATAGAGCCCGATCCATCCGAGAGGGGCCGGCGAATGAGGTGGTGGAATTCGTCACCTTTGTGCGTGAGATAGCCGCACGCATCGACCGTGCGGCGGATGGCCACTCAAGCCCTCCTTCGATCAGAACATACCTCGCCGGCCGTCACTTCGCAAGCGGTCGCCGGCGCTTCCAGCAACTTCTCCTCGATCGCGTCGGCCATCGCCGCCTCCAGACGCGACCGGAACATCAGCCGCTCCGGCTCTGCGATCGGCGACCGCGCTTGCGCGAGAGTCTGTCGCGGTTGGCATTCGCTCTGGCGCGATTCGGAAAGAAGGAGAAGGAGACGGCGACGTCCCTGCTGCGGCTTGCCCAGCGGGCTTATCCAGATGATTTCTGGATCAACTTCGACCTTGCCAGGTCTCTTATCGGAAGCGGTCAACCCGATGAGGCGGCCCGCTTCTTCACCGCCGCGGTGGCTGTCCGGCCCCGAAGCGAACTGGCCCTCCGCGGCCTCCACGAGGCACTCCGCGCCGCCGGTCGCCCGGAGTAGGCCGTCGCGTCCCGACGCCGCGACAACTCCCCTTTTCTCCATCCACTTTTCTCCGCGGACGTGATCTCGAAGCGCAAGATCCGGGCACAAACGTATTCTAACCGAACGGCTGTTTGAGCCCCGTCTTCAAGGCGCCACGCCGGTCGAGTAAGCCGTGCCGACGGTCTTCAGGTTGCAGGACAGATCCGGGCGCTCGATTCAATCGAGCGGCTGTTGACCGCGGTGAGTGCGGCGGAAGCGGCCGAGGTCGGGCTGAGCCGCATGGACCTGATGCGGTTGCTGTTCGACGAGCAGCGGCGAAGCGA
>Ga0134125_10004873_pt1 | contig 15315 bp, 8 predicted proteins | sample KB31751_FD_96464 | JGI IMG/M metagenome (GOLD analysis project Ga0134125, IMG submission 96464) | Terrestrial soil microbial communities with excess Nitrogen fertilizer from Kellogg Biological Station, Michigan, USA - KB3-175-1 | ecosystem: Environmental > Terrestrial > Soil > Unclassified ... | reverse complement strand
GGGTTGGCCGGCAGCGGGCAGAATTCCGATTCTGGCCCGAGGCCCAGGTGGCGGCTGGCGGCCAGGTTCTCCGGGGTATCCGGCTTCGCCGGCTGTCCCTTCACATCCAGGAGAAACGTGGACGGCGAAATCAGCGGCTTGAAGTTGAGGATCAAGTTGGCCAGCGAGAGCTTGTAGGCTTTGAGAAGATCGGCTTCGCGCGGTTCGCTCGCCGCCGCGGCATTCAAGAACGGCTCGCAGCAGTTGCGGTAGCCGGCGTCGTTGGCGACGAGCGATAGCACGTGCTCCGACCAGCCGGCGAAATCGCGGCCGAGCATGGCGGCGTCGGCGATTCGTTCCCCCGGCAGATCGTACAGCTTCAGCAGGCAGTCGCTGAAGCGCCAATCGCTTCGTTCGAACTGGCAGACGAACTGAGAGCGGTCGCGGGTCTTGCCGGGCCAGCGGCCGCCGTGCACCAGGGCGTCGCGGCAACCGGCGTAGTTGAAGGCGTCCCAGCCGTTGTCCGCCGGCAGCGTGGTGAACTTACGCAGGCGGGTTTCGCCGCCGCCGAGCGCGAACCGATCCGCGTCGTGATCCTGCAAATGGTTGATGAGCGACGTGAGCAGCACCGTCTTGCCGGAGTTGTAGAGGCCGACGACTCCGACCCGGCACTCGGTCGTTTTGACGCGAAGCATGCTCATCGGAACCTCGGCGCGGCACCTGGATTCTTCATCCTAGGGCGGCCGTACCGAAAGTGTGAGCCGGTATTCCATTGCCGAGGCGATTACTTCTCGGCATTCACTTGTATCCATTCGCGGATAAGATTGAGTAAGTCCCGGTAATTCTTCAAATCGTGCGCAGTCTTATGAGCGCTCCTGAGCAACGCCGGTAAATCGGCTTGAAATTGCCGAAACGTTCGGATGATATGATCGCGGCCAGCGAGGTGTCTCGTCGTTTGATTTTGCAGCCAGTTTCGCACATCGGCAATAAGTTTGTCGGGGTCGCCGCCGTGGCTCTTGATGTCTTGCCCAGCAATATCCGACAGGTATTTTTGATAGCGATACGGCTCTCGATCCAGAACCAAAACCACCTTCGATCGTTGCAGCCGCACGCCGCCGTGCCGAAAGCCCATGAAAACCCCGAACTCATACGGCATATTGAATCGCGGTAAACCTTCGGCGTTCGATTCTGTTCGTGAGATGTCATGGATTCCGAACTGCGAAGCTTCGATTAGGCGAATCAGTTTCTCGGCACGAGTCTCCCCGGAGTCATCCACTTCCAGGGAGCACCGAACCTTAAATGAACAAAACTCAATCGTGAAGAGCAGTGCGCGAAAGAGCGGTTCGTATTCGTCGTCGAACGGGCAGTTGACAAAGACGCTCGTGTCGAACGTATGCACGATGTCGGAGGGCGAAGCAGACACGCGCATCACCTCTTTTGCGTCGCCTCTGCTTCACGCTTCAAGCGCTCGCCGATCACTTTGCGAACTGAGTCGCGGATCACCGCGATTGGAATCTTCCCTCCTCGAATCGGTCGGTTCACACGGAGGAGAAACTTCTCGCCAGTAAACTCGTCGGTCATCCAGACCCCGGGCCCACGAAAGACGGATGGTTTCCGCTTTCGTTTCTTGGGGGCGGTATTATTCAAGGCATGCGGCTTTTTCTTGACGGCCATCGGAACTACTCCTCTCGCATTCCATTATATCAGACGCCCACCGGCGTCGCGGCGGCGTCGATCTTCGCCTGCAGGGCCGGGGAAATCTTCATCGTGCCCTTGCATTTCGGGTACTTCAGGCAGCCGAGGAACAGGCGGCCGCCGAAACGCGACGGCTTCAATTGCATCGGGCCGTCGCACTCCGGGCACTTCTCCGTGATCTCCACGTTCGGCATCGCGACCTTCGGCTTCTCCTTCTTCTCGAAGACCGGCAACTCGATCCCCTTGGCCTTGAACTGCTCGCGCATCTCGGCGTTGATCGACTTGGCGTTGCGGCACTTCGGGTAGCCGGAACAGGAGAGGAACGGCCCGCGCCAGCTGGTGCGGATGTGCATGGGGCTGCCGCACTTCTCGCAGACGATTCCCGTATCCACGGGCTTCACCGGGTTGCCCTGCTCGTCCGCATCGGCGATGAACTTGCACTTCGCATCCGGGCACTGCACGTATTTCTTGCCGGCCTTGCTTTCCTTCAAGAGTAAGTTGCGCTTCTCGCACTTGGGGCAGAGGTTCTTGGTCGGCAAGGCCGTGACGGCGACGCTGCCGTCGGCCCGCAGGTTCATGGTCGTCGGGCATTCCGGGGCCCCTTCGCAAGTGAAGAAGACGCCGAAGCGCCCTTCGCGCTTGACCATGAACTTGCCGCAGGCGGGGCACGGAATCGTGGTCACTTCGGGGCCGGCGATTTCCTTGCCCGAGGCATCGCGCTTGTACAGGCACTTGTTCTCCTTGTCCTTCCAGCCGGTGCAGCCGACGAAGGAGTTGCCGGTCTTCGCGCTGTAGCGTTTCTCGAGCGGCCGACCGCACTTGGGGCACTTCTCTTCGAGGATTTCCCGGGCCGGCGCCATCTCGGTAATCGCGCGTTTCAGGTTCTCCGAGAACGGCCCCCAAAACTCGTCGAGCACCTCGCGGTACTTGCACTTCCCCGTCTCGATGTCGTCGAGTTCCTCCTCGAAGTGGCTGGTGAACTTCACGTCCATCACCTTGGGGAAGCTGCCGACGAGCAGATCGGTGACCACCTTGCCGATTTCGCTGGCGAAGAAGCGGCCCTTTTCCTCCATGACGTAGCCGCGCTTCTGGATCGTGGAAATGATCGTGTTGTAAGTGCTGGGGCGGCCGATGCCCTCCTTTTCCAGGGCTTTCACGAGCGACGCCTGGTTGAACCGGGCCGGCGGCTGCGTGAAGTGCTGCGTCTCGAACAGGTCGAGGCGATCGAGCGGGTCGTTCTCCTTCACGAGCGGCAGTTCGACGTCGTCCTGCTTGCCGACGGGCGAGAGAACTTTGCGGTAGCCGGCGAACTTGACGACCTGGCCGCGGGCGCGAAAGAGCCCGGCGCCGGCGGCGATGTCGTACGTGGTCACGGCGATGACGGCCGGCACGCACTGGCTGGCAACGAAGCGCCGCCAGATCAGTTCGTAGAGCCGAAAGTTATCGCCGCCGAGGCCCATCGCTTGTGCCTGGGCCGGGGTGATATTCACGTCGGTCGGGCGGATCGCTTCGTGGGCTTCCTGGGCGGCCTTGCCGGAGGCATACATGTTCGGCCTGGCGGGCAGGTATTGCGGCCCGAGATTGGAGTTGGAACCGATGAAGCCGCGCACGGCGTTCAGCGCGTCCGGCGACACCCGCGTGCTATCGGTTCGCATGTACGTGATGAGCGCCGTTTGCCCCTGCCCGTGCAGTTCGACGCCCTGGTACAGATTCTGGGCGGCGGACATCGTACGGGCCGTGCTCATCCGCAGCCGCAGGAACGCTTGCTGCTGGAGCGTGCTCGTGGTGAAGGGCGGGCTGGGCCGGTCGTTGCGGTCCTTCTGTTCGATCTTGGCGACGGTGAAGGGAACGCCGCGGAGGGCGGCGACCACAGCGTCGGTCGCGGCTTCGCTGCCGAGTTGCGGCTCGACGTCGTTCCACTTCACGAGCTCGGCGGTGAAGGCCCCTTCCGGCGGCTTGGGAATCTTCGCGGCGGAAGGAGGTGGCGAGCCGGGAGCGTCAGCGGCCGGAGTCTCGCCATCGGGTTGCGGAGTTTCCGTATCCTCCAGCGGCTCATCAGTTTCGGTTGCGGCAGTATCGGTCGCGGAGTCGGCACCCCCGACCGGACGGTCGGCGGCCGCCTTCGGCTTCGCGAGAATCTTCGACTTCACCGGATCGCTGACCCAGCGGATGCCCGAGCCCTGCGGCGCGAGCAGCGCCGTGATCTTCCAGTATTCCTCGGTAACGAAGGCCTCGATTTCGCGTTCGCGATCGACGATCAGTTTCACGGCGACGGATTGCACGCGGCCGGCGCTGAGGCCGCCGGCCACCTTCTTGCCGAGCAGGTTCGACAGCGGGAAGCCGACGACGCGGTCCATGGCCCGCCGCGCTTCTTGAGCCGCAACCAGCGAGGTGTCGATCTTCTCTTTGCGGGTCAACGCATCCTGGATCGCGGTCTTGGTGATCTCGTTGAAGCGGATGCGAAAAGTATTCTTCGGATCGAGCTTGAGTTCGTCGGCGATGTCGCGGGCGATCGCCTCGCCTTCGCGGTCGGGGTCGCTGGCCAGGAGCACGGTGCCGGCCCGGCTCGCCTCGCGCTTCAGCTCGTTCAAAATATCCTGGGAACTGCGGCGTTTGCGGCCGCTCTCGTCCTTCTTCTCGTCGACGGCGTAACGGAGCTTCCAGCCATCGGCGATGCGGATGCCGGCCACTTCTTCGCCCTTGAGCTTGCGGCTCGATAGGTCGCGAACGTGGCCATAGCTGGCGAGCACGTGGTAGCCCGGCCCGAGGTACTTGTTGATGGTCTTGGCCTTGGCGGGCGATTCGACAATAACGAGGTCGAAGCTCTTGCCGCCAGTGGCGGGCGGTGCGTCGCCATTGCGGCTGGCGGCGGCCGTGCGCTTGCGGCGATCCGCGGTCGGTTCCACGCCGCGCTTCGCGGCCTTGCGAACGGGCGCCTTCTTCTTCGCGGCGGCTGGCTTCTTCCTGGGGGTTGGCAACTCTGGCTCCTGGAACGTCTACCGTTGCAACGGGTGGGCTTGGTGCCCTAGAATCCCTACAATCGGATGTTTGAGGGCGTCGATGCCCCTCACCTGTAGTACAGCATTATGCGGAGCGTCAAGCCCCCACCGATGTCACCGCATGGTGGTAATGCGGCGCAAACCGAGGATTGGTCATGGCTTATAACCCTTTCGATATTTTCCGCCGCAACCAAAAGGCCATCTTCGCCGTCGTTACCGTCGTCATCATGTTCGTATTCGTGCTTTCCAGCGGGGCGGTCGGCCGCGGCGACTTCTTCAACTGGCTGCCCGAATGGGTCCATGGCCGCACTCATAAAGGCGACATCCTGGCCACGCTGGACAGAGACAAACTGCGTGCCAGCGACATCGAGAAGGTGCGCTTCCAGCGCGTTCTGGCCAACAAATACCTCGTGCAAGCCTCCGCCCTGGCCATGTCCAGCGCCGAACAGATCATGCATAACCTGAGCGAAAAGGGGACGCCCGGCTTGCTGCAGAGGTTTATGCAGGCGCAGCAGAGCGAACAGTTCGGGTTCGCGCCGCCGGGAACGATGCAGAAGCAAATGCAGGCCATTCTCGACGACCCGCGCTCCAACTCCACGGATAAGGAAGTCGTCAGCACGTGGCGATTCCGCGAAACGTTCCAGATGCGGCAGTTCCAGTACATGCAATCCGGAAACTACCTCAATCAAACGCCCAATCGCAGCGGCCACGACCGCGACGTCATCGAGTTCATGCTGTGGGATCGCAAGGCCAAGCAACTCGGGATCGAATACGGTGAGGACGATGTCAAGAAGACCCTGCTGCCGCGGGAATTTCTGGACGTACTCAAGACCGGCGACCAGAAGATTCGCTCGGACCTGTCCAAGGACTACCGCGATCGCTTCACCGACGACCTGCTGTACAAGTCGATCGCGGCGGAGTTCCGGGTGCGGGCGGCGCAGAACGCTGTCGTCGGGTCCCAGGGCCGCAGCGACCACACACTCAACGCCCCGCCGCTGTTCGCCGCCCCATACGACCTCTTCGAGTTCTACAAGGAGAAGCTGACTGCCACGAACTACCAGGCGCTCCGCGTGCCCGTCGAATGCTTCATCCCACTCGTCAAGGAGCAACCGACGGAATCCGAACTGGAACGACTCTTCAACGACCGCAAGCAGTACGAACCCGATCCTTCGCGCGAAGAGCCGGGCTTCCGCGAGCCTCGCAAAGTGAAGGTCGCCTGGCTATCGGCGACCGGCGCCGAACCTTACTACACCAAGAAGGCCGCCGAGTGGGTCAAGCTGACCGAAGAGTTCGCCAAGTCCGAGATCTGGGCGATGACGGTGCCCATGCCGAGCATTGGAATCGGCATGGCCGTCCCCATCGCCGTGCCGACCGTCATGAAGGAACCGCTCGTCCGCGAGAAGTACAAGAGCCAGGTGGTCGATACCTTCCACAACAAGGTCAATTTCGGCTGGACCGGGCCTTCCAGTTTCGTGATGCCTTACGACATTTTGGATACGAGCGTGGTGTTGCCCCAGAACCTGGCGGCGGCGGTCGGCGCCGCGGCCGGCGCCATCGGTTTCGGCGACGCCTTCCTCGCGCCGCGCAGCTTCCTCTACGCGACCTCGATCGCCGCCGAGCAGAAGGCCCGCATCAAGGCCGGCATGCCGCTCTTCCTCGGCGCCGTGCCCGGCCCGAGCATGCTGCCCACGATGCTGGGCGGCGAGGCCGCTTTCCGCAACAGCCTGCCCCAACCGCTGTCGTTGGCCACATACAAGCCGGAGCTGCTCGCCGGCATCGAAAAGAGCAAGGCCCGCGAGTTCGCCGAGGCCGATCTCAAGGAACTCGAGAAGACGATCAAGGATCTGAAGGAAACGGGCAAGTCGCGGGATAACGCCGCCAAGAGCCTGATTGCCGATTTCATCAAGACGCGCGGCGTGGCCAGCGGCGCCTCCGCGCAGTTCCAGGGCGAATACACCATCGGCGACGACCCCGGCCTCGCCCCGCTCAAGGCCGCCTACGAGAAGGAAGAGAACCCGCACGCCCGCGCCGGCCAGGCCGGACCCGTCCAGTTCGGCAAGAAGTTCTTCTGGAAGGAAGACTTCGGCCGGGACATGCGGCGGACCAAGGAACCCGCGCTCGGCGACTTTAAGCCCGAGTTCTACGAAGCCCCGCGGTCCTTCTCCCTCACCAATGAGCCGATGTTCCTCGCCTGGCGGACTGCCGACGAGAAGGAACGCGGCACGTCGTTCACCGAGGCCAAGCCGCGCGTCATCGAGGCGTGGAAGCGGATCAAGGCGCGGGCGCTGGCCAAGGCCGAAGCGGATCGCCTCGCCGCCGAACTCCGCGCCCGCCCCGAGCAATCCGGCTTCTCCGTGATTCCCGCCATGCTCGACATGGAAGCGAAGCTGAAAGCCACCTGCCCGGACGCCAAGGCCGAGAAGAAGGCTCGCTTGTTTGCGATTACCAACGTGGCGCCGCTCGTCATCGGGGCGGACACCATGTCGATTGGCGGCGGCAAGACGATCTCCAGCTACCAACTCACGCCCACCGTGAACATTCCCTACCCGACGCCCGAGATGCAGAAGAAGCTGATCGACGAGCGGAAGCAGCCCGAAAAGACCGCGTTCGTGGAAGCGGACCAGCCCAAGGATTCGTATTACGTGATCGTGCTGGAGAACCGCATCCCGCGCTTCAATGAAGAATTCCAGTTCGACGTGTACAACACGGCGTCGGGCAAGGTCGGCACGCGCTTCAACCAGGAGTATCTGGTGTCGGCCGCCGTCAAGGCCCGCGAGACGATCCTCACGCTGCTCAAGCGCGAATTCAACTACGTCGAGACGGACGAACAGAAGAAGAAGCTCGACGAGCGCGAAATGAAGGGCAATTCGGAAGAATAGCGCGGCGCGCTCCGCTCCGCGGACTCCGCGTCGCGGCTAATCCTCATTCACCCCACCGCGGAGTCCTCTCCATGTCCGTCGGCCGCTTCCTTGCCGTATTCGCCCTGGCCCTTGCCCCCGCCGCCAACGCCGCCGAGCCGTTCGCACTCCAAAAAGGCGACCACATCTGCATCATCGGCAACGCCCTCGCCGAACGCATGCAGCACGACGGCTGGCTCGAAGCTTACCTCCACGCCCGCTTCCCGCAGCACAACCTGACCGTTCGCAATCTCGGCTTTTCCGGCGACGAGGTCGGCGGCTACACCGACAAACCGGACTTCCACAAGCGGCTCCGCTCCCAGGATTTCGGCACTGCGGACCAGTGGCTCTCGGGCAACGCCCCGATCCCCAACCCCGGTGCCATCGCCGACAAGAGCATCGTCAAGGCGAACCGCTTCGAGAAGGTCGGCACCAACGCCGACGTGATCTTCGCCTTCTTCGGCTACAACGAATCGTGGGCCGGCGAGCCCGGCTTGCCGCAGTTCAAGAAGGACCTGGAAGCGTTCGTCAAGCACGCCAAGTCGCAGAAGTACAACGGCAAGTCCGCCCCGCGGCTCGTGCTATTCTCGCCGATCGCCTTCGAGAATCATCACAGTCCGAACTTGCCCACCGGCGAGTTGCAGAACAAGAACCTGGCGCTCTACTCGAAGGCGATGGAAGATGTGGCGAAAGCGAACGAAGTGCGCTTCGTGGATCTGTTTACACCGATGAAAGAGACATACACCAAGGCAGCCGCAGGATCGCCGCTTACCATCAATGGCATTCATCTCAACGAGCGGGGCAACCTCGTTGTAGCACGTTCCATTCTTTCAGGCCTTTGGCCCGGCTGGGAAAGCGTGGACATCCTCAAACCTGTTCGGGATGCATTCGACGAGTCTCGGACCGAACCAATCCGCGCCGCCGTGGTCGCCAAGAATCGCATCTTCTATCAGCGATACCGGGCCACCGATGGCTACTCCACGTTCGGCGGCCGGGCCTGGCTCAAGTTCGTCGACGGCCAGACCAATTACGAAGTCGTCCAGCGCGAACTCGAAGTCATCGATCAGATGGTCCTCAACCGCGACAAGGTCATCTGGTCTTTGGCGAGCGGGGGGCGTCAGCCCCCTGATTCTGAGATCGACAACAATCTGCCGCCGTTCATCACGGTGATTTCCAACAAGCCCGGCAAAGGCCCCAACGGCACGCACCTGTTCCTGTCCGGCGAGGATGCCATCAAGTCGATGAAGGTCGGCGCCGGAATGAAAGTGTCGCTGTTCGCGGACGAGAGCATGTTCCCGGAACTGGCGAAGCCAGTGCAAATGCAGTTCGACCCGGCCGGCCGCCTCTGGGTTGCCGTGTGGCCCAACTACCCGCACTGGAAGCCCGGCGAACCGATGAACGACAAGCTGCTCGTCCTCGAAGACACCAACGGCGACGGTAAGGCCGACAAGAGGACCGTCTTCGCCAACGGACTCGCCAACCCCACTGGCTTCGAGTTCTATAACGGCGGCGTCATCGTCGCCCAGGCCCCGGACCTGATGTTTCTCAAGGACACCGACGGCGACGGCAAGGCCGACGTCCGCGAGCGGCTCATTCACGGCCTCGACACCGCCGACACCCACCACACCGCCAACAGCTTCGTCCTCGATCCCGGCGGCGCCCTTTACTTCCAGGAAGGCACGTTCCACCATTCCCAGGTCGAAGATCCGTACGGCCCGCCCAAGCGGAACGCCAACGGCGGCGTCTATCGCTACGACCCGCGGACCCAGAAGTTCGACGTTTACGTCACCTATGGCTTCGCCAACCCGCACGGCCACGTCTTCGATAAATGGGGCCAGGACATCGTGATCGATGGCACCGGGGCCGTGCCGTATCATGCGCCGCTCTTCGCCGGCCACCTCGATTACCCGCAGAAGCACAGCGGCCCGCCGCAGGTCTATCAGCAGCGCACCCGCCCCTCCGGCGGCATGGAAATCCTCTCCAGCCAGCACTTCCCGACCGATTTCGAAGGGAATCTGCTCGTTACCAACTGCATCGGCTTCCAGGGCATTCTCCGCTACAAGCTCAGCGACAGCGGCTCGAGCCTGAAGGGCGAGGAACTCGAACCGATCCTGTCGAGCACCGATCCGAACTTCCGCCCGGTGGACGTGAAGACCGGCCCGGATGGCGCGATCTGGTTCATCGACTGGCAGAACCCGATCATCGGCCACATGCAGCACAACCTCCGCGATCCGAACCGCGATCGGAAGCACGGCCGCATCTACCGCGTGACGTACGAAGGCCGGCCGCTGTCTGTGTCGCCCAAGATCGCCGGCGAACCGATCGAGAAGTTGCTGGAACTGCTGAAGCACCCTGAAGACCGGGTGCGCTATCGGGCCAAGGTGGAACTCGGCGGAAGGAAAAGCTTCGAAGTCATTGAGAAGATAGGAAAGTGGCTAAAAGCACAAACCCGAAAGGATCCAAACTTCGAGCGTTACCTCCTTGAAGCGGTTTGGGTCTTGCAGTCTCACGACTTCTTAAGCCCAATGAATGCCTTCAAAATCCCTACCGATTGGGCGAGCATAGCAGTTATTCCTCTCGATGTTCTCGGAGCAAAGGATGCCCGTGTCAGAGCCGCAGGTGTTAGAGTCATCCATTATCTGAGATACAACAGCAACCTTGATACCCTCAAGGACTTGGCTGCTGATCCGTCGCCGCGGGTGAGGCTGATGGCCATCTGGGCGGCCAGCTTCTTCACCGTGCCCGAGGCCGCCGAGATCGTCTTCATTGCCCAGGACCAGCCGACGGATCAATACATCACGCACGAAATCCGCGAAACCATGCGGGCACTTGAACCGATGCTGCGCAAGGCCATCGCCGCCAAGACGCCGATCAAGTTCACCACCGCCTCCGGCATGAAGCACCTGGTGAAGATGATCGACACCGACACCCTCCTGAAAATGGACCGCAGCCGCGAAGTGAACGCCGAACTGATTCACCGGCCGGGGCTCCGCGACGAGGTGCGCCGCGAGGCCATTACCGAGCTGGCCAAGATTGCCGGCCAATCGCAATTAATCACCCTGCTCGACGCCATCCGGGCTCAAGACGTCGACGATCGGGCCGACGAGAGCGTGACCTTCGACCTGTACCGCTTGCTGCTTCCCCAACCGATCCCCGATCTTCCCATCTTGCGGGGCATCGTCGAACCGCTGGCGACCAGGGGAAAGCATCCGATCACGCGGCAACTTTCGTTCGCGACTGTGATCGCGATCGACGGTTCCACCGATGCCGCGTGGAAGCTCGGCGGCGGCTCCGTGCGGGCGCTGCAAGACCTGGTGGCCGCGATGCCGCTGGTCCGCGACCCCGGCCAGCGCGCCGCCCTCTATCCGAAAGTGGTCGCGCTCCTCGGCGGCCTGCCGCCCGAACTCGCCAAGACCATCGGCGCCAGCAAGACCGTCACCGGCCGCTACGTCCGCATCGAGCTTCCCGGCCGGCAGCGGACTCTTACTCTCGCCGAAGTCGAAGTGATGTCCGACGGCAAAAATATCGCGCTCAAGAAGAAAGCCCGCCAGGCGAACACCGCCTACGGTGGCGTGGCGAGCCGTGCCGTCGATGGCAATACCGACGGAACCTATGGCAACGGCGGCCAGACCCACACCCGCGAGGGCACCGACAACGCCTGGTGGGAAGTCGATCTCGGCGGCGAATTCCCCATCGAAACCGTGGTCGTCTTCAATCGCACCGATGGCAACCTCGGCTCGCGGCTCAACAACTTCACCCTCCGCGTTCTCGATGGCGATCGCCAGGAAGTCTTCGTTTCTCAGCGGAACCCGGCGCCGAAGGTGCAGAGCGCGATCGCCGTGGGAACCGAATCGCCGGAGCGGATCGTGCGGCACTCGGCCATGCGGGCGCTGACCAGCGTTCGCGGCAAGGAAGCCGAGGCGTTCGCCGCCATCGCCAGGTTCGTTCCCGATGCCTCGGAACGGCACTCGGCGATCCAGGCCTTGCTGCACATTCCCGCCAAGGACTGGCCGAAGGAATCCGCCAAGCCGCTGTTTGCGGAAGTGGTGAAGTTCATCCGCTCGCTGCCGGTGGCGGACCGGACGACGCCGGCGGCGCTCGACGCCATGCAGTTCGGCGAAGCGCTCGCGGGCCTCTTGCCGCTTGCCGAGGCGCGGGCCGCCCGCAAGGAACTCGGCGACATCGGCGTGCGGGTCATTCGCGTCGGCACTCTCACCGACCAGATGCTTTTCGACAAGGAACGCCTGGCCGTACAGGCCGGTAAACCGGTCGAGTTCATCTTCGAGAACACCGACCTGATGCCGCACAACTTCGTGATCGTGGCGCCCGGTTCACTGGAAGAAGTGGGCAACGCCGGCGAGGCGTTCGGCACGCAGCCGGGCGCCGCCGAGAAGAACTACGTACCGAGTGTTCCCGGCAAGATTCTGCTGGCGAGCCGGTTGCTGCCGCCGCGGCAAGCGCAGCAACTCCGCTTCACCGCTCCCACGGCGCCCGGCGTCTACCCTTATGTCTGCACGTATCCCGGCCACTGGCGGCGCATGTACGGCGCCCTCTACGTCGTGGCGGACCTGGACGAATATCTCGCCGACCCGACGGCGTACCTCGCCAAGAACCCGCTGCCGGTGAAGGACGATCTGTTGAAGTTCAACCGCCCGCGCACCGAATGGAAGGCGGATGAACTGGCCGGGGCGGTGCAGGAAATGGAAGAGCACGGCGGCCGCAATTTCGCCAACGGCAAGCAGATCTTCACGGTGGCGACGTGCGTCGCTTGCCACAAGTTCGGCGGCCAGGGCAACGAGTTCGGCCCGGACCTGGCCAAGCTCGACGCCAAGACCTTCACGAATTCCATCGACGTGCTCAAGCACATCATCGACCCTTCGCTGAAGGTAGACGACAAGTACGCGTCGTATTCGATCCTGCTCAATACCGACAAGACGGTGACAGGCATGATCGTGGAGGAGAAGAACGGCGTGGTGAAGTTGATTGAGAACCCGGTGGCGAGCGCGAAGCCGCTGGAGATCAAGCTGGACGACATCGCCAGCCGCAAGAAGGCGATGACCTCGATCATGCCGAAGGGACTGTTGGACAAGTTAACGAAGGACGAGATTTTGGACTTGCTGGCCTACGTGCGATCCGGGGCGGACCCGAAGCACAAGCTCTTCCACGGGCACCATCATTAGCGATGCTCCGGCGACTTACGTCGCCGGCTCGCCAGTTATTTGAGCGTGATCACGGCGACTTCGGGGCGGACGCCGAAACGGAACCGCCAGCCGAAGCCGACGCCCTTGTTCACGTAGATGTGCCCGCCGTCGTGTGGGTACAACCCGGCGGCCCAGCGCCGCGCCTTCTTTCCCAACAGCACGCGGCCGAGGCCCGGCCAGTTCACTTGCCCGCCGTGCGTGTGGCCGCTGAGCAGCAAATCGAACCGTAGCCCGTCAAATTGATCCACCGATTGCGGATTGTGGGCGAGCACGATCCGCGGCGTTCGCAAGCATTCCTTGGCCAGGGCGCGCTCGGGATCGCTTTCGCAGCTCCACAGGTCATCCACGCCGGCAAGAATAAGGCGGGCCGGACCGCGCTCGAAGCGGACCGCCTCGTTGCGGAGCACCTTGACGCCGTGCTGGCCGAGCGCCGCGGCGACCGATTCGTGCAGGCCGGGGTAGCGGCGAACGCCGCGGGCATCGTGGACGGAGAAGTCGTGGTTGCCGAGAACCGCGAAGACGCCGAGCGGGGCCTTCAAGTGCGCGAACAGTTTGGCGGCACTGGCGACGTGCTCCGGGCCGCGATCGACGAAGTCGCCCGTGAGCGCGATGAGGTCGGGTTTCTCGGCAACGGTGCGTTCGAGGGCGTCCTCAATGTACCCGCGCGGGATGTGGCGGCCGCAGTGGAAGTCGCTGAGGTGGGCGATTCTGGCGCCGCGGAATTCGGCCGGCAGATCGCGGATGGGCAGTTCGAAGCGATTGATTTCGAGCCAGGTCGGCTCGACGCGGTAGCCGTAGCTGGCCCGGGCCCAGTTGCGGCCGAGGAAGCGGGCCAACCGCCCTTTTACCGTCGCCGGAACGGAATGTGGATGCGGTTCCGCCTTGGGGTGCTGTAACGGCCGATGAGGTTCGGCCGGCGGATGCGGTAAGGGATAGTGCGGCTTCAACGATCTGGCCCCGGGGTCGCGGCGTTGCGATACCCATTCTATCAGGGCAGATGGGGCAATAGGTAAGGCTTGAGAAGCGGAAAAGCCCACCCGCAATTACGGATGGGGCTCTGTAAGCTCGTCCTTATGTCAATCCTTTTCGTCGTCTTCCTCTTCCTCCTCGTCGTCGTCATCGTCGTCGAGATCGTCATCGAAATCGTCGTCGTCGAAATCGTCGTCGTCGAAATCATCGTCGTCGAGATCGTCGTCGTCGAGATCGTCGTCGAACTCCTCGTCGAGATCGTCGTCATCGTCCTCGTCCTCCTCCGCTTCTTCGTCCGCTTCTTCGGCGGCGACGAGGAGGGGTGTGGGCGTATGAGAATCGACGCGCCACGGCGACAGCACCTCGTCCGTGGCGAGTTCCGGCAGGGTCAGCAGTGAGCGACCGGGCATGCGGAAAACCTCGCAAATCGTGGTGGTGGAACGCGGCCCCGATAACTTCTGTGCTATCGGCGTCCGCCGTTCCAAAATCCAATCGGAAACCGCTCGTTCGAAGAAAACCGTCAACCCTTACGGGGTTGCGTTCGCGGGCCGTCAAAGGTAGACGCTTCTTACCAATCGCTGGAAGGGCGTCAAGGCAGGCTCGGGTTTTTTCTACTTGGCGCAACCTTTTCGCATGTCAAGGCTTGTGCCCGACTGCGGTTTATTCCTACAAAAAGGTTTCGCAATAGGTTCTGGAGCTGCATCAAAGGACATGTGCCAATGGCCGATCCTGCGGAATCCACGGTGCCGATTGCCCTTGAACAGCCGGCCGTCGTCGAACTGCGCGACCGCGGCCCGCGCTACACCGAGACGCCCAACGACCCCTACGCCCCGACCGCCCGGTTCGTCGCTGAGCCGTGGAACACCGTCACCGCCTCGTTCTTCGCGTTCATCGCCATCGCCTGGCTCATCCGCCTGCGCGGCCGCTATCGCCGCTTTCCCTTCTTGCTCGCCTGCTTGCCGATTCTGCTTGCTGGCGGCATCGGCGGCACGCTCTACCACGGACTCCGCACCGAGCGCGCTTACTTCTATCTCGATGTGGTTCCGATTCAGCTCCTGGCGATCGCCGGGGCCGTGTTCATCGCGATTCGCTTGTGGAAGCGGGCCGGTTGGCTTTACCTGGGCGGGGCGATCGCCGTTTACCTCGGCGTCAGCTACATGCTCTTCTCGTTCGTGATGCCGCGCAGCCGGCAAGTGGCCATCAATTTGAACTATGCCGCCCTGGCCGCGATGGTGGTCCTGCCGATCGCGATTCTGCAGGTGCGAACGCGATTCCGTCACTTCTCGTGGATCGTGGCCGGCGTGTTGGCGTTCGCCATCGCCTGGTTCTTCCGGCTACTGGACGAGCACGCCGGGCCGTATCTGGCGATGGGCAGCCACTGGCTCTGGCACACCTTCGGCGCCATCAGCACGGCATTGGTGATCGAGTTCTTTTATTTGGTGGAAGGGGAAGGGATAAGAACGACAAGCCCACCCGTGGAAACGGGTGGGCCGTGAGCCTTCAGAGGCACAGGGGATAAGAGCACAGGCAAGAATGCCTGTGCCACCAAGAATCAGCGCAGGACGACTTTCGCCG
>Ga0134125_10004871_pt1 | contig 15317 bp, 13 predicted proteins | sample KB31751_FD_96464 | JGI IMG/M metagenome (GOLD analysis project Ga0134125, IMG submission 96464) | Terrestrial soil microbial communities with excess Nitrogen fertilizer from Kellogg Biological Station, Michigan, USA - KB3-175-1 | ecosystem: Environmental > Terrestrial > Soil > Unclassified ... | reverse complement strand
TTACTGGAAGAACTTGTTTGCCACTTTGATCGCCACCGGATACGCGGTGGCTTTGCTCAATCCGCTGCGCACGCATCGTTTCGCCGGCGAACAGTTGCAGCGCACCAAGACCGATGCCATTGACGCACTCGGCATCGCGCACTTCGCCGCGCAAAAGCGCCCGCCCACCACGCATCTGCCCGACGCCGCCACGGAAGAACTGCGCGAACTGGTACGCCTGCGCGATCGCTTGCTGCAAGACTTCGGCGATCGGGTGCGCCAGTTGCATCGCGCGGTCGATCTCGGATTTCCCGAATTCACGCGCTATGTGCGCGGCCTCGACACCGAGCTCGCCACGGCCATCCTGCACGATTATCCGACGGCGGCCGCCTTCCATGGCCTCTCGGTCAGACGCCTGGCCGCCTTGCGCTATGACAAGCGCCAACCGGGTCGGTCTCGATCTCGCCCGCGCGCTGATCGACGCTGCACGGCATTCTGTCGGCCAGCATCAAAGCGTGGCCTACCGCGTCCAGGTGCGTTACGCCTGCCAGGATCTGGATCTGCTGCGCAGCCGGTTGCGCGAGCTCGACCACGATATCGAGGGCAAATTGCGCGAGCATCAAGTCGGTCACCTGCTCACCACCATCAACGGCATCGGCTCGCAAACCGCCGCCCGCGTCATCGCCGTCGTCGGTGACCCCGCGCTGTTCCGCAGCGCCGGTGCGCTCGCTGCCTACGTGGGGGCCATCCCCGGGCTCAAGCAATCGGGTAAACGCAACAACATGCGTGCCGGTTTTGACTCCCCTCGGCAATTCCCGACTTCGTGCCGCCCTGTGGATGCCTACACTGAGCGCCGTTCGCAACAACCCATGGCTGCGCGCCCATTACCAACGCTTGCTCGCGCGTGGCAAACTGCCCAAGGTTGCGCTCATGGCCTGCATGCACAAACTGCTGCTCGCCATCTACTCCGTGGCGAAACATCGCCGACCGTTCGATTCCGGACTCGCTACCCCGAGCGCTTCGACATGAAGACACCCCTTGACAAAGGTCACGGTATCTCATTTCAGCCTCATATGCCGTTGGAAACACAGGCATCCTTTCAGCCTCCTATGCCATTGGAAGAGCCTACGCCTTGTACGCCGCGGCGCGAGAGGCTATCGTCACGGGTCGAATGCGGCCTCGTCAGGACGGCCGCTCGACGAGCATGGACGAACAGACATGACCTATCGACATTGGCCCGCAATCGCGCTCGCCGCGCTCGTTGCAGCGAGCACAGCGGCGGAAGCGCAGATGCAATCCGCGACGCCGCCTCCGGCGCCGCTGCGCGTCATTTCGTTCGACGGCGGCTGGAACCTGCCGGTCTGGGCTGCGCAGCGCCAGGGATACTTCGAGGCGAATCGCGTGACGGTGCAGATCGCGTATACACCCAGTTCCGGATTCCTGGTCGCATCACTGTTCGACGGCAAGTACGACGTCGCGCTCGCCCTCGTCGACAACCTGATCGCATACCAGGAGGGACAGGGCGAGGCGAAGATTCCTGCCAATCCCGATCTCACGGTGTTCATGAGCGGCGACGGCGGATTCCTGTCGGTGGTTGCGGCGCCTTCGATCCACGCGTTCGCCGACCTGAAAGGCAAGACGCTGTCCGTCGATGCGATGACCACCGGCGCCGCGTTCGTGTTGCGTGAACTGGTGACACGCAATGGAATCGCGGAAGGCGACGTCACATACGTCCGCGCAGGCGGCACCGCCAATCGATACAAGGATCTCCTCGCCGGCAAGCACGACGCCACGCTGCTGCGCACGCCGTTCGAGCTGCTCGCGCAAAGCCGTGGCTACCACGTGCTCGCCAATGCGGAGGCGCTTGGCGCGTACCAGGGCACCGTCGGTTACGTGCGGCAGAGCTTTGCGCGCGATCACGAGGCGCAGATGGTCGGCTTCCTCAAAGGCTACAAGGCGGGCCTGGACTTTGTCGTCGACCCGGCCAATCGCGGCATTGCCGAAGCGCTTCTGGTCGCCAACATCCGCGACATGACACCGGCGCTGGCGAAACAGGCGTACGACCTGCTGCTCGATCCGCAGCACGGCCTGACGCGCGACCTGAAGCCCGACGAAAAGGGTATCGCCAACGTGCTGGCGCTGCGCAGCAAGTACGCCACGCCGCCGAAGGCGCTGGATGATCCGATGAAATACGTCGACCTCACGTGGTACAACAAGGCGTTCGGCACGCATTGAACGGCATAGCGCCCGCGAATGCCGGGCGACTCGCGCAGGAGCTCCGCTTGGCCAGGAGGATTCGCAAGGACCCGACGATCATCCGCCCCGATGAAATCGACGCGCATCACCAATGGGATCGGCCGCTGCAGGCGCCGGGGCACACGCAAGTCGATTTCGAACAGAGGATCGACTTCCGCCGGCTGCATGATTATCGTCTCGCTCGCACACGCGCTGCACTCGCGGGCTCCGGGCTCGGCGCCCTGCTCTGCTTCGACCAGAACAACATCCGCTACACCACGAGCACGGTGATCGGCGAATGGGCGCGCGACAAGCTCACGCGCTATTCGCTGCTGACCGGCAACGGCGATCCGTACATCTGGGACTTCGGCTCGGCCGCGAGGCACCACCGGCTGCATGCGCCGTGGTTGCACCATGACCATTGTCGCGCGGGGCTGCTCGGTCTTCGTGGCGCTACCGGCGCCGATACCACGCTGTTTCGCGATGCCGCGAAGGAGATCAAGGCGATCCTCGTCGCCGAAGGCGTAGCCGACCTGCCGCTCGGCCTCGACGTGGTCGAGCCGCCGATGCTGTTCGAGTTGCAGAAGCAGGACATCGATGTGCGTGACGGCCAGCAGGTGCTGCTGCAGGCGCGCGAGGTCAAGAGCATCGACGAGCTGACGCTTCTCAACATGGCCGCCGCGATGGTGGACGGCGTGTACCACGACATCGCCGAGGTATTGAAGCCGGGTGTCAGGGAAAACGAGATCGTCGCGCTCGCCACCAAGCGACTCTACGAAATGGGCAGCGATTGCGTCGAGGCGATCAATGCGATTTCCGGCGAGCGCTGCTCGCCGCATCCGCACAACTTCACCGACCGGTTGATCCGCCCGGGCGACCAGGCCTTCTTCGACATCATTCAATCGTTCATGGGTTACCGCACGTGCTACTACCGCACGTTCAACGTCGGCATGGCCACGCCGGCGCAGCGCACGGCGTATCGCAAGGCGCGCGAATGGATGGACCGTGCGATCGACCTCTTGAAGCCGGGTGTCGGCTCGGACAAGATCGCGCGCGCATTTCCCAAGGCCGGCCAAATCGGATTCTCGAGCGAAATGGAAGCGTTCGGGCTCAACTTCTGCCATGGCCTGGGACTTGGCCTGCACGAGCGGCCGCTGATTTCACGGCTCAATTCACTCAAGGATCCGATCGAGTTGAAGGCCGGGATGGTGTTCGCGGTCGAGACATATTGTCCCGCCACCGACGGCATCTCCGCCGCACGCATCGAGGAGGAAGTGATCCTGACGCCTGACGGACCCAGAATCATTTCGTTGTACCCGGCGCAGGAACTGCCGATCGCCAATCCGTATTGAACGCGAGGAACGCGACCATGCCCGCACGCAATCCCGATATCCTTCATTGGCGGTTCGCCATCGGCAAGCCGTTCGGAATATCCGCATGACGCCCGCCACTTCCGCGCGCCTCGGCTGGATCGGCACCGGCCGTATGGGATATGCGATGGCCGAGCGCCTGACGATGCGCGGCGCGAACCTCACGGTGTGGAATCGCACGCGCGCGAAGGCCGAGCCGCTCGCGCAAAAAGGCGCGCACATCGCCGATCGCCTGAGCGAGCTCGCCGCGTGCGACATCGTGTTCGTCATGGTGTCCACGTACGACGACGTGCGCGATGTAATTGCGGGATCGGGCGGACTGCTCTCGGGCGATGGCGCTGCGCATCCCAAGCTGATCGTCGAATGCTCGTCGATTTCTCTCGAAGGCTCGGCCGAGTTGCGCGCGCTGCTGGCGCAGCGCGGTATCGACCTGCTCGCGGCGCCTGTCTCCGGCAACGCCAAGGTGATCAAGGCCGGGCGCCTTTCCTTCGTGTGCTCGGGGCCGAAGCCCGCGTATGACGCAGCACTTCCTTATCTCGAGCTCATCGGAGCCGGTGCGAGCTATGTCGGCGAGGGCGAGCTCGCGCGCATCGTCAAGATCTGCCACAACGTGTATCTCGGCGTGGTCATTCAATCGCTCGCGGAAATCACCATCCTCGCGCAGAAGGCGGGCGTGCCTCGGCACGCGTTCCTCGACTTCATCAACCAGAGCGTGATGGGCTCGACGTTCTCGCGCTACAAGACACCGGCGCTCGTGAACCTCGACTTCAAGGTGACGTTTACGCCGAAGCTTCTGCGCAAGGACCTCGACCTGGGCTTGAGCGCGGCGCGCGAATTCGACGTGCCGATGCCGCTCGCTTCGCTCACGCGCGATCTGGTGCAGACGCTGATCGGCAACGGCATGGACGACGAGGATTTCGCCAAGCTGATCGTCCTTCAGGCCAATGCGTCCGGCATCGAGCTCACCCCCGAGAATGTGCCGGTGGGAGACGGGCTCGACGCGGTGCGCGCCTAGCCTATCCGCTCGCGGTGGCCGCGACCGACGACGTCCACCAGCACCGCGGCAAGCAGCACGACGCCCACGATCAGCGGCTGCCACTGCGCCTTGATGTCGAGCAGGTTCATGCCGTTGATCACCAGCGCGAGGATGATCGCGCCGAGCACGGTGCCGAGCAGGCTGCCCACACCGCCGAACAGCGACGTGCCGCCGATCAGCACCGCCGCGATGACCGGCAACAGCAACGGTTCGCCCATGCCCGAGTCCGCTGCATTGACGCGCGCGAGGTACACGACCGCGGCGAGTCCCGACATGAGGCCGCTCAACGCATAGACCAGCAACTGACGCCGGCGCACGGGAATGCCCGACAGCCGCGCCGCTTCCGGGTTCGCGCCGATCGCATAGATCTCCTGTCCCACGTTGGTGCTGCGCGTGAATAGCGTGCCAGCAACGAGCACGGCCGCCATCAGGTACACCGGTACCGGCACGCCGAGCAGGAAGCCGGTGCCGAGCGCGCGGAACGCCGGTGGAAAGCCGTAGATTTCCTGTCCGCCCATGTAATGGAACGCGAGGCCCTGCAGGATCCACAGCATCGCGTACGTGGCGAGGAATGCCGGCAATCGCAACAGCGTGATCGCGAGACCGTTCAGCGCGCCGGCGAGCGTGCTGCACGCGAGCGCGGTGGCCACACCGAGCCAGGGCGATGCGCCCGACTTGATAACGCCCGCGGCGAGACACGCCGACAGCGTGAGGTTCGCGGCAACCGACAGGTCGAAGCCGCCGCACAGGATCACCAGCGTGAGGCCCGTGGCGAGCAGAAACATGAGACTCGCCTGCCGCAAGACGTTCAGCACGTTGGCGGTGCTCAGGAACGCGTCGCTGGACAGCGCAAGCAAGAGCGCCATCAGCAGGATCAGCGCAACGCGCAGCGCAAGCGCGGCGTTCTCCGATGCGAAATGGTGCCGCCAGTGCGCCAACGGCACACGGGCACGCGCCGCGGCGGCATGGCTCGATGTCATGCCGGATGCACGCGCCAGGTCCTGCGGGCGCTGTCGATCATGATCACCACCAGGATCAGCACGCCGATGGACACCACCTGCAGCGAAGATTCGATGCCGAGCAGATCGAGCGCATTGCGCAATACGGTGATCGTCGCCACGCCGAGCACCGTTCCGAGAAGACGCCCGTCGCCACGCTCGAACGATGTGCCGCCGAGCACCACCGCGGCGATCGCATCGAACTCCATGCCGATGGCCACGGTCGGGTGCGCGGCGTTCATGCGACCGGTCAGCAGCAGCGCGGCGACGCCCGACACCAGCCCGCCATAAGCGTAGATGGCGATGTGCCATGCCGAGGCGCGCACGCCCGCGAGCACCAGCGCATCGCGGTTGCCGCCGATCGCGAATACATACGCACCGAATCGCGTGTGGTACAGCAGGACGTGCGTCACGAGCCAGGTGGCGAGCGCGATGATGACGGGCAACGGTATGCCGGCGATGTGATCGGCGTAGAGCGCCGAGATGCCGGGACCGAGGCCGGACACCGCGTTGCCCTCGGTGAGCACGAGCGCTGCCCCTTGCGCGATGCCGAGCGTGCCGAGCGTCACCACGAACGGCGGCAAGCCAAGCAGCGAAACGAGGCCGCCGTTGGCGAGACCAAATGCAAGGCCGACGCCAAGCGATGCGGCAAGCGCAGCGACGAGTCCGTGGCCGCCCGCCAGCATCATCGCCATGACCACGCTGCAGAGGCTCAACACCGCGCCCGCGGACAAATCGAGTCCCTCGCTCATGATGATGAGCGTCATCGGCATCGCCAGCATCAGCAGGATCGACGCCTGCAGTCCCAGGTTGGCGATGTTGCGTTCCGATGCGAACCCGTGCCCCGCGAGCACGGCGCCGACGACGACGAAGAGTCCGATCGGTACGATGGCCGGCAGCGGACGCGTGCGGTAGGTCACCGAGCGCGCGGGCGCGTTCATCGCCTCAGGTCTCGTGCATCGCGAGACGGAGGAGGTTCTCCTCCGACAGATCATGGCGCGCGAGCTCGCCGACGATGCGGCCCGTGCGCATCACGTACGCGCGGTCGCACACGTGCACGATCTCCGACAGCTCGGAGCTGATGAGCAGGACGGCGGCGCCGCGCTTCACGAGGTCTTCGATCAGCGCGAAGATTTCACCCTTCGCGCCGATGTCGATCCCGCGCGTCGGCTCGTCGAACATGAACAGGCGGCAACCGGCGACGAGCCACTTGCCGATCACCACCTTCTGCTGGTTGCCGCCGGACAGCACGCTTGCAAGGCGCCGCGGCTCACCCGGCGTCACGCGCAGCCGCTCGATCAGCGCACGCGCATGGCGGCGCGCCGGCCGCGCGCGATACCAGCCTCGGGGAAATTGCTTCCACAGGCTCGCGGCGAGCAGGTTGTCCTGCGTCGAGCGCTTGAGCGCCAGGCCTTCCTGCTTGCGGTTTTCCGGGATCAGCGCGACGCCGCGCGACGCAACACGGTCAGGGCCGCCGTGAACCGGCGCGCCGAACAGTTTCACCTCTCCCGCCGTGATCGGATCCGCGCCGAAGACCGCGCGAGCGACCTCGGTGCGGCCCGCGCCCACCAATCCTGACAGTCCCACGATTTCGCCCGCACGCACGACGAGGTCGACGCCGTTGACGCCGGAGGCGGTGCACAGGCCGCGGACTTCGAGCGCGGTGGCGCCCGGCTCGCCAAAGTGCCGGCGCTGATACACGGCCCCCGCAGCACCCGCCGCTCGGCCCACCATCATGGCGATCAGCTCGTTGGCGCTCGCCTCGCCGCGAAGCATCGTCGCCACGCGGCGTCCGTCACGCAATACGGTCACGCGGTCGCCAAGCTCCAGCACTTCCTTCATCCGATGCGAGATGTAGAGGATGGCCACGCCGTCGGCGCGAAGCCGCCGAATCACCGCGAACAGCGCATCCGCCTCGCGGTCGGACAACGCGGCGGTGGGCTCGTCCATCACGAGGATTCGCGCGTTTTGCGACAGTGCTTTCGCGATCTCGACCATCTGCTGGCGCGCGATGCCGAGATGCACGGGCAGCGCGCGCGTGTCGTAGTCGAGCCCGAGGCTGTCCAGCGCCGCGCGCGCTTCGCGGTGCATGCGGGCGTGATCGATCAGGCGCGTCACGCGATGGCGCGGCTCGCGGCCGAGAAAGATGTTGTGCGCGAGATCGAGGAACGGAACGAGTGAAAACTCCTGGAAGATCACCGCAATGCCCATGCGCCGCGCATCGGCCGGGCGCTTGATATCGACGAGGTGACCTTCGTGAAGGATCGTTCCCGCGTCGGCACGATACGCGCCGTAGAGCACTTTGATCAGCGACGACTTGCCGGCACCGTTCTCGCCCAGCAGCATGTGCACTTCACCACCGTGGAGATCGAGGCTCACGTCCTCGAGCGCGCGCACACCCGGAAAGGATTTGCTCACGCTGCGGAGCGCGAGCAGCGGCACGCTCGGCTGCGCCCGCGCGGATGCGGGCGAATCGGCGCCGGTCGCTTGCGGCGAAACGATGTTCAGCCCTTCGGTCGCACCGCGATCATGTCGAGCTCGACGCGCGCGCCGGGTGTGCTGAGGGCGTTGATGCAGATCGTCGTGCTCGCCGGCTTCCAGTCGCCGAAATACTCTGCGAGCACCGCGACCATGCCGTCCATGTCGCGCATGTCGGTCATGTACTTGGTGACCTTCACCACGTGCCGCCACGATAACCCCTCGGCATCGAGCACGAGCTTGATGCCGGCCATCGCGCGATGCGTCTGCGTTTCGATGTCGATCGGATGGCAGTGCTCGCCGGCGACATGCGGATGCTGGTGATACAGCGGCGACGACGTCGAGCCGGAGATGAACAGGATATCGGCCGGGCCCTCGACGCGCACGGCCGGCGCGTAGGGCATATGGTGCGCTTGGTCCGGACGCGGGTGCACCGCGCGGATTCGTTGCGTGGCTTCGTCCGTTTTGCTGGTCACGATGATGCGTCACTCATGTTGGGGTGAGTCACGGCCAAGCAGACCTGATCGCGATCCGTTGACTACGTTACTTCGCGTAGTCGTCCCACTTGGGGCAGCTACGCTTTTCGGGTGGCACCTCGAACGGACCGGTGGTGCTCTTGTCGATCACGATTCCCTTGATCACGATCGTGTCGGGCACAGGCTCCTTGCGCAGGTAGCGCACCGCCGCCATGGCGGCGAGGCAGCCCATCTTGTAGCCGTTGAATTCGGCTGTAGCGAGCAGGCGGCCGGACTTGATGGCCTCGATCGACTCGGGGACGCCGCCGATGCCAACGACCTTCGCACTCTTCTTGCCGGCCGCTTCGAGCGCTTCAATCGCACCGAACGCCATCACGTCCGCGGCAGCCAGCACGCCGTCGATCTGCGGGTTGGCCTGGATCAGGTTCTCGGTGACCTGCAGCGCCTGCAGCCGTTGATAGTTGGCAGGTTGCGACGCGAGCAGCTTGACGCCGGGATTCTCCTCGATCGCCTTGCGAAAGCCGCGCACGCGATCGTCGCTGGTGGTCGAGCCCTTGACGCCTTCGATGATCACGACGTTGCCCTTGCCGCCCAGCGCCTTCAACAGGTAGCGGCCGGCGTCGAGGCCGAGGTTGTAGTCGTCGGCGGCGACATAGCTGACGAATTTGCCGCCGCGTACGCGATCGTTGTAATTGACGAGCGGTATCCCGGCGGCGTTGACCTTTTCGATCGCCGGCACCACGCCGCGCGCGTCGACCGCCATGAACAGGATCGCGTCAGGCTTCTTGACCGTCACGTCCTCGATCTCGGACAACTGCTCGGCGAGATTGTTGGGACGCGTGGGCGCATAGTGCGTGACGGGTCCGGCGCCCATCTCCTTCGCTGCAGCCTCGACACCCGCGCGCACGAGCGCAAAGTGCGGATCGACCTGGTTCTTGTAGAACGCGGCGAGCTTTTCGCCGGAAGCGAGCGCTCCGCCGGCGCCCAGCAGGGCAACGGCAGCGACGGCGAACAGCGAGGCGAATGGTGGCACCGGGCGATTCATGACGCTCTCCTTTGCGGTTTTCCGGTGGCGGGCGCGGCAATGTTCGCGTCGCCGATCGTGACGTTGGGGCGCAGTTTACTGCAACGAGGCTCCAACGGATCGCTGCCGAAGCCACGCCAAATCGAGACGCTGTCTGCGTCCGGCAGGCGGCATTTCGCCGGGTGGGCGAAGAGAAGACCCGCGGGTCCGGCGCCGACAATGGCGATGCGCATCAATCGTTCCAGCGTCATTCGAGCGCCATCGCGATCAATGCACCGCCGAGCGCCGCGCATACCCCGGCTACGATCATCGCGACGCGAAAGCCGCGATGGAAAGCCTCGTGGTCGACTGCAGCCAGCACGTCCGGCGCAGGACCGGTACCCACCGACGCGACCATCGCGACGATCAGCGTCAGCGATGCGACGGCCATCAGTCCCGCGACCCGCGCCACCGCGTTATTGATTCCCGACGCGAGGCCGGTATGCCGGACTTCGACCGCGTTCATGACCGCCGCCGTGAGCGGCCCCACGGTGAGTGTCATGCCAACCGCCAGGACGAGTAGCGGAGGCAATCGCGCCGTCCAGTACCCGCCGTCGATGCTCGCGAGCCCGAGCCACGCGATGCCGGCGCCGGCGACGAGTGGACCGGCGGTGAGTTGCAGGCGTGTCCCGATGTGCGTGGCCATTCGCCCCGCCGCGGAGGAGAACAGGCCCATCACGAGTGCGAACGGCAAAAGCGCCGCGCCCGCCGCGGTGGCGCTGTAGCCCTCGAGACGGATCAGCTCGAATGGCAGCAGGAAGAGCGCGCCGCTGAGCGCAAAATAGAGCAGGAAGGTCATGGCGTTGAGGCTGGCAAACGCACGTGAGCGAAACAGCTCGAGCGGCATCATCGGTGCGCGGCTGCGCCGCTCGAGCACCAGAAAGCCGGCGAGAAGCAAGGCGCCGCCGATCATCCACGCGCAGGTCGCGACGGTCCAGCCGTTTCCGCTCGCCGCGGTCAGGCCATAGGTCAGCGCGCCCAATCCCGATACAGCGGTCAGCGTGCCCGGGATATCGAGCGCACGTGCTTCGTCGTCACGGCTCTCGGGCACCGAGCGCTGCGCGATGAAGATGGCCAGCGCCGCCACGGGCAGATTGATCAGGAAGATCGCGCGCCATCCGACCGTGTCGACCAGCCAGCCGCCGAGCACCGGTCCGAGTGCGGTCGTCAACGCACCGGCGCCCGCCCAGATACCGAAAGCTCGCGGCCGCTCGGCCTCGGTGAAGTTTGCACCGAGCAGAGCGAGGCTCGCCGGCGTCAGCAACGCAGCGGCAAATCCCTGCAGCGCACGCGCTGCGACGAGCAGCGGAGCAGTCGGAGCACCTGCGCAGGCGAGGGAAGCAGCGGCGAAGAGAACGACGCCCAGCACGAAGATCCGCTTGCGTCCGTATCGATCCGCCGCCGCGCCGCCGACGAGCACCAGCGCGCCGAGCAGCAGCAAGTAGGCATTCATGATCCATTGCACGACCGCCGCGGACGCGCCGAACGCCGATTGCAGTGCGGGTAGCGCGACGTTGACCACGGCTCCGTCGGTAAACGCGAGGCTCGACCCGAGGACCGTTGCGCCCAGAACGGCCCGGCGTGTGCCGGCTGCGGCACCGTGCGGCGCATACGCTCGCGCGATGCCTTCGTCGCACGGCGGATGCACCAGGATGGTCACGGCCGGCGCGGAGACATGGCCGACAACCGATCAGGACAATTCCATCGCCAACTCGTCGATGTAGCACCAGCTCCAGGTTTCGTCTTGCTCGAGCGACGTGATGATCGGGTGGCCTGTCGAATGAAAATGCTTCGTCGCGTGCTTGTTCTTCGAATCGTCGCAGCAGCCGACATGGCCGCACGTGCGGCACAGCCGAAGGTGCACCCACGTGTCGCCGATCGCGAGGCATTCCTCGCAACCGGTGCTGTTCGGCTCGTCGGTCCGTACGAAATTCAGATGGTCGCATTCGGCAGGCATTGCGCGCTCCTCACAAAGGACTCTGGCCGGCGTGAGTGCCACCCCCGGACACATGCTGGTGAATCAGTGCGACGGCCGCGGCGCCTTCACCGATCGCACCGCCCACCCGCTTGATCGATCCCGAGCGCACGTCGCCGACGGCAAACACGCCGGGAATGCTGGATTCGAGGGAAGCGCGCGTGCGCCCGTCTGCCGCTCGTGTCGCTTGGCCGGTCAGCACAAACCCGTGCGCATCGAGTGCCAAGCCGCAGCTTTTCAGCCAACCGGTTTCCGGGTCTGCGCCGACGAACAGAAACAGGTTACGCACCGGGTGCCTGTGCTCGACGCCGGTCCGTTTGTCGAGGCATGAAATGGCTGCAAGCCTCGCGTCCGCGTCACCGTAAAGCTGCGCAAGCTCGGTGTTGAAATGCAGCTCGATTGCAGGCGTTGCAGCGATGCGGTCGATCAGATACCGCGACATGCTGGCTGCGAGACCCTCACCGCGCACGAGCACATGAACCTTCGCTGCGTTCGCGCCGAGGAACACGGCCGCCTGTCCCGCCGAGTTGCCGCCGCCGACGATTGCGACTTCTTCACCGGCGCACGACTTCGCTTCGAGCGCCGAGGCCCAGTACCAGACACCTCGACCTTCGAATTCCGCGAGCCGTGGCACGGCGGGCCGTCGATAGCGGGCGCCGCTCGCGACGACGACCGTGCGCGAGCGCAGCCGGCGACCGTCGGTGAGCGTTATCCTGAACTCGCCGTCCTGCGCCGCGCCACGGCAATCGAGTGACGTTGCCTGCGCGGGTATCAGGACTTCGGCGCCGAATTTTTGCGCCTGCACGAATGCACGGCCGGCGAGCGCCTGTCCCGAGATGCCGGTCGGAAAGCCGAGGTAGTTTTCAATGCGCGCGCTCGCACCCGCCTGACCGCCGAACGATCGGCAATCGAGCACAATCACGCGAAGCCCCTCCGACGCCGCATACACGGCGGTCGAAAGCCCGGCCGGTCCCGCACCGACGATCGCGACGTCGAACAGTTCGTCGTGCGCGACTGAGTCGAGCATGCCGAGGCAGCGGGCGAGCGTGTCCTCGGAGGGCGTGAGCAGCATGGAACCGTTCGGACAAACGACCAGCACATCGGCGGCCGCGCCGCCGTATTGCGCGAACAGCGTAGCGGCAGCCGCATCCTGTGACGGATCGACCGCATGATGCGGTTGGCCGTTGCGTCGAAGGAAGTTCTGCAGTCGCAACAGGTCCGCCGCCTGCGGCTGACCGATCAATACCGGACCACTCGCCCCGGATTCGATGAGACCCACGCGGCGCAGGATCAATGCGCGCGTGATGCGCTCACCGAGCTCGGCCTCGGCCACGAGCAACGTGCGAAGCTGATCGGGCGGAATCAGCAGCGCTTCGACGTCCTGGTCCGCACGGGCGTCGACCAGCTCGGTACCACCGGACAACTGTGCGATCTCGGCCAGGAACTGTCCCCGTCCCTGCCGCACGATCGGCGCAACATGGCCCAATCCGTCGCGCTGGCTGATCGTCACCGTACCTTCCAACACGACGAACATGCCGGGGGTGCGATCACCCGCGGCGTAGAGTCGCGAACCCTCAGGGTAGTGCCGCAGCGAACCAAACCGGCGCATGCGCGAAATCTCGGCGTCGGCGAGCGCCGGAAACATCTGCGGGAGACGACTTTCGATGCCCGCCGACGTTTCTCCGGACGTCAACCACTCGGCATTTGACGCTTGCATGGATGCGCAATCTTCGATCTATGAGGGCGGCCTAACCCGGCGTGGAATCGATGATCTTTTCGAGCGCCGCCGCATCGAGAGGTTTCACCAAATGGTAATCGAAGCCAGCCTCTCGCGTCTGCTGGCGATCCTCGTCCCGGCCATAACCGGTGAATGCCACGAGCGTAACGTTTCGCAGCTCCGCGGACTTGCGCAATTGCCGCGCGACTTCGTAGCCGTTCATTTGCGGAAGCCCGATATCCAGCAGGACTAGCTGCGGTCGAAACGCCTCGGCGGCCGAGCTCGCGGATGGCCCGTCGTAGAGCGTTCGCACATCGTGACCCGCCTCGCTCAGGAGAAAAGCGAGTGAATCTGCCGAATCGCGGTTGTCGTCGACGATCAGGATGCGTCGTTTCGCGAGTGGCAGCTTTGGGTGCCATCTGGAGTCGGGCCCACTCGCGGTTGGTTTCAGCGTCAACATGGGCAACCGCACGACGAACTCGCTTCCCATATCAGCGCCGCCACTTCGGGCGGTAACCGAGCCACCATGCATGTGAACGAGTTGTCTGACCACCGTCAGACCTACACCGAGGCCACCTTCAGTGCGAGAGAGGGAACGCTTTTCCTGCACAAACAGATCGAAAACGATCGGTATCAGGTTAGCCGACATGCCGATGCCCGTGTCCTTGACGCGGACCAGGGCCCAGTCATCTTCTTGCTCCAGTGCAATCTGGATCCTGCCTCCGTTCGGCGTGTATTTGACGGCATTGTTCAAGAGGTTCAGAACGATCTGCGAAAGCCGGACGGGATCGCCGTCGACCAACAGCGGATCCCGCGCGAGCTGCAACTCGAGGGTATGCCGTCGGGCATCGAGCTGCGGCTGGCATGACTCTACCGCGCGGAGAACCGCCGCATTCATCTCCACGGGCTCCTTTTGAAGCATTATCGTGCCGCTGGTGATTCGACCGACATCCAGCAGGTCGTCCACGAGCCTTGTCAATTGCGTCACCTGCCGATCGATGATGTTCCGAGACCACTCGTGCGTGGAATCGCCAGTGGATCTGATGCGCATGAGATCGAGCGCGTTACGGATCGGTGCCAAAGGATTCCGAAGCTCGTGCCCCAACATCGCAAGGAACTCGTTGATTCTGCGTTCACTTCGCTCCAGCATTTCGATACGTCTTATTTCCTCCTGCAACGATCGATTTGCGCCTTCCAGCTCCTGTGTTCGGTCGGCCACGCGTTGCTCGAGTTCGTCATGACTGCGGCGAAGCGCTTCCAAAGCGCGGCGCAATTCGCCGAAAATTGCGCTTATCACGAGCCCCGTCATCGCCACCGCGCAGATGAACGCGAGCAGGAGGAGCAGTGACACATTGGTCGATGTGGAAGAAAACGGGCCCTGACCGAAGACCGTGTACGAGATGGCGAGGGCACATAAGGCAGCGATTGCTGCCGTTACGCCTCGCTGGTCGAATCGAAATGCGGCCCAAACGATGATGGGCAGCGTTACGAACGGCAGCGCGTGGAAATCGTGCGTCGCGGCGCTGCTTCCGAATACGCCGTATCCGACAACCGCCAGCGCAATGGTGACGGCCACGGCCTCGATCTTCTTGCTTGCAGGCCACTTCGGGGCGTTGCGATCTATCCAGCACAGAATCATCGGCGTAATGACGATGATGGCCGATGTATCGCCTTGCCACCACGTCCACCAATTCGTAGCAAGACTGGACAATGTGAATTTGCCCTGAATTGCAATCGATGCCACGCCGAAAGTGGCCGCAAGGGTGGAGGCGGCAGCGGCCAGCGCGACAAACCTGAATACATGCTCGCTTTTGTCGAAGCTGCGAGGAACGCCGATGTAGAAACGAATCAATGCGGCGCCCACCAACGCCTCGAGCGTATTACCGGTGCCGATGAGGGCCGCCGTAACCGCTGAGCCTTGAACCGTGAAATTGACCGCAGCCGCTCCGAGCCAGATGGCGGGCCAGACCCGATTGCCGACAAGGAGGAC
>Ga0134125_10004869_pt1 | contig 15319 bp, 15 predicted proteins | sample KB31751_FD_96464 | JGI IMG/M metagenome (GOLD analysis project Ga0134125, IMG submission 96464) | Terrestrial soil microbial communities with excess Nitrogen fertilizer from Kellogg Biological Station, Michigan, USA - KB3-175-1 | ecosystem: Environmental > Terrestrial > Soil > Unclassified ... | reverse complement strand
GGATCGCGGCCAGGCGATCCTTCGCAATCTGAAGCTGCGAATCCAGCATCATTTTTTCCTGCGACACGCGGCTGAGAGCTTCATTCAGGCCGGTCAGGCGGTTGTCGAGAGCATTCATCTGCGCCAGATTCATCTGCATCTCTTCAGGCAGATGGCCGGCGTTTTTTACGCGAAATTCGGTTAGTTGCGTTTCAATGCCTTCCAAACTGCTCTTGGCCTTCTGGAATTCATCGTTCAGAAAATCGTTCGTCGCGATCGCCGATTCAATCCGTGTTTTTGCGTTTTCGCTTAGGAAACGCCCTACCAGGTCGGCGCAAACACGCTGCGCAAGATACCGGTCGCTATACGAATAGGAGATCTGGAATGCCGGCAGGTTACGGCCATTGACATTCGTGACGCCGGCGGTCGGCATAATCTTGATCTCCCGGCGCATTGCCGCGACCACGTCGTCCATTGGCTCCCGCTTCAGGTCATCCTTGTAAAGCCCATAGGTCGCGATGACATTCTGCAGCGAATTACGGCTTTTAATGGTTTCCGCCATGGCGTTGATGCGGTCCGCCAGTTGCTGATTGACGGCGGTCTGCACCAGATTCTCGGGCACCTGCTGCGGCACGATACGGATCATGGCATGGGACACGTACGTATCCGGCATGAGATACGCCACCGCCGTGGACAAGACAAGCCCCAGAAAAGCCGGGCCGATCAGCCAGCCAACGTTACGCCGAAAGACGTCGACGTAATCTTCGAAATCGAAAGATCGCCGGGGAACGGCCGCTCGGTCAAGCATGTCGCCGAATCGCGCTAGGGCACAACGACGTGATCGCCCGGCTTCAAATAAATGTTCTGATCGAGGTTCTTGCCCTTAATCACATCGTTATAGTTGAAGCGGATACGCTCAGTGCCGCGTAGGACATAAATCTTCTTTTTATTTGCGAAATCCTGCATCCCGCCGGCGATGCTGATCGCCTCCAGCACCGTGATCGGCGCCGTCAGCGGATACTCGCCGGGACGTCCGATCAGGCCGTCCATATAGTATTTCTTGCTCAGGACCTGCTGAACGGTCACCGTGACGTTCGGCTTGACAATCAGCTTTCCCAGCGCTGCCGTCACGTCTTCCTGAATCTTCTCGGCAGTCAAGCCTCCAGCCTGAAGGTCGCCCACCAACGGCAGCGTAATCTTGCCGTCCGAATGCACCGTGTACATCCCGGAGAAATCGGGCTCGCGCCAAACAAAAATCTTCAGAATGTCCTGTGGCCCGACCTGATAGCTGGTCGTGTCCACGGCAGCGCCCGCGGCCGAAGTCAGCGGTTGCTTCACGGCGGAAGCGGGCTGTTCTGAGGATGACGCATTGGCGTTACCGTTGGGGGTTTGTGCGTTTATTAAACCGGTTACCGCGAATAAAAACAGCACAGATGCCCAAAAGACTGGGCGAATTCTAGGAATTGTCATGCCGTTATAAGCATTCTCACAGGGGAATCCTTCTCGATTGTACACGCCGCGGGGAGCGTCGGCAGCATCAAAATCTAGCGCCCTGCCCCCGCCCGCCGAGCGGCGCCTGAGTCCGCCGCGGTCGCCAGCGGCATTTCCGACCTGCTGGTCGCCGGCGCCCAAACCTCGATCGCATCCGGCTCACGATTTCCGGCCGCGAAGTAAGGAATCAGCGTCACCGTGATGGGCCGCCGGCCATGATCGTGGCTGGTGCCCCAGGGTTCGTACAAAGGATCCCCCGCCAGCGGCTTCTCCGCTACAAATCCGGGCAGCTTCAGCACGGTAATTCCACCAAGCATTTCTTTGCGGAACTCTGCCGTGCCGGTCACCGCCGGCCGCAGAAAAATGTCCGGCAAAGAATTATTCCCCTGGTCAATTTGCTCCAGGGCGTACACGAGTGGGCCCCGCTCCAACGCGACCCTGCCATAAAGATCTGTCGCCAGCGGATTCGCCCGCATCGCCACGGTCTGCACGGGCAGATTCAGCGTAATTACATCGCCTCGCTCCCAAGTTCGCGTGAGCGGAATGTACTCGCCGCGTTTGAAATCGCCCGTGACACGATTTCCATTGATCAGCACGTCGGCGGTAGAGGCCCAGGATGGCCAACGCAGCCGAATCGTGAATTGCGACGCCTTCGCGGGATAGAGAGCCAGCTTGATTTCTCCGCTCCAGGGGTAATCGGTGGTCTGCACCACTCTGAGAGGGGCGCCATCGTCCAGATGCCAGTCCAGTTCTGAATCGTTGTACAGATTGACGTAAAGACCGTCTCGCCCCGTGGAATAGAAATATCCCGGAAGAGCTTCCACGAGGGCCATGATGTCCGGTGGGCAGCAGTCGGATTCGAAGAAGGCGTTTCGCATTTTTTCCGCCCCGGCGGCGGTCGACGGCCGATAGCAAAGCAGATTTCCGTTGAGCGACATGCCGGCATTGACGCCGTTGTAGAGCGCGCGTTCCACCACGTCGCCAAAACGTGCATCGCCTGTCAACGCGAGCAGGCGGAAGTTCCACAGCACGTTCGCCATCGAGGCGCACGGATCCGCATAGGCGCCGCCGGTCGTGAATTCGTACGGCGCCTCAATTGTGTCGGAGTTGCCTCGCGTGCCCACTCCGCCGGTGATGGTCATCCTGCGCGCCGTTAGGTCGGTCCACAACAAGTCGATTGCCCGCTTATACGCTGGATCGCCCGACTCGGTGAAATAGTCTGTCGCGCCCGCGGCGGCATTCAGCGCCCGCAGCACATGGCCTTCGAACTCCGTGCGGCTGGGGAATGGCTTACCGCTGAAGACGGCGCGAACATCCGAATCCTTCAGATGCAGATGATCGCGGCCACCGCCGCCCAGCAGATAACGGGCGAAGTCGAGATATTTTGTCTCGCCGGTTGTGCGATATACTTCGACCAAGGCCATTTCCAGTCCCGGATAGCCGGTGACAAAGGGCCGGCCGGCGGGCCCGAAGTTCGTAACCAGGTTATTTGCGAATTTGATCCCGATGTCGAGAAGTTCCCGGCGCCCCGTCGCGCGGTAATAGGCAATTCCTGCCTGAAGCAGGTGAGCCAGGCAATAGTCCTCTCGCGAATGAAGAGGATCGGTGAAGCGAAGGTGAGCCCGGTCCCCTGCAAAGTAGGTATCGAGATATCCGCTCGCATCCTGGGCGGCCGCAACGTCCGCGATGAGCAAATCCATCGACAACTGCAGCTTGTCTTTATCCACGGTTGGCGTATCGGCCGAGCCGATCGCCCAAGCCGCCGCTTCCATCCACATGTAGACATCGGCATCGCTGCCCGGACGTTCGTGATGCGCCGCCGGTTTCTTCGAGGCTGCTTTGACGAAATTGTCGATGGCCCCATGCTCTTGCAGCAGCGCGAACAAAGTAGGAAGGGCATGCTCTACGGTGGCGCGCCGCCGCGCCGCCCAAAGTCCTCCCGTGATCCGGACCGCCGGCACGGGAACCGGGTGCAGCCGCGCGTTCAGCGTGTGTTTGAGATATAGAACGCCCTGGTCTTTCCAGTTGCCTCCGGGCGCCTGAGCCGGAAACCCCGCGCCGGCGGCGGCGAACAGGGCCAGCGCCAAAAGGCATTGCTTCATACCGTTTTCAAATAGTGGTAGACGAGTGAGACGGGCAATCCGACGACGTTGTGATAACAACCGTCGATCCTCGTAGTGAATCGCGAAGCTCGGCCCTGAATCGCATAGGCGCCGGCTTTATCCATCGGCTCGCCCGAATGCACGTATTCCTGGATCTCGTTTTCGGTCAGAGCGTCAAACCATACACGAGTTTCCGCAAAATCGACGACAGTTCGATCGCCCCGGCGCAAACAGATTCCAGTCAACACGCGGTGGTCCCTCCCGGCCAACCCCTTGAGCATTCGGATCGCGTCGGCTGCGTCGGCCGGCTTTCCCAACACCTCTCCTTCTAGACAGACTATCGTGTCGGCGCCCAGAATCGTATCGCCCGGCGAGAGGGGCAGCGACTCTGCCTTTTCCTTCGCCAGACGCTGCACAAAATCCTCGGGGCGTTCGCCATTCCGGCGGACTTCCGGCACGTGTGCCGGACGAACAACGTGGCCGATGCCTGCCGCCAGCAGCAGTTCGTGGCGGCGTGGGGAGGCAGAGGCCAGAATCAACATATAATTCAGCTTACGTGCCAGACGATGCAACGCAGCTCAGAAACGGAGCCGCCGCACGCAAGTGCGCGGGTTGCGCGGTTATCCGAAAAACCCGCTCGCTGACGCGATGCGGCTCTGCGTGAAGGCAAACTAGAAACGGAGCTGCCGCACGCGAGCGGGTTGCGCGGTTATCCGAAAAAATCCGCTCGCTGACGCGATGCGGCTCTGCGTGAAGGCAAACTAGAAACGGAGCCGCCGCACGCAGGTGCGCGGGTTGCGCGGTTATCCGAAGAAACCGCTCGCTGACGCGATGCGGGCTCTGCGTGAAGGCAATCTAGAAACGGAGCCGCCGCACGCAAGTGCGCGGGTTGTACGGTTATCCGGCAAGTTTCGACATGCTAAACTGCAATCTCCTCCCCGAAAGCTTCCGCTCACCCGACCTTGCCATGGAACGCGCCGCCAGAGTTTTTCGCAAAGCAAAACAGTCACGAGCCCTTCTCACCGACGATCAGGTGCTCTCCGCCGTATGGCCCGCCGCCGTCGGCAAAGCAATCGCGGCACACACGTCGCGCATCCGGGTCGTGCGCACGATTCTCGTGATCGAGGTGGAGGACGCCATCTGGCAGCGGCAGCTTCGCACGCTCGAAAAGCAAATTCTCGACCGTGTCCGCCTGTTCACTCCGGACCTGGCGCTAGCAGGCGTCGAAGTTCGAATCGGCGTGCCGCGCCGTGAGCCGCAAAAAGCGACCGCGTCCACGAGTCGCGCTTCCGAGCCGCTATTCACGGCTCTCTCCAACGACGAAGCAGAGCGAATTCAAGACCCCGTGCTAAAGAAGGTGTATCAGATCTCACGCAGGAAGGCATCCGCTTGAAGTTGACCACAGAGGAGGTCCGCTATGTCGCCGATCTGGCGAATCTGCGGCTCACCGACGAAGAAGTTGTTCGCATGTCTCATGACCTGGGCCAAATCCTAACCTATGTCGAAGAACTTAGCGAAATTAATACCGAACAGGTCGCGCCGATGGCGCAGGTTCTCTACGAAGCCGACGAAACGGCTACGCTGCGCGAGGACCGCCCGCGTGAACCGCTGAATAACCGGCAAGCACTCGAGAACGCTGCCGTTTCGGGAGCAGGTTATTACAAAGTGCCGAAGGTGATCGAGCGATGAGCAATGTGCCTCCGGTTCCCACCCTCACCATAGGTCGCATTCGCGAAGGCCTCCGCAGAAAGGAATTCTCAGCGGTGGATGTCGCCACGGCCACGCTGGAATTCGCCGAGCGGGAGAATCCCAAAACCAACGCCTATCTCACATTCAGTTCCGAACGTGCGCTGGAGGCTGCGAATCGCGTGGATGACCAGATCGCCAACGGCGAGCACCTGGGCGAGCTCGCGGGCGTACCGCTGGGCGTGAAAGATGTCATTGTCACCAAAGGGCTTCGCACTACGTGCGGCTCGCATATTCTGGAGCACTACATTCCGCCTTACGATGCCACGGCGGTAATCCGTCTCGAAGAAGAGGGAGCCATCGTCATCGGCAAGCTGAATTGTGATGAATTCGCCATGGGTTCGTCCAACGAGAATTCGGCTTTCGGTCCGGTCCGCAACCCTGCGGCGCTCGACCGCGTTCCAGGCGGATCGAGCGGTGGGTCGGCCGCCGCTGTCGCGCAGGGAACCTGCGTTGTCTCGCTTGGCTCCGATACCGGCGGGTCAATCCGTCAGCCGGCCAGTTTCTGCGGCGTGGTCGGTGTGACCCCGACTTATGGCCGCGTCTCACGTTATGGACTGGCAGCCTTTGCGAGTTCGCTCGATCACATTGGGCCATTCGGGCGAAATGTCGAAGACGCCGCAACCGTGCTGAAGGTGATGGCCGGGCGCGACGAACTCGACTCCACCTCCGCATTCGCCACCGTCGACGATTACGGGCCTCTAATGAAGCAAGACATCAAAGGTTTGAAGGTGGGACTTCCGAAAGAATATTTCGCGGGTTTAAGCGCGGACACGGATGCAATCATCCGCGCAGCCACAAAAAAGCTCGAAGACCTGGGCTGTCAGGTTAACGAAATCAGTCTGCCGCATACGAAGTATGCGGTCGCGTGCTACTACATCATTTGTACAGCAGAGGCCAGTTCAAACCTGGCGCGCTACGATGGCGTCCGCTATACCCTACGCAGCGATTCGGATACGCTTTCCGAGATGTATCGAAATACGCGCGGAGCCGGCTTTGGCGCCGAAGTGAAACGTCGCATTATGCTAGGAACTTATGTCCTGAGCGCCGGCTATTACGACGCATATTACCTCAAGGCACAGAAGGTGCGATCACTGATCGCGCAGGATTTTGCGAACGCATTTGAGCGGGTGGACGCAATTGTCGCTCCCGTTTCGCCTTTCCCGGCCTTTAAAATAGGGGAGAAGATTGAAGATCCGATGTCAATGTACCTGTCCGACATCTACACCATCACAGGCGACCTCAGCGGCGTTCCGTGCATGAGCGTTCCCTGCGGACAATCGCCCGAAGGCCTGCCGGTCGGCCTACAAGTGTTTGCCCGGCACTTCGACGAAAGCACGATGTTTCGCCTGGCCTGGAATTTCGAACAGGCAATGAAAAGTTAGAAGCCTCGGCTTCTTCCCAGTTCACAACCCGGTTACAAATTCGCCGCTGTCCAAGCTGAGTAACTGGCGATACCTGCAATCGCTATCAAATAAAGTATGACAACTATCGTCAGGTACTTATTCAGCTTACCGAGCACCTCGATTCGCCTAGTGTGCTGAACCTGCGTATCGATCACGCGTAAATCGATCGCATTCGCTCCAAGATGAATATTGTGGTCATCGTGATCGTCTATGAACTTCCTATAGAGAAACGAAGCTACCAAAACCAGCACCAACAGACCACAAATGATCAGGTGCACAATGACGTTCATGCTTGACCGCTCCTTTCCTACTCATTTGCAGAACCGCGATCGACGTCCGTAGTTACTCTTTTTATGCGCCGGGCGTCAGATGCGCGACGCAATATACCATCGAGGGAATGATACGCCGCTTTTCTCAAGCTTTCAAGTGGGTTGGATGGGAGCTTATGTATGTCCAATCGACGCCCAGTTACACTCCGTGGGATGGCGGACATTCGACAAGTTAGGCCTAAAACTTCGGTCCCGTTCCCGGACATATAGTTCCGAAAATGGGCACTCCACCTGCTCCGTTTGCTGGAAAATCGAGAGGAACGGTGACTCTCCGCTGGCCAACGGCGTGCTCCGTCGGGCGTCGTCGGGAGCAAAGAACGTGGATGAACGAATTCGCGAGGTACTTACAGGGCCAGCCACCCTCGACTATTTCGTGAGCAGGTTGAATCGAGGCTGGAAACTGGCGGCGGTCGAATGGGAACGGGAGGCAGCCGACTCGACTCGCGAACCGGCCGGCACAATCGGTGAAGAGGTTCCGTATGGATTCAAAATCTCGGGCGATTGCCTTCACCTGGAACAAAATTCTGGCGAAGTGCAAGTCCTTCTGCTGATTCTCGAGGAAATCGTTCGCGATCGTAGATTCAGCCAAATAGCGGATGAACTGAATCTCCAGGGCTTGCGAACCCGGAATGGAAGTAAATGGACGTCAGCCGCGGTTTTCGACCTTCTCCCACGGCTAATCGAAGCGGGCCCGCGATTACTGAAGAGCAAGGATTGGCGGGAGAAACGGCCTCAGATCGTTAGCCGGACCGGCGCTTCCGCGGACTGAATCACACATCCACGCCAGAACTCACGATTGTGCCACCCGGCGCCAGTAAACGGTGAATTTCATTCGAAATTTCGGGCAGAAGCCGTTCTAAATGCGGCGGAACCACGACTTTCGTAAAAAACTGGTCGCGCCACGGAATCCGTTCTGGGCTCGCCTCGAGAAACAGGACATTATCGAATTCGGCCATCTCGCGCCGGGCGTTATCCACCTCTTCAGAGGTTCCAAGCGCCACCACACTTCCAGCCATCAGAACTCGAGCCATAGCGGCCAAGTCCAGGACCGGCGGAATCGCTAGAAGCAGAACCCGGTCGTCCGCCCGCAACATGAGCATTTTACGGCAGCTTCACCAGTTCTGGCTGCGCTCCCGCGGCGAGTACGGCCGCCGCGTCTTCTTCTGTAAATTCCTGAGTCTTGGCGGAGTGATTCATTGAACAGAACTTCGGCCCGCACATGGAGCAGAACGCCGCTTCTTTGAATCCCTCCTCCGGAAGCGTCTCGTCATGGTAAGCGCGCGCGGTCTCCGGGTCGAGCGAGAGATCGAATTGCCGGTTCCAATCGAAGGAAAATCGCGCACGGGAGAGCGCATCATCACGGTCGCGCGCGCCGGGGCGATGCCGCGCCACGTCCGCGGCATGCGCCGCAATCTTATACGCGATGATTCCCTGCTTCACGTCTTCGCGATTGGGAAGCCCGAGATGTTCTTTCGGCGTGACATAGCAGAGCATTGAAGCGCCGTGCCAGCCGATCATCGCCGCGCCGATGGCCGATGTGATGTGGTCGTATCCCGGCGCGACGTCCGTCACCAGAGGACCCAGCGTATAAAACGGCGCTTCATGGCACATTTCCCGCTCTTTCACGACTTGCATCTCGATCTGGTCCATCGGAATATGGCCAGGCCCTTCGATCATGACCTGAACGTCGTATTCCCACGCTTTCTTGGTCAACTCACCCAGAGTCTTCAGCTCCGCGAACTGTGCTGCGTCGCTTGCATCTGCAAGGCTGCCGGGACGCAGTCCGTCGCCCAGCGAAAAGCTGACATCGTACTTCTGGAAAATCTTGCAGATCTGGTCAAAATGCTCATAGAGAAAATTCTGTTTGTGGTTCTTGGTCATCCACTCCGCAAGAACCGCTCCGCCGCGGCTCACGATGCCCGTCACCCGACGGGTCGTCAGCGGAATGTATTGCACCAGCACGCCGGCATGAATCGTCATGTAGTCCACGCCTTGCTCGGCCTGCTCTTCAATCACTTCGAGCATCACCTGGATGTTCAGATCCTGCACCCTGCGCACGCGGTTCAGCGCCTCGTAGATGGGCACGGTCCCAATCGGCACGGGCGACGCGTCGATAATCGCCTTCCGGATTTCCGGAATATCGCCTCCAGTCGAGAGATCCATCACCGTATCCGCGCCATATTTCACCGAATACTGGAGCTTCGCGAGTTCCTCATCGATGTTTGAAGTAGTTGAGGAGTTTCCGATGTTGGCATTGATTTTGCACTTGGATGCAATGCCAATGCACATGGGCTCCAACGCTCGGTGATTGATGTTGGCTGGAATAATCATTCGTCCGCGGGCCACTTCGTCGCGGATCTGTTCGGGGGTGAGATTCTCACGAGCGGCCACGTATTCCATTTCGCCCGTGATCGTGCCCTTCCGGGCATAGTGAATCTGCGTGCGGATCGGATCGTCTTGACGCGCGGCAATCCAGTGACTGCGGTTCATTCCTAAATTATAGGTCGGAGGCGGGCCTCGGCCTTCGCGAGGAAATACTAGGGGGCGCTAATTCAATCCGGCTTTCCATCTTTCGATTAGAAGAAGCTGTTGCTCCACCTGGTGACGTTCCGGCGCGTTCGGTTCAAGCTTCAGGAACCGTTCGAGGTCGGCTTTCGCCGCGCGATGGTTCAACTGCTGTAGATGAATGAGGCCTCGATGCCGGTACTCCTCCGGATAGTCGGGGCGGGCGTCGATCAGCAAATCGATGATCTGGCGGGCTTTATCGAGAGCGCTGCCGCTCAGATAAATTGCCTTCAAATTCGAAAGCATCCTTACCATAATTTGACGCTTCGTCACGGGCGCCAGAACGCCGGGGACGTCCCGAACGTCGACGCCTGCCGTCTCTTTTGCAAGAGCGCAGCAGTCATCATAAGAAAGGACCCGGCCGCGATTGAACGGATCGACCCAATACCGGGAATCTTCGTCCTGGTAAAGAACGATGAAATGACCGGGCAACCCAATTCCGGACACGGCGCGCGAAACTCTCCGCGCTACTTCCATGTAGACGATCGAGAGCGAAATCGGAATGCCCAGGCGGCGCGACAACACGGCGTTCAGGCAACTGTTTCGGGGATCGTAATAATCGCTTTCGTTTCCGCGGAACTGCAGAACCTCAAATAGGAGCTCGTTCATCGCATGAATAAAATCGAGGCCGCTCGCGCGGGGTCGTAACTGCGATTGAAGTTGTTCGGCAAGGTGATCCAGACGAAACAAGGAAGCCTCGAAATCCAGGCCCGGAAATTCGATCGAGGCGAGCTCGAGCGCAGCAATGTCCAGAGTCACATCGGACTCGTCATTTCGAAGGACATCTCGGAGCCACTGCACGGCGGATAGCATATCACCGCCAGCGCGGGCCGAATATTTCGGCTTCTGGCGCCTGGCATGACTCGCCAGAACGCGGCCAGTCGCAGCAAGAAAAGCGGCGCGAACAGAATCCAGCGATAAGCCGCCGCGCTTTATACTTCCTGCATGCGCCTGGCGATGGAGGCGGCCATCTGCCGCGGCGCAAAGCGCGTGAGGAACGCCATCAATGCATTCAGGCGTCCCGCAACCACCAGCGGTTTGCCGCGCATCATTGCCTCGAATCCGATCCGCGCCACGATTGTCGAACTCATTGTGGTCCCGCGGAATAATCGTGTCGCCTCCATTTGGGCGCGGCGTTGAAAATCCGTCTGAGTAGGACCGGGGCAGAGCGTTGTGACGACAACGCGATGCGGTTTCAGTTCATTGTGAAGAGCCGAGGAAAAGGACACAACATATGCCTTGCTGGCGTAATAAACGGCCATCAGCGGCCCAGGCTGAAAGGCTGCCGTGGATGCCACGTTCAAAACGTATCCCTTGTGGCGGGCGACCATTGCCGGTACGAAAAGCCGCGTGAGATAGGTCAACGCGTCCACGTTCAGCCGGAGCATTTCCATCTGCTTCCCGGTGTCGAGTTCGGCAAAGAAGCCAAGCATTCCGACGCCTGCGTTGTTGATCAGCATCTCTACCTCACTGCGTAAATCCGCAAGTTCCTCGTAGAGTTCTGCTGCGCCTTCCGGCCGGGACAGGTCCTTCATGACGATTCGCACCTGGCGCGGATGGGCGTTTCCGATCTCAGACGCCAAATTCTCGAGTTGAGCCCGGTTCCGCGCTACGGCGATTACGTCGTAGCCCGCTCCCGCGCAGAGCTTTGCCAAGTCACGTCCAATGCCGGTGGAGGCTCCGGTTACAAGTGCGTACGCCATGGTGTTCTGGGGTCAAACATAGACTACACCGGAGGAAAACCAGGCGTCGCGAACCGCTTGCCAACACTCGAATTGCTACGATACGAGTTTATGAAAGGCGTCGTATTAGCTGGTGGAACGGGAAGCCGCCTCTACCCGCTGACGAAAATCACCAACAAACATCTGCTTCCTGTATATGACAAGCCGATGGTTTATTACCCTATCCAGATCCTCGTGGATGCGGGTATTCGAGACGTGCTGGTCGTTACCGGTGGGCGGAATTCAGGCGATTTCCTCAGACTACTGGCAAACGGCAAAGAGTTTGGCCTGAAACATATTAACTATACGTATCAGGAGGGTGAAGGCGGCATCGCGGAAGCCCTGGCGCTCGCCGAACACTTCGCCGAAGACGAGAAGATTTGCGTTGTCCTGGGGGACAACATCATCGAGGGATCTATTGCGGGCGCCGTGGATGAGTTCCAGCGGCAAGAGCGCGGCGCAAGAATTCTGCTGAAGAAGGTTCCCGACGCTGAGCGGTTCGGTGTTGCCGAAATTCAGGGCGACCGGATCGTTGGCATCGAAGAGAAGCCCAAGAACCCGAAATCGAGCTATGCGGTCACGGGCATTTATATGTTCGACCAAACTGTGTTTGAGAAGACGCGCCATCTCAAACCTTCCGACCGGGGAGAGCTCGAAATTACCGACGTCAACAACGCCTATATCCGCGAGGGAACAATGACGTTTTCATTTCTCGACGGCTGGTGGACGGATGCCGGAACATTCGATTCTCTTCTCCGCGCCGCAAACATGGTGAAACAGTCGCGCGAGGTAAAAGTGGAAGATTCCGCCGCGGCATTATGAGCAATGTCTTGAGCATGAACGCTTTAGGAGCTCTCGATACCGGCGAGGAACTGCGGATACCGGAGTGCGCGCCCGGTATCGGCAAAGTGATTCTTTCCCCGGCAAGCGCGGACATCATTCCGGGCGTGGTCGTGAAACCGTACCCAATCTGGCCCGACGATCGGGGATATTTCCTCGAAGTCGCCAGGCTCGGCGAAGGATTGGTTCAGGAGTTTCCTCCGGCCACCACACAAATCTCCGCGGCGCTGAACTATCCAGGAATCATCAAGGCGTTTCACTACCACAAGTTTCAGACCGACTTCTGGGTTCCTTCCGCCGGATTGCTGCAAGTCGTTCTTGTCGATCTGCGCGCGGATTCGCCCGCGCACGGCGCCAAGAATACCCTGTATGTCGGCGCCCTGAGGCCCTGGCAGATATTGATTCCACCTGGAGTTGCGCATGGCTACAAAGTAATCGGCGAACATCCTTCCGTTCTTGTCTATGTGACCAACCGGCAATACAACCCAAGCGACGAAGGCCGCATCCCGTACGATCATCCGGGCATTTCTTACGACTGGGAGCTGCAACACAAGTGAAATTGCTCGTTACCGGCGGAGCTGGTTTCATCGGCTCCTGCTTCGTGCGCATGGCCCTTCGCGAGAAGCACGCTGCCAGGGTCGTCGTATACGACAAGCTGACGTATGCCGGCAATCTGGAGAATTTGCAACCGGTGGCGGGCCGTCCCGAGTTTCGCTTCATTCAGGCCGACATCCTCGATGGAAACGCCGTCGAGAGCGTATTGCACGAAGAATCGCCGGACGCGATCGTGCATTTCGCCGCCGAGTCGCACGTAGACCGAAGCATTCACTCGCCCGCGCCCGTCATCGAAACCAATTTCAACGGGACGTTCACACTGCTCGAAGCCGCTCGCCGATTTGGCCTCAAACGGTTCCTGCACGTCTCGACCGATGAGGTTTACGGCAGCATTCCAGAGCCGCTGGATGCCAACGAAAATTATCCTGTGCGCGCCAGCAGTCCGTATTCGGCGTCGAAGGCCGGTTCCGATCTGCTCGCGCTCTCCTATTTCACGACCTACAAGCTGAACGTAACGGTAACTCGCGCTTCCAACAATTACGGCCCCTATCAGTTTCCCGAAAAACTGATTCCCCTGATGATTTCGAACGCGCTTGACGACAAGCCCCTTCCGATCTATGGCGACGGCTTGCAGGTTCGGGACTGGCTTTATGTGGAGGACCACTGCAACGCTATTTTCGCGGCGCTTGAAAAGGGATCCCCGGGTGAGGTCTACAACGTGGGCGGCAACTGTTCCCTGCCGAACATAGAAGTCGTGCGCAGAATTCTGAACGCTGCCGGAAAACCCGAAAGCCTGATGACGTATGTAACGGACCGGCCTGGTCACGACCGCCGGTATGCGCTGACGAACGAAAAACTGACTCGCGCCAGCGGCTGGCGCCCTCAAATGGATTTTAACGAAGGCCTCGCCGCCACAATTCAGTGGTATCGCGACAATCGGGATTGGGTTGCGCGTGTAAAAAGCGGTGAATATCAGCGCTTTTACGAATTAAATTACACCAGCCGGAGCTAATTCATTTCATCTGGCGCAGGGCCGTTCCATATCGCTCCACTTATTTCGAAATTGTGCCGGGGCGCCAATACCTTATAATCGCCAAAGGATTAGCGATTGGACACTCCTCAGCACATGTCCTCGCCCATGGACGAGCTTCGGCGGATCGAGAGTGCGGTCCGGCGAGCTCAGTCAATTGAAGAACTTCGTCCTCTTTTTGATAGATTGCAGACGCTTCGCCGGACATTTATCGACGATTTTGATGTACAACTGGCGATCGGCCAGGTTCAGCAGGTAATCGTCGATCAGGGGCGGCTGCTGATGGAGAATGCGGGCCACGCACCGACGGAAAGCGCCGCCAGCCTGTTGGAGGAAGGACCGGAGAGAGCTGACGACAGGGTACCCCATTCTCACCCTTCACGAGACCGCCATCGCGATGATGTTCAGCCGATCGATGCGCGGAGTTGGAAGCGATCGATCTACATCGGCGCCATCTTCGCGATTATTCTGTTTGCGCTTTTCTTTTATCTCATCCAAATGGCTCGCAAGCTGAACATTGAGCCGCCACAGCAAGCGTCAAACGGCGCTCAAACAGGGGCGCAAGGCCAGATAAAGCCCGTGGCCGGTACGCCTTCCGGAACCGTTGCGCCGGCTGGGCCATCGCTTCGGTTATATACCGATTTGGTTCCGGGCAGTGTTTCGGTCGACGGCGGACCACCGCAAGATCTGCAAGACGGTCAATTGGAACTCGACACGTTGAAGCCGGGCGCCCATAGCGTGCAGCTGAACGGACGAAGTGGCGATGCCTCCTTTAGTTTCAACGTACAGGACAAAACCGCGCCTCGATTAACCGGGCCGCCCTCGGGAAACAACGCGATGGTTGTCACCGTTTCCACCCAGGATGGCAGCGGCCAGCTCATGACGAACGCTCAGGACGCCACGGCGATTGTGGACGACAAACCTGCCGGAGCCGTCACGGCAACAGGGCTGGCGTTGAACGATCTGGGCATCATCGATCATAATCTGCAAATCAAACGGGCGCATGACGAGCAGCGGTTCATCCTGACCTATACGCCGGCGCCCGCTCTTACGGTCTTCGTGAAAAGCGATCCGAATACCGGCAGTCTGGTCGTGGTGGCGGGCGAAGATGGCGCGGATGTTTTGCTCAACGGCAAGCCGTACCGCAGGAAAACCGAGCGCGGAGAACTGCGCATCCCCAGTGTTAAAGTCGGCAGCTACGCCGTGCAGGTGACGAAGGCCGGATTCATTGATCCCAAGCCGCAGACCGTTCAAGTCAAGAAGGGTGAGGAAGCCAGGCTTGAATTTCATCTTGAGCCTGCGCCCAAGTTCGCTTCCCTGCAAGTGCTGGGCGCGTTGCCCGGAACCATGATTCTTCTGGACAATAATTATGCCGTAAGCGTCGGACCCGATGGCAGCGCGGCCATCGCAAACGTGAAGCCGGGCGAACACAGCGTCGGACTCCGGCATGACGGTTACGATGCGAAGCAAGTGCAGCGCAGTTTCAAAGCGGGAGCGACCGTAACCGTAGCCGGACCGGATGTGGCCCTTGCCAAGACGGCCGCGCCTCCGCCGC
>Ga0134125_10004868_pt1 | contig 15320 bp, 8 predicted proteins | sample KB31751_FD_96464 | JGI IMG/M metagenome (GOLD analysis project Ga0134125, IMG submission 96464) | Terrestrial soil microbial communities with excess Nitrogen fertilizer from Kellogg Biological Station, Michigan, USA - KB3-175-1 | ecosystem: Environmental > Terrestrial > Soil > Unclassified ... | reverse complement strand
GTTCGTCTCACCCCTTTTTTCAGGCATTATCATCGGATGATACCAAAAAGTAAAATGATCGATCCCGTTCTCACTTTCTGCAATGGCAAAAAATGATTTCCGGTCTTTTCCTTCGACTCTTACCGCCAGCACGTATTTGCCATTGAATTTTATCGCCCCGGAATTAAAAGTTGCATTGATCCCAAATCTTTCCAAAAGAAAGGGATTGCTTTCCGTATCCAGATCAAAACGCCACTCCAAGGGCGTGTGCTGCGGTGTAACAACCGGATTTTCAAAGCGGTTGTAAATCCCGTTAACAGATCTTTTTTCTACATTTTTTTTCTGCAATAATTCATCATGAACCTGTTGCAAAAAATGCAATCTTTCTTGAAAATATTCACTCATATAATTTCTTTTAGACTGGTTTTTCGTTTTTAAAAATTTAATTCTCTAACTTGTTCCACCAGGTTTTTTTGAGAATAACAACAATGACCGCAAGAATTAATATCGTGATCAGCAAAGGAAGTTTCATCCATAAAATCAAATACATTGGCAAAATCGTAAGACACGATTGACCAATAATTCCAAGCACCACATTGAACATATCCAGCTTGAATCTTTTGTTGGCAATGAATGTGGGATCCTCTGCGACCACCAATTCATGAATCGGCTTCCAGAATCCCCATGGTTTTACCTGCTTATAAAACTTTTTCAAAATTTCAACATCCGTTGCGGGCGCAGAATACGTTCCTGCGATGCAACCGATGATGGAAATCAAAAACAACAAAGGCCAGTTATAAAGCGGCAACCCCGAAAAGATGAAAGGGAAAACCAAAGCCGCGATAATTCCGGCCATCATTCCCCAAAAAAATCCTCTTGCATTGAAGCGCCACCAATACCACTTGAGCATGTTCGCGGCGATGTAACCACCATACAAAGCGCCAACAATCCATTGCAAAATTGAGTTCACATTTTTTGCATAAAAACCCAATCCGATTCCGACCGCTGCCACGATAATCCCGGTGCTATAGTTCATGGCAATGATCCTTTTTGTAGGGGCTCTTGGATTGATATATTTTAGATAAATATCGTTCACGATGTAGGCCTGTGCTGCGTTGAGCGTTCCGGAAAAGGTTCCCATAAAAGCGCCAAGCAATCCAGTCAGAACAATTCCCAAAATACCAACCGGCAAAAAACCGTTGATCGCAGCCGGCAATACTTTTTCAAAATCGGTGCCTCCTGTCGGATTGCTTACATCCATTTGATTGTAATAAAGTAATCCCAGAACAGTTAATCCAATTACCATCGTGTAGCGGATCGGCAATAAAATGATCGATACAAAACCGGTCATTTTAGAAGCTTCTTTTGGCGAGCGCGTTGACAAAATCTTTTGCATATCGTAATTTGGTGCAGGCCCGGCGAGAGATGCCAGCACTCCTTTGAACAACATCATCATAAAAAAAATACTGAACAGCCCAAATTGATCCTCTTTGATTTTTTGCATCGCATCGGGAACAATATTTCTCCAATCGAGATTCAAATCCAAACCAAAAAACGGCGAATCCCATCCGCCAGGAACCTTCAGGTTTTGACCCTGCAAATGTTTCATCGCGATATATCCGATGGCAATACAGCCAACCGTCATGATCACATATTTAATCAAATCGCCGATCACGATGCTGTTCATGCCGCCGAGAATCGAATAAAACATCGCGAATAAAGTGAACACAATTCCATAAAAATGCGCCACATATTCAGCACCAACATGAAAAGGAACATAAGGCTGAACGTAAGACCAGGGAACAAAAATCTCTATGAATTTCCCTAAACCAACAAAGCCATAAGCAAGAAAACCAAGACAGCCAATGAGCGCAAAAACGACGGTAATATTATGAGATGAGGCAACGCCTTTTCCAGTAAGACCAAATCTTGTAGCCAACCATGCAGCGCCGGTATCCGCATTAGAACGGCGCAGCCATTTTGCCAAAAACATCATATTAAAAACCTGGTTAAAAACCGGCCAAAGCCAGGGAATCCAAATACTTTTAAAACCATAAACAAAACACAAAGAAACCATCCACATCGTACCGCTGATATCAAACATATCCGAAGCATCGCTGAGACCAAGAAGATACCATGGCAATCTTTTCCCGGCTAATAAATAACTCTCTTTATTTTTCCGCGCTTTCTTTCTGAAATACATGCCGATGAGTAGCATCGAAATCAGGTAGATCACTACAATACTTATGTCGGTGAGTTGTAGCTTCATTTATAAAGATGCATTTTTGAAACATCCTTTTGAAAAAGAATGTTTGGTTCTTTAGAAAATTTCAGAAAATCTTTTTCAGAAATTTGTCCTTTGTAAGGAACATAAAATTCTGCATCACCTACTTTATTGAAACCGGCATTTCGCCACGCCAAAGCATAAGAAATCTTATGATGATCGAGTCCTTTATAAAAAACATTCGTCCACCAGGTGCTGTCAGGAACCTGTGCATATCCAAATTCTGTGAGCGCGGGAACTTTCTTTTTATCAGCAGCAATTTCTTCAATCATGGTCAGCATGTGATCCATATCTTTTACAAACTGCGCATTTCCTTTTTCGCCGCCTTCGCGTTGATAAATGTCAAAGCCAACGACATCTACCCATTTATCGCCAGGGTATTTTTGCAAATAATCTTCTTTGGAATTGAAACGATCCGTATTGAACGCATACAAACACTGGTGAATGTTTTTGGTATCTCTCAAATAAGAAACGGTGAATTGCCACAGTTGTTTGAATTCATCGGGCATGCAATGATCTTCCCCCCACCAAAACCAATTGCCATTCAACTCATGAAAGAGGCGCAGGATCACCGGAATTTGTTCGCCATTTTTTCCTTTCAAACTCAAGATAAAATTGGCCACTTTATCTAACCAGCTTTTATACAAATCATTCTTTTCGCCACCCGGTAAAATGGAAGCAACGGTTCCAGGTGCAGCGTCCCAGGCGGTTTTACCGGTTAAGGGATTATTTAAGTGCCAGCTCAAAGTAACTACTCCTCCACGAGCATAAACTGTTCGAATATAATTGCGCATGGAATCAAAAGGAACACTGTCAATATTTACAGAATGATCCAATTCGATCCTTCCTAATTCAAATCCATAGATAGCAGGATAATCGCCGGTTACGATTTTTACATCACTTTTTCCGGGAACATATTTCCATCCTACTCCATAAGCCAGATCATCCTGGTGGCCAAACATGATGCCTTTTTGTTGCAGCTTTTTTAAATTGAAATAAAGGGTTTTTGTTTGTTTGCTGGCTTGTTTATCGGAAGGTAAATTGTTTGAAGTGGATTTGTAAACAGAGTCTATGGGTTGTAGTAGATTTATACGAACAATACGTTTTGCAACTCCGGTATTAAATGAAAATACAAAGAGACATGAAATCAAATTTTTTATACAATTAAATCTTATCAAATTTTATAAGTTTAGTTTTATCGAAATCATAATTTCATTTTACTTTTTCTTTATTACGAAAGCCCTCATTTTAGAATCATTGATGGCAGCCAATAAAACCTTTTGTTTTCCAACCGTAATCATTTTAAGATCTTTCACATCGCCATCGAGTATCAAGTCGCTTGTTGTGGGTGAAAGTGCAGTAAACACGCCTTTGCCGTTATTGGTTAATAGCAAACCATAAGATGCATCATAGCGGCCGGTCATTACGGAAGCCTGATATTCATTACCCCCAAGGATCAGATCCGGTGAACCATCCCCAGTCACATCTGTACAAACAATAGCATTTACCGGTGCTTCCTGCGCCACTAACGGAAAAGGATGAAAAGTAAATTTGCCATTACCCATATTCCTAAAGTACCCGCTTCTTGCTTCACTACATTTGAGTACCAGCGCGTTATTCATCATTTCTTTAGTAAAAATCTCATCCATCGTCGCTTTAGCATACAAGCTGTTTTGTTCGTATTTCTTCCTGATAGAAGGCATTTGTATGGCCCATTCATCTCTTGAGATTCCTGACGATAACTGATAGTTGCCATTATTATCTTTTATATAATAACACAGTACATTTTCTATCGCTCCATTACCGTCAAAATCTTTTGCAATTAATTCTGCAGGTTGCTTTGCATTTATATGAAAGGGATTGTTCAACCCAATGTTTCCTGCTACGATATCCAATTTGCCGTCACCGTCAACGTCGGCAATGGCCAAACTTCTCCAAAGTCCGGGAAACTGATTCAAGCCGGTTTCATTTGTTATTTCCGTTAAAGTTTTGCCGTTGTTTTTAAAAATACGGATAGGCATCCAATCTCCGGCAATAATAAGATCTGGCTTTTTATCATTGTCTATATCAACCCAAAGGGCTGAATTTATCAGCCCGATATCTTCAAGTGCCGGGCACACGGAAGAGGTTACATCAACAAATTTTCCGTGATCATTTCGAAGTATGTAACTTCTGGGCGGCACGGGATAAGTGCCTAATGAAACCCTTCCGCCAATAAAAACATCGAAGTCTCCATCCCCGTCCATGTCGGCTACTGCAATGCTTTTAGCCGGCGTTCGGATTAGTGTTGAAAAAGCCGTACCGTCCAAATGAAAATTCCCTTTGCCATCATTCAGATATAAGCGGGGCCGGTAAAAAGAGGAATTGACGTCAAATTCACTGCTTCCTCCAGCGACAAGAAGGTCAGGAAATCCATCCCCATTAGCATCGAAAAAGACACTTTGCATATCTTCTTCATATTTAGTGCCGGTTACCAGGTCCTTACTATCAAAAGTGCCATCTTTCTTTTGCAAAAAAACTTTCCCTGATTGTTTAAAGGCGCCGCCAATAAAAAAGTCTTCAAGTCCATCTCCATTAACATCTCCGGTACTTATAAACGGTCCTTCCTGAGAAAACTTTTGCGGTATCAATGGCTGAAATGAATAATCAAAAAAGAAAGTTTCTTTATGCCGGAAATCCACATTTATTTTTTGTGTAACCTCATTAAAAAAGGAATCAGTTACCGCTTCAGTTTTTTTATATGCTGCATTAGCATCTTTATAATTTACCTGAAGAATTTTATTTGCCGCAGGATGTATTATTGCCTGCATTTTGCCATCCGGCCAAACGATCTTTAAGGAATCAGGAATATTTTTTCCAAATCCAAAATGAAGCCGGCTATCTACACTTGACAAATATCCCCTAACAGGATATTCTTCGACCATTTGCTGCAGTCCTTTGCAGAAAGCATATGCTACTGTTCCGATTCCATCTTTATTAAGTGTATCGCCATTTAATTTTATAGTGAGATAATTATTCCTTTTTGCAGAGTCGCCTCCATTGTTAAGATCATTTCTCATGATAAATGCTTTCTCATTGATATTATTCGTTATAATATCGAGATCGCCATCATTATCAAGGTCGGCATATATGGCACCGTTGGAAATCGATGTTTGATCTATTCCCGCTGCCTGGGAAACATCCTCAAAAGAAAGTCCTCCTTTATTAATATATAAATAATTACGCAGCGACAAACTACCCAGTTTAGCAAGATCATCAATTAAGATTTTTTGCTGACGCGGATCATTTTCAGGAATGCCGCTTTGCACAACAGTATTGTGCCTGTGCTGCAGGAAATCTATATTAGTAGGATCCCTTCCCAATCCATTGGTAATATGGATGTCTTTCCAGCCGTCATTATTAAGGTCAGCAATCAAAACGCTCCAGCTCCAATCTGTTTCTGCTATGCCTGCCATCTCTGCTATTTCGCTAAAAAACGGCTCCTTTTGGTTATTTATCTCTCTTGTGCCATTGTTTATTTGAAGCATGTTATGAATATACTCTGGTTGATATCCTTTATCCATTTCAATCTGGTGCCTTTGATTAGTTAGGAAGGAATACATCTCCTTTTTACGCTCATTCGTTTCCGGCTGCATGTCAAGAGTTATGATATCAGAAAGGTCATCGTTATTCACATCTGCTGCATCAGTGCCCATACTTGAATAACTCTGGTGTTTAATAGCGGTTGATATGCAATTGCTAAAAGTTCCGTTTTTATTATTTAACCATAAGACATCATTCCTGATATAATCATTAGAGACATAAATATCAGGGTACCCATCACCGTTGAAGTCGCTAACAACTACTCCTAGTCCATTTCCGTCTTCTATTATTCCTGCCTGTTTGGATACATCTTTAAAGATGGGATGATTCATGCCTGGTGCATTACCTTCATTGTGGTATAATTTGTCACCCGCTATAGAATTGCTGTCAACTTTGTTTTCCCTGATATCATTTGGCCGGTTATCATTCAGTGTATGATTCAGCAAGTACATATCCGGCTTTCCATCTTTATCATAGTCGAGAAACACGGCTTGGGTGGAATAAGAGGTGTCTGCCAATCCATACTCCGCGGCTTCTTCTTTAAAAGTTAAGTTATGCTGATTGATGAATAACAGGTTTTTTCTTTTTGAGCCTGGTACTTTTCCGGAAACGCAAACATAAATATCCGGCCATCCGTCATTGTTAATGTCTACAATACTTACACCTGTACACCATGAATCGGTGGAAACACCGGCCTTTAAGGTAATATCTTCAAAGCGGAAATTACCTTTGTTGATATAAAGTTTCGAGCTACCCTGGCTGCCGGAAAAAAAAATATCCTCCAGACCATCATTATTAAAGTCTCCTACTCCAACTCCACCTCCCATGTAGGTATATTCATTTACAAACATGTTGGTTGAATCGTTTTCTATTATTGTATTCTTAAAATCAATCCCGGTTTCTGAGGATGGAAGAAAGCTAAAGTATAAACCAGCGTGTTTAGGCGGTGAAGTGCATGATGAAATCGTGAATAAAATAATTATATACAAAGTAAGATTCTTCATAAAATGAAAAGCATTGTATCAGATCATTCAAATTTTAAAGCATCAAATTGGTGTTGTTTCACGCAACGAATTTTCTTACTCTTTCTTATCTGTTGTTAAGATTTTCTAACTCAGGTCATGGTTTATTAATAAAAAACCTCTTCTGTTCGCATACATATCCCAAAAGGGTACACTATCTCTCTATAATGCACCTTTACGAATTTCAGTACTTTATCGCCCCAATTGTTTTAGTGGCAAAAATTGTCCTTATTTTCCTTTCACTATACGGACATTGTCGATTGCCAGGTTGATGCTTTTGGCAGGCACTGCAGATGCCTTGTCATTTGCAATCATGAAAGCAACACCTGTTGTAGGGTAGTCTGAAAATTTGTTTGCAGGCGTTCCTGATGAATTCCAGCTTGTTTGCCAAAATTCATTACCGGAAATAAATTGCGTAAGCGGTATAGTCACTGTTACCCATCCCGAGGGTTGGTATTTGTTACCAGGAGCAGTTTCCCACGGAGCAAACCTTGCAGTAAAAGAACTCCATCCATACCAATCTCCAACTGAAATCCATAACGATCCGGCGCTCCATGTCGTTTTCACGTACAATTCAAATTTCAAAGAATAATTGCTGATTGAAAGGCTTTTGTCCGAAACCCATGGAACGTCATTCAGTTGGAGAAGTCCGGGGTTTCCCTGCGAAGTAGGCCCTGCATTTGCAGACATCGGACTTGATTGTAATAAAATAGCCGAACCGCCTGTGCCACCCGGATAATTAGTAGATGTGAGCGCAGCATTTGCATAGCCGCCAGTCCAACCAATAAATCCGGTATTATCTGTTGCATTTTGATCATCAAAAGTACTCAGATATCCAGGAGAAGGATGGGTAATATAGGACGCATAAAGCTGAGGTGATGCTGCATGACCTAATACGCCTGATAATCTAAGAGAATCAGAGGTAGTTATGCCTGCGGGCACCTGGACAGTCAATTGAGTGACATTGTTAATTTGGAGGTTGGTTCCAGGAATATTTCCCGGAAAAATGACCTGGTCAATACCTACAAAGTTAGTACCGTTTACCGTTATGGTATTACCTGCTGCGGCATTTTCATTGGAAACAGATGTAATCGTCATAGGAGGAGGATAAGAGAAAGCTCCCGTCCCAAAGGTGCAATAAACACGAAGAGAATCATTGAATGGATTTCCTGGTGGAATTTCAGCCGCTATTTGTGTAAAGGTTTTGTTGACAGTGTAGGAAAGAGCTGTGTCATTTCCAGATACAGGAAAGGTTATTTTTTTTAATCCTTCGAAATTAGAGCCATTAATATATACAACTGATCCCGTGTTATCAAAAGTAATAGAATTTATTACGGGCGCGGGCAGATATAATTGAAAAGAATAGGTAGCCGTTCCGTGACTGGTAACTACCTTAATAACACTTGGTACGTTAGGGTCAGTGGCAGTTGTTTGGGCTGTTGCCGGAATGGTAACAATGATATTGTTGTCAGTAGCATAGGCAGGGTTAAAATAAGCTGATGTATCGTTAAATATCACTTGCTGTAATCCACCGAAATTGCTTCCCTGAATTACGATTAATGTGCCTGGTATAGCCTTCGTAAACGTACTATCCCGTTTAGTAGAATCTACGACTCTTACTTGCGTTATCATGGGTTTACCCGAACCTCCGTCATTTTTCTTACAGGAAAATAAAATTGTTACTGCAAGAATTGAAAAAACTAATAATTTTCTCATAAAATTTTATTTAAGATCGTTCTCAATAATTTAATTTACTAAAGTCAAAAGGGACAGGCGACAAGGTTAAGTTATGGGCTACCAGCAATTCAACTTCCGGGTAGGGAAGATCCGCAGTGGCCGGTGTGATGGTATAATTGCGTGGCCCTACAGTAGCAGGATTGTTTGCATCATTGAGATAAGTAACAAACGAATTTCCTCCATTGTAGGTCAGATTATAAACGCCTCTGTTTTGAGTATTGAAATATTGCATGGCAGCAGTCGGATCAAAATAATACCACGTTTTCCAATCATACCACGCTTTTCCTTCAAAAGCGAACTCTATCTTTCTTTCCAACATCAGATCAGCATAAGTGATTGAATTTCTCGGAGAAATGCCTGCACGAATTCTTACTGCATTATAATATTTCAACGCTTCTGCATCAGAGGTAGATGTATTATTGCCCAGGATAGCGTCTGCATAATCCAGGTAGACCTCAGCAAGACGGAAAATGTATGTGCCAATATTTTCATTTTGGGAACCACCGAGACCACCATTATCAGCAGGAGAACCAATCACATACTTTTTCACGTAAGGATGATTATTGCCGTAATAGGCACCTGAGGTTACCGGAGACGTTATGTGAAGGCCGGTCACAGAGTTTGTAGCAGTATTGAACAAGGCAGTATCTACCCACCACCCACCATTGGCAGTGTTTATATCAGGGTAAAATGAATTGGGCATAAATAACGTTGCCTTTCTGCGTACAGAATCATCGGCGTTTGCCGGGTCAATATAATATTGTATTAAACTCGGAGAAGCGCCAAAAGCACCACCCCAACCATCGCCGGTTTGAGTAATTTTTGAATCATAGGCCAGGTTAGCCTGCATGTGGTTTTGAGCTTGCCAATTACCGGTAGGTACCCAAAGCAGCCCAAACAAGCATTCAGGAGGTACCTTAGTACCGCTAAAAGCGGAACTTGTAAAAAGATCATAATAACTGGGATCTAATATTAGTCCACTATTATTGCAAACATCCCCTAAATAATACCTGGCGCTATCAAGATCTGACTGCTTCCGCTGCCCGCCAGACTGCCCCAGACCTGATCTTACCAGGTAAGCCCTGCCCAACATCCCTTCTGCGCTCCATTTGGTAATGCGACCAGGTTGAAGTGGTGTGGAAGCGAGATGGTTCATAGACCAGGAAAGATCAGAAATAATAAATTTCCAAACATCGGCCAGGTCGTTCCTGCGGATAGAGGTGTCACCTAACTGCTGAGTGTTGTTATAAATAATAGGGACCGCTCCCCAATCCAAAGCCAGGTAATAGTAAGCTGCAGCCCGTATAAAATAACACTCAGCAAGCCCGGAGTTCTTTGCTGATTCGCTGGCACCAGGGGCTGCATTTTTAATATTATAGGCTACCACGTTGGCATTAGCAACCACAGACCAAAGTGACTGGTAAGCACTTTGCAATGCGCCACTCGGGTCACTTGAAGTAACCGTAAAACTAAGATAGGATGCCCTTCCGTTATAATTATCTGTGCTACTGTTACCTCCCATGATATCTCCTATATATTGTAGTGAGGTTCCGTTATACCCTCCCCACGCAACATTGTAAAGAGGGCCGGTGCCATTCAGGATATCCGCATCACTTCGATAAAACGTGCCTGCTGTAGGAGAAGCCAGGGGTGGCCGGTTCAAATAGTCTTTCTTGCACGATTGCATAACAAACATACCAAGCATTAATATTGTTATGGCGGTTATATTCTTTCTCATTATTAAAATTTTTTTTATAAATAATTTTATTAGAAATCCAAAGCAAGGCTAATAGTATAGGATCTTGAAGGAGGATATCTTCCTTCATCCATCCCTGCCAGGTTAAGGCCTCCGTAATTATACATGCCTACTTCAGGGTCATATCCTGTATATTTTGTAATGGTGAAGGCGTTCTGAACCTGGAACGTTGCCAATACACCTCTTAAAACATGAGTTTTCGAAAGATATTTTTCAGGAACTCTATAGCTTATGCGGGCATTTTTCAGTTTTAAGTAAGATCCGTTCTCAACATTCCACTGAGAAATTCTGTTGTTGCCATTGGCATCGACAAAAGCATTCGGTATATTAAAACCGGGATTAGTAAGTACTGCTGTTTCGGCATCTGCAGGGTTAACACTGCTTGGTTGCGCAAAATTGGTAGCTCCCTGAAAATGATTGTTATAAGGACCAGTGCCTTGTGGCATCGTTTCATATTGATATCTTGTAAGATTCAATATCTGATTACCATAAACACCGGTGAAAAACAAATTGAGTTCAAATCCCTTATAACTAAGGGTACTTGTAAAATTATAAGTAAATTTAGGCCAAGGGTTGCCAATAATAGTTCGGTCATTTTGATCTACAAAACCATCACCATTTATATCTTTATATTTAATGTCACCAACCCAGGAACCACTCGTAGGATTTACAATCAGCTGGCTTCCGGCAGCGCCTGTTTGTATTGCATGACCTGTAATATCTTTATAATTCTGGAAAAGCCCTTCTGCAATATAACCGGTGATCATACTAATAGGTTGCCCCTCCTCAGTGAGAAACTGAGCCTGCCTGTTATTTGTCTGATCATAATATTGAATATTTATCGGGCTAACTACTTTTAGCACTTTATTTTTGTCTATAGAGAAATTAAATCCGGTTTTCCACTGAAAGTCTTTATGTGAGATATTCACCGTATTTACTGTTACACCAATTCCCCGGTTCTCCATGTTTCCATAGTTTCTCTGCGGCCAGCTTAATTGTCCGCCATAACCACCGCTGACGTATCCACCCATAAACTCGGGACCAGTTGCCGGCAGTATCAGGTTGGATATTTGTTTCAAATAAGCATCGGCTATTACTTCTACCCTGAAATTAAACATGTGCAGATCCAGTCCAATATTTTTAGACTTATCCTGTTCCCATTTCAAATCCGGATTCGGAAAGTTGGCAGGAAGAAATCCGGTACCCCATACGGTCGGGCTGGCATATAAGTTTGAATAAATAGCGCCGCCAGGTCCTGCATTTCCAGATACTCCATACTCTGCTCTTAGCTTCAGGTCATTGATGAAGGTAACACTGCGCATAAATTTTTCATCCGATATTTTCCAGGCAACAGATGCGGCAGGAAATATTCCGAATTTATTATTAGGCCCGAAATTAGAACTACCATCTCTTCTTATTACAAACTGCCCTATATATTTATCATTATAGGTATAGTTGAGCCTGCCAAAATAAGATTCTCCCGAGCCATCACCTCTATAACTTGTTCCGGGACTGGATAAAGGATCTGCCACACTTAGCTCCTGCACGGAAGTGGTGGAATAATTTTTACCCGAAGCGCTTAATCCCTGATAAGCATAGTAGGTTGCTTCATGGCCCGCCATTACAGAAATTTTATGCTTTTCGATGTTGAAATCATATTGCACTCTTGTGTTGAAAGAAAGCCAATAATTGTTGCTGCTGGCCCGGCTTCCGGATGTGGGAGCGCTTTGATAATATTTACCGAGCATATAAAAAGGATTGAATTGAAAATTATTATTAAAAGTATAATTTCCATTCAATTCGGTATGCCACACTAAACCGATAATGGGTGAGACATCCATATTTAATCCACCAATTAAGCCAAATGAAGTATTATAATTATTATTGAGATTCGCAATCGCCACCGGATTAGTAACAGCGTATTGTGCCTGGGCTGCGTTTGCCGGGCCACCATACGTACCATCAGGATTTTTTACGGGGATCGTTGGGTTTTGAGACAATGCGAGGTTCACGATACGGGCCTGAAATGTGTTTACTTTTTCATTCGTACCAAAAGAACTCAGGTTCGTTCCAAATTTCAGCCACTTTGTAGCCTGGTTGGCAAGATTTAATCTGATTGACCCTCTTTTGAAACCTGAACCGGCTGCTACCCCATCCTGTGTCAGATAATCGCCCGATAAATAAAAATTAGTCTTTTCGTTGCCACCGCTTAATGAAAGCGAATATTTTTGCATCAAAGTAGGGTTGAATAAAGCCTTTTGCCAGTCTGTTCCACCACCAAGCAGGGTGGGATCTCCCAGCTCAGGTGGTTCTACACCTACCAAACCATATTTTTGAAGCTTGCCGACATATATAGCATATTGTTGCAGGTTCATTACCGGCAATTCTTTTGGACGTTGCTGAAAGGTTTGTGAAGTAGAAAAATTAACTTTTGTATTACCCGCTTTACCCTGTTTGGTAGTAATCATTACAACCCCATTAGCGCCGGCAGCACCATAGATAGAAGTAGCAGCGGGCCCTTTGAGGATACTGATATCGGCTATATCATCCGGGTTGATTCCTGCAAGTTCGTTGGATTCACCGCTGGCTACATTATACTGGCCGCCTGTCGGAACACTTGGCCTTATCTGTACGCCATCTATTACATATAAGGGTTGGTAATTACCGGTTATGGTACTAATACCCCTGATGATAACCGTAGAGCCAGAACCCGGCGCGCCGCTCGGACTTGACACATACACATTCGCTGCCTTTCCCTGCAGCGCATCATCAAGTGTAACGTTTACAGTTTTATTCAGATCTTTTGAAGAAATGGTTTCAACCGCACTACTCATATCCGACTTCTTCATTTTGCCATACCCTACCACCACTACATCACTTAAGCTATTATTACTTGATCGCAACTTAACGTTAAAGACGCTTCTGCTGCCAATAGCTATTTGTTGCGTTTCCATCCCAACAAAGGAAATAAGTAAACCATTGTTGTCTCTTGGAACGCTTAGCGAAAACTTTCCCTGACCATCGGTTGCAACAGAAATGTTCGTATTTTTTACCGTTACCGTAGCGCCGACTAGTGGGCTTCCATCCTCATCGGTGACCAATCCTGAAATTGTTCTGCTCTGGGCAAACAAAGTTGTAAAAGAAAAAATACTAATTGTAAGTATTAGCAGCTTTCTATTGAAATATTTCTTCATAATCGAAGTTTTGATTTAAAGATTTAGAAAATTGTACAAATGAATATTTTATTAAAATCTAGTTGTTGATTTTTATTTCATAAGAACTGGTTCGTACACCAGTTTTTTTCATCCCGAGCCACAAAATTTGTTTAGAATTTACCAGTCTTCCGAATCGGTGGTTCGCACCTTATTTTTTTTAAATCACCATTTTCAAAAAAAACAACAATACATCGTTAAACATTTATCATCTGGAAACAGCTGTCATTAAGGTTCTCATCATTTCTCAGGTTATTGTTTCATTGAAATATCATTTCAAATAATTGACCACACCCAGAGAGCAATTTTTTCATAAATGTAATCGATTACAATTATTATTTCAAAAAGATTTTTTTGTTTTTATTTAATATTCCAAATAATTACTTTGTTGTGATCTTATTAATAAGCATAAAAACATAACATTGCATGTTTGACAGCACCATACCAAGCCTGCTCATCGTGATCCGTTCATTAAACACACTTTATATGCTATTGCGTTGTTGATGCACAAATGCTCGCAATTAAATTTTCGTCATTAACAAACTGAGGTGATATTTATTCTTAGTAAACAATATTGTAGCAGAAAAAATACTACTAATTCCAATTAGCAACTTTTTCTGAAAACATTCGCTCATAAGAACAATCTTTAGAATCCAAAGCTATTTCAATTTATAACATAAATTTAATACTCTTTTATCTTTTAGAAGTGTTTTTTTATGTTCAACTAATCAATATAATCGGAATATTTCAGACTTTAAAAGCCTTTACAGTCTAAAACGTCGTATTTATTGTTAATACTATCTTGATATTATTTTAATTCAATAAACAGTAGTCTCGAAAAATAATCTACCGGTTTTTACTGTGGAACGCTCGTGACGACTATGATGCTTATGGAATTGTCTATTTAAATATGCAGATTCACGAATACAGAAAGTAAATATTTGTTTGTTTGCTGACCATCTTTATATCACCCGGTAGCAGCTGCTGCCGGGTGAGGAGGAGTAAGAGGATTTGTTCATAAATTCCAAAGTGCTTTTAAGCGGAGTATCGTAAAGCCTTGCAAAGCTTTATTGCATTTCCTTAGCCAGTTCTTTTAAATACTTCAGATGCCTTCCATATCGTCTTTCATTCACCCATGTGTTGGCAAAATATTGCAGCACAAATAATCCGGCATAGGCAAGGTATCGTATTGCTACAGGCAGAGAATGCCACTTATCCAGCATCCGGTAATGTTGAAAATAAGGCACGATTTCAATTAACAGGATGAAGAATATAAGCGCAAAGATTAGCGCGGTTTTCTTCCATTTCATCCTTCTCTCCAACAAATCTACTTGTTGTTCCAGGTTCATTTTAACCATATGGTCCATCCCTTCCATTTTATTCACGATACGGTAATTGTAGTAAGAAAAAATAATTACGCCGAGACAAAAAGCGATGTAACTCCATAGAATTACGTTGTTTAACAGCGCGTGGACATCATCTACATTGAAGATGATAAAGTATGCCGGAATGATGGCCATCAAAACAATTTGTTTTCTAAAAGCTTTCTTTAAAGCTGCCAAAGGGCCATAGCTTTTGTGTTGTATTAGTTCCATAATATCAGTATTTAAAGGTTTTGTTGACTGTTTTTGATTCCATGCTTGTTTGAGATCATCGAGTTCCATGGTTAATAATTTTTTGTAAGCTGACGCAATTTTTCTTTAATCCGGTTCATTTTCACTCTGAGGTTTCCCTGGCTAAGTCCCAAT
>Ga0134125_10004867_pt1 | contig 15322 bp, 12 predicted proteins | sample KB31751_FD_96464 | JGI IMG/M metagenome (GOLD analysis project Ga0134125, IMG submission 96464) | Terrestrial soil microbial communities with excess Nitrogen fertilizer from Kellogg Biological Station, Michigan, USA - KB3-175-1 | ecosystem: Environmental > Terrestrial > Soil > Unclassified ... | reverse complement strand
GAACTCGCCGATCAGCGCCGAGTGCCAGCTGGTGCCGCAGGCGGTGATGACGATGTTGTCGAACTCGAGCAGCTCTTCGTTGGTCAGGTTGATGCCGCCGAGCTTCGCCGTTCCGTCTTCCGCGAGCAGGCGGCCGCGCATCGTGTTCTCGATGGTCGTCGGCTGCTCGAAGATTTCCTTGAGCATGAAGTGCGGGAATCCGCCCCGCTCGATCATGTCGAGGTCCCAGTCGATGCTGTTCACGGTGCGCGTCATCGGCATGGCCTGCATGTCGATGATGCGATAGCCGTCGCGCTCCAACACCGCGAGGTCGCCGTCATCCAGGTAGATCACCTGGCGCGTATGGGCGAGGATGGCGGACACGTCGCTGGCGACGAAGTACTCGCCTTCGCCTAACCCCACGAGCAGCGGGCTGCCCTTGCGCGCGGCCACGATCTTGTTCGGGTCGCGGCTCGACACCACCGCGATGCCGTACGTGCCTTCCACTTTGCGCAGGGCCTCGAGCACCGCTTCCTCGAGGTTCCCGTCGAAGAACTCTTCGATCAGGTGCGCCAGCACCTCGGTATCGGTTTCCGAGCGGAACGTGTGGCCGACGTCTTCCAAAGCCTGCCGGAGCGCAGTGCCGTTCTCGACGATGCCGTTGTGAACGACAGCGATTTCATTGTCACAGGACAGGTGCGGGTGGGCATTGCAAAAATTCGGTGCTCCGTGCGTGGCCCAACGGGTGTGCGCGATGCCAAGTGTGCCGTTTATCGGCGCGGCTAGCACCAGGGTCTCGAGCTCGGAGATCTTGCCCGGCGCCTTTCGCGTCTCGACGCCTTTCCCGTTCATGATGGCTACACCGGCCGAATCGTAGCCCCGATACTCGAGCCGCTTGAGTCCCTCGAGCAGCAACGGCGACGCGAGTCGCGGTCCTACATATCCAACTATTCCGCACATATGTGGTTGAGCCTCGGTTGGTTCATCGTCCTAACGCGTCCAGCGGAACGCGCGACCGGGTCACGAGCTCGCGTGCTGCTGCCGCGTTCGGCGCTTCAGCAATCACACGCACAATCGGCTCGGTACCCGACGGCCTGACATGTACCCATCGGTCCAGCCATGACAACCGAAGTCCATCCTGCATATCAGCTTCGGCGTCCATAAACCCTTGCCGCAAAGCATTATACACCGCATCCAAGGGCGCGTTCGGCCGATCCAGCTTGTCCTTCACGATCACGTATCTGGGATAACGGGCCACAATGGCTGAGAGCGGCTCGTTGTCCTCTAGCAACATTTGCAGCAGCACTGCCACACCCACCGGAGCGTCCCGCCCCAAATGCAGTTCCGATAGAATGACGCCCCCATTCCCTTCGCCTCCAATCGCCGCGCCTTCCGTGCGCATCCGAACCGCGACGTTCACCTCACCGACCGGTGCGCGAACGACTTGTGCACCAGCCTCTTTAGCCACGTCATCGACGATTCGACTGGTCGATAGATTCGCAACCACCGGACCGCTGCGATACCTAAGCACAAGGCGGGCCGCCAACGCCAACGTCCAATCCTCTCCAATCGCCGTGCCCTGATCCGACACCAACGCCAACCGATCGACGTCCGGATCGGTGGCAAACCCGACTTCGGCCTTCGACTCTCGCACGAGACGTTCCAAGTCACCAAGGTTCGAGGCGACAGGCTCTGGCGGCCTCGTGAAGCGCCCGTCGGTCTCGAGGTTGATCGCGTGCACCTCGCAGCCGAGCCGCTCGAGCAATTCGGGTATGATCACGCCGCCCGCACCATGCGCGCAGTCGAGCGCCACGCGAAACTTCCGCCGGCGAATCGCATCGACTTTGATGAACGGCAGCGCGAGCACCGCGGCGAGATGCTGCTCGATCGCCTGCTCGTCGACCCGCACCTGCCCAAGCAAATCCCACGTCGCGCGCGGAAACGTGCTCTCGACTACGCCGCGCATCTCCATGCCTTCAGCTCCATCCAGGAACAATCCGCTTGGCCCGATGAACTTGAGCGCGTTCCATTCGATCGGATTGTGACTGGCCGTGATCGCCAACCCGCCCGCGGCGTGATGATGCTCGACCGCGAGTTGAATCGTTGGCGTGGGCGCGAGTCCGACGTCGATCACATCGCAACCAACCGACTGCAGCGCCGCGAGCGTCGCGCGATGAAACATCGGTCCGGACACACGCGAGTCGCGTCCGACCACGATGCGACATGCCGTCGAGGCGTGTGGCGCCGCGGACCATTTGCCGTGTGCCCACGCGCCGAAGCCGGCCGCGAACCGCGTCACCACTTCCGGCGTGAGCGCTTCGCCTACGCGCCCGCGCACCCCGGACACGCTAACCATCAGGCCTTCGTACACGCGGTAACCTCCGTCACGGTCCATGAAAAAGTACGCGAGCGCTTCGACCAAATGATAACGACTTGGACGAGGCGACGCGGCGGTCGTGAAACTTAGGCGGATGGTGGTCGCAACGTGTGGGCCGCCGACGCCGCGGCGCGCGCGGCGCCCCGGCCGTTCGACGGACGATCGATCGTGGTACGGCCGCGCTCGCGTTAGGCGCGGCGCGAACCGCCGCTCAGCCGGCGGATGGCGCCATGCGCCGCTGCCGGGCGGGATCGGTGAGCGGCTCGCGGGGATCGATCACGATTCCGCCCGTGGAGGCCGCCTCGACGAACGCGTCCACGACGTCGCCGTCGAACTGCGTCCCCGACATCCGCTTGAGCTCGTCCATCGTGTCGATGTAGGACAGGCCTTTGCGGTATGGCCGTTGGCTCATCATCGCGTCGAACGCGTCGGCCACCGCGATGATGCGCGCCTCGCGCGCGATGTCGCTGCCGCCTAACCCGTCGGGCACGCCGGTGCCGTCCATCCGCTCATGGTGCGACCGCACGATGTTGAGCACCACGGAATTGTCGCCCAACAACGGCCGCAAAATCCGCCACCCGAGGACCGGGTGCGTCATGATGTGCTGGTATTCGTCCTTCGTCAGCGGACCGGGCTTGTTCAGCACGTCTTCGCGCACACCGATCTTGCCGATGTCGTGAAGCTGCCCGCCTAACTCGATGTGCCGGATGGTCGCCGCGTCGATGCCGAGTACCCGGCTGATCGCCACCCCGTAGCGGCTCACGCGAATCGAGTGGCCGCGCGTGTACGGATCCTTGAGCTCGAGCGCCTCGGCCAAGGATTGCACGCTCGCCACGAACAGATCTTCGAGCCGCTGCGCCTGCGCCTTCACGCGCTCCTCGAGTCGCTCCTGATACCCGCGATTCTCGAGCAGCAGGCGCCGCTTCTCGAGCGCCTGGGTCACGCGCGCTCGGACTTCCTCGAAGATGAACGGCTTGGTGATGTAGTCCATCGCGCCGGCCGACAGACACGACACCGCGACCTCGACTTCCGCGACCGCGGTGATCATCACCACCGCAACATCAGGGTGTGCCTCGCGGATGCGCTTGAGGAGCGTTGCGCCATCCATGCCGGGCATGCGCATGTCCGACAAAACGAGCTCGAGCGGCTTGCGGTCGAGAATGGCGAGCGCATCCTGAGCGGAGCTCGCCTCATGGCAGCGGAAGCCGGCGCCTTGCATCAGGCGCACGAGTGCTTGTCGAAGTCGCGGCTCATCGTCCACTACCAAGCAGCGACTCCCGTCTACGCCATTGGCGTGCGTCATGGGATTCGGGGAGTTATCTTGCGCGAACTGATCAACGGACGTTGGCATGACGCGCATATTCGACGACGATCTTCAGTCCGGGTTGGGCACGCGGGCGATTCATGCCGGACAGCGGCCGGAGCCGCTGGCCGGCGCAATCATGACGCCGGTTTACCTGACGTCGACATACGTGCAGGAGGGGCTCGGAAAGAACAAGGGCTTCGAGTACTCGCGCACACGGAACCCGACGCGAGACGCACTCGAACGAAACGTGGCTGCGTTAGAAGATGGTCGACATGGCTTCGCCTTCGCTAGCGGTACGGCGTGCGTCGACTCCATCATGAAACTATTCCAATCTGGCGACCACGTGATTTGCGGGCAGAACGTCTATGGCGGCACGTTCCGTCTGTTCGACAAGCTGCTCCGGAAAATGGGACTCGAGTTCAGCTACGTCGACACGCGCGATGCCCAACGGATCGCCGACGCATGCACGCCCCGCACGGTGGCCGTCATCGTCGAGACGCCGACGAATCCACTCATGTGGATCACCGACCTCACGGCGGCAGCGGAAGCGGCGCACCACGCGGGCGCGCTGCTCATCGTCGACAACACCTTCGCGACCCCGGTCTTCCAACATCCGTTCGCGCACGGCGCGGACATCGTCTTCCACTCCACCACCAAGTATCTGAACGGACACAGTGACATGGTGGGCGGTATGGCCGTGGTCCGCGACGACGGGCTCGCCGAGCGATTGGCCTTCATCCAGAACGCGTCGGGCGCGGTGCCGGGGCCGTTCGATTGCTGGCTCGCGCTGCGCGGAACGAAAACCCTCCACCTGCGCATGCCGCGGCACGACGAAAATGGACGGCGCATCGCGGCATGGCTGGTCGATCGCGTCGGTGAAGACCATGTGATCTATCCGGGGCTGCAATCATTCCCGCAGCACGAGTTGGCCTGCCGGCAGATGTCCGGGTTCGGAGGCATGATCTCGGTCGATCTGGGATCGCGCGAACGGGCTGCTCATGTGCTGGAGCGGACGAGAATCTTTTCCCTGGCGGAATCGTTGGGAGGAGTAGAGAGCCTCATCAGCCACCCTGCATCCATGACGCACGCGTCCGTGCCTCCTGAGCGGCGTGCCGCGCTCGGCATTACCGAAGGATTGGTTCGGTTGTCGTGCGGCGTCGAAGATGTGGGCGACCTGATCGCCGATCTCGATCACGCGTTCGCGACGTAGTCCGGCACCCTCCGACGAGCAACCGCCCATGCCTAACCAACTGACACAGATCGCCCCGGTGTCGTGGGAGCACCCCGCGGACCGCGCCGCGCTGAACACGCTGCGCGCACTTCCGGGTTTCGACGACGTGCTCCGCAAGGTGATGAGTCTGCTCGGCGAACGCGGCGTGCGGAGCCTCTTCACCGCCAATGCGGTCCGCGTTGGGCCGCGCCAGCGGCCGCACTTGAGCGTACTGCTCGACGAAGTGCAGCACACCATGGATTGGCCCACTCGTCCGGACCTCTTCGTATCGCAATCCCCGATCGCCAACGCGATGGCGGTGGGCTTCGACAAGCCGTTCATCGTCGTCAACTCAGCCGCACTCGACCTGCTGGATTGGGACGAGCGGCGCGTGCTCCTCGGACACGAGCTGGGGCACGTGATGAGCGGTCACGCCACCTACACCACGCTGGCGCTGATCATTCTCAGCATTGGCTTCAGCAACCTTCCGGGCCTCGGCCTCATCGCGCTGCCCATCCGGCTCGCGCTCATGGAGTGGTCGCGGAAGGCTGAGCTGTCGTCCGACCGGGCTGGCCTGTTGGCGACGCAGGATCCGCAGGCGTCCATGCGCCTCTTCCTCAAGTTCGCCGGCGGCATCACCACCGACGATGAATCGAACCTGGATGAGTTCCTAACGCAGGCCCAGGAATACGAGGAAGGCGGCGGCGCCCTCGACACCATCTTTCGCGTGCTCAACGTCGCCGGCCGGACGCACCCGTTCAACACCGTGCGCGCAGCCGAGCTGCAACGATGGGTTCGGAGCGGCACCTACGATCGGATCATCTCTGGCGACTATCCGCGCCGCGGCGAGAACGACCGTCCGCTGAGTGATGACTACGCCGAGGCCGCCGGATACTATCGGAGCGAAGCGCAGACGGCGGTCGACCAGGTGAAGGACGCGCTGCGCGGTGCGCGCGATGCCTTCAGCAACGCCTACCGGAACGCGACATCAAAGTGAAGGTGTTGCTCGTCGGCGGCGGCGCCCGGGAACATGCCCTCGCTTGGAAACTGACGCACGACGATCCATCGCTGGAGCTGCTCGTCGCACCCGGCAACCCCGGCATCGCACAACACGGCCGGTGTGTGGCGATCAACACCACCGACATCGCCGGGCTGGTTGCGTTAGCGCGCGACGAGCAGCCCGATCTCACCATCGTTGGGCCCGAAGCGCCGCTCGCGGCGGGGCTCGGCGACGCGCTCCGCGAGCACCGGCTTCCCGTCTTCGGCCCGACCGCCGCCGCCGCGCGCATCGAGTCATCCAAAGTATTCGCGAAGCAGCTCATGTTGGACGCGGGCGTTCCCACGGCGCGCGCCGAGCGGCACGTTCGCCCCGAGGATGCCAGGCGCGCCGCACGGGCGATGGGCGCGCCGGTTGTGATCAAGGCGTCGGGTCTGGCGGCGGGCAAAGGCGTGGTGATCGCCCGCACGTTAGGCGAGGCCGATGATGTCATCGACGCCATGCTTCTCGAACACTCGTTCGGCGACGCCGGCAACGAGATTTTGGTCGAGGAATTCATGGACGGCGAGGAAGTCTCGCTGTTCGTGCTCACCGACGGGACGCGCGCGGTGCCGATGCTCCCGGCGCAGGATCACAAGCGCTTGCTGGCCGGCGATACCGGACCCAACACCGGCGGCATGGGCGCGTACGCGCCGCTCACGCTGGCCACGAGCGCCGTGGTGGACGAGGTGATGGATCGCATCGCGCGCCCAACGCTGCGCGCGATGCGCGAGGCGGGCTCGCTGTTCAGCGGCGTCCTCTATGCCGGCCTCATGGTGGCGCGCGACGGGTCGACGCCGCGCGTGATCGAGTTCAACTGCCGGTTCGGCGATCCGGAGACGCAGGCGGTGCTCCCGTTGATGGCCGAGCCGCTGCTGCCGCGCCTGTTGGCGGTTGCGTTAGGCGAAGGCCTCGATGAAACACCGCTCCGGTGGACCGGACGCCACGCCGTCACCACCGTGGTGGCGTCCGCTGGGTATCCCGAGGCACCGCGAACTGGTGATCCTATCATCATACCATTGTCGAGCGACCCCGATGTCCACCTCTTTCACGCCGGGACGACGCGCTCGAGCGATGGCCGCTTGCTCACGGCGGGTGGCCGCGTATTCGCGGTGACAGCTGTGGCCGACACGCTCGCCCAGGCCCAACGGAAGAGCGTCCACGCCGCCGGCGCGATCGAATTTGCCGGCAGCCAGTACCGCGCCGACATCGCGTGGCGGGAGCTCGAGCGCCATGCCGGAGCTGCCTGAAACCGAGACCATCGCGCGCGATCTCGAGCGCGAGCTCAACGGTGCACGAATCTCGGGCGTGACCGTGAAGCACGGCGATGTGCTGCGCGAGACCACGTCCGCCAAGCTGCGCCGCGCCGTCACTGGCGCCACGATCGAGCGATGCTGGCGTCGCGCCAAGCTCGTGGTGCTCGATCTCTCGACCGGCGATCGGTTGGTCGTGCAGCCGCGGTTCACCGGCGCGCTGCTCATCGACACCGGCTCGCTGCCCGAGCGCGAGCTCGCGTACCTCACGGTGACGTTCCGCCTCGCGGACGGACGTGCCCTGCACTACCGCGATATCCGGCGCTTGGGCACCGTCACGCTCATGTCGCCGGCGCGCTGGACGAAATACGAATCGACGTTGGGCATCGAACCGCTTGACCAGGGATTCACCGTCGCGCATCTATCGGGCGCTCTTCGGGGCTCCTCCCAGGCGGTGAAGAAGTTGTTGATGGACCAGCGCCGGATTGCCGGCCTCGGCAACATCTACGCGAACGAAGCGCTGTGGCGCGCCGGGATCGATCCGTCGCGCGCCGGGCGATCGATTCGCGCCGACGAAATCAAGCGGTTGCGTGCGGACATCGTGGACGTGCTGCGCGAATCGATCGCGGCGCGCGGCACGAGCTTCCGCGACTATCGGGACGCGTCGGGCGAGCGCGGCGGATTCGCCGAGCATCTCGACGCGTACGGACGCGGCGGCGAACCGTGTCACCGCTGTGGGGGACGACTCGTGGCCACCGATGCGATCGATGGCCGAACGACCGTGCTGTGTCCCCGTTGTCAGCGATGAAGCGGCGCGCCCTTCTCTCTCCGTGCACTGACGACGACGAGCTCGCGCGCATGCGCGCCGCGGTGTCCGCGGGCGCCAAGGACCGGCCGGGCGTATATCGGATGCACGCGCGCAGCGGCGAGGTGGTGTACGTCGGCAAATCGAAGCGGCTGCGCACGCGCCTCTTGAGCTATTTTCGCGGCCGCTATCCCGAGGACAAAGGCGCGCGCATCATCCGCGAGGCGGTGCACATCGACTGGGACTACACGCCGAGCGAGTTCGCCGCGCTGCTCCTCGAGATGCGCCTCATCAAGCGGCTGCGTCCGCGGCTCAACGTGGCGATGAAGCGCGACGACCGGCACTTCGCGTTCATCAAGATCTCGCGCGGACCGGCGGCCAAGCTCACGGTGGTCCGCGGCCCAACGGAAGACAGCGCGGCCTACTACGGCCCGTTTCAGGGCGCCCAACGCGTGTCCGAATCGCTGCGCGAGCTCAACGATGCGTTAGGCCTGCGCGACTGCACCGTCGAACGGCGGATGCACTTTTCCGACCAGAGCGAGCTGTTCCAGATCGCGCGCACCCCGGGCTGCATTCGGTTCGAGATCCACAAGTGTCTGGGTCCCTGCGTGGGCGGGTGCTCGGAGCTGCAGTACGACCAACGGCTCGGCCTCGCCCGCGCGTTTCTCGATTGCACCGACGACACGCCGCTCGACACGCTGCGCCGCGAGATGGAAGCGAGCAGCGAGCGCCTCGAGTTCGAGCGCGCCGCGGCGCTGCGCGACAAGGTGCAGCGCCTCGAGGAATTGCGCGTGCAATTCCTCCGCCTGCGCTTCGGCGTCGAGTCGCTGACGTTCGTGTACACCGTGCCGGGCTACCAAGGCGACGACCGCGTCTACCTCATCCGGCGGGGCCGGGTGCGCGACGAGCGGCCGTCGCCCCGCACGCCTAACGACAAAGCGGCGCTCGAGCGGGCCATCGAAGACGTCTACGGCCCGGTCGAGCGCCCGACCACCCGCGTACCAACGCACGAGATCGACGAGATGCTACTTCTCACCTCGTGGTTCGGCCGCTTCCCGCAGGAAATGGAACGCGTGCGACAGGTCCCTCATTTGAGCACTTTGTCGAGGTACGAGGCCGTGGCGCTGTCCGCCGTTAGCCAGGAAGCGTAGCGCAGGAAGCCGTGGATCTCGTCGGGCAGCACGAGCTCCTCGTATTTCACGCCCTGCGCATCGAGGCGCCGCGCCAGATCCACCGTTTGATGAAAGTGCACGTTGCGATCGTCGTCGCCCTGGATGAGCAGCACCGGCGACTTCCAGGTGGACATGTACGCGACCGGCGACGACTGCCACGCCACTTTCTTCGCCGAATCGAGATCGGCCTGCTCGTACTGTTCGGCACGGCGCACGAAGAAGTCCTGCACGTCGGTCATCCAATCGTGCACGCCGTGCATGTCGACGCCGACGGCGAAGAGGTCGGAGTTGCGCGCCAGCGCCATGGCGGTGAGGAATCCGCCGTACGAGCCGCCCCAGATGCCGATGCGGCCGGCGTTCACCTCCGGCAGCGTGCGCAGATACTCCGCGCCCGCCTTCACGTCGAGATATTCGGACGCGCCCCATCGTCCCGCGTGCGCGGGATGGTGGAACTCGTGGCCGTATCCGATGCCTAACCGATAGTTCACGGCCAGCACCACGTATCCACGCGACGCGAGATACTGATTGACGGCATACGAGTTGGAGTAGTAGTCCATGTAGTGCCAGCCGAGCATCATCTGACGCGGCGGCCCGCCGTGGACGAACACCACCGCCGGCGCGTGCGCGAGGCCGGGTTTGGCGAACAGGTCGGCGTGCACCTCGGTCCCGTCGGACGCGCGATACGTCACCGCGCGCGGGACGATCAACTGCGCCGTCGGGAAATCCGACGGGATGCGATCGGCCGCGATCAACCGCGATGCGCCGCCGCCTAACGGAATCACCGCGGGAAGAGGTGGGCGCTTGGCGTCGGCCGAGAGATACACCACCGACGCACCATCGGCCGTGATCACCGGCGTCCACTCGATACCCGTCCCCGGCGTGAGATCCACCGGCGACGCGCGATCCACCGGCACCGTGAAGATGTGGCGTCGCTCGAGATCATCGGTGCCGGTGCCCATGTTCGCCGCGAACACCAGCGTCTTCCCGTCGCGCGACATCGTGATGTACTCGGCCATGCCGCGCGCGGGCGTTAGTAAGAGCGGTTCGCCGCCGCTTTCCGCCACCGAGTACAGATGCGGCCAGCCATCGAGGTCGGCGAGGAACACGATCCGGTTGCCGGCCGCCCAATGCAGGTTCGCTTCGCCGTCGGTGGTCGGCTCGGAGCCGCGGAGCGTGTTCGGGCTCAGCCACACTTGATGTGCGGCGAGCGTCGATACGTTCGCCGCCCAGATCGCGAACGGTCGCGGATGCAGCTGGAGCAGCGTCTCCGGTGCGCCGCCGTTGCCCGGCCGCCGCACGAACGCGATCTGCGTCCCGTCGAGCGACCATTGCGGATCTTCATCGTACGACGTCGACGGCGACACGTAGCGCAGCGGCGTCGAATCGTTGGTGTAGAGCGCGATGAACGAGTGGTCGCCGCGCGACGATACGAACGCCAGCGTGTTGCCATCGGGCGACCACTGCGGCGATTCGCTTTCGCCCGTTGCGAAGAGCAGCCGCTTCCCTGCCTGCGATCCATCGACCGGCACCACCCAGATTTGATGATCGCGGATGTACGCGATGCGATCGCCGCGCGGAGAGACGTCCGGCAGATCGCCCTCGGCGAGTTTCTTCGGCTGGCCGCCGAACGCCGGCACGCTCCAGATCTCGACCATCGGTTGGACCGGACTCGATGATGGATCGGGTGCGAGATTCCCCTGCGCCGACCAATTCGCGTCGTGGTCGCCGCCGCGCACGTACACGATCGTGTTGCCGTCGGCCGTGAACGAGAGATTGGTGAGCTCCTGCCCATCGTCGGCGGTGTAATCCGTGACGCGATGCGCCTGCCAGTCCGGAGCCGCGGCTTGGTAGATGTTGCGCACGCCGCGTTCATCGAATACCCACGCGACGCGCGCGCCGCTCGGCGCGGCGACGAGAGCCGACGGGAACGGATAGCCGGTCACCTGGCGCAGCGTGAACGGGGCGCCACCGCGCTGCGCGGCAAGCGCTCCGGCGCCGGCGACCGTTGCGAGCACGATGCAAGCAGCCCGGCTCGACCAACGCGGGCGGCGAATGCGGAACTGACGCATGGCATCCTCAGTGTGAGAGTCCGGGTCGTGCGGCACGCGCCGCGCGAGACCGACGGCGACATACTCGCGCCGCGCGCACGCCGCGTCAACCGGCGTGGCGGGGCCGGCGCCGAACGGCGATCCGGCTCGTGCCTAACGGACTATGCGTCGAGCGGAACGATCGCGACGTGGACGCCGCGCTGATGGATGGTGAGCCGCGCCACGCTCGGCTCCAGATTGAAGCGGCGGGGACCGGCGGCGCCGGGATTCACCACCAGGCGCGCATCGAGGCGCGTGATGAGCGCGCGATGCGTGTGGCCGTACACGAGCACCCGGCCCTCGTAGCGCGCCGCGAGCGCGTCGGGGCGCGGCTGCCCGAGCTCGTGCCCGTGGCTCACGTGGATGCGCACGCCGTTCACGTCGCGTATCACCTCGCGCGCGAGGCGAGGGTCGTCGTCGGAATCCATGTTCCCGAAGACCGCTTCGACCGGCGCGATGAGCGCGAGCTCGTCCAACACGTCATCGCCGCCGACATCGCCGGCATGGAGGATGAGCGAGACGCCGGCCAACGCCGTGTGCACGCCGGGGCGCACCAGTCCGTGCGTGTCCGCGATGAGTCCGATGACGACCGGCTTTACGTTAGGCATCGACGCCGCGGGGCGGCCGCGCATCGCCCCACCGCGCGCTCAGGCGGTGCTCCACGCCCAGGTGGTCGAGGATGCGGGCGACGAGGAAGTCGACCAGGTCGTCGATGCCGCGCGGTGTGTGATAGAATCCGGGCGCCGCCGGCATCACGATCGCGCCCGCGCGCGACACGCGCAGCATGTTCTCCAAATGGATGATGCCGAGCGGCGTTTCGCGCGGCACCAGCAGCAGCGGGCGGCGTTCCTTGAGCGTCACGTCGGCGGCGCGCTCGATGAGGGAGCGCGATGTGCCCTGCGCGATTGCGGCGAGCGTGCCCATGGAGCACGGGCACACGACCATGCCGCTGGTGCGGGCCGAGCCCGATGCGGGTGCGGCTCCGCGGTCGCCATCGTCGAACAGGGTGACGGCGCGGTCCCACGCGGCGGCGCCGACGCGCCGGCGGAGCGCGGCGATGTCTTCGACGCCGGCCTCCATGCCTAACAGCCGCCATCCGTGCGCCGACACGATGAGCGACACCCGTCGTCCGGACGCCGCGAGCTGCTCCAGCAGCCGGACGGCATACGGCGCGCCCGACGCGCCGGTGATGGCGACGACGATCGGCGCTTCGCGCGCGTCCGTCACGTGCGGAGCACTCGCTCGACCAGCACGAACGCGAAGAACGTGACGCTGATGATGCCGTTCATGGTGAAGAAGGCCGCGCCCAAACGCGACAGGTCGCCGGGCCGCACCAGCGAATGCTCGTACATCAGCAGCGACGCCACCACCACCGTCCCGGCGAGATAGATCGCGCCGCCGCCTAACGCAACGCCGCCGGCGGCGAGACAGACCACGGTCAGCGCGTGCAGCGCGCGAGCGGTTCGCACCGCGCCGCGCTCGCCGAGCGTCACCGGCAGCGAGTGCAGGCCGTGCGCTTGGTCGAAGCCGATGTCCTGCAGCGCATAAAAGATGTCGAAGCCGCCCACCCATCCCATCACCGCAACGGCGAGCAGCACCAGCGCCCACCACGGCGTGCTCCACGTTCCGGTGACGGCGAGATACCCGCCCACGGGCGCGATGCCGGTGCCGAGCCCCAAGACGAGGTGCGCGAAGTGCGTGAAGCGCTTGGTATAGCTGTAGAACAGCACCCAGCCTAACGCAATCGGCGACAGCGCGAAGCACAGCGGGTTGAGCCGCCACGCCGCGGCCACGAACACCGCCGCCGCCACCGTCACTGCCGCCGTCGCCTCGCCGACCCCGATGGCGCCCGACGGGAGCTCGCGATTCGCGGTTCGCGGGTTCTGCGCGTCCAGGCGGCGGTCGGCGATGCGGTTGAATCCCATCGCCGTAAATCGCGCCGCGGTGAATGCCACCGCTACCCATCCCACAACCCGCCACGTCACCGGCTGCGCGTAGCTCGCCAGCACCACGCCCACGAGCGCGAACGGCAGCGCGAACAGCGTATGCGGCAGCTTGACGAGATTGATGTACCGCGTGAGCCGCGACGCGCCGGCGAAGGTCTGGCCCTCGCGCACCGGTGCCGTCGTCACGCGGTCCCCCTGGCCATCGCCCTCATCCGCCTAACGGGAGATCGGGCTCGCCTAACGGAATGCCGAGCTCCGCCCAACGGGCGCGGACGCGGGCGTCGGTCGCCGGGTCCATCACCACGCGGCCAGGCCACGGGCGCTCGAATCCCTCCTCCGGCCATTTCCGCGTCGCGTCCAATCCCATCTTCGATCCGTACGTGAACGCGCGGCTCGAGTGGTCCAGCACGTCGATCGGACCCATCGTGAACCGCGCGTCGCGCTCGGGATCGAGATTGTTGAGCGCCACCCACCACGCTTCCTGCGGATCGCGCACGTTCACGTCCTTGTCCACGATCACCAGCAGCTTGGCGAGCGCCATGAGCCCCTGTCCCCACATCGCGTTCATCACCTTGTACGCGTGTCCCGGATACTGCTTGTCGATCGACACGAACACGAGATTGTGGAAGATGCCCTCCGCCGGCATGTGGTAGTCGACGATCTCGGGGATCGTCAGCTTGAGCAGCGGCAGGAATATTCGCTCGGTGGCGTGGCCGAGGTAAAAATCTTCCATCGGCGGACGCCCAACGATCGTCGTCGCATACACCGGATTCTCGCGCATCGTCACCGCGGTCACGTGGACGCATGGATAGAGATCGGCGAGCGAATAGAAACCGGTGTGATCGCCGAACGGACCCTCGGTGACTAACGGCTCGCGCGGATCGATGTACCCCTCGATCACGATGTCCGCCTCGGCCGGCACTTCGAGATCGCACGTCAGCGCCTTGGTGAGCGCCACGGGCTCGCGCCGCAGGAATCCGGCAAACAGGAATTCATCGACCGTTGGCGGGAGCGGCGCCGAGGCAGCGTACACCGACGCGGGGTCGGCGCCGATCGCGATGCACACCGACATCGTCTCGCCGCGCTCGGCCATCGTGCGCCAGTGCGCGGCGCCGACTTTGTGCCGCTGCCAGTGCATCGCGAGCGTGCGCGAGCCCAACTGCTGCACCCGATACATGCCCACGTTGCGGATGCCGCGCACCGGATCCTTCGAGATGACCATCGGCAGCGTGATGTACGGCCCGCCGTCTTCGGGCCAGCACGTGATGATCGGCAGGCGATTGAGGTCGATCTCGTCGCCGCGCCACACCACGGCTTGGCAGGGCGCGTCGCCTCCGCGCACGCGCGGCGGAAATTTGCCCACCTCGAGGAGCCGCGGCAGCAGCGAGAGCTTGCCGATGAGGCCTTCGGGCACCTTGAGCTCGAGCAGCTCGGTGATGCGCCCGCCGATCGCGTCCAGGTCGTCCACGCCTAACGACAGTGCCATGCGGCGCATCGAGCCGAACAGGTTGATGGCCACCGGGTACGCGGACCGCGATCCGTCGCGCAGCAGCACGTGCTCGAAGAGCAGCGCTTTACCCCCGCCCGGGCTCTTCATCACGCGGTCCGCGATGGCGCACAGCTCGAGGTCCACGCTCACGGGCGCGGCAACGCGCACCAGCTCGCCGGCCGCGTCGAGCGCCGAAACGAACTCGCCTAACGAGTCGAGGCTCATGCGGCCGCGCCGTCCACGCCGGGGCGCTCGCCCCAGTGCACCGCCGTCACGCCGAGCGTGAGCGTGTCGTAAGTCACGCGCGCCAATCCCGCTCGCTCGAGGCGCGCCTTGAGCGCCGGCGCCGGCGGGAAGTGCGCCACCGATTCGGGCAGGTACCGATACGCCGTCCGATGCCCGCTTACCACGCGACCCACGAGCGGGAGCAACTGCCGGAAGTACACCTGATACACGCCGCGCACCAGCCGCGACGGCGGCGATGAGCAGTCGAGCACCACGAGCCGCGCGCCCGGCTTGAGCACGCGCGCCAGCTCGCGCAGGCCCGCGTCGATGTCGGCGAAGTTCCGCACGCCGAACGCCACCATCGCGCCGTCCACCGAGCCGTCGCCTAACGGAAGCTGGAGCGCGTCGGCGACCACCGGGCGCACCGCGCCGCCCCG
>Ga0134125_10004866_pt1 | contig 15322 bp, 15 predicted proteins | sample KB31751_FD_96464 | JGI IMG/M metagenome (GOLD analysis project Ga0134125, IMG submission 96464) | Terrestrial soil microbial communities with excess Nitrogen fertilizer from Kellogg Biological Station, Michigan, USA - KB3-175-1 | ecosystem: Environmental > Terrestrial > Soil > Unclassified ... | reverse complement strand
CTGATACTCCGGTACGGCCGCGTTCGGCGGCGGATAGCCTCCCATCGGATATGGCTCACCGACCGGGATCCCTGTGGTCGGCAGATCCGACCTGAACTGTTCGTTGCTGGTCACTGGCGTTGCTCCCTCGGACCATGGGTTCGGACAAGGCTGCGATCAGAACCCCGATCCCGGGATCGCGACGACATCCGGCCGTCGATCCACCCCGCACCTCTTGCTGACCGAAGTGCGAAACCCTCGGCGAATGTTTGCCCTCGCGTCTTACGTTGTAAACATTCCGGCTGCCGCCAACCCCGCGAACGTGCTCGAGCGGAACACCACAATCGACGCTCCGAGGCGTCCAGGACTCGACGCCCCAGTGCGTTCAGCCCTTTCGGGCCTGGGTGGCGATGCCTTCGACGAAGTAGCGTTGACCGAACAGGAAGATCAGGATCATCGGCAGGGTGGCCAGCAGGGCGGCGGTGACGATGTACTGGAAGTCGCCCTCGCCGCCCGCGATGGGGTTGAATTTGACGTACAGCGAGTTCAAGCCGAGCGGCACGGTGTACAGCTCGGTCTTGTTGCCCAAGTAGATCAACGGTTTGAGCAGGTCGTCCCAGGATGCCTGGAATTCGAAGATGAACACGATGATCAGCGCCGGTTTGGACAGTGGCACCGCAATACGCCAGAACAAGCCCAAGTAGGAGCAGCCGTCGACCCTGGCCGCTTCGAACAACTCCCGCGGCAGCGCGAGGAAGAACTGCCGCAACAGGAAGATGTAGAAGGCGGAGCCGAACAGGTTGCCCGCCCACAACGGCACCTGGGTGTCGTTGAGGCCGACGTTCTTCCAGATCAGGAACACCGGGATCATGGTGACCAAACCGGGCAGCATCATCGAGCCGAGCACGGTGCCGAACAGCACATTGCGACCCGGGAATCGGAAGTAGGCGAACCCGAACGCCACCAGAGCACTCGAGAAGGTGACGGTCGTGGCCGCGAAGAGGCCGATGTAGCCGCTGTTGGCCAGCCACCGCAGCAACGGTGCCACGTGCCACACCTCGCCGTAGTTGGCGGTGGTGAACGGGTCGGGTATCACCTTGTTGTCGAAGACGTTGGCCCTGGTCTTGAAGGATGCCGAGAGCAACCAGAGGAACGGGTACATGAACACCGCGGCCCAGAACAACAGCACGATCCAGTACGGGATCTGCATCCAGGGCCGTCCGCGGTTCACCGTCGAAGGCGGCGCAGCACCAGTCGGCCGGTCAGCCGGGGCCAGGTCAGCAGTGGCCAGGGACGTCATCGATGTCGAAGCGTCGGTAGCGGCAGAACCAGTTCTGACGTACGGAGGCTCGGTGGCGGGGGCGGTACCCGGCCCGGTCATTTCCGCTCCTCTCCCTCGTAGTAGACGAACCGATTGCCCACCTTCACCTGGATCAGAGTGATCACCATGATGATCGCGAACAGCAACCAGGCCAGGGCCGAGGCATACCCGAACTTGAGCGACTGGAACGCCTGTTGGAACAGGTACAGCGCGTAGAACAGAGATGCGTTGCCGGCGTACGTCTTCTGCCCGGGGTTGCCGAAGAGCACATACACCTTGTCGAACATCTGCATCGACGCAATGGTCAACACGATGACCTGGAAGAAGATCGCCGGCGAGATCATCGGCACGGTGATCCGGCGGAACCGCTGCCAACCAGATGCACCGTCGATGGCCGCCGCCTCGTACAGCACGGTCGGCACGTTCTTCAGCGCGGCCAGGAAGATCACCACCGCGCCGCCGATTCCCCAGAGGCTCATCAGCACGATGGACGGCTTGATCCACGCCGGATCGGTCAGCCATTGCGGGCCCTGAATACCGAGCAGCGCCAAGGCCTTGTTGATCAACCCGTAGTTGCCGTTGAGCAGTAGGGAGAACAACACCGCGACCGCGACCGCGGGCGTCATCACCGGCAGGTAGTAGGTCGTCCGGAAGAACCCCGCACCGGACGTCAGCCGATTCAGCAGCATGGCCAGGAACAGCGCGAAGCCGATGGCCAGGGGCACGAACATCACCGCGTAGATGAACGTGTTCATCAGCGCGGTATGCACGCGCGGGTCGTCGAACATCCGCTCGTAGTTGCGGAACCCGACGTTCTTCGGCTTGTCCACCAGGTTGTAGTTGGTGAACGAGAGCACCAGACTCCAGATCATCGGGCCCAGGATGAAGATCAGCAGTCCGATGATCCACGGAGACAGGAACGCGTACGCGGCCCGAGTCTCCCGCGCGTCGTATTTCGAGCCCTTGCTGCTGCGCCCGCTGCGACCGGGCGGCGGACGGCGCGCCGATCCCTTCTGTGACCGCGCCGTTGCCGGCGATGACGCCACGACTCAGCCCATGGCGTCGTCGTAGGCGTTCTGCGCCGTCTGCTGGGCGTCGTCCAGTGCCTGCTGCGGGTCCGTGCCGCCCAGGGCGTCGGTCACGGCCTGGTTGTAGGCGTTCTGGATGTCCTGCCCGACCGGCGACGGCGGCACGGTCTTCGCCGAGCCCAGTGCGTCGTAGAAGACCTTGATGACCGCGTCGACCTTGTCGTTCCCACTGGGCTTGACGTATGTGGTCTGCAGCGCGTCGTTGGCCGGCTTGTTCGCGGTGAACAGGCCGGTGAACACGCTCTTGTCCTTCTGGACCTTGGCCTCACGGGCGGCGCCGGCCGCCGCCCAGGCATCCTGCGAGGTCACCAGCTTCATGAATTCGCACATGCCACCCGCGTTCGGCGAGTCCTTCGGAATGGCGAAGGCCGAACCGGTGGCCATGGTGATCGCGGATCCGTCCTTGGCTTTGATCGGCACCGCGGACAGATCGATGCTGTCGCCGAAGCCGGCGAGCACGTTGACGTACCACTGCTCGAACGGCATCGCGCCGATCTGGTCCTTGCCCTTGGCGAACTCGTTACCCGCGCCGAAGAAGTCCCAGGTGTCACGGAAGGACTTGAAGTTGGCCCACCCGCCCTGGGCGTTGACCAGGTCGACCGCGAATTGCAGCGCCTCGACCACCTTCGGGTCGTTCAGGGTCGGCTTGCCGTCCGCCGCGACGATGGAACCACCGTTGATCATCGTCCACAGGGGAAGGAACTCGGGAACCTTGGGGTCGAACCCGATCGTCGAGGGTTTGCCGTCGGTTTCCTTGTACATCTTGGTCGCCGCCGCCTTGATTCCGTCCCAGTTCGACGTGTCGAGGTCGGCCGCCGTGACCCCGGCAGCGTCGGCGACCCGGTTGTTCACGTACACGGCCCGGATCGTGTAGAACTCCGGGATACCGTAAACGTGTCCGTTCCAGCTGGCCTCTGCGACCGCGTCCGGATAGAACTGGCTCATGTCGATGCCGTTGGCCGCGATGCATTCGTCCAGCGGTTGAAGGAAGCCCTTCTGCGCGTACGTCGCCAGCAGCTGACGATCCATGCTCACCCCGGCCGGGGCACTTCCACCGCCCATGGCGGTGGCGAACTTCTGCTGGTCGAAACCGTTCTCGTCGACCTTGACATCCAGCGACGGGTCCTGCTTCTTCACATAGTCGACCCGCGAGGTGCCCACCTCGTCGCCGGTCGTCCACCCCATCACATCGACGGGTTGTCCCGTGTTCGGCAGCGCATTGGCAGCCGAACCGGCCGGCGCGGAACTGGACGCACCCGACTCCGCCGTCTCCCCGCCGCCGGAAGCGGGCCCGGAATCGGCGCTGGCGGAAGCACTCGCCGACGACGTGGATCCAACCGCGGACGCCGTGGTTGCCGCGGCTGGGGTCGACGTCCCGGATCCACTGTCCGAACCGCCGCACGCAACCAGCACGAGGGAACCGGCTGCGACGAGCGCCACCCAGCCGAGTCGTTTGTTCATCCGGATCTCCTTCGGGCAGGCACGGGACGGGAGAAACGCTACGGAGCGCTGTACCCCGTCGGCGTGCATCTCATTCCTGCGGTCGCAGAGTTAGGCCATTCGGGTCTATGACGCTCGAATGACTCTGGCGCCGAGACGATGTCCAGGTCCGTCACCGTCCATGTGGCCAGGGGCAACACCAGGCCAGTGAGCTCTCGATTCTGGTTCAAGCCCGCGGGATCGAGTTCGTCAGTGCTCGATCGAGACGGGTGATCGACCGTCGCCAGCCCTGCGGTCGATCGGTCGCGATCCAGGCTCGTTCGTCCGCGAGCCGCAGGAGTTCATGCAGGGTCAGGCGCGACCGGGCGGGCGCGTCCAGCGGCCCGTATCCGGTCCTCAACGCCGGTAGCAGGGTCGAGTCGGCGGCGCCCACCTGGTGATGAATCCGGGCCAGGTCGCGCATCGGGTCGTCCCAACAGGCCCGTTCCCAGTCGAACACGCCGCAGACCGAGGGCGCACCCCGACCACCGACCATGAGATTGCCCTGGTTGTAGTCGTTGTGGCACAGAACCGCCGATTCGGGACCGGTCAGGTCGGCAAGCTCTCCGCGCACCCATTCGTCCAGTGCGTCGGCCAAGTGCACCGGCCCACCCGACGCCAGGTATTCGTCCTTGCTCGCCGACCATCGGTCGGTCGTCGCGGTGGACCATGCCGGCCACCGGCCGGCGGCCTCGAGCAGGTGGCCGTACCGTTGGCCGCCCGCCCGATGACACTGCGCAGTAACCGGCCGGCGGAAATCGCGACCTGTGCCGCCTCCTCCGGCGGCAAGCTACCTCGCATCTCGGCCCAACGGACCCCGGGCAAGCGGGACATGACCAAGTACGCGACCCGTTCCGCGTCGTCGAGCCTGCCGGAAACCTGCACGGTCGGAACCGGCACACCATGCAGACTGCCGGCGATCCGCAGCGCGGCTGCCTCTACCGCAGCCCGGTCTGCCACTGGTGCCGGGAACATCTTCAACACCAAACGCCGGCCCGTGGAGCTACGGATTCCGACCACGTGACCGATCGCGCCACGCTGGGCCGGGGTGAGAGGCTCGACGTCATCCCTGATCGGCAGGGTCCGGGCAACATGCGCGAGCACGGTGCGAACATCGCTGTCGGAGAGCAGGCCGGTAACACCGCCATCATTCAGGTCTCACCGCATACGCATGCGACTGACCTTGGTCGGGCACAGCAACAATCATGCGCATCGGCTATTTCCTGTCCAGCGAGGAATACTCACCCACCGAGCTCGTCCGGCAGGCCCGGCTGTCCGAGGATGCCGGGTTCGACGCCCTGTGGATCTCCGATCATTTCCACCCGTGGAACGACGCCCAGGGCGAGAGCGGCTTCGTCTGGTCGCTCATCGGCGCGGTGTCCCAGGTCTGTTCGCTGCCGATCACCACCGCGGTGACCTGCCCGACCGTTCGCATCCACCCGGCGATCATCGCCCAGGCCGCCGCGACCTCGGCCCTGCTGACCGGTGGCCGGTTCACCCTGGGCGTCGGTTCCGGCGAGGCGCTCAACGAACACATCACCGGCTCCCGCTGGCCGTCCATCGATTCACGGCTCGACATGCTCGAAGAAGCGATCACGGTGATCCGCGAGCTCTGGCAGGGCGAGTACACCACGCATCACGGTCCGCACTACACCGTCGAGAATGCCCGCATCTACAGCCGTCCCGACGAACCGCCGAAGATCTACGTGTCCGGTTTCGGTCCGCTCGCCGCCGCGTTGGCCGGCCGGGTCGGCGACGGGTTCATCACCACCAACCCCGACAAAGAGAGCATCGAGACGTTCCGCAGCACCGGCGGGACCGGCAAGACGATGCAGGCGGGGTACAAGGTCTGCTGGGGGCCGGACGACCAGCAATGCATCGACACGGCCCACGAGCTGTGGGCGAATTCCGGTGTGCCCGGCGAGCTGAGCCAGGTGCTGCCCAGCCCGGCGCACTTCGAGCAGGCCAGCTCCCTGGTCACCAAGGAGATGACCCGCGATTCGATCGCCTACGGCAACGACGTCGACCGACACGTCGACGCATTTCGTCCGTATGCGGACGCCGGATTCGACGAGATCTACATCTCGCAGATGGGTGGCGCCCGCAAGGGCTCGGAGGTCGACGGCTTTTTCGAGTTCTACGCGCCGCTGCTCCAGCGGCTTCGCGGGCTCTGAGACCTTGCTCCGATTGCAGCAGCGGTGGACCACCACGACAGCTCACCGACAACGGGGGTCGCGATGACCGAGGGATCCACGCAGCCCGGTGGCGGGCTCGAGCCCTTGGGATCGGACGGGCCGGACGATGCCCCGCCCGGGGCCGATGCCAACCAGTTGGCGGCCGAACGCGGCGACGCCGCCGACGAGCACAGCTCGTTCAGCGTCGACCCCGACGATCCCCGTCAGGACGACGGGGGCAACCTGATGCCCGGCGAAGAGCCGATCTGATCCGGCCCGTTCCGAGCATCGACCTGTCTCGCTGCGGCGCCGACGGATGGCAGCCGGCCCTCGGAATGAAGCCCGGCGATGGCAGATCGGATCAAGCAGACAAGGCGGATCGCTGTGCGGCCACGACGCGCACCAGGGCATTGGTCGCGTCCCGGGCGAACCAGGGAAAGTTCATGAACCCGTGCGGCATGGCCGGGTACTCGACCAGATCCACCGCGACGCCGGCGTCACGAAGAACTTCCCCGTAGCGCACCCCGTCATCATGGAGCGGGTCATGACCGGCGACCACAATCATTGCAGGAGGAAGGTTCTCATGGCTGGCCGCGATGAGCGGCGCGGCCCGCCAGTCCGCCTCGTCCGGCGCGTAGAGCTCACCGAAACGCTGCATGTCGGCCGCGGTCAAAATGTATGCCCCGGCATTGATCCGCCGCGACTCACTGTCTTCGCCACTGACCACCGGATACAGCAGCGCCTGATGACGGATGTCCGGACCGCCACCTTCCCGGGCCTGCAGACACGCGACGGCCGCGAGATTCCCCCCGGCACTCTCGCCCATCACGGCCAACCGTGACGGGTCGCCGCCCAGTTCCGTCGCATGCTCGGTGGTCCAGCAGAGCGCGGCGTAACAGTCGTCCACCGCCGCCGGGAACGGAAACGACGGGGCAAGCCGGTACTCGACGGACACCACCACCGCGCCCAGATACCGAGACACCCGGCTGCACATCCAGTCGCCGCCGCGAAGGTCACCGAAGACGAACCCGCCGCCGTGGAAATAGACCACGACCGGACGGGCGGCAGGCGCGGCCGCGACGGGGGCGTAGATCCGGATCGGTACCTCGCCTGCTGTCCGGTCAACGGTGTGCACGCCGTCGATCCGGCGGCCCAGCAGCACCGCGGCCAACGCCTCGGGAACGGCACGGGACTGCATCCGCGCCAGTTGCTCCGGCGTCATCCGGGCAATGCCGGGAAAGATACGGCGCTGCACCTTTCCGATCCGCCGCATTCCCGGCGCGAGGGACTCCATGTCAGGGGACAGTACCTCCGCTCGGCGGACCCCACCCACATGCACGTCTACACCCGGTCCGTGCTGCGACGCCCGATTCGACGCGTCACAGTGGGCGTCGACGCATGCACGTGGCGTTGATGGGTTCAGCGGGGCCTCTCGCCCTGACGGCTGCATTTCGCCCCGCGCCGGCGCAACATGGTGGGACGGAAGCCGCCGGGTCGTGTCCCGACTCGAACACCGTGCGCTCGGGGCCTATCGTCTGCAGGAACGGCGGCACGGACGTCCTGGAGCGACGATGAACCTCGAGAAGGTGATCTTCGGCTTCTTCGTCCTGCTCTCGGCCACGTTGAACTTCGGTTTCTTCATCGGTGACATCTCCGACCCGGTGGTGCACAACGTCTACGAACTCTTCGCCGCGCTGGTGGTCAGCCTGATCGCCACGGTGCTGAAGTTCGGCGACCGCACCCAGATCGGGGCGGTGCACCTGGCCACCAGCCTGGTCGCCGACCTGCAGTTGCTCGCCGCCGGCGTGGTCTGGATCTTTGCGGCCCACGTTTCCGTGCACGGTGTCACCGCGGAGTCGACCTCGAGTGTCGTTTCGCTGTCCGGCGGCGCACTGCTGGCCAACCTGGTGTCAGTGGTGCTCCTGGTCATCGAGACCGTGTCGTTCCACCGCAGGTGAGAAGGCCGTGAGCAATCCGCTACTGGTCTTCTGGCAAGAGCTTTTCGGCCTGAAGGACGACCGGCAGCAGCAGCGTGACCAGGTTCGCCGGCTGCGCGCCCACCCGCCGGTCGGGTCGTCGGCACAGGCGTCGGCCACCATTTTCCTGATCATGCGCCGGATGCGGGCACCCCTGATCATCCTGATCCTGATCTTTGCGGTCAGCGTGCTGGGTCTCACCATCGTGCCGGGTCAGGACGCCGCCGGACAGCCCGCGCGGATGACCTTCTTCGACGCGTTCTACTTCATGAGTTACACCGCCACCACGATCGGTTTCGGCGAGCTGCCCACCACCTTCACCGACGCCCAGCGGATGTGGGTGACCGTCACCATCTATCTGACGGTGATCGGTTGGGCCTACGCCATCGGCTCCATGCTGAGCCTGCTGCAGGACCGCTCTTTCCGGCAGGCGGTGGCGCTGCAACGGTTCACCCGCAAGGTGCGGCGGTTGCGGGAGCCCTTCGTGCTGATCGCCGGATACGGCCGGACCGGTCAGCTGCTGGGCCAGGCGTTCGATGCGCTCGGCCAACAGTTCGTGGTGATGGACGTCTCCGACGAACGCATCGATTCCCTGGATCTGGACACCTACCACGCCGACATACCCGGCCTGGTCGGCGATGTGCGCAACCCGTCGCATCTCGGGATCGCCGGCCTGGATCATCCGTTCTGCACCGGTGTGTTGGCCCTGACCAACGACGACGAGGCCAATCTCGCCGTCACCATGTCGGTGGCCCTGCTGCGTCCGGAGTTGCAGGTGATCGCGCGCACGGTGTCGCCGGCAGTGGCCAACCGCATGGAGGCGTTCGGTACCCCCAAGGTGGTCAATCCGTTCGACCGGTTCGGCGACCACCTGCGCCTGGCCCTGCGCGCTCCGGCGTCCTACCAGTTGCTGACCTGGTTGGAGGCCGGGCCGGGTGCCGAAGTTCCCGAACGCGGGCACCCGCCGACGGACGGCAGGTGGGTGCTGTGCGGGTACGGCCGATTCGGCCGGGAGTTGTACGCCGACCTGCGCGCCGAAGGCCTGGATGTGACCGTGATCGAGCCTCAGACGCCGACCCATGCCGACCAGCAGGCGGCCAGGGCCGGCGCTGTCGACCACGCTGTGGGCGGGGCTGCGGACGGCACTGCGGACGGCACTGCCGCGGGGGAAACACGCATCGGCGCAACGAGTCCGGAGGCACACGTGATGATCGGCGACGCCTCCTCGCCGATGGTGATGGCGCGCGCGGACCTGACCGGGGCTGTCGGATTCGTGGCCGGCACCGACAACGACACGACCAACCTTTCGCTGGTCGCTGCCGCCCGTCGGGTGAATCCTGCGCTGTACGTCGCCGCCCGACAGAATGTGGCCGCCAACGCGCCGCTGTTCGCGGCGATGGATCTGGACTCGTTGCTAGTACCGGCCGACGTCGTCGCCCACGAGGTCTACGCCCAACTCAGCACCCCGCTGCTCTGGCGATTCCTGCAGGACCTGCCGGCTCAAGGTGACGAGTGGGCGGCGACCATGCTCCAGCGGCTGCGCGCCCATTGCGGCCGGCGGCTCGAGGCGCTGTGGAAGGTGCAGCTCACCCGGACCGAGGCCCCCGCGCTCGTCGGTTGGCTGACCGGAGGAAACGCTCGACTCGGCGACCTGCTGCAGAGCCCGGAGGATCGCGGGCGGCGGCTCCGCCTGGTGCCCCTTGTGGTCCGACATGGTTCCGAGCACGTGCTGGCGCCGGAGGACGACTTCCGGTTGCAGCTGGACGACGAGATCCTGTTTGCCGGGCTCCCGGCGGAGCGCCGGCTCTTGGAGACCACCTTCCTGGACGACGCCGCTCGTGAGTACGTACTCTTCGATCGCCATGTCCCGGCAAGCTGGATCTGGCGCAAGCTCTCCCGACGTCCGGCCGACTCGGATCGGGGCAGTCGCGCAGCGGCGTGATCAACGGGTCGTTGACCCCTTCGGCGCCGCCATCGTCAGCGCGCGAACATCGCAGCCGAACCGGTGATTCGGTCGCTGGCGGCGCTCACATGAAGCCGACCGGGTGGATCAGCGGTGCCCGGGTGAGGACCTATGCGGATTCCCCTGACAGCACCCGCGTACGTACGTCGCGGTCAGCCGCATGCTGCTGGGGTCCCGGCTCGTCATCAGCGCGGAACGCGTGCCGATCTACCCGGCCGGCCGGTAACGGTCACGCCTTGACGGCGCGCCGTTGGTCGGTGTCGCTGTCGATCACCATGGACTGCCGTTGGTCCGCCCGGTTGGCCTCGGTGTGACTGGTGACCGCGATCTTGCGGGGCTTCGCCTTCTCGGTCACCGGGATGGTCAATGTCAGGACGCCCCCGGCGTAGTCGGCCTTGACCTTCTCGACGTCGAGGTTGTCGCCGAGCACCAATTGCCGGGAGAAGACTCCGCGGGGACGTTCCGCGGCCAACATCTCCCGATCCGGTCCTGGCACGGCTCGTTCGGCCCGAATGGTCAGCACATTGCGTTCGACATCGAGATCCACAGCATCCGCGGAGATCCCGGGAAGGTCGAACTCGATCAGGAATTGATCACCATCGCGCCAGGCATCCATCGGCATGACCGCTGGATGGGCCCCGGTCCCCCACAGACGATCGGTCAACCGGTCCAGATCCCGGAATGGGTCGGTTCGCACCAGCATGCGTGCCACCTCCAGAGTGAGACTGGTCCTTTCTATCTGTGTCTCCGTAGACAATCTGTCTCGGCAGGCACAGATCTGTTGTAGCATCACGCGCAAGTCGATGCAAGCCCCGAAGGAGCCCGATGGTTGACCGGCCGGACCGTGACCCAGGCCGCGGGGTGTACGGCATCACCACTGCGGCCGAGCTGGCCGGGGTGAGCGCATCGACCCTGCGGCTCTACGAACAGAACGGCCTGATCACGCCCGATCGCACCGAGGGCGGGACTCGTCGCTTCAGCGATGACGATCTCGACCGACTACACCACATCGGTGAACTCGTCGCGATGGGGATCAACCTCGCGGGCATCGCCCGCATCCTGGAGTTGGAGACCGACAACAGACGATTGCGGTCCCGGCTCGAGGGCACCGAACGGACCTGATCCACCCTTCGCTGCACCTTCTTCAACGGCCGGCTCACCAGTGTCGGAATGATGCGACCAGGGTGAGGTCGACCGGCGGTTCGCCTAGGACGGCAAGCGATCCAGGTCGCGGACCGCGAACCGGTGGTGTTCCCACTCCTCGTTGAAGACGACCCGCAGGCACGCCAACGGGGTGCGGGGCTGGGCGGGAGGGAAGCCGGGCCCGGACGCCGGTGACCTCGGCGTGGCGAGTGCGTCGTCGTCGACGATGTCGAGGAACCGCTGCATTTCGTCCCACCGTTGCGCGCGGATGCGCCTGAGGTCCTCGAGTGTCGGATCCGCCGTGTCGTCGATCCCATATTCGGCTGCCTGCGCGATGAAACCCGCCGGAAGCCCCGGAGGACTGAACGGCTGCTCGACGTCGAGCACGGACCGTCGAAACCACGCGTCGATCACGAACAGCAGGTGTCGCAACGTTTGCAGGAAGGACCACTCGCCGTCCACGGACGCATGCAGTTGTTCGTCGGACAGACGGGCCGCCCGGTGCAAGGTCGGCGCCCACAGCTGCTCGACCACTTCGATTGCCCGGCGGGCGGAGCCGGCGTCGGTCGGTCGCAATTCGACGCGCTCGGGGTGACGGCGATCCAGTTCGGCCTCGATGAGCGGGGCGACCTCGACGCCGTTGAGCACCAGTCCGTCTATCGCACCGTCGATGTCGGCACCGACCAGCACCACGCCGGTCATACCGGCACCCGCGAGGTTGCACTCCCGGAACTTCGCCGAAGCGAGGTTCACATCCTGGAAGTGGGCCCCGGCCAGGTTCTGCGCCTCGAAGCGCACCGGGTCTGCGATCTCGTCATCCGCCATCGCCAAAGGCTACGACAACAGCTCAGCGGACCAGCGCCCCCGCAAGACTTTCCACCGCGCGTGGATCCGCATACCGGAGGAACAGCGACGGCTCGATCAACTCCAGTTCGAGCACACAGAACTGGCCGGCGTCGTCGCGTACCACATCGACCCGCGCGTAGGTCGGTGGGCCGACCCGGGCCGAGGCGGCATCGACGGCCGCCTGCCCCACTTCGATCTGGGCCTTGCTCGCGGCGTGCCCGGTGTTGGACTCAGCGGCGAAGAACTCGTCGATCACCCCGGCCCTCGGCAACGTGACCCGTTTGTTGGCCGCGTGGCTGAAGCCTCCCTCGAGGAAGACCAGCGGCCATTCGCCTTCTGTGCCCACCGATCTCAGGAACGGCTGCAGCATCACCGTCTGCCCGCGCGCGTGCAGACGGGTCACGTGCGTCGCCGCGAGGTCAAGCTGATTTCGACCGTAGGACGCCGCTTCCCGACTGCCCGCCCCGACCGCAGGTTTGACGACGAACTCACCGGTGGGGAACGTCGGAGCCATCCCGGGCGGCACGAAGACGGTCGGGGTGATCGGCACTCCCGCTTCCGCAAGTTCCGCGAGGTAGCGCTTGTCGAGGTTCCAGCGGATGGTCGCCGGCGAATTCACCACGTCGCTGACCGCGGCGACACGGTCGAGCCAGCGCAGGAATTCGGATACGCGCTCCGGGTAGTCCCAGGCCGATCGCAGAACGACCCGGTCGAACCGCGCCCAGCCCACTCCGGGGTCATCCCACTCGAGAACCTCGACCGACACACCAGTTCGCCGCAGCGCGGCCAGCGCCAACGGCTCGTCCTCGTCCCGACCCCTGGCCTTGCGAGCCGTCACCCACGCCAACCGGTCGATCACCCGGCTCAGCCGGTGGTTCCCGACCCCGCGATGTTGACCATCCAGGAGACCCCGAAACCATCGACGCACATTCCGAACCAATCGCCCCACGGTGCCTGATCCAAGGGCATGGTGGCGCTCCCACTGTCGGACAGCTTGTCCCAGTAGCCGCGCAGGGTGTCCGCGTCGTCGCCGCTCAGCGACACGGTGCCATTCGGCGACGGATCACCCATGGCGCTAGGTGTGTCGGCTCCCATCAAGGTCAGGCCGCGGTCGGCGACCAGCTGGGCGTGCATGACCCGGTCGCCCTCGGCCGGGTCGACACCCATCCCGGCGTTCTCGCCGAAGGTGGAGAGCGTCAGCTCACCGCCGAACACCGACCGGTAGAACTCCATCGCCTCGCGGGCAGTGTCCTTGAAGCTCAGGTACGGGTTCAGCACGACGGACATCGGAACTCCTCGTCATGGCGCGGCCGGACGCGCGGTTGCCCGCCCGCCGTCAACGCTAGTCACTGCCGAACCAGTCCGCACCACCTCGGGCCTGCCGACTCGCCGCGCCGTCGCGGAATCCCGGATTGTCGGGTCAGGTGCTCTCGACGGCCTGCCGCTGCACCGGCAGAGCGGCCACATAGCGCTCCATGAAGGCGTCGAAGCCGGCGACGTCCGCCGGATCCGGGTCCACCGAGACCACCTCGGCGTCGGCGAACACCGCCGCGGACAGATAGTCGGCCAGGCTCTGGTCCGGTCCGCGCCTGGTCAGGAAGGACGCGAGAACGGCCATCCCCCAAGGACCACCCTCGGACGCGGTGGCACCGACGGACACGGGAGTGCCGAGGGCGGCGGCCAGGAATCCCTGCGCCACACCCTTGGTGGTGAACAGCCCACCGTGGGCGAAGATCGCGTCGAGGCCGACCCCCTCGTCCTTCTGCAGCACGTCCATGCCGAGCCTGAGGGTCGCCAGCGAGGTGTACAGATGGGTCCGCATGAACGTCGCCAGATCGAACGTGCTGTCCGGTGTGCGCAGGAACAGCGGCCGGCCCTCCTCCAGACCGGTGATCGGTTCACCGGACAGGTAGTTGAACGCCATCAGGCCGCCGCAGTCCGGCGCGCCGTTCAGCGCCGAACGGAACAGGGTCTCGAACACGGTCGAGGCGTCGGCCTGGGCGCCGAGAGCGGTGGCGAACTCGGCGAACAGGCCCGCCCAGGCGTTGAGTTCGCTCGCGCCGTTGTTGCAGTGGGCCATCGCGACCGGGTCACCGGCCGGGGTGGTGACCAGGTCGAGTTCGTGGTGCACCCGGCTGAGCTCGTGCTCGAGCACGACCATGGCGAAGATGCTGGTACCGGCGCTGACGTTGCCGGTGCGGGGCGCGACCGAGTTGGTGGCCACCATGCCCGTGCCGGCGTCACCCTCGGGCGGGCAGAGCGGGATTCCCGGTTGCAACGCGCCGGTCGGGTCGAGCAATCGGGCGCCGGTGTCGGTCAGCGTGCCCGCCGGGTCGCCGGCACGGCGAATGGCCGGGAGCAGGTCAGCCAGTCGCAGCGACCGATCGTGCTCGGCCGCCATCGCATCGAAGGTGACCAGCATCGACTCGTGGTAACCACCGGTCTTCGCGTCGATCGGGAACATGCCGCTGGCGTCGCCGACGCCGAGCACGCGCTCCCCGGTCAGCTGCCAGTGCACGTAACCGGCGAGCGTGGTCAGGTGTGCGATCTCGCCGACGTGCTCCTCGTCGTCCAGGACGGCCTGGAACAGGTGTGCGACGCTCCAGCGGTGCGGAATGTTGTGGTCGAGCCGAGCGCTCAACTGCTCGACGGCGGCAGAGGTGTTGGTATTGCGCCAGGTTCGGAAGGGAGTGAGTAGTTCGCCGTCGGCGTCGAAGGGAAGGTAGCCGTGCATCATCGCCGAGACTCCCAGCGCCCCGACGGTTGTGAGCTGGACGTCGTGGCGTTGCTGGACGTCGGCGGCCAGAGCCGCGTAGCACTCAGCCACGCCCGACCACACCGACTCCAGCGAGTAGGTCCAGAGCCGGCCGACGAACTGGTTCTCCCAGCTATGGCCGCCCACGGCCAGCGGCTGGTGGTCCTCGTCGATGAGCACCGCCTTGATGCGGGTGGACCCCAGTTCGATACCGAGCGCGGTCCTGCCCTCGGCGATCCTGCGCTGCGCCTCACCCCGGTCGACGTCCACCTTGTCCCTCTCCCTGCTCGGCCGGCTCCTGCCGGCCGCCGGACACCCTCGTCCGCACGGTGCCGGAGCGGCGTGCGCCTGCCGACCGCGGCCGGGGTGACTGTCGTCACGAGTTTCGCAGACCCGCCATCACGCAGAGGCCGCCGCCCCTGACCGGAAGAGGTCAGGGCGGCGGGGCGAGGCCGCCGCGGTGAGTTCCACCCCGGTGCTGCGAGGATCAACTGGCGTGGCGAGGCTCAAGTCGGCAACTCGCTTCACTCCTGTCACAAAAGCGCGGAGTTGATCCTCGCAGGGCCAGAGTTGCTGGGCTGGTTGAGACTTCGGGGCG
>Ga0134125_10004865_pt1 | contig 15325 bp, 12 predicted proteins | sample KB31751_FD_96464 | JGI IMG/M metagenome (GOLD analysis project Ga0134125, IMG submission 96464) | Terrestrial soil microbial communities with excess Nitrogen fertilizer from Kellogg Biological Station, Michigan, USA - KB3-175-1 | ecosystem: Environmental > Terrestrial > Soil > Unclassified ... | reverse complement strand
GTCTCTCCGGTGCAGATGATGCCATCGTGCTCCCACACCGGAACTCCGCGCATCGCGTTCGACGGCTTCCGCCACTTCACCACCTCGACGACATCGGGGTCGGCTTGCTCGATCAGGCTGCGCAGCCGGACGAGCATCGTGCCGCGCCAGTCGCCCGGTTTCTTCGCGTTGGCCGGCCGAGAGGCAGTCTTTGCTTTCGGCGAACTGCTTTTCTTCGTGTCCGAACTGTTTTTCTTCATATCTACGTCTGCTCCGGAGTTCCGAGGCTGATGCGCGATAAAATAAAGCGATAAGCCGGCCGTCAAGCGCAGATGAAAGTTCCGCCGCGATGTGGTGTCATTGTTTGTGGCTCTGGGCGGCATTTTATGATAGGAGCAATCTGTATCCCTTCCAGCGAGTGCCTTGTGTCGATCCTGAAACTCGACCTCCCTCTTTCGTCGCCACCGCTCGAGTCGTTACTCGATCTGGACCAGACCATCCTCGATGCACTCCCGATCGGCGTCTACGCCTGCGACGCCGAGGGCCTCATCCTGCGCGTGAACCGGAAGGCCATCGAACTTTGGGGCCAGGCTCCGCGGCTGATGGATCCGACGCAGCGCTTCTGCGGCTCGTTTCGGCTTGAGAGCCTGGAAGGCGCATTCATTCCCCCGGACGCCACGCCGATGGCCCGCGCGATCGTGACGGGTGAAAGCTTTGCCGGCGCCGAAGCCGTCGTGCACAACCCGGACGGAAAGCGCTGGGTCGCTCGCGTCAATATCGCGCCGCTGCGCGATGCCGATGGCGAGTTGGTGGGCGCCGTCAACTGCTTCCAGGACATCACCGGCGAGCACGACATGCGGCTCGCGATGCAGCGGCAGGAGCGCACCATCGATCTTGCGCTGGTCGCATCGAAAATGGGCACCTGGCGCTACACTCTTGCCGACAACATCTGCGTCTATGATGCGAACGCGCAAAAACTCTATGGGCTGACCGAGGCGTGCTTCGTTCACGACGAGGCCGGCGTCAAGGCCAAGTTCCATCCCGACGACATAAGCCGGATGTGGGAGCGCGTGACCAAGGCGCTCGATCCCGCCGGCGACCGCCGCTATGAGGTCGACTATCGCGTCAAGCAGCTTGACGGCAGCTGGCGCTGGCTGAGCGCCTGGGGGCTGGTCGAATTCGAAGGCCAGGGAAGCGCGCGCAAAGCGACCGCCATCGTCGGCGCGAGCCGCGATCTTACCGAGGTCAAGCGCGCCGAGGAATTGCAGCGGCTGCTCGTCAACGAGCTCAATCATCGCGTGAAGAATACGCTCGCGACCGTGCAATCGTTGGTCGCGCAGACCCTTCGCGGCGCCGTCGATTTCGACCTTGCGCGCGGCGCAATCGATGCCCGCATCGTTTCGCTCGCCGAGGCACACGATCTGCTCACCAGCCGAAGCTGGTCGGGGGCAGATGTCGTCGACGTCGTCGCACGCGCCATCGTTCCCTTCGCCGCCGGGCGCTTCTCCGCGGAGGGCCCCTCCGTCGATCTGACGCCGAAACAGACGCTTGCGCTTTCGCTGGCGCTGCATGAGCTTTCCACCAACGCGGCAAAATACGGCGCGTTATCCAAGCCGGAGGGCCGCGTCGAGCTTCATTGGCAGAAGCAAAACGGGCAGGTGCAAATGAACTGGCGTGAAAGCGGCGGCCCGCAAGTCAAACCGCGCACCCGCCGCGGATTCGGCAGCCGCCTGCTCGAGGACGGATTGTCTCAGGATCTGAATGGGCAGACCCGAATCGAATTCGCCCCCGACGGCGTTCGCTGTACGATCACCGCGGCGCTTGCCGACCATTGATTCCGCGGGTCATGCGGCCTACCTCTTTGCCATGAGCAACGATCATGCATCCGCCGCCGAACGGCGCGCAGCGACGATCGCCGCGATCCAGGCGCGCACCGGTATCGACGAAGCGATGATCGAGCGGCTGATCCGCGCGTTTTATCAGCGCGTGCAGAAAGACTCCGTCATCGGCCCCGTGTTCGCCGCCAGAATCGTCGACTGGGAGCCGCATTTGCAGCAGATGTTTGCCTTCTGGTCGTCGGTCGCGCTGATGAGCGGCCGCTACCACGGCCAGCCGATGCAGAAGCATATGCCGCTGCCGATCGACGCCCGCCACTTCGACCGCTGGCTGGCGCTGTTCGGCGAGACGGCGCGCGAGCTCTGCCCGCCGGCCGCGGCGGAGCATTTCATCACGAGCGCAAAGCGCATCGGCGACAGCCTCGAACTCGGCATCGCGAGCGCCGGCGGCAAACTACTGCATCCTGGCGAACGGTTGCATCGGCCGGAACTGAAGGTCGGCTAGCCGGAACTGTCGGGTTTTTTTCAGGCTTAGGCGGCTTTCGTCGCTTTGCCGGCCGCGACATTCGCAACGAGAATGCCGGAAATCACGAAGCACAAGCCGATCACCAAAATCACAGTCACCTTCTCACCGAGCATCAAGGCCGCAAGCAGCAAGGCCGAGATCGGATTCAGCGTGAGATAGATCACGGCCCGGCTTGGCGGCAACCAGCGCAGCGCCCAGTTGAAGAGCGAGAACTGGATAACGCCGCCGATCGTACCGAGGAAGACCAGCGCGAGCCAGCCGTGCGCGCTGAAATGGGGCCAGCCGCCGAGCGCACCCTTCGCAGCCGCCAAAGGCGACAGCGCCAGCATGCCGAAGACCATGCCGATCGCCGTCACGAACATCGGCCCATACGCGCTGAATACCGGACGGCTGAACGCGGAATAGACCGCTGCGCTGAAAGCGCCAAGAAGCATCAGCCCGTCGCCGATCAGATAACCTCCCGTATTGCCGGCCCAGGCCTCCGGTCCGAAGACCACGGCGATACCGATAAACGCGAGCGCGACGCTGACAAATTTGCGGCCGCTCAATCGCTCCCGGCCGAATATCGCCGCGATGACGAGCGTCTGCACCGGCATGGTTGCTAGGCCGATCGCGCCGCGCGCGGCGGTCGTGTATTGCAGCGCCGCGCTAAAGGCCCAGGGAAAAAACCCAAAAAACAATATGCCGAGCAGCGCGATTTTGACCCATTCGCCGGGCGCTATGCGAATCCGTGGCCATAGCAGCGGAAGAAACGGCGCAAAGCACAGCGTGCCGATGACGTAGCGATAAAACGCAAGCGTGAAAGGATCGATCTCGGCTACCGCGATGCGCGTCGCAACCACGCTTGCGCCTGCGCAAAGCGCGCCTGTCGCCGCCGCGATATTGGCAAGCAGGACCGTGTTGTCACGCCCCGCGCCTGCTACTCCCACTCAATCGTCCCCGGCGGCTTCGAGGTCACGTCGTAAACGACGCGATTGACGCCCTTGACCTCATTGATGATGCGCGTCGCCACCTGGCCGATGAACTTCATGTCGAAGGGATAGAAATCCGCCGTCATGCCGTCGGTCGAGGTCACCGCGCGCAAGCCCACGACGTAATCGTAGGTGCGGCCGTCGCCCATGACGCCGACGGTCTTCACCGGCAAAAGCACGGCAAAGGCCTGCCAGATGTCGTCGTACAGCCCGGCGCGGCGGATTTCCTCGATATAGACCTCGTCGGCCAGCCGCAGGATGTCGAGCTTCTCGCGCGTGATCGCACCGGGGATGCGGATGGCAAGCCCGGGGCCGGGAAACGGATGGCGGCCGACAAAAACCTCCGGCAGGCCCAGTTCGCGGCCGAGCGCGCGCACCTCGTCCTTGAACAGTTCGCGCAACGGCTCGACCAGCTTCATGTGCATGCGCTCGGGCAACCCGCCGACATTGTGGTGCGATTTAATGGTCACCGAGGGCCCGCCGGTGAAAGAGACGCTCTCGATCACGTCGGGATAGAGCGTGCCTTGCGCCAGGAAATCCGCGCCGCCGATCTTCTTTGCCTCGGCGTCGAACACGTCGATGAACAATTTGCCGATGGTCTTGCGCTTGACCTCCGGGTCCTCGACACCTTCAAGCGCCTTGAGGAACGTGGCCGACGCGTCGACGTGCGCCAGCGGAATGTTGTAGCTGTCGCGGAACAGCGTCACGACCTTCTGCGCCTCGCCGAGCCGCATCAGCCCGTGATCGACCAGAACGCAGGTGAGCTGCTCGCCGATCGCTTCATGGATCAGCACGGCGACGACCGAGGAGTCGACGCCGCCGGACAGACCGCAGATTACTTTGCCCTTGCCCACCTGCTTGCGGATTTTCGCGATCGCCTCCTCCTTGAAGGCGCGCATGGTCCAGTCGCCGGCAAGGCCGGCGATGCTGCGCACGAAATTGCGCAAAAGCGCCGCGCCGTGCGGCGTGTGCACGACTTCCGGGTGGAATTGCATGGCGTAGAATTTGCGCGCGTCGTCGCCGATGATCGAGATCGGCGAATTCGGCGCCTTGCCCAGCACCTTGAAGCCCGGCGGCAGCTCGGTGACGCGGTCGCCGTGGCTCATCCACACCGGATATTTCTCGCCCTTGACCCAAACGCCGGCAAAGAGCGGCGAGTCCGCCGTCACCTCAACCTCCGCGCGGCCGAATTCGCGGTGATGGCCACCTTCGACCTTGCCGCCCAGTTGCTGAGCCATCGCCTGCTCGCCGTAACAGATGCCGAGCACCGGCACGCCCGCCTCAAAAATCGCAGCCGGCGCCGACGGCGCATTTTTATCGAGGATCGAGGCCGGCCCGCCGGAGAGGATCACCGCCTTCGGCCGCATGGCGAGAAAGGCCTGCTCCGCCTTCTGGTAGGGCACGACTTCGCTGTAGACGCCCTCTTCGCGCACCCGCCGCGCGATGAGCTGGGTCACCTGCGAGCCGAAATCGACGATCAGCACTTTGTCGTGCTGTGGCGCCGGACTTTGCGGAATCGGCTGCATTTGGCCCGCGTTTGTGCGGTTGGCGGCTGTTTTGGTCAAGGCGGCGTCAGGCTCCGGTTAACTACGCCAGATTTCGACCTATTGAGATAACCCTCCATTAGCCCGCGCGTGAGAGACAAAGGGCGGAATTTTCGCCATTTCCACACGTTTGGGGACCGTTTGAATTACCACGCCGACCACCTGACGTTTGCTGGGCCCGCCGCGCCAGCGCCCGACCGGCGCGCACGGCTGTTTCGTGAAAGCCCGATGGAGATGGCCGAGCGCTGGGCGCTGGGCGCCGCCTGGGCGTTGTCGCCCAAGCGCATCGCCGGCATCCCCAGCCTCGCGCGCCTGTGCTTCGGCGAGTTCCTCGCCCCCGACTACGCCCTGCCCGATCCCGAACAGGCCCTCGCCAACCCTCCGGGACTTGCCGGCATCGCCCACGACTTCTCTTCCGATACGATCCTTGCCGCCTACCGGCGCGGGCTCTATCCGCTCGCCCATGTCGCGCCGATGAAATGGTGGTCGCCGCCTCAGCGTTCGGTGCTTTTCTTTTCCGAGACGCATCTCGCCAAGCGTCTGCGCCGGCAGATGCGGCAGGGCCAATACAGCGTCACTTTCGATCGCGATTTCGAGGGCGTTATCGCGGCTTGCGCCGGGCGCCGTTCAGGGCGCTGGCATCTCACGTGGATCACGCCACAAATCATGCGCGCCTATGCGGCGCTGTTCGACGCAGGCCACGTGCACTCGTTCGAGGTGTGGAACGATAAAGGTGAACTGGCCGGCGGCGGCTACGGCGTGTCGGTCGGCAGCGTCTTCTCCACCGAGTCGCAGTTCTCGCACGAGCCGAATACATCCAAGATCGGCTTTGCCGTGCTCAACTGGCACCTGGCGCAGTGGGGCTACGTCTTCAACGACGGCAAGCTGATGACGCCGACCTGCCGCGATCTGGGCTTCCGCGAAATTCCGCGCGCCGAATTCCTCACAACGCTGGCGCAGGCCGAACGGCGGCCAGGCAAGGCCGGGCGCTGGCATGTGGAGGCGGACGCAGCAAGCGTCGCCGACTGGCAGCCGGCCTAAGCCGCAAGCACTTATTTCGCGAGCACCTGCCCGACAAACGGGATCTTGCTGACCCAGCCGGCGGAGCGCGTCTGGCCGCTGCTCTCGGTCTCGGCGACCGCCGGCACGGAAGCAGGCGGCACCGGATGATTGGCATCGGGCGGCGAGGCCGGCACGGTGGCGATGGTCTCCGGCGGCGGCAGAGCGGGCGCGGCCGCCGGCGGCGCGCTCGCCACGGGAGCAGCCGGCGGCAACGATGCACGCAAATCGGGCTTGGCAAGCGCCTCGCGCGCAGCCTGCGGCGCGGCAACGGCGGCGGGCGCGCTCAACGGCACCGGACGCGCACTCTGTTTTGCCGGAGCAATCTCGCTCGCCGACGTATCACTCGAGGTCATGGCGGTACGAACGGCCGCAAGCCAGGCCGCATCGGACAGGGAAGCGTCACGCTCGGCCGGTTTCGCTTCGGCCGGTTTTGCTTTCGCCGCCACCGCTTCCGGCGCTTCGGCCTTGCGCGCGACTTCTTTCGGCTTTTCTTCGGCGGGCTTTGCTTCAGCGGGTTTGAAATCGACCGACTTGACGTCAGCCGCTTTCGTTTCGGCCGGCTTCGGCTCGACACGCGGTCTCGCCACCGGCACGCGGTCGGACGCGAGCAGCGCTTTGAAGGCGGCGGTTGCGTCGGGGTCGATGCTGCCGCAGGTCTGCTCGAAGCTTTCCACGTCGCGGCGCACCAGCATGTGGCGCGTGCGTGCGTCGACGCTCTTGTCGAGCATGGAGACGATATTGCCGCGCAGGTTCTGGCAGGTCGTTTCAACCGAGAAATTGGCGCGGTAGATCGAATAGCCGCTGCCGATGCCCACGGGGATCGCCAGCAGGGTGCCGATCATCTGCAACACGGAGAACGTGCGCACGATGCCCGGCGGGCGTACCGGATGCGGACCGGCATCGAATTTCGCATGGGAATTGTCGTGCGCTCCGGGATGAAACGGATCGCGCCTAGCCACCAGCATGTCGGAAGACCTCAGCAGACGAATCTGGGGCCGTGAGTTCCGAAATCATCGCGGATAATTTTGGCCGGGATTGCGGCAAAAAGGCGAATTCGGCCGGTTTCGGTGTGCCAGACGTTAACGCGATCCTTGCCTCAGCCGTGGTGCCGCAGGACCGAAACAAAAAATCCGTCGGTGTCGGTCGTACGCGGCGTCATCAAGAGGCCCTCGCCGGAAAGCCGCGCCGCCTGGGCGAACATGAAGCCGCGCTCGCCCAGCGAGCCCGCCACCTCGGCCGGCGGCGTGACGGAAAAACCCGCATGCCGCGCCAGAAACGCGCGCACCTGCGCGCCGTTTTCTTCATCCAGCACCGAACAGGTGACGTAGGCGATCCGCCCGCCAGCCTTGAGCAAAGGCACGGCGCGGTCGAGGACCTCGGCCTGTTCCTTGACGCGCTGCTCCAGCGCCCCTGGGCGCATGCGCCACTTGGCGTCCGGATTGCGCCGCCACGCACCGGTGCCGGTGCAGGGGGCATCGATCAGCACCAGGTCGGCGCGGCCGGTGAGATCCGAGATCGCGTCACCGACCGATTTCGGCGTGCGGACCTGCACGTTGCGCGCGCCCGAGCGCGCAAGTCGGTCGTGGATCGGCGCGAGCCTGCGCTTGTCGTCGTCGGTTGCGTAAATCTGGCCCTTGTTCTCCATCATCGCCGCCAGAGCCAAGGTCTTGCCGCCGGCGCCGGCGCAGAGATCGACGACCTGCTCGCCGGGCTTTGCCGCGGAAAACAGCGCGGCAAGCTGCGAGCCTTCGTCCTGCACTTCGACCATGCCCTTGAGAAATGCGGGCTCGGCATGGATCGCCGGACTTTTGGCGTCCGCCGGCAAGCGGATACGCAGACCGCAAGGGCTCCAGCGCGTGGGCTCGCCCTTGAGATCGGTCAGCATCACGGCTGCCTTGTCGCGATCGGCCGCAAGCGTATTGACGCGCAGATCGAGCGGGGCACGTGAGGCGAGCGCCGCGCCCTCCTCGGCGCGCCCCTCGCCGAAGGCGCGCGCAAGATGCGGGTCGAGCCATTCCGGATAGTCGCCAGCAACCGGCGCCGGCGCGCCATCGAGGCTTGCGGCATCGAGCCGCGCGCGTTCGTGATCGGTGAGCGCGGAGGGCGCATAACCCGCGCCGTCGGCGAGCTTGCCGATCGCCTCGGTGGAAAGCGCGCGCTCACGCCTGAGCATTCCGAGCAGGATGGCGCGGGCGCTGTCGGCGCCCATCAGATAGGCGCTGGAAGCGCGGCGGCGTAGTGCGTCATAGACGAGTCCCGCGATCGCCGCGCGGTCGCCCGACCCGGCAAAACGGTGCGTCACCCCCCACGCCTTCAGCGCATCGGCGGCCGGGCGGCGCTCGCTTTCGATTGTCCCGAAGACTTCGATGGCCGCGGCAAGTCGCGCGCCAGGCGTCACGGCAGGCCGGCCAGGATACGCACGATGAAAATGACCCACATGATGAAGAGCACCAGCAGCGACACGCCGAACACCGGGCCGCGCAGGGAGATCCGGTTGCTGGTCACGTGGATATAGGCGTGGGCGACGCGGCTGAGCACGAAAATCCACGCCAGCACGACGAACAGCACGTCGGCATGCTTGCTGATGATGGCGAGGATCGTCAGCACATAAAACAGCATCGGCAGTTCGAGCTGATTGTGCGCGGCATTGGCGACCTGCAGCACATACGGCGGCCAATTCGGCTCGCGCAAGGCGATGTCGCGCGGGTGCACCGCACCGCTACGGACAAGCGTCACGCGGTAATAGGCCATCCAGAACCACAGCAGGAACGTCAGCGCGACCTCGACGAACAGCGGCAGAAGAATTTCTGGCAACGACATGGCAACGCCCCGGTTGAACAGATTGAACTACACCCGGCTCGGATAGTTCGGGCTCTCGCGCGTGATCACGACGTCGTGCACGTGGCTTTCGCGCAAGCCGGCATTGGAGATGCGGACGAACTCGGCCTTCTTGTGCAAATCGCCGATAGTCTTTGCGCCGACATAGCCCATCGCGGCGCGCAAGCCGCCGGCGAGCTGGTGCAGCACGGTCGCGGCCGAACCCTTGTAGGGAACCTGGCCTTCGACGCCTTCCGGCACCAGCTTGAGCGAATCCTTGATGTCCTGCTGGAAATAGCGGTCGGCAGAACCACGCGACATCGCGCCGACCGAACCCATGCCGCGATAGGTCTTGTACGAGCGGCCCTGATAGATGAACACCTCGCCCGGCGTTTCGTCGGTGCCGGCCATCAGCGACCCGACCATGACGCAGTCGGCGCCGGCAGCGATGGCCTTGGCCAGATCGCCGGAATACTTGATGCCGCCATCGGCGATCACCGGAGTACCGGACCCCTGCGCCGCCTCGACCGCATCCATGATCGCGGTGAGTTGCGGCACGCCGACGCCGGCAACGACGCGCGTGGTGCAGATCGAGCCGGGGCCGATGCCGACCTTGATGGCGTCGGCGCCGCTGTCGATCAGCGCCTTGGCACCTTCGGATGTCGCAACATTGCCCGCCACGACTTGCACCGCGTTCGACATGCGCTTGATGCGATTGACGGCGTCGAGCACGTGGCGCGAGTGGCCGTGCGCGGTGTCGACCACGACCAGATCGACGCCGGCCGCGATCAGCGCCTCGGTGCGGGCAAAGCCCTTGTCGCCGACAGTGGTGGCGGCGGCGACGCGCAGGCGGCCTTGATCGTCCTTGCAGGCATTGGGATTGGCGACGGCCTTCTCGATGTCCTTGACCGTGATCAGCCCGACGCAGCGATATTGATCGTCGACCACCAGCAGCTTCTCGATGCGGCGCTGGTGCAGCAGACGCTTGGCCTCCTGCTGGCCGACGCCTTCGCGCACCGTGACCAGACGGTCCTTGGTCATCAGCTCAGCCACCTTTTGCTGCGGATCGGTGGCAAAGCGCACGTCGCGGTTGGTGAGGATGCCGACCAGCTTGCCGGGGCCGCCGTTGCCGGCGCGCTCGACAACGGGAATGCCGGAAATGCGGTTCTCCCGCATCAGGTCGAACGCCTGCGCGAGCGTCGCCGTCGGCTCGATGGTGACCGGGTTTACGACCATGCCCGACTCGAACTTTTTCACCTGCCGCACCTGAGCGGCCTGCTGATCGGGTTCCAGATTGCGGTGGATGACGCCGAGCCCACCGGCCTGCGCCATGGCGATCGCCATATCCGCCTCGGTGACCGTATCCATGGCCGAAGCGATGATCGGGATATTGACGTTGATCGACTTGGTGATCCGGGAGCGGATATCGGCGTCGGTCGGCATCACCTCCGACAGGCCGGGCCTGATCAGCACGTCGTCAAAGGTGAGCGCTTCGCGCGGGCCGCCGTTGCTTTTATCCGCCATCGCCAACTCCGTATCGCCCGCAAGACATTCGAAGGCCGGCCGCCGGAAGGTGATAGAACGCCCTCGCGAGGGGGTCCCCTCGCCCGACTTCACGGCCCGCTTTTGGGTTGGCATGGGCCGATAGCACGCCGGGCCGGTGATTCCTAGAACAATCGAAGATATCTGTTATGACGTGTGCAAAGGCGCCGCTTTCGCCGGAATGCGCCTTGCGGATCGTTAGATAGTCATGACCCCGCCGGAAGCCAGCCCGCCTTGTCCGCGGCCTTATCCCCATGCGCGCTGACCGTATTGTCCCGCTGATCATCGCCGTCGCTCTGTTCATGGAAAACATGGACTCGACCGTTATCGCCACCTCCTTGCCGGCCATCGCGGCCGATATCGGCAGCAATCCGCTGGCGCTCAAGCTCGCGATCACCTCCTATCTGCTTTCGCTTGCCATCTTCATCCCAGCGAGCGGCTGGACCGCGGACCGCTTCGGGGCGCGCACCGTGTTCCGCGCCGCGATCGGCGTATTCGTGCTCGGCTCGATCGGCTGCGCGCTCTCGAGTTCGCTTACCGATTTCGTCGTCGCCCGCATCGTGCAAGGCATGGGCGGCGCCATGATGACGCCCGTCGGGCGCATGGTACTGGTGCGCAGCATCAGCCGGCGCGAGTTGGTCCGCGCCATGTCCTGGGTGTCGACGCCGGCGCTGATCGGCCCGGTGCTCGGGCCGCCGGTCGGGGGCTTCATTACGACTTACGCAACCTGGCACTGGATTTTCCTCATCAACGTGCCGATCGGACTGATCGGCATCGTGCTCGCCACCCGTTACATCCCGGAACTGCGCGCCGAGCATCACCACCGTTTCGATCTCAAGGGCATGGCGCTGGCAGGCCTCGGCATCGCCGGCGTCGCGTTCGGCCTCTCGGTGCTGGGCTTGAATTTCCTGCCGTGGACGGTCGTTGCCGCTCTCATCGGCGCGGGCGCGATCTTCATCGCCGCCTATCTGCTGCACGCAAGGCACACGGCGAACCCGGCGCTCGACCTGACGCTGTTCCGCATTCCGACGTTTCGCGCGAGCGTCCTCGGCGGATTTATCTTCCGGCTCGGCATCGGCGCGCTTCCCTTTCTTTTGCCGCTGCTGCTGCAGGTCGGCTTCGGCAAGACTCCGTTCCAGTCCGGCCTCATCACCTTCGTTTCGGCGATGGGCGCGATGGGCATGAAGATCGCCGCGGTCACCATTCTGCGGCGGCTTGGCTTCCGCACCGTGCTGATCGTCAATGCGGCGGTGAGCGCGGCCTTCCTCGCCGTCTGCGCCACGTTCACGCAAACGACCCCGGTGGGGATCATGCTCGTCCTGCTTCTCATCGGCGGCTTCTTCCGCTCGCTGCAGTTCACCAGCATCAACACCATCGCCTATGCCGAGATCGAGCAGGCGCGCGTGAGCCGTGCCACCTCGCTGGTGGCCGTCGCGCAGCAGTTGTCGCTTTCCTCAGGCGTTGCCCTCGGCGCACTCGCGGTCGAGACGACCGTGCGCTTTCACGGCGGCGGCCCGCTGGTGGCGGCCGATTTCCCGCCGGCCTTTCTTCTGATCGCAACGATTTCGACGCTGTCGATCTTCATCTTCGCGAAGCTTTCACCGGACGCCGGCGCGGAACTTGCCAACCGCCTGCCGGCGCAGACGGAAACCACCGATCAGCGCGCGAATTGAGGCGGGCGGCGCGGCGTTAACCATATTTGGCGCCGGTTTCGCTTGAGGGCTAGGCTGGGCTGGCGGATTAACCCATATTTGGCCCGTGGTAACGTTAATGCGGCCGGTTAATTCTCGTGCGAGCAGCCTGGTCCCTATCGCCATTCGCGGCGGCGTTGCTTACGGCGTTGCTTGCAGGCTCGCTTTTGCCGTCGGCTAGCATCGCGCAATCGCGCGATGCCCACATGTGCGCGACGCAAACCGAAAGCCTTGCCGACCAGCGCATCGCCGCCTGCTCCGCGATCCTAAAGTCGGGCCGCTTGCGTGGCGAGCCGCTCGGTGTCGCTTACAGCTTGCGTGGGCTTGCCTATCTCGACCGCAGCGACGTTCCGCACGCCATCGCCGACTTCAACCAGGCGGTGGCGCTGGCGCCCGAGTTTGTTCCCGCCTACCAGAACCGAGGCAATGCCTGGTACGCGCGCGGCAATTTCGGCGAGGCCATCGCCGACTACGACACCGCGATCCGTCTCGATCCGCAGTCGCCTTCGGCCTACATCAACCGCGCCGCCGTGCGCCGCGAACTCAGCTACACCGAAGGCGCCATGCAGGATTACCAGAAGGCGCTTGCGCTCGATCCCAATCGGGCAACCGCCTATAGCGGGCGCGGCCAGCTTTATATGCGTCAGAAAGACTACGCCCACGCCATCGCCGATTTCGACCGCGCGCTCGAGCTCGACCGCAGCTTGGGCAATTTCATGCTGCGGGCGCAGGCGCGGCAAGCTTCCGGCGACAGCCGCGGCGCGCTCGCCGATTACGCCGACGCCTCGCGGCTCGATCCGAAAAACGTCGCGGCGCTCACCGCCGAAGCCGGCATCTGGCGCAAGCAAGGCGACAACGACAAGGCGATCGCCGCCTACGATCGCGTCATCTCGGCCAACGAACGCTCGCCCGCCACGTACAAATTGCGCGCCGAGGCTTACGCCGCCAAAGGCGAGCGCGCGAACGCCATCGCCGACATCGACCGCGCGCTGAAATATGCCTGGAGCACCGATCTGCTGCGCGTGCGCGGCGCGCTGCGGCTCGACAGTGGCGACATTTCAGGCGCAATCAACGATGCCTCCGTCGTGCTCAAAAGCGCGCCCGATAGCGCTGCGGCGCTGTCGCTTCGCGGTGCGGCCTACGCGCGCAAGCGCGACTACGCCCGCGCGCTGCCCGATTTCGACAAGGCGATCGCGATCGATGCCAACGATGCATCGGCATATGCCGAGCGTGGGCAGATCTATTTCGCCAAGAACGATACGGCCCGCGCGCTTGCCGATTTCAACCGCACTATCGAGCTCGGCACGGTCAGCGCCGCTCCCTATCGCGCGCGCGCCATGATCGAAAAAGCCAATGGCGACACCGACAAGGCGCTCGGCGACCTCGATCAGGCGATCAAGCGCGATCCCCGCCCGGCGGACGTATATTTGCTGCGCGCAGACCTGCACAAGAAAAAGGGAGAGAACGATCTCGCCCTCGCCGACCTCGACGCCGCCCTGAGCCGAACGCCTGACGATGCCGGCGGCCTCATGGCGCGCGCGCAGCTCCGTCAGGCCAAAGGCGACATGGACGGGGCCATCGCCGACTATGACGCCACGATCAAGCGCGCGCCCAATAACGTGGACGCCCTGCGCGGCCGCGGCGCCGCTCTGCTGGCAGCCAAGAGTTACGCCCGCGCGGCGGACGTTTTCGACGCGCTGATCCGCCTCAATCCGAAAAACGCGCAAGCCTATTACCAGCGCGGCCAGGCCTACGAATTGAGCGACGACCTCGGCAGGGCTGCGGCCGACTATAAGGCGGCGCTGTCGCATGACAGGCGCATGCAGGATGCGCGTCAGGCGCTTGTTCGCATCGCCGCCGCCGAACGCGCGCAAAAACGCGCCGGCATCCGCGACGTGAAGACCGAAGCCGCCGCAAAGATCGACGCCAAGCCGTCGCCCGCGCCTGTCGCTAATAAAGTCGCTAATAAAAGTGCAGATGCCGATGGCAAAGACGCCGCCCGCTCGGCGCCAGCCGTGCAAAAGCCCGACGTGACCGCGTCGTTGCCGTCGAAAGACGCCAAGACGACGCCTCAAGAAACAAAGGCGCCACGCGAGCAGCCCAAAGTCGAGCAAAAGGCGAGTTCAAAGATCGCCGCGCTGCCGTCATCGAAGGCGGAAATAAAGCCAATCGTGCGCGAGCCGGAGCTGCGGCGCGGATCGCCGCGGAAGGCCGAAAAGAGCGCTCCGCCCAATGCGCGCACGCACAAAGAGCAGAAAAAGCCGGCGAGGGTCGTCGAGCGCAAGAAGCCGGCGCATGCCGAAACCCGCAAGACCTATGCGACCACCTATCGCCGCGCCGGCAGCCCGGTTCTCAATCGCCGCGGCGCGCGTTTCACCGACATCTGGAACTGACGATCACCGGCTACGCTCGCCGCGAAATCCCGTCGCCAGCAGATAAAGCTCTGCCGAATCCGACCGACTCGCCGCCGGCTTGACGTGTTTCACGCTCGTGAAGTCGCGTTTGAGTGCAGCCAGTAGCGCCGCTTCGGTGCCGCCTTGCAGCACCTTCGCCAGAAATGCGCCACCCGGCGCCAGCACCTCGGCGGCAAATTGCGCCGCCGCCTCGACCAGCGCCATGATCTTGAGATGGTCGGTCTTGCGGTGACCGGTGGCGTTGGCCGCCATGTCGGACAGCACCACATCGGCCGGCCCGCCGAGCATCGCCTTCAGCCGGTCCGGCGCCGCCGGATCGAGAAAGTCGAGCTGGACGAAGTCGGCGCCGGCAACAGCGTCCATCGCCAGCAGGTCGATCGCGACGACCCGGCCCTCACCCGGCGCGGCAACGCGCTGCGCCGCCACCTGGCTCCAGCCGCCGGGCGCGGCGCCAAGATCGATGACGCGGGAGCCTTTTCTCAAAAGCTTTGCCTTGTCGTCGATCTCGATAAGCTTGAAGGCCGCGCGCGAGCGGAAGCCTTCGCGCTTGGCGCGCGCGACGTAAGGATCGTTGAGCTGCCGCTCGAGCCACAGCTTCGACGACAGCGAGCGATTCTTGCCGCTGCGGACACGGACCTTCAAGCCGCGGGGCGCACCGCGTTTGCCGCGTTCGGTCACGAGACCGCCGCTCCCCTTTCGCCCCAAACGCCATCCTCGCGCATCATCTGCACCAGCATGCCTTCGCGCAGGCCCCGGTCGGCGACACGCAGTCGCGGACAGGGGAAGGCGCGGCGGATCGCTTCGAGGATCGCGCAGCCCGCCAGCACCAGGTCGGCGCGCTCGGCGCCGATGCACGGGCTTGCCACGCGGCCGGAGTAGTCCATAGCGAGGAGTTGCTCGACGACGGCGCCGATTTCGTCCGCGCTCATCCAGCAGCCGTCGAC
>Ga0134125_10004858_pt1 | contig 15338 bp, 23 predicted proteins | sample KB31751_FD_96464 | JGI IMG/M metagenome (GOLD analysis project Ga0134125, IMG submission 96464) | Terrestrial soil microbial communities with excess Nitrogen fertilizer from Kellogg Biological Station, Michigan, USA - KB3-175-1 | ecosystem: Environmental > Terrestrial > Soil > Unclassified ... | reverse complement strand
CTTTCCGTCAAATTCTTTACGAAGTTGTCGGATTTCAATAGCTTTTTTTGTTTCACTTGGTGAAAATACGTGATTATTTGTCATTATAAAAATTATATATTAATTTTACTTGCGGGGTTTTTTAGGAACTCGCAACCTTTTTTAATACCTAGAAAAATTTATTTTTCCGTTTCTGATATTAATATATTATACGATAAAAATTACTCTTGCCATATTTTGTTATAATCTTGGTGAAGATAATCATAATTATTGTGAATATACTGAATAGTAGTATTAATATTAGAATGTCCTAATAATTTTTGAATAGTAGTTAGGTGAACTTTCTTATTATGAAGAAAAGTAGCGAAACTTCGTCGAAAACTATGCGGGGTGATTATTTTGTTTATCTTTGATTTTTTAGTTCTTTCTTGAATAATCCTTTCTAACGTTCTTAGAGATAATTTAGTTCCAATCCCCAAAGAGTTTTTAAAAAAGTAGTCGGAAGATTTGGGTTCAAACTCGCTTGCTAATCTAGTTGGTAAAAGAATATATCTCACTTTATTTCCTTTACCCAAAATTCGCAAGGTTTTTCTTTTTGGGTCATAATCGCAGTGCTTAACATTAATTAATTCACTGGCTCTTATTCCGGTATAGAAAAAGAAATCTAGAATGAAATTATTACGTTGATAATTTTTTTCTTTCACCTCAAATCTAACTTTTTTTAATAGTTCTAACTCTTCTTTGTCAATAGTATCAAAAAAGTTATTTTGGCAAGAAGGAATAATCTTACTTACTATTTTTCAATCAATGTTTCTTAATTTTTGAAATTTAACTCAACTTTTCAAAGCAATGCATCTTCTTTTCATCATGCCTGGTGAATGCTGAAGTTTACTTTTTCTAAAATATTCGCTGATTTGCTTAGTATTTAGTTCATTTTTTTCTCCGTAATGCCTAACACCTTCTACATAATTTTTCTCTGTGGATTTGGTAAGATTTCTCTCTCTTAATCATTCAATAAATTTTTCTAATGTTTTTTTTGGCATTTTTTTGTTATTTCTCGTCTTCCTCGTCTAAAAAATTTCCTTTCTTTTGCTCTTCTTTATAAGCGGTCATCAAGGTTTCTTTTTGGTGAAATTCTTCCACAATTTCCCGTCATTTCTTTAAACAATTAGTTAAACACTGATTTTTTTGCCCAAGATTAGTTTCTATTAACTGGTAAACATTATGGCAAGTTGGGCAGTGAAAACCAACTTTCTTTTCTAATTTTTCTTTTTTGTGTTCTTCCATATTTTTTTTGTTCTATATAATGTATTATAATGATTTTTTAAATTATATTAATATGAAGAAAATAAAATGTTTTAAATGCGAACAAGGATTTATTCGCAAGTTTATTCGTGCTACGAAAAAATATTCTTTGAAAAATAACTGGGAATACTGAACCGAAAAAGAAGAGAATAAAGGAAAATATATTTGTAATTCTTGTTTGTTAGATTTGTATCACAATGACAAAAAAATTTACCGAAAAGAAGTTACGAATACAAAAAAAAGACAAATTTTTTACATTTATATTCGTAGCAAAATTATTTCCTAATTTTTGGTGTAAAATAAATAGGTGTGAAGTTTATTTAAGTGTGAAGTGTGAATTATAAAGGTGTGAAGTGTAAAATATATAATATAATAAAATTAAATTATGCCAATACCATACAAACAGCGAATACCATATTTCCAAGATAGGTATAAAAGAAAAAAAGGTGTGAAAATTCACACCCCAAATTTAACACCTAAAAAGAGTGTAAACAATTCACACCCAAAGAAAAAAGTTCACACCCCAAAATTCACACCTAAAAATATTACTAGCGAACAGTTCCAAATTTTACTAACTGAAATAAAAAAAATCCAAGAGCAAAATAGTCTTTTACACTATGAAATTTCTGAATATTTAAAAGATAAAAAAGCGAAAGAACAAATTATTAGTGAACTAACCAAAAACATAAATAAATTAGAATCAGAAAAGAAAAAACTAATAGAAAACTGCGGAAAGAAAAAAACTCTTGCTGAAATTACTAGAAAAAAGAAATTAGAATATCCCAGCAATTTAAAACTTAAAAGTCCAGAGTGGTGAAAGTGGTATAATAGTCAGCCTCACCGAAAGGAGTATAATCGAAAATTATCTAGAAGTAGGAGAACCAAGTTGAAAATAAATTTGAAAGCATCAGAAAAAAAAGAGAATATTATTGCTTTTTAGGCTAATTTTAAACCAATATCTATTAGATTAGTAATCATAATAATTAGACTAGAAATAAGCAAGATTTTTCTTTCAGTTTCAGTTCATTTTCATTCTTTTTCGCTGTTCTTTTTCATTTAAATAGGTTTAAAATAATAATAAAAACCAGTGGCGAAAAAAATTTAACAATATGCCACGAGAATTAAATTACGACGTATGGTTTTTCAACCCAGGATTTTCCGAACAACTTCCCGACTGATGTAAAGAGGTAACAGTCGAAGTTAATACTTTGCTAAGCGATGTCAAAGAACTTAAATTAAATACTACAAATCTTAGAAAAGAACTTGACGAATTAAAAGAAGAAGTCAAAGAAGTAAAAGAAAGAATACTATCTGAAAAACTTAATGCTATCAATACCAAACTAGAAGTTCTTTTAAGTAGGACGGATGGAAATAAATAAGCAATTACTATTTATGTTTCACAAAGTTGACCCATGCTGCTGAATTGTTGTAATTATGATGCCTCTTTTTTTAGGCTACTCCTTAACAATCAAAAAATGACAAATTAAGATGAAAAAAGAGATAGACCAAATAGAGCGAGTAAATGGTAAGGAAAAAAGAGATATTTCTGAATTACAAGAGGCTAATTCCTCTCAAACGCTTTTAATAAAGGGATTGGAAAAACAAGTTCAAGAACTTAAAGAATTACTAACTAAAAAAGAACCAAAAAATAACTAATATATGAGTAATGAAATCAAAATTAATATTTACAACCCAACTGACGAAAGAATGTGTAGAGGATGCTATCAAAAATTTGAAACCCAAGAAGGAATTTTAGACAGTGGTTATAAATTTACTTGTCCTCCTTGCAATAAGTTTTACAAATATCAAGATTGAGCCACATTTGTGTTAGTGCCAACCATAGTGCCAACCATTATCGTTTTACTTTTCCTACTAATTATCCGATTTGCGAAAAAAGATTTGGAAAAAAAAGAAAACGAAAAAAATCATGAATAAAAAAGAGATAGAACATTTTTTAAATAATCACTCCACAGCAAAGAAACTTTCGATTAGAATTGAATTTAACCCGAAATTACTTAACCAATTTCTGAATCACCAAAAATTCAATCCAAAAGATAAAATATAACTTATACATTACTCTTTGAGTGAGTGGTAGAACTGGTTATCTCAAATAACTACTTCCGCCAGTCTTCTATCATTCACTGAAAGAGTTAATAAGAGAAGTAGTTAAACAAATCTTTTAAATCTCTTTCATTTCTAAATCTAGATGTCGAAAGAAATAATTTTCAACTTTTAAGAATAAGAGGGAGAATATTTTCGCTTTTAAACAAATTAATTTCTGAGTGGAGCCACTTGTGATTGGCAAATTATAACCAGTGGCGACAAGTTGGCTCCACTTAAAAGTTAACCCTCCCCATTTACACTGTTTTTATAAAGAATTTATTCGTATATAATTAGTTTCTACCAGTGTTTAAGAGATATGTGTAAAATATAATTATATAATTATAGAAATAGAGGCGGCTATGAAAAAAACAAATAATTTGATTCAAGATAATAATAACGCTAAACTTTTTGAAGTTTCGGCTTGAGATGTAGCAAAATATCTTTTATCTCTAGATGAAGAGAGGAAATATTTTTCTAACACCAACTTATTAGTGGTCGATAATAAAGATAACTACAAATCTAATCCAACTATCGGAAATTTTCGTTTAAACAAGATATTGCAGATTATTCAAGCTCTTTATTATGCTCATTGTAAAAAACGTTTGTTTTTGGAAGAAATGAAAGCCTATGAACACGGAGGAATTGTTTATTTGATTTATAGTAATTTTTTTAGTTTACATAAAACCATTGATTATGTTCCCGCTTCTTTAACTGAAGAACGAAAAGAGTTTATTCATAAAGCCTTTTTCTATCTAAAAGACAATTACAGCGACAGAGAACTAAGAGAATTAGCTCATGAAGATTTAGCGTGAAGGCAAGCGTGAAAAAGAAGAATTCAAGGGGGAACTGATGAGTTTATCTATAACGAGGAGGTTTTGAATTATTATGATAAACTTGGTTCTTCTATGCTTAGAGCAATGAAAATTAAAGTTGGATATTAACTTTTTGTGTCACGCGCTTTTAAAAATCATTGAATAATTTTTCGCGAATTGAATACTTTAATATCAATCCATGTTAATTTACTTCCTCAAAAGCCTACTAATAGTTTGGTCAAAGACCAGATATTCAAACAAGATTTAAATAAAGACAGACCTTATCTAATTATTGAAGAAAACGAAAAGTATTTTCTAATTCTCACACTAACCACAAACGATGGAGAAGAATTTGAAGAGGATAAGAAAAGCAGAGAAAATAAGCCTTCGTTTGAGAGATTTGGGCCGATAAGTTGTTATCATTGTCTATCTGAAGAAACTTATGTAAGGCTGGAAACAAAAATTTTTGTAACTAAAGAATTCATCGACAAATCTTATTCTTTTCTCGACTTGTCGACCAAAAATAACAAAATTGAACATCAATGTTTATCTAAAGAACAGTATTTGGATTTGAGAGAAGTGCTAGACATTTATTGGAATGCAAAAAATGAAAAACTAATTACTATTGAGTTGGGAATGGATTCAAAAATAAAAAACAAAAGGAAGAATATTAAAAGAAAATCACCTCCGCTTTTCCGTCCCATTCTTTCTTAAATTTGAAATTATTTAAAAATAAAACATAATATTATGAATGAAAACGAAAAAAGAATAAATGAAATTTGCGAAATAATAGAAAATGTGGACTGATTTCAAGAAAATTACACACTCAATCCTAACTCAACATTAACTTTTGGCAGAGATGATGAAGAAATAAAAACAGGCAAGAAAAATTATAATATTTGCTCGGCTTATATTGAAAAATTGGAAAAAGAACTAATCAAATTATTAGAGCGAGAAAATAAGGACACTCAAACCAACCCAGAAGAATAAACTTTTATAAATGTCTCGCGAAAAACCATTATTTCCCAGTTGAATAAATTATGTTTTTTTCCCTACTGAAAAACTTAACGAATTTATTAAGAATGAGAGTAATAACGAAAACTGGCTCACGATTGACGATTATATAGAACAAATAAAAGAGTGAAATGAAGATTTAGAAACTCAGAACCAACTAATTAAAAAATACGAGGAAAATAGAGAAATAACTACCGAAGAAGTAGAAAAACTTGAAAATTTTAGGATAAGTGTAGGAAAGCGAACCCGAGATAGTTTATTTTTTTTCTGAACTCCTCCCAAAAATCCAGAGGGAAAGTTGCTTTTACCAGAAATAGATAACTACCTTTTTAATTATTTAGGCGAGTGATACGAAGTTAAAAACTGGGAGCAAAAAACTTTACAGGAAGTAGAAATTACCGCGGTAAAAAGCATTTTTTATAATTACTACTGACATTTAGCCAAAAGTAGTGTAAATGGTATTCTTCACCATTCACCACACGGAAAAGTTGAAATTTGTTCGTGTCCTGACTATGGAATAAACGATACTTTTCATAACTTTGTAGCAGATTATAGATTGGATTTTAGTTTAAGTAAAATTGGTAAGGAAAATGTTTTTGACTGAAAAAAGATGAAAGTTTTGGATAAAAGGGTTCCTTTAATAGTAGGAACGTTGCCTTCTCATTGAGTTAAAGAACCAGAAAAAGAACAAACTCCTTGATTTTATGAAAATAGTTATTCTTTTTTAGCGAAACCTTTAAGTGGAGAAGTTTTGCACAAAAACACCCGAAAAAAAATCGAATGAAGATTGGTTGGTGAATGAAGTAAAGAAAAAGAAGAATACAAACTTAGTTGAAAAGGAGTTTACGATTTTTTAGCAGAATTAGGTTTGCTAAACAAAGAAATGAACCATTTTCTCCGAACTCACCTCACTGCCGAAATTTTTTGACGAGGGATGAAAAAATGAGAAGGTAATTTTTGAATAATTTTTAATGGCATAGTGATTAATGAGAGCGTAAATGCTTCGGGAAATTGTATTACTGTGGAAGCAAATGGTAGAATTTTATTTCAAATAAACGAAAGTATTAGTTCTAAAGTTGAATCTAATGAATTTTTGAGCAAAGCAATAAACTTTGGAGCTGGTGTGGCAGTCGGAGCTGTTTCAGGAGCATTCACTGGTGGAATAGGTGCTGCTGCGGCAATAGGAGCCACTGAATGAGCAGGAAATGTAAATAAAGAAGGTGAGTCTAATGTAGTTTTGCGAAAAGCAGCTGTTATTAAAAAACAAGGCGGAATTTTAGGAGGTGCTTTGCATGGAGCAGGAATGGGGGTAGGTCATACAGCCGCCACAAGCATCATTCGAGAAATAGCACGCTCTACCGAGAATAGTGAAGTTTCTCTCCAATACACCTTTTATCAGTTTCAACATAAATACCTCTATGGAGGAGCGAGACCTATTTCAATGACTGTTTCGTTGAACCAAACCCTTCTTAATCAGTTTCGTAATCGAAGGGAGTTAAAAGGAGGAATGTTTTATGATTATTTCAATACTCAAAGTTTCGGTGAATATTTAGATGTTCCCGGTCATTTGAAAGCTAGCATAATCTCTTGAAACGCTAACTTTCCATATAATGAGTGATTTCGTGACAGAATAGTATTAGGAGTAAATTTAAGAAAAAAAATCCAAGAAATTTATGAGATGAAATTGAGCGAACCAAAATCTTTACCCTCATTAGCAAAAATTAATTTTGCTCCTCTCGAAAGCCCTTTGAAAAAAATAGGTTTAGATTATGTTTATGAAGAAGGACAAAAATTATTACAAACTCTTAAAACTATAGAAAATTCATGAAGTTATGAAAAAGATGAAGATATTTCAATTAGAAGAGAAAAAGAAGTTGTTGTTTTAGTGAAAGAAGTAATTTTCATAGCACAAAGTGCGTTTTCTAGTTTTAAAAAAAATAATGAATCAGATTTGGAAGATAAAGAAATTCAAGAGAAAATTTCAAAAGTAATTCGACCACATTTGTTTTCGTTAGATAAAGCGATTCAAGAAGAATATAGTTTTATTTTTGAAAAAAAATCTATTACAAAAAAAAGTGAATTTATTCACCAAAGAGTTTTTTTTCAAGTTGTTATTAATGACATCCGTGAATATTTAAATGATTTGAGAGAAATTGTTCGAAAAGGAAGAGAAACCACTTATAAAAAAGATGTTTTACAATCTAAGATAACATTACCTTTGGATATTACCCCAGAAGTTCCTTTAAAAAAATTCAATAGTGAAGAAAACCCCAACAAACCGAAAGAAAAAAATTAGTTAATTTCTCATCCCTTTCTCAAATTTTTTTCTTTTTCATCTAATTTATCTTTCCTCTTTTCTAGTATTTTTTTAACTTTTTCACAAAAAACAACATGCTTTTTTTTTAGTTCTTCTTTATTGTTAAAAATTAAATAATTTTCAAGTTTTTCTCTGAGTTCTTGAAAAAAAGATAATTTATTTTTTTGAATGTTTTCGTAATCAGTCAGTAAATTAAAAATATTTTTTTCAGAGTAATTATTATTACTCGCTCAAAGATGTTTGTTTTCAAAAAAAAGTTTTTTATCTTTTCTTACTCTAAATTCAAAAGAGCTGTTGAAACAAACAACTCCCAAAATGTTATCATTCGGAAGTTGAAAATATTTTTTGAACCTATTTATATGCTGTTCATTTTGAAAAAACGGCGAATACTTAAATTTCCCTTTATATGGGCCTCCTGGCGAAAATTTTAAATATTCATCATTTAAAGAACCGCTTATCCACTTAACCGACCAGTTTTTAATTTCAAAAACATAAATTCACTTTTTAGTTAGTAAAAGGATATCTATCTCACAACTTCAATAGTTAGATTGAAAAATTAAATTAGGAACTAATAAATAATCTTCACTTGTTAATTTTTTTTTTATGATAAACTCTTTAATGGTTTTCAAGCTTTTTTCTTCTGCTGTTTCTTCTCATTCTCATTTTTCTTTTTGATATTCAGAACGAGGTCAAAAATATCATGGAAAAGCAAAAAAAGAAATTAATCCTATTACGACCGCCAAAGGTTGATAATTTCCTCTTTTTATTTCACAAATATACTTACAAATGAAAAACGTAGTGACAATTCACAACGTTATTTTCAAAATAGTTCATAGAAATTTCAAGACTTTTTCGGTTCATTTCGGTTCTATTGTAACAGTTTCTTTAATTTCTTCCCCAAATTTTCCACCAAAATACTTATTCATCATCTTTTTTTTTTTTGTTAAAAAAAATGTATTTAGTTAAAGCCAAAATTAACATTAGAACGGCATGAAAGCCCATTATCCATTTAAAAACAGAACAAATTATTTTTAAAATTTCCAAAAAAGAAACAAAATCCTCACTGTAAAATTTATAGTATTCACTATTATTAATTCTATCTTGCCAAAAAGAATATCCTCAGAAATTTTTTCGTCAATAAAAATTACAAATTCAACTCCAAGAAAATAACCCAAAAAGAGTAAGAATAAATAAAAAAATGTAAAGAAAAACTACTAGTTTTAGTTTAGAAAGTAAATTTTGCTCTCTCTCTCTCTCTCTCTCTCTCTCTCTCTCTCTATGTTTTTACTTTCTTTTGGGATATAAATATCCTCTTTTTCTAGGTATTCCATATTGCCACTGGTTTATATATAGATAATTTAACATAATATAAACTAGAACTATAAATTATCTATCTTTCACACGCGAGCGTAAAATACTTATAATAATCGCTAATAGAGAAATATGAATGAAATTCAGAAAAATAATGATTATTTGTTAAGGGGGGCAGAATATTCGGCTATAGATGTAGCTAAATATTTACTTTCTTTGGATCCATCACGTAAATACTTCACTCTCAACAAACTAAAATTCAAAGGTTCTTCACCCCTTCAAGGAAATTTTCGTTTAAACAAAATTCTTCACATGTGCCAAATTTTTCACTGCATGAAATATAAGAAACCTTTATTTAAAGAACAAATGTCTTCTTATAAAAATGGAGCGATTATTTATGAAGTTTTCTCTAATTTTTATAATTTATATGATAATAAATTAACTAACTTTGTTAAGGAATTAGACTCAGAAAAAAAAGAGTTTGTTAAAAAGAACTTTGAATATTTCAAGAAGAGTGATGATTTAATACTGCGAGAATTTTCTCATGAAGATCCAGCCTGAGAATTAGGCAAAAAAACAGGAGAAGAAATTAAGTTAATGCCTATGAATATGAAATTAATTGACTATTACTCAGATTTTTTTGAAGATACTTTACGAGAAATTGTTGCTACTAAATAAAATGTTGAAAACTAACACCATTAACTATTTCAAAGCCATTTATACTGACTATAATGGTGAAGAGGCGAAAGCGAGGAGACATTTATTAGCAAAAACAGAAAAAGAAGACGGACTATTCCTTAAACTGACCGGAATAAGAACTAAATTAAGTGGAAAAGAAATAGATGGTAAGGAATGTTTATCTAAACATTCTTACGTGGTTTACGAACACAAAATTCTTCTTTCTCTTCTTGAGTTAGCCCAAACTAATTATCAAAATTTTCACACTTGCCCTTTTCATTCTAATGGTTGTGTAGATAATTTTGATGAAATTGTTCAAAAGATGGAAAAAGTTTGAAGAAACAAACTGAATAAACAAAAGAGAAGAACTATTAGAGTAATTCCTAGTAAGTTAAAAGAACTTGAAATAATTCCTTGAAACTAAATTTTTATAAGATAAAACTTACATTCCAGTTACTACTTCTATGTTTTTAATTCTCTTACCTTGGTTGTAAGTTCATCATAAATGAGCTAGTATGATAATACCAAATATCACAAACGCTGTGATTAAACTATTTTCCATATAATTTTTATAATATGAATAATTTTAAGGAATTCTTACCAAAAAGTAGCCCTAAAAGATTTAAGAAAAAGAAAATCATAAGTTAAAAAAATTCTATTAAATAACTAATTCATGCCAAATAATAAAGAATTATTAAAAGAACTTAGAAAAGAAATGCTAAGCGGTGTAATTAAATTTCAAGACAATAAATTAATAGTGGAGTCAGAAAAATACCAATTAGACTTAGTTAGTTTACAAGAGAAAATTAAAAAGCAAATGTGCCAAGTTTGTGGAAAAAATGAAGCCTTTGGCGAAAAATTGGAAGTTAAAAGTGGTAAAAGAGTTAAACATTGCCAAGATTGTAGATTAAAAATCGACTGAAATAAAGTAGAAACTACCACCACTAACTTCTAATATGAGTTTGAATAAAAAAAATAAATAATAATATGAAATTCAGCGAACTAAAAGAAACAATTTTGAATATAAATCCTGTTTCTACTGAGGATTTAGACAAAATAGATATTAAAGAACTGGAAACAGTAACTAACCATTCTTTTAAAGTTTTTTCTTTTCTTTCCGACTACCGAAACGTGCGAAAAGCCCAAGAAGCATTTAAATAAAAACTAATAATAAATAAATATAAAAATTATGTTTGGACTAGAAAGTGGACAATATTATTGAATAGATATAGTTATTTCTCTTATTCTTGTGGGAATAGGATTTGGAATTGGTTATTTAACAAAAGGTTTCTTAAATAAACCAAAAGAAGAAGAAAAGGAAAAAATTCTATAATATGACTGACGAAAAAGAAAAAAATGAGGTTGTGGTTCCTTCTTACGATAAATATAACAAAACTCTTACTTCTCATAAGGAAGAAATAACTCAGTTAAAAGGAAAAGTTGAATTGTTGGAAGGTGAAATTGCTGAAAGAGACGAAAAATTATTAAAAAAAGATAAGATTATCGAAAATAAAGATTATACTATTAAAGAGAAAATTGAAGCTATTAAAGCTGAAGAAGCTCGTCGTAAGGAAGCAGAAAATAAAATTTTGGCTAACTCGCCTTACGGCTATCACCGTTCAGCTAATGAAACCAAAGAACAAAAATTTGAGCGAGAATATAAAGAAGGATTAGAAAAATTTGGTAAAAATTCATTTAGTAACCGAATAAATAAATAATAAAAGATGCGTGAAAGTTTAAATAATTCTCCAATTAGTAATTCTAATCTTCCTCTCTGTCCTTTTTGTAAATTTGCTCATGCTGATTGCGAATATTTATTAGTGAGGGAAAACAAAAGAGTTAAATGTTGTTCGGAATGCCGTAAGGTTGCTCGCCAATCACTAATAGATGAAATTGGTAAACAAAAAGAACAAAAAGAGTTAGAAGAATTAGAAAGAAGGTTGAAAAAACTGAAAAGAAAGTAAATAAATAATATAAAGGTTAAAACCAGTGGCAAAATGGGAGGTTCTACCAACCGCCGCTGGTTTCCTCCCCCCAATTATATATCTCCAAGAGATACCAAAAAAAGTTAGGTAAAACCAGTGGCACAAAACCAAAGGCGGTTAATTTCAAATTCAAATTAATTAACCAATGGCAGGACCACTAGAAAACGAAGTTCTTCAAAACTTACATAATCGCGAAGTAATCGCTTCAATTTTAAATCAAACTGTAAAATACAGTAAAATTTTACCTTTTATAGAAACTATTGATATCGATGGTGATACCGGTAAAGTAGTCAGTATAAAAAGTAGAGAACCAAAAAAATACTCTTTAAATTACAATCCGCACGATTTCGGACCAAATGAAGTTTTGGTTTATAAAACAACTATCGAAGAAGAAGATAAACTTATTTTTGACACTACTTTTAGTGAACCAATCGAAAAATTAGCGGTTGGAGAAGGAAAATTATCTACTGCTATCGCTAAGCAAACTCACCAAGTTTCCTACGATGCAGCAGTTTATTTGGATAAAGACCTAATTGTAAATCATGTTTCTAATTTAGACAATTATGGTTTCGTCCAAGAAATGTCAGCTGAGGAATTACGGGATGTTCAAAGAGTAGGAGAAGTATTGTTAACTACTCTTTTTGATATGACTAGTCCTTCTGGACACTTTACTAAAAGTGGTGACGAGGCTAATATTAGTGAAACCGATAAAGCTCTTTGTTTTGTTGACTCCTCTCTTTATGCTCGAATGCGGGTTGCTTCCATGTATAAATCGCCTAGTCCAGTTTTAGACGAATTACGCAAAGAATGCCCAGTAATTCCGGTAAATATGGTTGGAAAAGTTAAGGCGGCTATTTTTGACAGCGATGGAGTTAAATTACTCCGAGCCCTCACTCAAAGAGAATTGGAATATGACAAATACACTCTACTTCACAAAATTTTAGATCATATGTGAAGAAAATGGATGGTAGTTCCTTTCCGTTGTTCTTTCGCGATTGTTCAAAAAGAGACAGAAGATGAGGAAGAAGATGAGGAATATGCAGAAGAATATACAACAAATTCTTTCTCTCTTAATAAAAGTTCAGAAAATAGTCAAAAAAGTAAAGGAGTAAGTAAAGAAAGTTCAAATCTGCAAGAAAAATACTTGGAAGAATTAGGAAAAGAGATAGGTAATTATGTCAAAAGCGGTAAAGGGGAAATAAAAACTAATTCCTCACAATTTTGAAGCAAAGTGAATAGTGAAATACAATCATTTAATAAAGAAGAAGTAAAAACTAATTTAGGTAATATTTTTAATAAACTTTATAACGAACTAGATAGTGGTGATAGTAATCAAGTATCACGTTACGGAGCAATCGAAGGTATTTTAAAAACAAAGAAACTTATAAATAGTTAAAAAAAATCAGTCTTTTAAATATGAGTGGTAATCCCAACCACTCATTTACTTTCCTTTCCAATCTTAACAAAAAAAATTATGAAACAAGCAGCACAACAATTTCAAAATCCTAATCCTTATGTTTGTAAAAAGTTTAGTTGTGAAAAATTAGCTGTAAAAGAAGGTGGTTTGTGTAGAGAATGCGAAATTATAGAAACAAATCAAAAAAGAGCGGCCTTATTAGTTACTCCAGAATATTCTGAGGCTTTCAGAAGTTTTATTCCACGAAGTCCAGAAGGAACTGAAACTTCTTCACAAATAGAGGAAACAAGTAATCTCACTATTTCAGAATTACCAACAATAGAACAAACCAGTTTTGATGTTGATAATAGTGATGATGATAAATGGGAAGGAGACAATCCTTTAAATTCTTCTTTCATTCAACCTTTATCAAACTCTATCTTTGGAAATCCTCCAACAGATATTCCAACTATTCCTAGTCTACAAAGTTCTGTTGAATTACCACCAAAACCTACTCATACTAGTTTACCACCTTTGGATACTCGACCCCAATCAGGTTTTATCCCTATCGTTTATGTTAAGTCCCCTACTTTGCGAAGACCTTTTTCAATAGCTACCGAAACTCCCTCTACCGCTACCCCCATTACTGGTTCGACAGAAAGTGTGGTTGACCCAGCATTTTTCCCTAAACTACGAACAGAACCAATATCATTAGTTCGTAGAGATGCCACTTTAAAAAAAAATAAAAGCGGAAAAGAAAAACAAGCAGAACAAGGAACTAATGAAGTTAGTTTAGAAGAAATAGATAACTACCAAATTTATTCCATTGAGGATAAAAATATAGGTGAAACAGAGCAAGCACTTGAAGGAATTTTAGATTTCTATAATCCCGAAACTAGTAAGAAAATAGAGAATGAAGATGAAAATATAAGAAAAAGATTAACCAATTCTATTTATTTCGGCTTAGAAGAATTAGAACAATTAAGACAAATGCTCCCTGACTTGGATAAAGAGGCTGAGGAGGGATTAGAAACAATAGCCGAAGAAATAGAATTAGAAACCCAAGAATTAACAACCGAAGAGGAAAATATTCGCCAAAGTATTTATTTGGAGGAAGAAGCAGTGGAAGGTCTACAAGAAATTTATCAAAAAGAGGTAAACAAATCGAATTTCAATCCTAAAAAGTTTTTTCAAGGTGTAAAGAAAGGAGTAGACAAGGTGAAAGAAACAGGGCAAACGGTAGCCCAAAAAGTAGAAAATAGTAAAGGATTTCAAGTAGCGAATAAAGCGGCAGGAGTAGTGTTTAATCCAACCACCGCTAACATTACAAAAATCGTAGCAGGAGAAGTTTTAAGGGCGATGCCTGGTGGATTTCTAGTTGCTAATGCTATTGAAGGCACTATTAATGCGGCAGGAAAAATTAAAGAAAGAAGAGATGAACTTAGAAAAGTCCAAGAAGAAGCAAAACAAGCGACAGAACAAAGATTATTAACTGAAACAGAAGAAATAGTAGGATTAGAAGTAAAAGGTGAGATTAGGGAAGTTAAAAGTGATTTAGAAATTGACACTATTGAAAATAAGCTAAGAGAGGAGGATAAAGAAGATGAAAAAGAAACATTTGAATATGAGGAAGAGGGTGATGATGATTATCCTCAAATTATTGAAACGCTTGATAGTATGAATACTGATTTGAAATCAATTAAGAAAACCATAGAGGGATTAAGTCTGAGAGATAATTTGTTTTATGAAAGAGTAATGAGTATAGATGCTCGAACTACGGGTTTCAATAATATTTTGGTGAATGGAGTAAATTCATATAAACAATCTAATGAAAATTTGAAAGATTATTTGATTTCTGAATTTAAAACTATCAACACCAAGGAAGGTGAGCGATTTAATGCGATTTCAGAATGTTTGACAACTATTTCAAGCGGTGTTTTAAATCCTCAGGCTAATTTCAATGTGGGAGATGAAAATAATGATAATTCTTTGCCCACTCTTCTAACTCAACCTTTTGATATGAAACAAACTGCTTATGATATAAGAGATGAAGTGTTAACAAGTAAAAGTGAAATATTGGCTATTAAAGTTCAATTAGACCAACAAAAAGAACAATTAAATAAAACTGACTGAAAGCCAGTTATAGCAATTATCATTATAAATCTTGCTATTCTCGGTATTTTTAAACTCATTTCTTTCAAGAAAAATAAAGAAATTAGTGAAAGTTAATTATGACAAGAGGAGGAAAACAAAGTGTTAGGATAATTGAAAAGAGTGAAGAACTAGCTAAAATTGAAAGAAGACCAGAAGAAATTAAGCAAAAAGTCACAGAAGAGTTATTAACTTGACAAGAATTTCAAGAAATAATTCGAAGGCAACAAGGTGACAAATTTTTTATTCTCGAACCAATCGAACAAGCACAAAAAGAATTTTCAGGT
>Ga0134125_10004857_pt1 | contig 15340 bp, 14 predicted proteins | sample KB31751_FD_96464 | JGI IMG/M metagenome (GOLD analysis project Ga0134125, IMG submission 96464) | Terrestrial soil microbial communities with excess Nitrogen fertilizer from Kellogg Biological Station, Michigan, USA - KB3-175-1 | ecosystem: Environmental > Terrestrial > Soil > Unclassified ... | reverse complement strand
GGAATCACCGCTGGCGAACAGGGTGACGTCATGTCCCTGACGCACCAGCTCCTCGGTCAGGTAGGAAACGACCCGCTCGGTCCCGCCATACAGCTTGGGCGGTACACTCTCGGTGAGCGGAGCGATCTGGGCGATTTTCATCAGCAAACACCTCCTCGAAAGAGCGAAGTTTCGACAACGAAAATGCGCGGCCCAACGGCCCGCGCCGGTTGAGTTAGGTGCGTCTCTTCCCGGTTCAAGTCCTACGGGGAACCGTACACGCTTGCCGGACTAGACGTTATGACCCCGGCTTGAGGCCGGTGGTCCGTCCCTGGTCATGCCAGGATCGAGGGTTGCTCGGACGAGCCAAGCCAAGCCTCAGGCAAAGAGGGACGGACCATCGGGGAGAATAGCGAGGTATATGTCGCCTTCAGTACAGCAAAGGTGAAGCACGCGGTGGCGATCGCGGAAGCGTCGAGACCGAAAGTTCACATCTGCGTCGAGGCCGGCCCGACGGGATATGGTCTTTATCGGCAGGTGCAGGCGCTGGGCCGTGATTGCCTCGTGGTGGCACCGGCCCTGATCCCAAGCCGGACAAACGAACGGGTGAAGACGAACCGGCGGGAGGCGCTGACGTTGGCCCGGCTGCATGGCCAGGCACGCCTTCCACTCGCCATATCCCTCCCGCCCCGGCTGAGGAGCTTGCTAATCTGCTGTCCGCGTTTGCGGCACTGATCGGACGACTTGCCGCGCTGCTTTGTCCTCGCGCTGACCGAGATAGGTGACATGCCTGAGCAGCCTTTCCTCAGTCCACGTCAGGTAGGTCACCTCGACGACGACTTGCGGTCTCACCCAGTGGACCTTTGAGAGCTGAAGCGGCGAGCCGAAGCGGCTCTCGCGCGGCGGAGGCGCCACCATCGGCATGTTCTGGACCTGGAGCGGGATGAGCAGCGCGTGAAGGCGCTTGAGCTCGGCGCCACTCAAGCCCGTTCCGGCGCGTCCGGCATAATGGAGGCGGCCCTTTTTGTCGTAATAGCCCAGCAGGAGAGCGCCGATGTGGGCACGGCTGCCTGCCGGATCGCTCCAGCCAACGACAACGAATTCCTCCCGATTGAGACACTTCGCCTTCACCCACATCCCGCGGTTCCCTGGCGCGTATGGCTGGTCGAGCCGCTTGGAAATAATCCCTTCGAGCCGCGCCTTGCACGCCTGAGCAAGGAAGCTGGGGCCGTCGCCTATGATATGCCCGCTGTAGCGAAGGCCCGGACGCTCGGCCCCCAACGCCTTCTCAAGAATCTTCTTCCGATCGATAAGTGGACGGTCGGAGAGGTCTTTGCCGTTGAGGTAGAGGATGTCGAAAACGACATAGATAAGTTGATCGGTGCGGCCTTGGTCCATGGCCGCCTGTAACCGGCTAAAGACAGGCACGCCCTCGCCGTCGAAGGCGCATAGCTCTCCGTCGAGGTAGGCCGACTTCAGCTTGAGCGAATTAAGCGCTTCCGCCGTGCTCCGGTAGCGATGCGTCCAGTCCAAGCCTGTCCGCGTCAACAGCGCGACCTGCTTTCCGTCGATCCGGGCGTGGAGGCGGTAGCCGTCGTACTTGATCTCGTGCAGCCACTCATTGCCAGCTGGTATTTCCTCCACGAGGCGTGTGAGCTGAGGCTTTATCCATCGCGGCGGGGAAGGCGGAGTCGCCATTCAGCCACGATGGGCTTTGGCGTAGTCGCTGTTAGGATAGAGCCGGATTGCCGTCTCATGCAGCCAGTGGGCAACCGCTGAGTTGTCAGACCAGGCCGGATCATTGGGCGTGATCTCTGCCGTGGCTTCGGCGCCGTTCATCTCGTCGCCGATCCAGACGCGGAAACTGCCAAACGCAAAGGTCTGCAGACCGGCGTTGATCTCACTGTCGAGCAGCTCTCGGAGCACGCGCTGCAGGGACCGCCACGCGGCGCCAGCAGGCACCGGTTCGATCTTCCTCGCCGACGAAAAGGTTTGGCGTTTAGCGAAGTCCACGACTTCGGCGGTAGTGCCTCGGGCGACGCGGGAAATGCCGGACTTTGGGAAATGATTCTCAGCGGACATGGGCTGCCAGATGGGATTCGAATGCAATCCAGGGGCGCGGGTGATCGTCGCCTGCCTGCTTCATCGGTCGCCCCGGTCGCCTTGGCCCGAGGGCACTTTGCGCCTGGACTTCTGGCGCTTGTCCGCCGTGATCGAGCGACCGGCATCGACGACCTTCTTGAAGGACGTGCCCCGCTCGTTGCGCCGCACAAACAAGGTGGTGCTACCAGTGTCGATCCGCTCGCGGCGGCTCGGGCTCTTCTTCTTGGCGGCCATCCTTCATGCTCCCTGGTGATAATGCAAAGCCCGCCGCAAGACCGAGCTACCGGCGGCGAGCCTCGGAGGGGAACCCGGGTATAGGCACGGCTCCCAACTAGCCTCCCAACGCGGCGCCAGCGCCCTGCGTTGCTGTTCGCCGCCGAACATCGACGTGCTTGCTGGGTCAGAACAAGAAAAAGTCCCGCTAAGCGGGGGCTACTGGCGGGCTCAAGGGAGATCGGGTGACACCCAGTGTGGAAGATGTCACTGCATCAATGACACCCAGTTAATTTACCGAGTGCGTTTAGTCCGCTCTCTGCTCCAGCGCCGATTAGCGCCTGAGACTCTAGCCGCGCGGCGCTTAAGACGGCACTCTTCCCGCTGTGTTCGCTATCGACCTGTGAGGAGTGCAAAATCGGACTGGTCCGCTTCTATGGCGAGCTGACTGAAGCCGATTTCGACGAGCTCGAGGCTGCCGGACGCTCGGTCAAAGACCGGGCAGCCTACGATGTGATCTACGACGTGAGCGAGGTGGAGAGCGCGCATCTGGCGACCGACTTCATTTCCAAACGAGGGAGGCTGCCTCAGGCCAACCCCTATCGCCAGCGCCTATACGTGGTTCCCCAAGAGGACCTCAAGCTGCTGGTGCGGCTATACGCGGCTTACCAGGCGTCGGCCGGGTGGGGGTCGTGCCCGTAGTGGTCGGTAGCCTGCAGGAGGCGTTGGATCGGCCCCAGGTAACCAGATCTGCCTTTAGGCCCCATGCATTCTAGTGGATGCCAGTCGCTCTATGCCAACCATGGCAACGTGATCTGCAATCGTACTCGCGGCCGTAGAGGGAACCTGGGACGGCAGGAGCGTTGACGCCGCAGGATTTGGCAATGTGCCGCGCGTAACGAACCATCCGCCGCTAACGAACCTCGAGGTTAAAAGCCTGACCGAACTCGCGGAGCACGGGCCGACGCGGCACCTACCCCCTGAGCTTCGCGGGCGACTCGCGCTCTACAAACTGATCGATGAAACGCCGGAGGGGTGGAGGATTACTGCGCGTGGCCGGGAGACACTCAAGATCGAACCGCAGCCCGCTCCCGCGGAAGAGGATCGCGAGAAACCATCGCAAGGTTCGCCCCACGTTAAGCGCCGCTACGGCAAGAAACCCCGCAATACATCGTGGATCGGGTAAAAGTTGCAACTGAGCTGCTGCCGGTTTGGTGGACACCGAAATTGGGTGGTTTCATGAAACCGGAGGTTGGCGAAGCAGAGACGGAAGTTCAGCCGGGAGTTCAAGCTTGAGGCGGTGAAGCTGGTGAGGAGCGGGTGTTTCGGCGGCACAAGGGGCGCGCGATCTCGACGTGCATAAGACCGTGCTGCACAAATGGGTGAAGGAGTTTGCCGTCGATCCGGATTATGCCTTTCCGGGGCGTGGCCAGGTGAAGCCAGAGCAGCAGGAGATAGATCGGTCGCGGCGCGAGGTCGCGCGGCTAAGGCTGAACGGGATATCCTAAAAAAGGCCGCCACCTTCTTCGCGAAGGAGGCGACATGAAGTTCGTCTTTGGAATCAAGCCCAGCGCGAACGTTTTCGATGGCCAGCCGGCGAGAATTGTTCCGGCGTGAGGCCGGCACGCCGGCGCCTAATAGTAGGACGCCGGCTGCGTAGGCTCCGCGTGATAGAACTCCGACGTAGGCGGGCATACGCCGCGACAGGCTAAGGGGGCGAACGTCCTGCCTCTTCAACTCACGATCGAGAAATTACCGCCGGGTCTTCATTTCGAGCTGATGCGTGCCAGAAGGTATTTTGCATCAGCCATGAACGTTCCAACGGGAAAGACACGGAACACGGCGGTTCTTGCAATCCGCAAAGGGACACGAAGATAGCCGCGCAGGAACTCGATCAGGCCGAGATACAGGATCGGCTCGACGGTGTAGCGCATGCGTTGCGTCTCCACCCCATTGATTAAGTGCGGCACGGAGAACACCAACAGCAGCGCCAGCGCGGGGAAGATCCAGAACGCCGTCGCCTGCGGGCTTTGCAATAGAAGCGGGCTTCGCGAACGGCGCGGGTGAACACCATCCCTGTCACGAGCACCAGCGCGATCATCAGTGGCACAGACCCTGCGGTCAGGAGCTGGCCGAGGGAGCGAACCCAGTTTCCGGTTCCACCGGTCTGGTCGAGCGCCCGGCCCGGCGTGTAGCCGATGAGCGCGTTCCATACGTCCACATAGCTGCCGAGGCGCCGCGCGAGGTCACGGTAGTCCCAGGAGGGCGTACCCAAGGTCGTGATGATACTGGCCGAGAGATGGTCGATGTACAGCACGGGATAGAGGCGCAGCAGGTGGAAGGCGTCGCGGCCGAGCGCCGGCGAATAGGTCAACACTTCATCATGGTTGAAGTTCTCCATGCCGCTCGGGCGGTGAAGCTGGCACAGCTCCGGCTGCGGTCTGGGACCGGTCTCGCAGTCGCGCGCCGAGTCGAGCCAGCCGTACCAGACGTTGCGCCGTGCCACCGCGGTCGCCATTTGCGGCGAGAACTCGCCGTGTTGGACGCGCGCAGCTATGTCGCGCTGGAGGTCAGGAAAATCCGCCGTATCACCGGCCATAAAGGGCGTGAGCATCTGCGCCGTCGTCATGCCCATCCACGAGCTGACGCTGAAGGTGCCGAACAGGGCGTAGTTCTTTAGGTAGACGCCGCCGACAAGCGCCACGGCCGCCAACGCAGTTGCCGCGTGACGCCAGCGCCAACCGAAGCGACGGGCGGCGAGTGCGCCGATGGACAGCAGCACCAACAGCACCCAGCCGACATGGTATTGGGACCGCAGCAGCGCGAGTGCCGCCACGCAACCGGCGAAACCCGCGTATGCCGACAGCCGGCCTCGGTCGAGATACGAGCCGGCCAGCAGCGCGGCGGCGAGCAGCAACAGCGCCTCGAAGTGTTGATAGCCGAACACATTCTCATAGAGCAGCGTTTGCGGCAGGACTCCGAACAAGCCCGCTAGTCCCGCGGCGAGCGACGGGCTCAAACCGGACCATCGAAGGTGGCGATATATCAGGAATATCATCGCGCCACTCGCGGCCAGGAACAAGGCGTTGAGGAAGATCGATCCGAGCTTGCCGGGAAGCTGGAGCGCAACGGCGTAAAGCGCATTCAGCAGCGGCGGCTGCATATGCATTAGATAGATCGCCTCGACGGGCCTATCGCGCAGCCAGGCGACATCTTGCATCTGCCACATATTCGCGTTGGCATCGAAGGACAGGTGATAGACGAGAAAGAAGGCGACGCGCACCCCGATGCAAAGGCCGATGGCAACGAACAATCCCGGCTCGGCAAGTGCCGAAAAGCCCGATGGCGCGATGCGCAACAGATTGAACGGAGTGCGCAACCAATGCTCCCTATTCGGGAGCCACAACGGATCGCCTCCGGATCTGTTCCGCCTTCGCTGCGGCGGCCTTAAGGGCAAAGCCGCATCTTTCAGCCAGAGCTTACTATAAACTGAATTGCGCTTTATCGTCCAAGTAACCCTCTCGCGCAAAGATTGCCCAGCGTATTGATTGCGAAGGTTGCATCATGGTCAAAAAATATCAGCGGAGAATTGGATTCCGTCTTACTCTTCGATCACCTGGATGGGGCGGTTTTGCGTACGGCTTTTCATCGAGTCCCTGCGAGCGGTCGGCAAACGCGCCGTGGCCTGAGCCGGCTCAGGCAGCTTCATCGCGCGTGAACCGGAGGCTCGTCTTCCCCTTGCGTCTCATGACGCTGCCGAGTGCTCGAGAAAAAAGCGGACCATTTCACGGCTGGCATCGGGGCCGCGCGCATCTGTGTACGATCCGGCGGGACTGCCGCCAGACCACGCATGGCCAACGCCGGAAAGAACCCACTGCTCCAGCAGGGAGCGGCCTGCAGGGTTGACGTGAATGGTGCGGACGTAGCTTACTCCGCCGGCAGATTGGCCCCGCACGACGCTCTTGGCGAGCCTCGCCGTGGATTTGGCTTGGGCAATGACCTGGTCACCGTTCACGGGATCAACCGTCTTGTCGGCATCACCGTGAAACACGATGGTCGGAACGAGAGCCGTCGCCGAAGCAGGGCCTGACGCCTCGCCACCGCCATGGCGCATTGCCATGAACGCGGAGGTAAGATCGCACGCGGCGCCGCACGCCAAGCCCGAGTGCACGCCGATGGCTGCATAGAGGTCCGGATAGGTTGCCCCCATGATTGCCGCCGCCGCGCCACCGGCGGAGAGCCCGGCCACATAGATGCGGTTCGGGTCGACGGGAAAGTCCCGCATGATTTGCCGCGTGATTCCGGCAATGAGCGCCGGTTCGCCATGGTCACGTCGTTGCTCGCTGCCGTTGAACCAGTTCCAGCATCTCATGGGGTTGGCCGACTTCGGTTGCTCAGGATAGGCAACGAGCATCGTTTGCTGGTCTGCGTGTTCGTTCATCCGCGTACCCACCGCGAAGTCATCGGGCGACTGAGTGCAGCCGTGCAACATCACGACGAGCGGCAAGGGGGAGCCGTCGTATCGGCTCGGCACGTACAGCTTGTAGGATCGGCTCCCGATCTCATTGGCAAAGACGTGATCTTCGAACCTCGCTCCCGAGGGCACCTCGACGTTCGGCGGCTTTCTACCGAGACCGGCCGCCCCACCGCCATCACCTCGCAACGTGGGCAAGCGATCGAAAAAGCGCCGTCGAGCCGGCGGTGGATGAAAGATTGCGGCGCTTTCTCTCGGCAACACCGTCCAAGCGTTTCCGGTCTCACTGGATGGCGGCACCATTTCGAGAACAGTCAGCTTCCCATCTTTCGACTGTTGCTGATTAGCGTCTGCGCGGCCGGGCGACGCTCCGCGAAGGACCGCCATCGCTTCTTCCAGTCGACCTTGGCGAGTGAGTCGGAGGGCCTCCATCATGTCGATATGGGAACGCATTGTGTAGTACTCCTGAGGCACGCGGTTAAGCATTTGGCAGTGCGGAGCGGCGAGGTCCCCCGTTACCGGTGGTCACCGGATTCGATCACTCAGCGCCGCCTTGATTTCAGGGCTTGCGTGCAGAGCGCCGAGAACCTGGATGGAAGCGATCGTTTCGCGGGCAAGATCGATGGAAACGTCGGATGCAATCACTGCCAGGCCGAGAACCTGGATGTGAAGCGATTCACCGGCGGCACGGATCGCCTCGAGCTCCTCCCGGCCGTAATGACGAAGACCGAGATCGAGTTCATGTCGAACGACTGACCGCTTCACCGCATCGGCGTGGCGATCGAGCTGGTTTCGGATCGCCGTCCGGATCAAGTCGGTCCGATTGGAATAGAAGCCCTCACGTACCAGCAGATCGATTTGACCCAGATCGATATAACCCAAGTTAATCGTGATCTTTTCGCTATCTGGAGGCTTGGGAGCTGCTCTTTTATCCATCCATGGACCATCCAACTGGATGGTATATAGCTGCTCGGATATGACCTTACAAGGGGCCAACGCGCTCATACGTAGAGGCGGCGGGCAGCCGTCGTGATGTCAGCTTCGAGAGAAGCATCAGCGCGTTGTAGCCAATCCGGATCAGCTATCAGCGGCGCAAGGCGCGAGATTCACGCTTGGCTTGCCGGCCGATACCACGCAGCAGCAGGACTTCCTGGGCGGTACGGCTTCGCCTCCGGAGCGTCTTCGCCGCAAGGCGGCGCGTGCTCAAGGTCAAATCGATGAGCGGCAGCAGAAGCCAAAGCAAGGAACGCATCTTCATCTGTCGAGCTCCGGCAACTGTTCCAGCCTTAAACGGTATTGATCGGCGGGTGTTGCGGCGCCCACGGCCTGGCCAGGGCCGTCCGACATCGGCACGGCGATGCCCTGCCGGTCTCGCCGCCACCGGCTGCAGCGACAAGGCTCAGGCCGTCGCCGAGTAAGGCTTCGACCTGCTGCGTAAGCCCTACGACGATGTGGTTTTACGACAGCGCTCAACGAAGCGCTGCGAGCGGTCGGCAAGCGCGCCGTGTCGTGGCGCCACGACCTGTGCCGTCCGTCCCTTGGTCCGGCAGACCGACCGATCGTCACCGTTTGTCCCGGCGGCAGCCAAAGCGATGGTCGCGCGTTGGATTGGCTCTCCGGGAAAGGAACAGCGTTGAAACCACTCGTGCGAAAGTCGCGCCTGTCGGAAGGGCTACCCTATCCTCTTGGTGCGACGTGGGACGGGCTTGGCGTCAACTTCGCCCTGTTCTCGGCCAATGCCACCAAGGTCGAGCTGTGCCTGTTCGAGCAGGGCGGCGGCCGCGAGATCGAGCGCCTGCCGTTGCCCGAGTACACCGACGAGGTCTGGCACGGCTATCTGCCCGATGCGCGACCGGGCACGGTGTACGGCTACCGGGTGCATGGTCCCTACGAGCCCGCCGCCGGCCATCGGTTCAACCCAAACAAGCTGCTGCTCGACCCCTACGCCAAGCAGATGATCGGCCACATCGAGTGGAATCCGGCGCTGTTCGGCTACAAGGTCGAGACCGGCGACGACCTGAGCTTCGACGAGCGCGACGGCGCGCCCTACACGATGAAGGCCAGCGTCATCGATACCGCCTTTACCTGGGGGAACGGCCGGCGCCGTATCCCTTGGGAAAACACCGTAATCTACGAGGCGCACGTGCGGGGGATGACGCAGCGGCATCCGGTGCTGCCCGACGGATTGAGCGGCACCTATGCCGGCTTGGCGAGCGCGGAGATCACGGGATACCTCACCTCGCTTGGCGTCAGCACGCTCGAGCTGCTGCCGGTGCACACCTTCGTCGATGACAGCTACCTGCTCGACAAGGGGCTCAGCAACTACTGGGGATACAGCACCATCGGCTTCTTTGCGCCGGCCCGGCGTTATGCCGCCAACAAGGACTTCGCCTTCGCCGAGTTCAAGGAGATGGTGGCCCACCTGCACGATGCCGGCCTCGAGCTCATCCTCGACGTGGTCTACAACCACACCGCCGAGGGCAACGAGCTCGGGCCGACGCTCTCCTTCAAGGGCATCGACAATGCCTCCTACTACAGGCTGGCGCCCGAGCCACGCTACTACATCAACGACACCGGCACCGGCAACACCGTGAACCTCAGCAACTCGAGGGTGCTGCAGATGGTGATGGACAGCCTGCGCTACTGGGCCAACGACATGCGGGTCGACGGCTTCCGGTTCGACCTCGCCACCATCCTGGGCCGCGAGCCGCACGGCTTCGATGAGGATGGTCGTTTCCTCGATTCCTGCCGGCAGGATCCGACGCTGTCCCAGGTCAAGCTTATCGCCGAGCCGTGGGACATTGGGCCGGGCGGCTATCAGGTCGGGCGCTTCTCGCCGGGCTGGGCCGAATGGAACGACCGCTATCGCGACACGGTGCGCGCCTATTGGCGAGGCGACGATGGGCAGCTTCCTCAGCTCGCCTCGCGGCTGACCGCTTCGGCCGACCTGTTCGCCAAGCGCGGCCGCAAGCCATGGGCCTCGGTCAACTTCGTGGCCGCTCACGACGGCTTCACCCTCAACGACCTCGTTAGCTACAACGACAAGCACAATGAGGCCAACGGCGAGGACAATCGCGACGGCCACAGCAGCAATCTGTCCTGCAACTATGGGACGGAGGGGCCGACCGACGATTTGGCGATCCGCGCCACGCGGCTGGTCCAGATGCGCAACATGCTGGCGACGCTGCTGCTGTCGCGCGGCACGCCGATGCTGCCGGGCGGCGACGAGTTCGGACGAAGCCAGCGCGGCAACAACAACAGCTACTGCCAGGACAACGAGATTTCGTGGATCGACTGGGAGGGCATCGATCCCGACGGACGAGCGCAGGCGGAGTTCGTGCGCAAGCTGCTCATGATTCGGCGGGCTTTGCCCATGCTGCGGCGCGGACGTTTCCTCACCGGCGCCTACGACGAGGAGATCGGCGTCAAGGACGTGACCTGGCTCACGCCCGCTGCCGAGGAGATGACAGAGCAGAACTGGACCGACCCGCACGGACGCTGCATGGGCGTGCTGCTCGACGGTCGCGCCCAGGAGACCGGCATTCGCCGCGTTGGTGACGATTCGACCCTTCTGATCATCGTCAACGCCCATACCGACATTGTGCCGTTCACCATGCCCTCGGCGGCGGGCGGTAGTCGCTGGATCAGGCTGGTGGACACCCACAAACCCGGCGACACCGACCTTGCCAGGTCCAAATTTGGCGATCGGCTCGACGTGCCTGGCCGGGCGTTGCTGCTCTTCGTGCTTCAGCCGGCACGCACCCTGCAGAGAAGGACGGCGGCCGAGCGTTCTTTCCAGCGCGTCGTGCAGGCGGTCGAGGACGCGGGTTCGAAGGCGGTGCGATTCGGGTTCGAATGAGGGTGGCTTGGATCCGCTGTCCAGACTGCGCACCCCGTTCGGTCGGGGTGGCGAGCTCGGGTCCGGATTGGCCATTGCCTGGCCATACATTCCTTGCAGGCCACAAAGTCCAAGCCGCCCCAGCGTAGCATCCGAGAAAGCGCGTCGTCGGCGTGCCAGCTGCTCGGAAGCCCGCCGTGATCGTGCATCGTGACGCACCGTATAGCGGAGGCCTTGGCGTTGAGCCTAGCCGACCGCGGCTTCGAGAGTGGGGAACCTGAGTTCCAGCTGAGCCAATTGATCGCGATCGCCAGTCCACCCCATCGAGCGGCTCGATGAAGGGTGGAGTACGGCGCTCGAGCACAAGCCACCAGTCCCTCGGCTCCCGTCGTCGCCGGCCGGGCGAGGCGCTCGATGCGCGCGACGGCATCTCGTGGGAACAATGGAAGCGCGGCGGGAAAACGAGGCAAAACGTTGTCGCAGGTGGCTGCATCTGCGGCCGCTCCCGTCGGACCTTCAGAGGCGACATTTTGCATGAGAGCTTGCATCGCAGGTACCCCGCATGGAAAGGGACACCCGCCTGCGGCCCCTGGGCTGCAGGCGGTTATCCGTTGCTTTGGGCGTAACCGGCTGTCAGTGGCCGATCGCGATGCGCTGGGCTTTGGGCTGCGCTTCGGGATCCTTCGGCAGAGTGACCGTCAGCACGCCGTTCTTGAAGTGCGCCTCGACCTTGTCGGCTTGCACTTCGGCGTCGAGCGGGATGCGGCGCTCGAAGCGACCATAGTAACGCTCGGAGAAATGGCGGTCCTTGTCCTCCGTCTCTGCCCGCTTCTCGCCCTTAAGGGTCAGCACGCCGTCCTCGAGCAGCAGCTCGACGTCCTTTTCCTCCATCCCTGGCAGTTCGGCCGTCACGGTCACTTCCTTATCGGTCTCGGCGACGTCGAGCTGGGGCCACTGACCACCCGCCGCCGTCGGCAGACGCATGTCGAAAGCGCGGAAGAAGTCGTCGAACATGCGATTCATTTCGCGATGCAGGGACAGGAAGGGGCTGCGATCGTCGTCGCGATAGACCGAGGGCGCCCGGTTGTTGCTGCGCCCCCAGGGAATGAGATCACGCACACTCATCGTTGGTCTCCTTTCATCCGGTTAGGTACAGGGCCAGCCGTCCCTGGTGGGCAAGGCGTCGGGATGCAGGAAACCCGGCCCGCTCGGAACGACCGGACATTTGGCGATCTAGGAGCAACCCGTTTTTCGTCAAGGGTGCTCGGAAGCTCGCTGACCGTCGAGGGCGTCCTGAAGCAATTCCTGCGGGGCGGCGAGCTGGCGGGCTTGCGCGTCAATGGCTACGCTAAGCGTGCTGCATTTGGGCGGCAGCCGATCGGCCGGCCATCGCGGGCGAGGTCGCCAGCAACAGTGGCCCGCCTAGTTATCCGCCCTACGAGATCGAAATGACGGGCGAGGATGCCTATTGCATGTCATGGCGGTGGCAGGCTTCGCCGAGGCGGAGCTCAATACCACCCAGAAGGAAAGCAAGCTGCTGGTCAGCGGCCACGCCCAGGAGAAGGACTATCTTTATCGCAGCATCGCCCGGCCGCGATTTCAAACGACGCTTCCAGCTCGCGCTCAGCGTGCCATCACCCAGCAATAACTCACCGCAAGGAGACGCCGCCACCGGCGCCTCCTTCGGACATCACAGCAAGTGCATAGGGAGGAGGTGTAACCATGTTCGGCCGGATCAGCTGCTTCCCTGCCACTGCCGGAGGGGCCCATTTGCCCATCATCATTTGCGCGCCGTGAGCGATTCAGAGTGTTGCGCAGGCGCGGATGAGCCAGCGCTCTCGCGCGGTCTGCCAATCCAAGAATCAGAGGAATATCCACCGCGCCGCCGCGACCTGGTTGCGTGGAACGATTCCGAGGCAGCGCTTCAGTTGCGCCTGTTGGGTGCGCTGGAGTACCGGGTCATTGGCCCAGCGGCCTGCCGCGACGAGGCCGAGCGGCTGATCAGCCGGTCATTGCCTCGGCCACCCGCGGAGTGTGCCCTGATTATATGTCGGGCTTCCGGAGCCGGCCGACCTCGCCGACCGGCTGGCCGACGAGGCAGTGCCGTTGGTTTGGCTGGTGCAGGATCACAACGCGCCCCTGCCCGCAGCGCTGCCACGTCCCTATCGTCGACCGCCCGTTCGACCGCGGGTGCCCTTGCCGCGGCCATCGAGGACGCAGAGACTTGGGGCGCCAGGCGCCGCTGCTATCCGACTCCGCCGCTGCAGGCCGCTTGGCCACGCATCCTTCTACCGCTGTGATCGCCTATGTGGCCCTTTGTTCTCGTGCCGATGATCGCACGCTTTATCGCCGGCATGGTGGCTTGGCAGCACTCCACGCGTGTTGACCAGCAGATGAAGCGTGAAATGTGGGCGAGGCAAGCAGAGCCCAGTGCCGCCCTTGGGAGTTGCGCTGGCAGCGGTCGTCACGGTCGCGGCGGCCATGCTTCTGCAAATGATGCTGCTACCGCGGATCGTGCAATGACGCGCGGCACTGCGAGAACCAGCGTTCAGGGCGCTACTTCTCGCGCGACAGGCGTTGTTAGCGACCGCAGGGCCGCGCCTTAAAGCTGCGGGAACACACGCGGCCAAGCCGATTGCGGAGGCGGTGCTGGATACCGCCGACCGCGGCCAGCAGTGCGTCACGGTCGAAAGGCCAGCTGACGACGGGGACACGCGCTGGGGCGGCGGGAAGGGGGTCGTCTACCGGCGACCAGTGAGACCAAAACGATTCCTTCATCGGCGGGGCGATCGGCAATATCGGAACAGAACGGCATGCGCCTCGCGGCTCGACTGCTGGCATGCATGTTCTTAGAGCAGTCTCTTCGCCCGGCTCTCCGTCTCGGCTGGGCTAACTCGAAGCCGGCGCTTACCGCTGGCTTTCTTTTTGGGCGGGATGCTTCTGGCGGGACCATAACGATGATCGAGCTGACCGCCGCCTTTTTCCCTGCAGGCATGCATGCACGCTGGGCGGCACCGAGCGATCTAAACAGCCTGGACGAGCAGTGCACGGTGGGCTACTCCGGGATCGTGGTCGTGCCGGATGCTGGCCATTTGCGACGCGCCACTGCGCCGCCTGAGTTCAAGGGCATGGTCGCCCACCGGCTCAATCGATATGCGTCGACGGCGGATGCAAAGTTCGCCTGTCACGCTCCCCGGCCGAGCGGCACTAGCTTTCAGCTCCCCAACCCGGCGCAGCGCCTCGAGTTCCTTCTTGATGAGACAGCACGACACCAGGATCCTCGGTCCCGCGGAGCTGCGGGCTCGAATCGATCGCGGCGAGACAGGCGACAAGGTCGCGGTCGCCAAGTTCGGCTCGAACGTGCCGATGAAGCGGCCGGGCCAGCCGGCGGAGTTCGCCACGGACTACGTCATGCTGGCGGATCCGCTGTCGAGCTACGTCTCGGGCGCGACCATCGCCGTCGCCGGCGGGAAGCCGTTCCTGTGAGTGGGATGCGTGACATTGCAAACAACCCGTTGTTCGATGCGTCCAGGAGCGGTCATGCCGCGCTTCACCTAGCCCTCCGCAAGGACGTTGGGAACCATGCGAAGCAGCCGGCGTTGGAGATCCGCTGAAGGAATCTGCGATGGCAACGCAAAATGCCTGGATGTTCCGTTGGAACTGCCAGTGCGTCGGAGGCAAAATACCCTACGGGACCGCGCACGTCGCGCATGGGGTCTTGCGTACGAAGCCTATCTTCAGGAAGAGGACACTCGGCGCCTCCTAGCTTACGCCAAAGAGCTCGAGGACCGCGCCGTACTAGCAGAAAGACCCGACCTGTTTTACGCGACCGAAGCGAGAACGGCCTCCTCGTCGAAAAAATGATGAGCAGCACGCAACCTTTGGGTCGCGCCGTCCTTACTCCCGGATCATGGGGGCACCTGAAAGATTCGCGCGCCGCGCTGTCGAGGGGAGACGTGAAAGTCACCCAGCTTACAGCGCGGCCGACATAGGGGGCCGCAGCACGCCGAGCCTCTCTTCGCTATGCGGACTTCAGATTCGATCTGCCGTGAAGGCAGGTGCCGGCGGACCAAACATTCCGAGCGATGGCGCGATATCCTAAATATACCACCACGGTGGTTGGCGCCTATAGCGTGCCGCGGTGGTACGAGTCGTTTGACCGGCTGGTGGCTTTAGGCCAGTTGTCGCCTCAGGATTTTGCCGATGCGCAGCTTCGGGCCAGCCAAGCTGCGGTGGTCGATCAGGAGATGGCGGGGATCGACGTCATCACCGGCGGAGAGATGCACCGGCGGACGCATAATCGACACTCGCCGCCGAATGCGATGCTAAACCATTTCTGGCAGAAGATTCCGTCCTTTGCTGGCCCGACGCGCGCCAAGCCAATCACGCCCCACGATCCCAACGTGTTTCATCCCGCCGCGACCTGCCGCGGCCCGGTGCCAGATGCACTCGACTTAGGCCTCGTCGAGGAGTTCAGGACAGTGTCGAGTTACGCGCGCAAGCCGGTCAAGATCACCATGACCGGGCCACACCTGCTGGCAGCTGTCGCCTACGACGAATACTACAACGACCGCCCCCGTATGATGGCCGATTTCGGTAAGCTGCTGCGGTGGAACCTCAATAAACTGGTCGATGCCGGCTGTCGACACCTGCAGATCGACGAACCCTACTTCACCGTCGCGGACGACAACGAGGTCGAGGCGGCCGTGGAAGCCATCAACCTCGCGATCGAG
>Ga0134125_10004856_pt1 | contig 15341 bp, 7 predicted proteins | sample KB31751_FD_96464 | JGI IMG/M metagenome (GOLD analysis project Ga0134125, IMG submission 96464) | Terrestrial soil microbial communities with excess Nitrogen fertilizer from Kellogg Biological Station, Michigan, USA - KB3-175-1 | ecosystem: Environmental > Terrestrial > Soil > Unclassified ... | reverse complement strand
TCCGGTACGCAGATCGTGTTCCAGGACGGCTTCGCCAGCGCGGTCACGTGCACGGCGCAGTCCTGCAACGACAGCAACCCGTGCACCGTCGACACCTGCAACGCCAACGGCACCTGCACCCACGCGCCGGCCACGTCCGGCACGTCGTGCACGGACGGCAACGCTTGCAACGGCGCCGAGACCTGCGACGGCGCGGGCGCCTGCAAGGCGGGGACCCCCGTCACCTGCACGGCGCAGGACCAGTGCCACACGGCCGGAACCTGCGATCAGAGCACCGGCGCGTGCACGAATCCGAACAAGGCCAACGGGTCGTCGTGTAACGACGGGAACGCCTGCACGCAGACGGATACTTGCCAGTCGGGCGCCTGCACCGGTGGGAACCCGGTCAGCTGCACGGCCCAGGACCAGTGCCACGGAGCCGGGATGTGCAACCCGACCACCGGCGCGTGCTCGAACCCCGCGCTGGCGGACGGGACGTCCTGCACGGACGGTAACGCCTGTACCCGGACCGACACCTGCCGCTCGGGCGTGTGCACCGGCGCGAGCCCGGTCACGTGCGCGGCCGCGGACCAGTGCCACGCGGCCGGGACGTGCGATCCAGGGACCGGCGCCTGCTCGAACCCGGCGCTGGCGAACGGGACGGCCTGCAACGACGGCAACGCTTGCACGCGAACGGACACCTGCCAGTCGGGCGTCTGCGCCGGCGCGAACCCGGTGGCGTGCGCGGCGCAGGACCAGTGCCACACCGCCGGCACCTGCGACCCTAGCAATGGCGCGTGCTCGACGCCCACGATGGCGGACGGGACCGCATGCAACGACAACAACGCCTGCACGAACAACGATGTGTGCCACGCGGGCGCGTGTTCGGGCTCCACGGTGGCCTGCTCGTCGCCGGACCAATGCCATGCGCCTGGAACGTGCGATCCCGCGACCGGTGCCTGCTCGCATCCGACGGTCGTGGACGGCACCCCCTGCGACGACGGGAACTCATGCACCGCCAACGACCTCTGCTCGGCAGGCGCGTGCAGCGGGAGCTCCGCAGGGTCGTGCGCGGTGGGAGATCTCGCGTTCACGAACATCGAAACGAATCAGTCCGTATCTCAAGCCGTGGCGATGTCGTCGGTGATGACCGACCGCCCGGACCTCGGGCCGGGCGATCAGACCGTCGTGTCGGCGACGATCTCGGAACAAGGCATCGCCTTCTTCATGCAGGGACTGCTGACGGCCGAGAACGTCGCGACGCACGCCGTAACCCTCGCCGACGCCGCGTCGGTTCGGATCGAAGTCTTTTCGGCTTCACAAAATCAGTGGACCGCGCTGGCGAACCTCGACTTTGGACCTTTCGGGACGACGTCGCCCGCAACGCCTCCGAATTCATCGTGGAGCATGTTTTCACGTACGTTCGGTGACCCTGGCGTCACGGCCACCGGCTTTTCCGCGCCCGGTACCACGATCGCGCCCGGCTCGACGGCCACCTGGTTCTACTCGTACTTCGCGCTGCTCCCGATGTCATCCGCCACCCAGCTCGTCCAGGCGGCGCAGACCGGCTCGGTCAGGCTGTCGATCAATCTGCCCGCTGCTGGCAATCCCTCTGTTCCGCTCATCTCGGCCATCGATCTCACGTCGGCGTTCGCCTCGGCCTCGGTCGTGCCGCTCTCGGCGGTCGCCCTATCGGCTACGCTGGACTCGGGAGCAGCGGTCATCCTGTCACCGACTGCGCCGCTGACCGACGGGCAAACGGACGCTGTCTTCACGGGCACATTGACCGCGCCGACCTTGAATCCGCGGGGGGCCTTCGACGATGACGGCACGTACATCCAGTACCTGCTGGCGCAAGCCGCGCTGTCGCACAGGGTTTCCGTCTCCTCGACGGTGGCGGGGGGCGCCTCCTCGTCCACCAACCTGACCTTATCCTCCAGCGTTCCGGTGGTCGACTTCGGCCTTCAACCGCCGCCGCCGATCGTCAGCGGCGCCTCGACGCATTTCGACCTGCAGTTCCGAAATGACGGCACCGGGCCGGCCGGGCCCATTTCTCTTGCCTACGCCATCGCCAGCACGCCAGCCGGGTCGACGGTTGCACCACCGGAGCTGGTCGCCGGCGCGACGGGGACCGGGTCCGTCGACTTCACGGCGCCCGCTCCCAGTCCTCTGAACGACGAACTCAGTCTGACGTGGATGGACCGTGACGGCAATCTGTACGGTCCGCTGACCCGGACATCCGAGTCGTGCCCGATTGGAAGCTGCGCCGCGGTGATTCCGGCGCAGGTGCCGTCGCAAGAGATGACGAGCTCCAATTTCGGCCGGCACCTGTCGGTGGTCGCCAGCTCGAACGTGCCGATTGCCGTGCCCGGCGATCTGGTGACGTTCGCCGCCACGATCACAAACGACGGGATCGAGGTGCCGGGGCTGACGGATACCGTCAGCCTGAAAAATACGGGATTCACGCCGTTCGCCGTGCAGGGTTACGAGCAGAACCTTCAGTACCTGTCTGTGGCGACCAACGAATGGGTGACCGTCGCCATCCATGCGGTCGACTCAACTGGGGCCGTCACGGGCGACCCATCTGTCGCTCAACTGGGGACGGCCGGGGGCATCCCGCTCGACGCCCCAGGTGTGAGCTATTCGACCGACCCGATCGTCGGCACGACCATCGATCCAGGGGCGAGGGCTTCGTGGAATCTCTTCGTCGGAAACACGCTGTTGCCGCCTGACGTTTTCAAGCTGATCCAGGACCCGACGCAATCGGCGGGCGTCCGAACCACATTTCGCTTCGACGGAATCGGTGATGTGACGCCTCCGGCGGCGGTGACCGACGTCAGCGCGCCGTTCGTCGCAGCATCTTCGGCTTTGGGTACGGTCGGGGTGAGCCTGTCCTACTCGGGCTATCAGCTCGACGGGTCTTCGGTGTTCGAGGTTCCATTTCCGCCGCCGGCCGAGTCTGCCCCTCTGGCCTTGGGGGCGTCCCGGACGTTTACCCTGACCCTGCCCATGTACCCCGGGATCGTCCGGGGCGCCGCGTCCAGCGACGACGACTATTTGAACAGCCTCGAATATTCGACCGAGCCCGGAAATCGACCGACCGTCAGCGCGTTCGAGACCGGTCCGGTCGGTGCATTCGCCCTTACCAGCGTGGCGTTCCACCGGGTGGTCCCGATTGTCAGTCCGTCGAAGACCGGGCCTGCGCAGGGCAACGCGGGGTTGCCGCAGACGTATTCGGTGACGTTGACCAACAGCGGCGCGGTGGACGCGCTCGGCGTGTCAGCGACGGACTCAGTCGACGGCGAGCTGGTGAGCGGTGCGACCTTCGCAACCCTGACAGTTCCCGCGGGAGCGACGCGAACGGGCGCTCTGAAGGCGCCCACGCCGCTGGATCGCCCGTCGGGACCGATGACGGATGTGGCGACGGTCACCTGGCAGGACAAGAACGGCAACGTGTATGGACCGGTCTCGGGTAACTACACGATGAACGTGCTGCCCGCGCATCCAGAGGGATACCTGGCGCTGTCCGCGTCGGGGACCCAGGTGCAGACCCGCGGAACCGCCGCGACGATCACAGCGATCGCGACGACGTCGGTCGGAGCGCCCGTCGCCGGGCTCGCCGTGCACGTGTCCGTGAGCGGAGCCAATGCTCAGGGGTTGGACCTGGTCACGGGAACCGACGGGACCGCCACCTTCTCGTACGATGGTCCCAATCTGGGTGGTGACACGTTGACCGCTGCGGCGACCATCAGCGGGCCGCCCGTTCATTCACAGCCACTGCAGCTGACCTGGGTCTCCTCGGTCGGCACACCCTGCACCGGTCGCGCGACACCGTTGGACGTCGTGATCGTGATCGATGGATCGCCGTCGATGTTCACGGACGACCAGATCGAGATGGCCCAGTCTGCGACGGCCACGTTGGTCAAGGACCTGGACTTCACACGTGATCAGGTGGGCGGCATCCTGTTTTCGGGTGGCGCGGACGTCTATGCCCAATTGACCAGCGATGGCGCGCAGGCGACCACCCAGATCAACCAGGGCATCAACGATTACGTCCACGCGTGCGACGGCTTCTGTGCTGGCGGGACGAACTTCCCGGCAGCTCTCCAGGCGGCGCTGGCCGAACTGCAGAGCTCGCGCCACCGGCCGGAGGCGACGCCGCTGATGATCTTCCTGTCCGACGGCGGCAACACCGGCAGCGATCCGACGCTTGATATCGCGGCGGTCAAGGCCGCGGGAATTCGCGCGGTCTCGATCGGCTACGGGCCCAGTGTCAACGCGCCGTTGATGTTGAAGATCGCCAGTTCGTCGAATGACTATTTCCTGGCGCCCAGCATCCGCGAACTGAACTGGGCGATCGCCAACGTGGTGGGCGACGCGTGCCGGACCCTGCCGCCGCTGGTCAGCGCGGGACCGAGCCAGACCGGGTACGAGGTGCGGCTGCCCGGCATTCTGACGTTGCAGGGCGAAGCACATGGCGCTGGTCCGCAGGGGAATCTGGGGCTCACGTCCACGTGGACACAGGTCAGCGGGCCGGCCCCGGCGATCTTCGTGGATCCGAGCTCGCCCACGACCTCGGTTCTGTTCAGCCAGCCGGGCACGTACGTGTTCCAGCTGGAGACGAGCGACGGATTCTTGAAGACCGCGTCGACGACGACCGTCACTGTGGATTCCGACCCCTCGATCGTGGGGGCGAACCTGTCGCTCGCGCTGGCGTCGGCAGGGCCGCTGACCACGGGCACGACGGAGACGGCGATCGCCACGCTGGTCGACGGTAACGGCGTTCCGATCAGCAACTTTACCGTCAAGTTCACGGTCGCCGGCGCGAACGCCGGGGCTGTGACGCTGCTGACGAGCTCGGCTGGTGTCGCGACCTTCAGCTATTCCGGCGCCAACGCCGGCACGGACGTGATTCACGCGACGGCGCTGGGGAGCACCTTCCAGCTCGACTCGGCGTCGCTGTCGGTCGATTGGGCGCCGCCCGCCGGAGCGGCTCCGGTGGTCACGCAGGGATGGATCGGTTCGCCGGTGTCGCAGTCAACGGTGATGGGGCTGGTGCCGATCACGGCCGGGGCAGGGGTGACGCTGGCGTCCGCGAGCGTGAGCTATTGGCCCGCGAAGTCGCCGGACGACGTTCATGTGCTGAACGGCAACGCGAGCGGCGGCCCTGGAGCCACGCTGGCGACCCTGGACACGACCGGGCTGTCGAACGGTGGCTACGTTATCGACGTCCAGGGGACCGATTCAGATGGCCACACCCAGGAGAGCGCCGTCCTGGTGACCGTCGCCGGCGACTACAAGCCCGGCCGCCTGGTGGCGGAGGTGACAGAGTTCACGGTTCCGGTCGCGGGAATTCCCATCTCGGTGGGGCGCCGCTACGACAGCCTGACCAAGGACAAAGTGGGCGACTTCGGCAACGGCTGGTCGCTGACCGTCGGCCATCCGGACCTGCAGGTCGGCCCGACCCACGATGTGACGATCACGCTTCCGAGCGGCCGTCGCGCGACCTTCTTCCTGACCCCGTTCCAGTACCCGTTCCCCTTCAAGTCGCTGTACCAGCCGCTCTACACCGCGGAAGCGGGCGTGTTCGGCAGTCTGACCGGCGACGGCTGCCCTCTGCTGGTCCCGAACGGCGGCCAGATCGTGTGCTTCGAGGAGGGCGACAGCGAGTACAGCCCGACGACGTACAAGTACACCGACCCCTACGGGACGGTGTACACGATGGGCGCCGACGGATCGCTGAAGTCGATCCAGGACCGGACCAACAACGTCATCAACTTCACGTCCGACGGGATCTCGAGCCCGGTGAGTGGTCAGACCGTGTCGTTCACGCGCGACGGCCTGGGTCGAATCACGAGGATCCTGACGCCGGACATGGGCGACTTCTTCCACTCCCGATTCGAGTACGACTACGCCTACGACGCCGCCGGGAATCTGATGACGGCGCAGGCGCCCAGTCAGAACGTCTACTCGCAGATCACGCAGTACACCTACGACGGCACCCACCGCCTGCTGACGACGATCGATCCGGCGGGGCACCACGCCCGGACCTCGACCTTCGACGACGAAGGACGGCTGGCGAGCGACACCGACGGGATGGGCAACGTGACCAGCTACGCCTATGACGTCGTGGCCCACAAGACGACGACGACCTATCCGGATACGGGCGTCCTCAGCCAGACGTTCGACGACCGCGGGCTGCTGCTGTCGCAAACCGATCAGCTCGGCCGGACGACCACCCATCAGTACGATGCGAACCGCAACGAGACCAAGCGGACCAACGCGCTGGGCGAGCCGACGACGTACACGTACGACGCGAACGGGAACCAGACGTCGTCCACCAACGCCCGCGGCGAAAGCACCACGACAACCTACAATGCGTTCTCGGAACCCCTGACATCGACGAACCCGGTTGGCAACACGACGACCTTCACGTACGACAGCAACGGCCTGCCGACCAGCATCGCCGACAGCATGGGCCCCGTGGCCGCGTTCACGTCGTCCGATCACGGTCTGCCGTTGACCGTGACAGACGCGGCCGGGAGCACCGTGTTCTTCAGTTACGACGCTGCCGGGAACCTGGCCAGCCGGATGGACCGCCTCGGCCGGTTCACGAGCTATCAGTACGACCAAATGGGCCGCAAGACGTCGATGACCGATCCGAGGGGCGGCACGACCACGTACACGTACGATCAGGACGGCGACCTGCTGACGAACATTGATCCGCTGGGCTTCGGTCCGCTCCGCCACTACGAAGCAAATCGAAACCTCGGCGAGCTGGCGACCACGACACAGTACGTGGGTGTGAACGTGGCAATCGCTCGCGGCGAGCTCTATTCCTACGACGCGAACAACCACCTCGCGACGATCCTGCACGAATCGGACGGCACGCAAATTCGGCAGATCTGGGACTTCCGCGGCAACCTGTTGACCCGGACCGACGAGGCCGGGCACACGACGAACTACGCATACGACGTCGCAGGGCAGCTCGTGAAGACGACCTACACGGACGGGGCGTTCATCACGCAGTCATACGACCCGCTGGGACGACAGGCATCCAAGACGGACGAACGCAACCACACGACGACATACGCCTACGAGACCGGCTGCGACTGCAGCCAGCGCATCACGAGCGTGACCGACCCGCTGGGCCGCACCACCGCGATGACATATGACGGAATGGGCCGGAAGACGTCGACCACGGACGCCAATGGCCACCGGACCGCGTACGTCTATGATCTGCGCGGACACCTCACGGACACCGACTACGCGGACGGGACGTCCACGCACGACACCTACGATGTGCTGGGACGTCGAACGGCCAGCACGGATCAGACGGGGGCCACGACGACCTACGCTTACGATGCGGGGGGCCAGCTGACATCGGTCGTGGACCCCCTAGGGCACGTGACCACCTACGGCTACGACGCGAATGGAAACCTGACCTCGGCGACGGACGCGGATAATCATACGACCACATACGCCTATGACGCTGCCAATCGGAAGATCAGCCGAACGTTGCCTCTCGGCGCGTCCGAGACGTTCGGCTACGACAGCGACGGGAATGAAACGAGTCACACTGATTTCGCCGGCAAGACGACCACGTACGCTTTCGACAATCGGCGGCCCGGCCGGCGGATCTCCAAACTTCCCGATCCGAGCTTGGGCGAGCGAAGCGTGGGGTACACGTACAACGCGGACGGCACGCGGGCGTCCATGACGGACGCGAGTGGGACGACGACGTACGCGTACGACGTTCGCGGTCGGGTGCTGACGAAGAGCACTCCCGAAGGGACCCTGACGTATGGTTACGATGCGAGCAGTAACGTCGCCACCATCGAGTCGTCGAATGCAAACGGGACGTCTCTCGAATATGCATGGGATGCCGGAAATCAGCTGATCTCGGTGACGGACAACCGCGCGGGCGGCACGACGACGGCCGCTTATTCACTCACGGGCCAGCCAGCAAGCCTGGTGCACCCGAACGGTGTCGGCGTGACCTACGGATACGACGTCGTCGACCGCGTGACGGCGATGAACTGGAAGAAGGGAACCAACCCGGGTCTGGCCAGCTGGACGTACTCGTACAACCCGCGTGGAGAACGGGTGAGCGCAGTCGAAGGCACCGGGCGCGCGGTGACCTACGCGTACGATGCCTCGTCCCGGCTCGCCAGCGAGACGGTGTCGGGCGATCCAGGCGGGGCGGCGGCGAACGGCGGTGTCACCTACAGTCTGGACCCGGCGGGCAACCGCCTGTCGCGAACCTCCACGTTGACGCCGGTGGCGGCGCAAACGCTCGCGTACGACCCGAACGACCGGTTGACGAGCGATAGCTACGACGCCAACGGCAACACCACGGGCTCGGGTGATCGCACCTATCGCTATGACTTCGAAAATCGGCTGGTCTCCAAGGATGGGGGCCGTGTGGTCATCGTGTATGACGGAGACGGTAACCGCGTTCAAAAGACGGTGGACGGCGTGACCACCAGTTACCTGTCGGATGATCTCAATCCGACCGGCTATCTCCAGGTGCTGGACGAAGTCCGAGATGCAGTGGTTCAGGTCCGCTACACATACGGCAACCGTCTCGTGAGCCAGACCCGGATGTCGAGTGGCGCGTCGATCACGAGCTTCTACGGTTACGATGCTCACGGAAATATCGCTTTCCTGACCGATCTGAACGGAACGGTAACGGACACGTACTCGTACGACGCGTGGGGGGCGGTGGTGAGCAGCTCAGGGGCGACTCGGAATACCCGGCGCTATGCCGGCGAGGAGCTCGACCCGGATTTGGGCGCTATCAACCTGCGGGCGCGGATGTACCTGCCAGAGACCGGTCGCTTCTTGACCGCCGATCCGTGGACCTCTGCACGGCCGCTCGCGATGCCCTCCAACGGATACCTGTACGCCAACGCCGATCCGGTGAATCTGCTGGACCCGGGTGGGCATTTGGCCAGCGGGGAGTACGGGGCGTTCCTGCAGGTCCCCACGGCGGTCATAGCCCCCGCCCCGTTTGCAGGAGCGACAGCGGTCGCCGCCGCCGCGACGGCTGCGAGCGCCGGGGCAGCACTGGGCGTCGCTGGGCTCCTCGGATACAAGACGGCGTGCAATCTCGCCATTGGGGTGAATGGGCTGTGGGCGCTGGAGGTCCTCGAGGCCGAGACGCCCGCCCAGATTCCGCCACCGCCGGATCTGCCCGCCAATCTGAAGAAGTGCAAGCCCGACGGTCCGTGTGATGTGTTGGCCGACATGGCGAAGGGACAGGCGAAGAATGTGGCGGAGCACGTCGAGGAGGATCATTTTCACACCAAGCCATGCAAGGACTTGCAGTTGACGTTCATCAAGGCCGCGGTGCTGGAGTGCGACTTGAGCGACCCTCGGTTCCAGTACGCGCAGGGGGTGTTCGATCAGTACTGCACCGATCCGGACCGCTTTCCGCCGCCCTATGGGCCAGCATTCCCGCCGATTGGGCCTCTCTGAGGAGTTGCAACATGACAGAGCAGAAGTTGTGCGCCGCCCTTGAGCAGTGGACGCCGTCGCTCGGTGTTCACGGTCTGGAGACCTGTGTCGTCGCAACACCTGAGGAATTTCGGAAGTCGTTTTCGTTCGGGGTGGCCAACATCTTCGGGATGTTGGGGTTCGGGCGGTATGCGGGATCGCCGGACGGAGGCGCTCGCCAGGGCTGGGACGACTATGTCACCGCGCTCGACGACGCGTCCTTTCACGCGGGTTTGGCGGCGGTGTTTGTGCGCCAGTTGCTCGAACTGGGGAAGGAGCGCGTCCCCGTACGTCCGTTCGCGCCGGGGATCCTGGCCTCCGGTGCCGAGGAGTCGCGTCGCGACGGCCGAGACACCGCTAACGATGAGGAAGCCCGGCGCGCAGCAGTGACCCGTGGTGCCGAGTTGGCACGCGTGTGCCGAGCGCTCGGCGACGAGCTGGATGGTCTGAAGGACTGGGCCGGATTCTCGGCATGGGGCCCCCGCGTCCTTCACTGTGCGGGAGCCATGATCTGTTTGAGCGCCGAGGTCTGCTCGTATCTGTGGGTCCTGCCGAGCCCTGAGCGATAGCCGCGCCGCTGGCCTTCGGTCCTACCCGCGCGCTGAGGAAGCTCTCTAGGTCCGTCTCGCTCCCGCCGCTGGGGCAGTCGGGCCCTCCTTCGCGTCGCGCATGAGGCCGGACTCGACGGTGAAAGGAATAGGCGCGGCCCTGCCGGGATCTTGCGGGTGAAGGCGCGCCAAGCTCGGATTCGCGCCGGCCCGCGAGTCGGGGACCAAGGTGATGGCCTGATGCTGCCATGGCCGGTTAGGGCCGGACGGGCCGACAGCCAGACCACCCGCCCGTAGGTCTCGGGACGCGGGCACATGGCCCTTCCTCTCCACTCTCACGATTAAACGGCAACCCAAAACCGGCACCGCCCGAATAGGTATCAGGCTGAGCGCCCGGACGGGCCTCTGTGTCGTGCGACACGGCGCGATCTGGCGTTAAGGAGCTACGTATGCGCAGAGATCATGACAATCGCGAAATGAAACTGCGGGCGGTCAGCGGCCTCGTCGTGGCCGCTCTCATGCTGACGCTTGCAGCGACACGGTCGGACGCCCGCACGTTCGGCGCTTTTGCGGGAAGGCCCCTCGATAATGCGCCGATGTCGTGTTTCGCAGAGTCGGGCGGCGCCGTCACGGGCACGGGCGCCGCGGGATGCGTGGGAACGCCTTTTCGGATAGTCCGCGGTGGGAGGTTCAGGTGCCGATTCAGCTGGCGAACATAAATGCAACGGTTCTGAACGTGGGTATCAGGGGCAATGGAACGAGTGGGCCGACCTGTGTCGCTTACGTCTTCGACGTCAACGCGGGTGTCATTGTTACCAGTCAAACGGCCACGAGCGCGTCGACGTCGTTCGTCAATACGACAGCGGGAATCAGTTACAACCCGGCGACGCTGTTCAGTGTGAGTCTGGCGTGTGGTCACCTGTCGAGCTCGGCCATGGGAGTCAGTTCGATATCGTACCAGGAGGGGACGGGGGGCTCGGGGGGCAGGGCCGGCTCGGGGGGCTCGGGGGGCGCGCGATGAGAGCGCGGTCGTCATCTGGAGAGAACGTATTGGAAGATCGGATGGGAGAGACTGCGAGATGACGAGTGAATCAAGAATGGCACCGCGCGTGACTGGCAGGTGGGTCGTGGGCACGATTGTCGCTGTGGTCGCGACTGTTGCGGGTTCGGAGCGTGCGAGCGCTCGCATCGTCGGTGCGTTCGGGGGCCATCCGCTGGATGGATCGTCATCGACCTGTTTTGCTGAGCACAATGGGGGTGTGACTGGCACGGGCGCGGCGGGCTGTGCGGGGACGCCCTTCTCCGATAGCCCTCGATGGGAGGTGGTGCTCCCAGTCGGGACGCTCCAGAGCCCGACGACTTCGGTATCAGTCAGCATCAAAGGCGATGGGACGGCCGGCCCAACCTGCACCACGTATCTCTTCGATCAGAGCGGGGCCGTGGTGCAGCACTCGGGCACGGCGACGAATACATCGACCAGTTACGTTGGGAAGGCGATGACGGTCAGCACGTCGGGAGGGACCAATTCGTACCTGGCGGTCGTGTGCGGGCCCCTCAAGAGCGCGGCGATGGGGATCGGGGCGGTCACTTACACCACGACGATTGGTTCTGGGACGGATGTCTTGGGTTCCTACCAGGGGAACCCGCTGGATGGAACGTCGCCAAGTTGCTTCGCTGAGCACGGCAGCGGCGTGGTCGGTACGGGCGCGGCGGGCTGCGTCGGCGCTCCATTTCCAGATAGCCCGCGATGGGAGATTCAGTTGCCGGTCGAAACCAGCGGTAGCAAAAAGGTGTCCGTACAGCTGAAGGGTGACGGAACGAACGGTCCGACGTGCACGACCTACGTGTTCGATGTGACTTTGGGTCTTCAGGGGTCGCCCGGTACGGTCACCAACACGACCACATCTTTCGTGCCGAAAGATATGACTGTGTTCGTGAGTGTTGGTGGCACTCAGTACATGACGTTGGTCTGCACCGGGCTGTCAGGCGCCGGGACGGATGTGGGCATGATCAACTACACGCCATGAATCGGCTGCGCCGACATGGTGAGACCAGCTCGCGGTGGGTGCTGATTGCCGGCGTGGTCTTGGGTGCCCTCGCTTGCCGGTCGCGCGCTGGTGAGTCCGCCGGCGCCAGCCGAACCGACGTTCAACCGGACAGCGCTCATTATCACGAAGAGTACCAGGCCGTGTTTGCCCGGGAGACGGCGGATCAAGCCTGGGCGGCCCGAGCTGAAGAAGTCGCCCGGGCGAAGCTGGGGGCGGTTCTTCCAGAAGGCTCGAGGATCAGGTCGGTCGAGTGCCGGGCGACGTTGTGCCGGGTGGAGACTGCTCACCGCGACAAGTCGAGCTATTTCACGTTCGGCAGAAGAGCCTTCGTATCCGGCGATGGGCGGCTCTGGAATGCCGCGACCTTCTCGGTCCCGGCCGATCCGGCATTTTCAGAGCCAGTCATGGTGAGCTACGTCGCGCGAGAGGGCTACGACCTTCCGCGCATCGACTAGGCCTGTGCGCTGAGGAAGCTCTCCAGGTTGATCACCTCTTCGATCGAGAAGGGGACGCGGCGCACTTCGGGCGCGTCGATGCTGTGGGCGATTTCGCCGAACGAGGACAGCTGGCCGCTGCCGTAGACCGTGAGGCCCTCCTTCGCGTCGCGCATCAGGCCGAACTCGACGCTGAACCAGAAGAAGCGGGACATGCCGCGGATCTTGCTGGTCAGGGCGCGCAGCAACATCAGGCCCGGCTTCACGCCACCGTGGATCCCATACTAGAGACATGAGCGGCTGGCGCACGGGCCCAGGTGGCGTTCCACGGACCGCACAAACCAGCTTGTCCGACGACGAGCTGGTGCTGTGCGACGCCATGTTCAGCAACCGGACGCCGGTCGGGGTGCTGATGCACGACGATTTCCGGCTCGCGTTCAATCTCGGCTACGGCCACCAGATCGACGAAGCGAGCTTTCCGGGCGTCCTCGAGAGCATGAAGCGGCGGGACATCATCCAGGGAGGCGAGGGGGCGTTCGGCCCCTACGTCGAGCTGACCCGGGCCGGCGGCGCGCTCTGGGAGTCGGAGCGGCTTCCCGTTTGGGACGCCTACTGTGACACCGCCAGCCAGAAGGACGGACGAGGCGGCACTGTCCTCATCGTCCAGGGGATGCACGTCGAGGTGATCGAGGCCTTCTTGCGCGTAGCGGCCGAGGCAGGCCTGTACGGCGCCGTGGTGGGCTCGGTGGCGATCGAGCCGGGCGCTCCTGCCCGCAGCGTGCGCTGGAAGGGGCTGGCGACGGTGACGGCCCGCGCCACCGCCGCGGGCGAGCACCACCAACAGGTCGATTGGGTGACCTATGAGTCGCAGCGGACCTGGTGGCGCACGGTTCCCGAGCTGCTCCGCTCGCACCGGGCCGCGCCGGACACCATCCTCGGCGATGGCTGGCCTCCGCCCCTGTTCGGCAGCGCCTGAGCCCCGCGGGCCCGGCGGCCGTCGCCTTTCTTGTTCGCCAATCGGCGACGAACCGGTGTCCGTTGACCTGAATGGCCGCCGCGCCCGGCGGGAGGGACGCGGACGCTAGGCCTGTGCGCTGAGGAAGCTCTCCAGATCCGTCTCGCTCACGGCGGGTTCGCCCGGGGCGACGTTGTCCAGCTTGCCGTCGCGGATCCAGCGTTCCAGCTCGCTGACCAGCTCGAACAGGTGGTCGAAGGAGTCAACGATGTAGAGCAGGGGCTGGTAGTGGTCGATCTCGAAGGGCTGGTTGATCACCTCCTCGATCGAGAAGGGGACGCGGCGCACCTCGGGCGCGTCGATGCTGTGGGCGATCTCGCCGAACGAGGACAGCAGGCCGCTGCCGTAGACCTTGAGGTTCTCCTTGGCGTCGCGCATGAGGCCGAACTCGACGCTGAACCAGAAGAAGCGTGACATGCCGCGAATCTTGCTGGTCAGGGCGCGCAGCTTCTCGTCGTGGTCGCCCATCTCGCGCGCGCGTTCGGCGGCGGCGGCGGCGGCCTCGCCGAAGCGGACCAGGGCCTCGGCGAAGGCCGGGTCGGTGTGCATGGGGACGTGGCCGGCCACGTCGTGGAAGATGTCGGGCTCGGGCAGGTATTCCAGGTGGGCGCCGTCGCGGATGGTGATGGTCGTCGGGAACTCGCGGCGCCGCAGGCAGTCGAAGAACAGGTACGACGGGACGTAGCCGCTCACGGCGCGTGAGCGGAAGCCGGTCAGCGGCTGCATGAAGCGGCTCAGGTCCTCCAGGCGGGGGATGCGGGCCGCGGACAGGTGCAGCCGCTGCAGCCCCTCCAGGTAGCGGGCGTTGGCGTACCGGGACCAGCGGTCGGTCATGCGGCTGAGCAGGCGACCCCAGGTCTCCTGGTTCTCGTCCGAGTACAGCTCGTACGGCTGGCGGATGTAGATCTCGCCGTTCGCCCGGGCCTGCTCGATGAACGGAGCCTTGGTGGTGGTCAGCCCCACCGGGGCGATCGAAGCCGGCTCTGGAAGGGTCTTGGAAGCGGCGCCCATGGTCCCCCTTCCTCAAAGATATCGACGAAATTGGCGGCTGCTCAACGGACTGCCGGGAAATAGCTGGTCCGGCGGCCGCGCGGCCGGACTCTTCCCCAGACGGGACCCCCTCCCGTGACACCCCGCGCCGCGGGTGACCACCGCCGGCGCGCCATCGAAGGAGCCTTTCTTATGAAGTATGTCCTTGGGCCTTCTCTGTCATTCGTCTGCGCGGCGTGGCTGGCGGTGTGTGGGTGTAGCTCCTCCCCCGGCTCGACCGGCGCGACGGGCGGCAGCCCCGGGACGGGTGGCCTGATCGGCGACGGGGGATCCGGTCCGGGGACCGGCGGCGGGACGGGCGGCTCGGCCCCGACGGGGCAGGGCGGTGGCGGGGCGACGGACGGGCCGCCGGCGGCCGCGCTCAACCCGGTGGCCGACCACGGGCAGCTGAAGGTTGTGGGCACGCAGCTTCAGGACGAGCACGGGAACCCGGTGCAGCTCAAAGGCGTCAGCAGCCAGTGGCTCAACTACGAGTCGAAGACCTTCCCGGAGAGCAAGTCGGCCCTCCAGTGGGCGCGCGACAACTGGAAGCTGTCGGTCATTCGCGCCGCGATGGGCGTCGACGCCAGTGGCGGGTACCTGGGGACCACGGCGGCCAACGCCAACCCCACGGTCATGCTGACCAAGGTCCAGACCATCGTCCAGAACGCGATCGATCTCGGCATCTACGTCATCGTCGACTGGCACACCAGCAACGCGGTGACGTCGTCGGGCGGCAGCCAGGCCCAGCAGGCCTCGGACTTCTTCACGATGATCGCGCAGAAGTACG